>Ga0315295_10000108_pt1 | contig 68538 bp, 77 predicted proteins | sample YL17G14_0_MG_FD_204453 | JGI IMG/M metagenome (GOLD analysis project Ga0315295, IMG submission 204453) | Sediment microbial communities from Yellowstone Lake, YNP, Wyoming, USA - YL17G14_0 | ecosystem: Environmental > Aquatic > Freshwater > Lake > Sediment | place: USA: Wyoming | collected... | reverse complement strand
TTCTGCGACATAATGCGTGCGAGCAGCGTCATCCTTCCGGACATACTGCCGGCTGAAAAAGCTTGCATCGCCGTGCGCAAGACTCCGAAGGCGTTTTCAACAGGCTGCGCGTAAGTAAACGACTGCGCGACGAGCCTGGCCACAGACGAGAGCCTGCCCGTTATCGACAGGAGCTGGAACTGCGCCGCGATCCCCCTGAGCGCGGACGAAATCCTGGAAGCAAAGCCGTTCGCGGAAACGAACTGCGGTATCGCCCGCACAGCATCGAAGCCCCTCGCGACCGCGCCAGTCATGGCCATGTACACGCTCACCGCCTTGCTGTAGGTGAGCTCGAAAGACTGCTTGGTTGCATCCAAAAAGCCGAACTGCTGCGCCAGCGTCCTTATGACAGATGCCATGCGGCCCGCCGCTGCGTTGGGCGCGACCGCCTGCGTCAGCGTTTTGGAAATCGCTGCGAGCCTGCCCGCGATTGCGTTCGAAGACAACGATTGCGACATCGAGCGCAGCGAATATGCGACGCGCTGCGACATCGCGGACCAGCCAAGTGCTTGCGAAGCCGCCCTGATACCGTCGAAAATCCTTGCGATGCCGCTCGCCGCAGACAGAGTTTGCGCGTACGCCCTGCTTGCTTGCAGAAGCCTTGCCGCGTTGCCAGTTATAGACACGGCCGCGCTCACTATCTTGTCGTAGCTCTTCAGAGCGTTCGTCTCCAGTTGCAGCATCGAGGACATGGCCTGCGTCAGCGACCTGAAAATATTTCCGGCTCTCGATGCGACCAAGTTGGCACTAGCGGCCTGCGTGAGCAGCCTAAGCGCGGACGACAGCCTGCCAGTGATGCCATTCGTCGAAACTGCCTGCGCCAGCGACCTTATCATTATGGACATTCTAGACGCGAAGTTGCCGGCTGCGAAGGATTCCGAAAGCGTCCTAAGCATGGTTCCTATCCTCATCGCCGCCGGCTGCACGAGCAGCGACTGCGTTATTGCTCTGGCCGACGATGCCAGCCTCGCCACAGCCTGCGACACGCCGAGCGTGGCTTGGGATACGATGTTGTATATCTGCGCGCTAAGCGTCCCGGCCTGCGACGTCCACGAGAACGCCTGGCTCAGCGACCTTATCGCGTCCGCTATTCTGGCGGATATGCCATTGGCAGCCATGGCCTGCGCGGCCGAGCGCATGAAGGCCGGTATGCCTAGGCCATTCAGGGTGGCATTGAAAGCCTGCAGAAGCTGCCTAGCTATATCAGCTATCCTCGAGGTAGAGGCTGTCCACGCGATGGCCTGCGTCAGCGACCTGAAGACGTTCCCAATCCTCGCTGCGACCAGGTTGGCGTTAGCGGTCTGCGTCAGCAGCCTCAGCGCATACGACAGCCTGCCAGTGATGCCATTCGTCGAAACCGCCTGCGTCAGCATCTTCACGATTACTGGCGCCCTGGATGCGAGGCTGCTGGCTGTGAACGACTGCGACAGCGTCCTGTACAAATACCGCATCCCGGCGGTTGCTGTGTTTTCGCCGAAAGCTTGAGTCATGGCTCTGATAAGCAGCGCTGTTCTCTGCGCCACGCTCGACAGCGAGAGCTGGCCAACAACGTTCCTTGCGCCGGTCACGAACCTGCCGACCGCAGAGTCCGCGGACAGGCTTTGCGTGATCGTTTTCATCAGCACTTTAATGGCATCGGACACGCTCTGGACAGCGAAGGACTGGCTCAACGATTTGAATAACGTTGCAATCCTAGGAGCCAGCAAGCTGTTTGCCACTCCCTGAGCCAGCGACCTTATCAGGCCTTGCATACGTGCGCCCAATGTGGTCGCAATGACTGGTTCGCTTCCCAGCCTGGTCTGTCCGGATTTCCTTAGGAGAGTTGGCGACATGGAAAAAGTCTGTGTGACGTTCGCTATGTTCGACACGGGCACGGCCGTTGTCGTGAACAGCTGCGTCCTGCGCTGCCAGTTGTTCGCGGTGTCGTTCGCGTAGAACGTGACGTTCACGACCGTTCCGATTGCGGCAGGAAGCGTCGTACCGTTCCAAGCGACCACGCCGGTGGCGCCTGCAATCCACGTGCCGTTCTCGAAAGTGCCCGTGGCGTTCGTGCCGGTTATCCACCCTGAGAGCGCCGTCTCATCGGTGACCGTGGCTGTGAAGTTCGCGTACGTGCTGACAACCGTGCCGTTCGCGGAGATGGCATTGATGACGGGCGGGGTGGTGTCCAACACAGTCAGATACCAGAAAGGACTTTCGCACGATGTCCCGTTCCAATTGTCCGATGAATCGTTGGCATAGACGCACCAACTTATGTTGGCTCCGACGGTGAAATTCACCGTCTTGGTTACATTTGACCACGTATTGCTGCCAAATGCGACCCAAGTGTCGTTTATAAGGCTCGAACTGTTCCACCCGTCCACGTAGCCGTAGACCCCCGTGACGTTCACCTCGTCGAAGATTGTGTTATTGGCATCCAGAAATATCCCCCGCATTATCACCGACCTGTTGGCCTGGTACTTCCATGCCGCCAAGGTGTCGGCGTTCGTCACGTTCACGGAGCAGTTAAACGGCGTATTGTATGGCAAGTCATTTCCGGCGGTCGCATTCGGCTGGCAGTAGGTCTGGTTCACATATGACGTCCCGTTGTAGAAGCCGATTTCCAGGTATGGCCGGTTGTTGCTGCCGTATGTGGAGTTCGAGGCCGATGGGTTGTAGCTGCTGACATTCAGTATCACGCCCACCTTGTCGACGTTCTGGTAGTCGTCGCCGTCTATCCCCGAATATGGCGATGACCAAGACTGGTTCTGTTCTGTGTATATTGCATGAGTATAAGTAACAGATGATAAAGCTCCTATGCCATAAGAATCTTCACCATTGCTTTGTATCCCATATTCAAACACATAGTCATTGTTAGTGTTTATGTCAAACAAGCTCGCATCAGAAGAAGTTGCATTTTTCACCAACACCCAGTCAAACTGCTTTCCAGTACTAAGAGCAATTTGATTAGTCCCATAAGTGGTGTTTGTGTCATTTAATTGGACAATATAAGTATGAACAACAGCATCATCCTCATCTTGTCCTACTGTTTCAAGATATGCAGACTTGACAAGCGGTGACAAACCTGGCAATGATATACTGAAATTCTTAGCAACCCAGTTTGTCGTAGTGACTTTCGCATCATTCTGTGTGATAAAATACTTGTTAGTTGTAAGGAAATTTACAGATGCAGCACTATTATATGTATAAGTGATGAACTGCTTGGCAGAGCTTCCATAGCACGCACCAGTAGTCCACTGGGCTGAGAAGTTGTAATAATATGGATTGTTAGTTGTTATATCGTACGGGTCTGAACTGGCACTTTTAGATTCTACAAACCAAATATATGGAGATTCCTCGTCTTGTGATTTAGTAACGCCTTCACCTGCTATATCATTTCCTTGTACTGTCAATGTGTTGTTCACTAAGACATCCAAGTTCATTCCAGCTGCGCCATTTGGTGCAAAGCAGTTTATCTCATACCAAGCGGATTTTACACTTGGACTATTCTCAGGCAATTGTATAGCATACGTTCCGTTCAAGGTGCTTGTAGCGGCTGTTATAGATGCCTGTGTCTCATTACTTGCATTTATAAAATGTTCCACTGTCTTCAATTGTGTCGGTGAAGTTGCATCGTAAGTATAAGTTATTACAGCTATTGCAGAGAAAGAAGCCATCTCATTTGTAACAGGATTTACAGTAAAATTAAAGCCCATATTTGGGTTGTTTCCAGACAAACCATATAAAGAATTTCCTGTAGTTGAAGCATTTGCAACTATGACATAATCATATGTCTCTCCCAAACCGCTTATACCAATGGAAGTCCCATACTGCAATGCGGTATTATTCATACGGAAATTTACAGTTGCAGCAGCAAGGCCGTCTGACACGCCTGTAACTTCGACCCAAGCGGATTTGACACTTACACTATTTTCTGGCAAGTTGATATTAAAACTGTTGTTCAGCGTAGTCGCTGCAGCTATGTTTGCGGCAGAATTGTTTATGAAGAACTTGACAGTTTTCGTCTGTGTTGGTGAAGCAGCGTCATAGCTGTAAGTTATGAAAAGTCTTATGGAAGCAGCATCATTACTGGTCAATATCAATGGCTTGAATGATATGTTATATATGTAAGTTCCTGGAGAGGTTATGTCATAAACACTTGCTGCAGTTGAAGATGCGTTCAATAGAACCCTGTGGAACATGGATTCCCTATCAGTAAACAAGCTGACACCAGTACCCAGTTGACTTCCATTCAGATAGACATTGTAAGTCCCGATTGATGCTGCACCAGGGTCGCCCGATATAGCATCTACTTCTATCCATGCACTCACTATTTTCGGATTGTTCTCTGTAATATTTACAGCAACACTGCCGTTGAGCCAAGTTCCTACTGCTAAAGTTAGTGCTGAAGAATTTACAAAATATGATATTGTCTTCTGGGCTGTTACACCCTGCTTGAACTGCTTTGTATTCCCTTCCTGGTCTGGAGAAGTCCAGTTGTACACATACGTCGTATTACTGCCATTATAGAAGCTGAAGACATAGCCGCTCAAGTCTTTTCCAATAACTGTCGTCCAGTTCAGACTATGATTTACAGCCGTTCCTGCCAAAGTTGAGTTTGTAGAATTCAATGAGTATCTGACATCGCCGACGAGGTTATAAGCATATTCGACGTCGTCTCCGAACCTGAACTCCAGCGTGTGCTTGCCAGCAATCAGGACTTTGCTGGTCTCGTACCCAATCCCATCACAACTGTAGTTTTCGATAAAAACAACACCGTTGACAAGCTCGGTCGCCAAAAAACGGTCTCCGCATTTCAGCTCAAGGAATCCTATGTCCCTTCCAAACTCCGTTCCATTTACAGCCGTGATGGTCAGGTTTGCTTTGCCGGTGGTGTTGAAGCGGACTGTCCAATTGCCATAAAGGGTCGGATAGCTCTGGACGTTTATTATAGTTATGTTCGCCTCGGCGAACCCAGGATCCTCCGGTGTTAGAATGAAAGTATAGTCCTCACCGGGCGTTATGTCCATCAATTTGACCCAATCGCCGTAGCACACCTGCTCGCTGAAATTCCAATCCTTGCATTTATACAATACGTTGCCTTTGGCAGTCGCGGTCACTTCGGCTTCTTTAAAGTCGAGCTTTGTAGGGTCGATTGCGTACACTTCTACCCACTTTGCAACAGCCTCGGGGGCAGGTATGCTTTCAGGAACATCGTCCAACCCGACGAGCTCTCCTCCAGAACCCCCATTCAATTTGACTTCCCTGAACAGGATCTCTTTGACATGGTGATTTTCTGGAACCATCTTGATGTTGTAGGCACCTTTTATCAAGTCCTCCGCGGTCGAATTTATCAGTTTAACCGATGATTTGATTGCATTGCTTTTCGAATCCTTTACCATAAAATTTCTTGTTACCACGTTCTGAGTTTCGTTCGTCAACGTCGATGTAGTTGTACTTGTTGGTATCGCCACTGTAGTCGATGTAGTTGTCGTAGATGTATCTGGCGGAAGTGTTGTTGTTGATTCGGATTGACTGTGAGTTTTGTAAGCCTCTGCAGCCGTGCCCATGCTTATCAACTCCTGCATGGCATCGGTGGCAATCGGCAGGCCAGAATCGGCCAGGTTTGGTCTCACATAGTTCACGAAGAACGCCGCCAGCATAGCCGCTAGTATAAGCGCTATGGAAAGCTTTGCGAGCGACTTCCTTCCCATCCTCAGCTCCCCGCCGCCGAAACGCATGACTAATGCCATAACTACGACCCCTCTTCGGACTTCCCGCTGGCCGCGGCCTCGTCCTTCATCTTCCTCATCAGCTCGCCAGCCTTCACGCCCGCTTCCAGGCGTTCCTTCAGGTAGCAGAGCTTGGCCGACCCCACCTGCCGCTGATATATCTCGCCCGAACCTATCATCTGGTAGACGTACTTCGTGGCCGTGTGCCTGTGCATGCCAGAAAGTTTCGCCACCCTCAATATCGACAATCCTTCCGGATGGTCCCTGAGTATGTCGCCGACTCTTTTCTTCGCATCGTCGAAGGACTTGCCCCATTTGAAAGCCATGCCGCCAAGCGCCCTTTCCTTCAGCCTTTTTATGGCGTCAGCATTCTTCCGCTCAAAAAATTCAGCTTCTTTTATTTGTACAACGCCTTCATCGAACCCTATCAATCCTATGCCGCTTTTTTGCAAAAGGGACATCGAAGAGTCGCTTACTTTCCTCGCTTCCTTCGCCGGCAGCACTATGTAAGCGCGGTTTGCGTCTTGCATGTAGGAAACGCACTGCCCGACCGCCGTACGTGCCTCCGTGGATCTCTTTTTGAATTCGAAAGCCACCACTTCGCGGTCGTTGAACGCCACTATGTCGGGCACCTTGCCCCCGAGCTTGAAGTTCCAGGTGTATTCGTAACTCTTCGATCTTATCCATTCAAGTACGTCCATGCTTCATCAGTCCGCCTTGGCTTCGGATTTTTCGGCCAGCTTGGACAGTTTCTCCTTCCCCAACAACGTCCCCACAGCATTCCGCATCGCCTCGGTCCTGCTGCTGTACATGCCGCTATCCACGAGCTTGTCGAGTTCGTCGAGCTGCCCTTCTGTGAGGCTGACAATGATTTTCTTCATTGGCAAAATCACCAGATATGTCCAAGCTAGTATATACGATATTTGGACTTTATATAAATTAAATATGTATATCTTGTACACTACTGAACATGCATCGCTTTGAGCACGCTAGGAGGGATTACTTTTATTTACCGTAGAAACAAGCTGAACAAAAATCGTGTAAAACATGAGAAAAAATATAAAAAATTCTGGTTTTGGGACCTTAGAAGCCTTTCTGGCACCACCGATCCCAAATCCTCAAACTGCTTACGTTATCCACACGTACCAAGTCACGTTAAGCTGGTCGTTCGCCTGCAGGTACACGTCCGTGAACGTGTTGACCGCGAATATGCTCGTGGTCAGGCCAATCATGGTTTGGTTGACGCGCTCGCCAGTGCCAGAGCCGCAGTCGGCCGTCCACTTGTGGTTGGCCGATACGTTTCCGCTCCCGTCTATGTAACCGGATGTCGCGTTCGGGATGTTTATCCACGCCAGCGTGTTGCTCGGGTTTAGGGCGCAGTCAGCTATGCCACCGAAGTGGGCGGCAGTCTCCAACTGATTAGGCGCAGTCGTGCCGTTGCCAAGCGAAATGTTCTCTATTGGCGTGGCTCCTGCTGCGCTCGGAGCGCTAAACAGCTGCGAAGTCGTGAAGTTCTTGCCAGCCAGCACTAGGATGTTGTGGCTGATTTCGTGGCTTAGTTCTTCGCCGAGCGCATTGGTAACCGTTACCTCGACCATGCCTGTGTACATAGATTGCTGGCCAACTGACGTTGGCGCAGACGTCGCATACATCTGATTATTCAAGAGTATGTAGGACGTCCCCAAGAGGGCGACCGTTAGTAATGCTATAACGTACTTGCCTGTCTTCGTATTCATTATGAAACCTCTTGTGAATTATTACGTTTTGATGATATATAAGTTTTCTGGAGGAAATTCCACGCGAGCGTTCGCTCGGTTTACGCTACCGATGCGCTGGAGTTGATTCATATCGAAGGAAACAAACTATTTTTATGCGGAAACGCAAAAAGCGGCCGTACAGCGCGTTCGAAAACGCGATCGATTCTTTTGCAAGAGTGGCAGAACGTGTCCTGTCGCCTTTTGGAAAGAAGACCGGCTGGCCGAATCTGGTGAAGAACTGGCTGGCGTTCCTCGTCGTTGCCGTGGCGGTGCTGACGGCCGTGCAGAGCTATGCGAACTACAACATGGCCGAAGCCGACCAGCTGACGTCCGTGACGGGCGTGGGCTGCGACATGTTCGCTATGCTGGCCGTATTGGCCATGCCGCCGATCGAGGAGCTTCTGTTCAGGATCGGGCCGCGCAGGCTTTTCGGCAACCGCGCGGCCTTCATCGGCAGCATGGTGTGGGCTATGTTGCATCTGGCTGGCAGGAACTTCGCCGTGGCCGGCTTCCAGCTGGTCATGTCAATGTTCTACTTCAAGCTGGTCGCCGGCGGAAGGTACAAGGAGTGCATAATATTCCACGAAGCCTTCAACCTATTGCCGTTGCTGACGTGTTTTCTTTTCTAGCGCGTGCGCGCTTTCCGATCAGCACGACCTGAACTTGTATTCAAGATACATGACGAGCAGCATCAGCGCGGTTGTCGCCCCGATGTCGCCGAGTATGACCGACACGAACCAGGAGACGACGCCGAACGCTATCCCTACGCCCACGGCCTTCAGCATGGCCATGGCGTTGAAGCCGCCCAGACTTGTTTTTGCCATCTTCATTCCCCCCGAATTGTAACTTTGTTTGTAGCCGAATATTCCGTATCCGCTTTCCCCGGCCACGGAATTCCTCCATTCGATAAAGACGAACGTCGCAGTGAGCAGCCCGACGGACCAGAAGAAGGCGTCGTGGTATCCGCCGATGTAGCCGATGCCGCTGGCGTATACGGGCAGCATTATCAGTCCGAAGAAGTACGGCCGCGTCACAACCGCGCTCACGGCCTCGCCTACGCCTATTGTCTGTACGCCTCCGCCAGACTGACCGGCTTCCGCGCCTGTGACAGTTGCTGGGCTGAAGCTTACTAGCATGTCCACTACGAAGAACAGGTAGAAGAAGACGAGCGCCGGTATGATCAGGAACTTCTTGTACTTCATGCAATCAATATTCTAAAATCTGTTTCCGAAGTATTAAATCTTAAAGGAGAAAAGCGTATAGGATAAAATACAGTCGAATGGGTAGAAACAAATGGCTTTGAAAGAGAAACTGAAGGAAGTGAGGCAGGACGTTTGGGAACTGCCCGCAAGCGCGAAGCAGGGAATGCGCGTGCCGGCGAGGCTGTTCCTGTCGAAGAAGCTGCTCGGCGACGTTGAAGAGGGCGCGCTTGAACAGGTTGCGAACGTTGCTTTCCTCCCAGGCATACAAAAGTACAGCATCGCGCTCCCCGATATGCATTTTGGATATGGTTTTCCAATCGGCGGAGTGGCTGCGCTTGACTTTGAAACAGGCGGACTTTCGCCTGGCGGTATAGGCTTCGATATCAACTGCACCCACCCAGATGCAAAGGTTTCGTGTTCCTTCGGAACGTGGAAAAGAATTAAGAATATGGAAGCCGACTGGGAAAAAAACAGCTTGAAATTTTTGGATTGTGAAAAAACCAAGATAGAAGACACGTCTGTTGTATGTTTCATGAAGCGCATGGAGGACGGCTTCGTATATGAAATAAAAACAGAATCTGGACGCAAAATTCAAGTCACGGCCGAGCACCCTATTCTAACAGAAAACGGAATGCGAAAAGCGGAAAATTTAACGCCAAACGATTCGTTGTACGTGTACCCGTTCAGCGGTGTAGAATACGAACATCCAAGCAGCGATGTCATAATAGATGCGAGTGACATAGAAAAAATCCTTGATAGTTTTGGAATAGGAGTAAATGGCAATGCCAAGACCCAGGTGCTGGGATTGTTGAAAAAACTTGGCTTGGATGAGATAAAATATGATTCCCCCAAGCTGCCAATAATTATTAAGATAATGGGATTTGTGATTGGAGATGGTGTAATATCGTTCGTCAAAAACAGGAAAGGGTTTGTCCACTTTTACGGGAAACAAGAAGACTTGGAAGAAATAAAAAAGGATGTATTGAGATTGGGCTTCAAATGTCCAAACGTCTTTTTAAGAAAGAGAAACCACAAGATAAAGACCTTTTATAAAACCGTGGAGTTCGAAAGCGAGGAGGCGTCCATAGTCAAGAAATCTACGGCCTTTGCGGCCTTGTTTACGGCTTTGGGGATGCCACACGGATACAGGTCTGCTAAATCCTACAGGATTCCAAAATGGCTGATGAAGGCGCCCCTTTGGCAAAAAAGACTTTTCCTCTCGGCGTTTTTTGGGGCAGAACTCTCCAAACCCAAAACGTTGAACAAATACAATTTTTACGAGCCGCAACTTAACATGAACAAGCTGGAAACACTGAAAGAAAACGGAATGGATTTCCTAAACGATATACGTCTTTTGCTGCTGGAGTTTGGAGTAACGTCCGCTTACCCGGTAGAGGTCGAAGGATACCAGTATCTAGGCAGGCAAGGAAAAACATGCGGGCTGAGGATAAGCATACATGGAAACCCGCGCAACCTGATTAATCTTTTTGAAAAGATCGGTTTTGAATACAATTCTGGCAAACATAGAGAAGCATGCTTTGCCGCAAATTATACTAGGTTGAAGGAGAATGTCAAGAAACTGCGCGCCAAAGTAAGAAACGCTGCAATAGAACTTTACAACTGCAATTCGAGCATAAATGAAATCAGGGAAAAATTAAGAGGCGAATTCACTCCAGACCAGTTCCTTGAACATTCGGTATGGACGGAATTCAAAAACAATCCGCGAATAGCTTTCAATTTCATCTCATTCGACGAATACAAAAAAACCTATGCAGTAGGCGACGGCGGGATGGTTAGGGATAAAGTTCTGGAAATATGCAAATTGCCTTACAGGGGATACGTGTACGATTTTACGATTAACGATAATAATCACAATTTCATAGCAAACAATCTAGTGGTATCCAACTGCGGAGTGAGGCTGTTGCGCTCGAACTTCCGCGCGGACGACATCAAGCCGAAGCTGCCGAAGCTGCTCGACGCCATGTTCCACAACGTGCCGTCGGGCGTGGGCGTGGGCGGGAAGATAAAGCTCACGGCCGCGCAGCTGCGCGACGTGCTCGAGCGCGGCGCAAGCTGGGCCGTCGACAACGGTTATGGCACCAAGCGCGACATCGACCATCTGGAGGAGCGCGGCTGCATGAAGGGCGCGGACGCGAGCAAGGTCTCGGACAAGGCGCTGAAGCGCGGGGCGCCGCAGCTTGGCAGCCTCGGAGCGGGCAACCACTTCCTCGAGGTTCAGCGCGTGGAGCGCGTGTTCCTGCCGGACGTGGCGCGGGCTTTCGGCATAACGGGCGAAGGGCAGGTGACATTTATGATCCACTCCGGCTCGCGCGGGCTCGGGCACCAGGTGTGCACGGACTATTTGCAGATTCTGGAGAGCAAATTCAGGGACGAGATACGCAGCCTTCCGGACCGCGAGCTGATATACGCGCCCGCGGGCACGAAGGAGTGCGACGCGTACTTCGCGGCCATGGCGTGCGGCGCCAACTTCGCCTGGACGAACAGGCAGATGATAATGCACTGGGTGCGCGAGAGCGTACTCCAGGCCACGGGCGCGAAGGAGGCCGACGCCGGTATCGAAGTCGTGTACGACGTCGCGCACAACATCGGCAAGATCGAGGAGCACGAGATCGACGGCCGCAAGCGCAAGGTGTACGTGCACCGCAAGGGCGCAACGCGCGCGTTCCCGGCCGGGCATGCGGACATACCCGCGGACTATCGCAGCGTCGGGCAGCCCGTGCTGATACCAGGCTCGATGGGCACAGCATCGTACGTCTTGGTCGGCACGGAAACGGCGAAGGAGACGTTTTATTCAACGGCGCATGGCGCGGGACGCGCAGCCTCGCGCACGAAGATGCTTCGGGGGGTGCGCGGCCAGGACGTTGCGAAGAAGCTGCTTGACGCCGGCATACTGTCCAAGTCGGCGAGCTGGCAGATAATGGCCGAGGAGGCGCCCGAGGCGTACAAGGACGTGGACGAGGTGGTGCGCGTGTGCGAGGCCACGGGCATCGCGCGAATCGTGGCCAAACTCCGGCCGATGGCCGTGGCAAAGGGTTGAATTACAAAACATTGAATTTTATTCGACAGAAGGATTCTTTCTAGTAATTTCTTCATTACCAACAAACCACGGCGGGTTCATAATCAATAACAGTTTCATCTTTCCGGAATATGTGTACTCGACATTCGGCGGCACTTCGAACAGCATCCCCCGCTTTGCCTCGTGTCTCGAGCCGTCGATATCGAAAAATCCCTCGCCTTCGATTACGTAATACGTGTGCGTGCATTTTTTGCTTATGAAGTAAGTGTCATGTCCCTGCTTCACATCGACGAAATAAACCTCCATATCACGGTTCTTTGTCGGAAATTTATAACCCGATAATCCTTTTTGGGAGAAGCTTGGTTTATCCAGGAGTTTTCTCTCAAATTCGCTCATGTTGTAGCACTCGTTTAAATTCAAACGTCGAATATGACCTGCACGCGCCAGTAGTCGCCTTCCTTGCTTATCTCCATCTTGTGGTACGTCACAGCCTTCACCTCGCCCCGCAGGTCGTGCTTCTTCCGGTCGAGCTTCTCGCCCCAGCACGTTGCCTTCAGCACCATCGTCCGTTCGTCTATGTCCACGCGGAACTTGGAGAAGAGCATGCCGCCTGTCGTCGAGACGTACAAAACCTCGTTCAGCCAGTTGAACAGGAGCGCCTTCAGGTCGTGCCCGAGCACCTCAAGCCGCTGTTCCTTCGTTTCCCTGACCTTGCGCGTGTCAGTTATGATTTCCATCATGGCCAGCGCCGCGTTCGCGTACGCCTCGTTCAGCGTGCGGCCGTACGCCGCTGCCGCCACGTCCGCAGTGCTCAGGTCCAGGAACTCGAACTTGCGCATAGCAGCCACCATCGCCTTACATAATACAATCTGCTCCTAAAAAGAAATTCTTGTCCCACGCGGTTAAATGCATGAACCCGTTTGCGGCCGGAACGGCCTGTTAAAACTTATATATAACCTTGTCCAATATAATTATCTTCAAGTCGAGAGTCCTTCGATGAGACTTTTTATAAGTATTTATATATAACTTTAAAGAATTAATTTAAAACTAAGTGAGAACTATGAAAAATGTCGAATGGACACCGTTCAAGGAGCATCTGAAAGCCGAGTCTGACTTTTTGCACCAGACAGTTCCAGCCATAGGAAACGCCTACCACTCACTGTTGAATTCTTATAATGTGCCGGGGGATCACGGATATAGGGACAGAGGATATTCAAAGGCTATAGAACTGCTCGAGCTCCTGTCAGTCTTTCCTGACAAACATGATGAGGAGCTGTCGTCTTCTGAGAGTGGTCGCAGGGAGAGCGGGTACTTCCCCAGGCTCTTTGATTTGACGTCTGCTGGCAGATTGCACATGCCTGCGATGGGCATAGACCTTGAGATTATGGGAAGACTCCGGAAAGAGCGGTTAAATCCTGCAAAAGAACTTGTCTACAAGACCGTTCCGAGCAAAATTGAAGAACGCGATGGAAAATATCTTTTCAAACCTCAGGAATTTGCAGACCTTGTAGAAAGCCTTAACGCCACCAGGCAATACTGGGATATCAGGGTCGGGTTGAACTATTTGAGGTCAGGACATTTCGTCGAAGGAAAACCTGTGGAAGAGTTGGTCAGTAGATTCATACGCTCACTTGACGCCTTTGGACATACGTGGAAACGAAATGGTACTTGGAATTTGGGCGCCGGAGACGTCGCTGTCGACAGATATGGGATGATCAACCTGGCAGTATATGATGCGCATACCGGAAGCGTCATCGCAGACGCATTGGAATCGGACGACCCTTCTGAGATACTTTTTAGAGACGTTCCGGAAAGGGGCATCAATGAGCTTATGTTTGGAGAAGAAGTGAAATCCAACCTAAGGGCTGAGATGAGAAAAGACCTAGAAAACGATAATACCTATAGCATGTGCGTAGCCAGCATGATACGTAGAAGGGGGGACCTTGGAAAATTCTTGAAATACGTGACGAGGCTGAAGAAAAGTGTTAAAAGGCCGGATGAAGAAAAGCCCCCCACGGGTATAGTTTAGCTAAAGTAAAGGCCAAAGGTAAAGACCAAAAGACCATTCGATCCTAAACTCGTTTCTAAATCAGTTTGAGTGGGGAATTTTCAATCAAATTCTAGAATATGATATCTATTATCCTGCCTTCTTTTGGCACAAGGTTGCGAGGGATTATGATTGTCCTTCCCTCATTGTAAACAAATGCCAATGGATTATCAGGATCGATTGATAGTCTGGCCAACATGACCAAGATTTCCCTTTCAGTCATCGATTCTACACAGTATTCAAACAAGGAATCGTCCGGTATCTTTTCCAACAGCGTCTCATACAGCCTAAGTGACGCCTCCTCCTTGAGAGTGCCGTCTATAACCGCACGTTGTTCGTCTGCCTTTTGCGACCTAGATATTATATCATTCAATCCAAGGCTCCCGTAACTGATAAGAAAGTCCGGCCAAGTGACGGGTTCGGGCCCGTAAGCGACTTCCCTTCCATATAGTTGGAGCAGCGCTTCAGTTCTTTCGTTATATGACTGCTTATCAGCAGATTCCTCTAGATCTGCGACTTTTGCAGCACGGACTAGCATCGGATCTACGATCTTGATAAGAGAATTTTTGGTGGCAACTGTGATATAGTCGGACTTGGTCTCCCTATAAGAAATAAGGTCGTTATAGTCTACACCAAGTCCCTCCAGATGTTCCTTTAATATGCCTTCAAAAACCTTTCTCGGAGATATTATTTCGGCCATCTCAATCTTTAATTTAATTAAACAGATAAGCTTATAATATTTTTGTTTTTGGTGTTCTCACGGCTTGTCGCCCAGCTTCTCGAACACATGCTTCATCCTCAGCGCGTCCAGTTCCAGCACCGGCGACTCGCAGATTATCGTTATGCCCAGCTTGCGCTTCAGAATCTCCTGCGCTAGCGGCCTGAAAGCCGGATGGCCGTCTAGCACCAAATGGTTGCGCTCGCCCTTCGCCGTGTACTCGATGTTCGAGAAGTGTGAATGCACGTGCGCAAGCTTCAGCGGGTTTAACGCATCTAGAACTTTTTCATAATCGATTTTGCCCACGTTGCGCGCGTAGATGTGCGCGAAATCCACGACCGGCACGCAGCCGTGGACATTTTTGCAAACATCAATAATCTCGTCGAGCGTTCCGAAAGCGCCGCTCTTGCCCGTGGTTTCGATTCCGAGCTTCACGTCTTTAGGCGCGTTGTCCGCCAGCTCCGTGCACGCCGCAGCCACGCGGTCGAACGCTTCTGCCTTCTCGAGCTTGCCGTAAAAGCCGGGATGGAAAACGACGATGTCCGCGCGCATGTCCTCGGCACGCTCAACGCTTTCCATTATGCGCTTCTTCGAAGCCGCCAGCTTCGCGCGCTCGTCGCTGCAGAGGTTTATGTAGTACGGCGCGTGCACGCTCAGCCGAACGGCCGCCCCCCTCGCAGCCTCACCGACTTCCTTCGCCATCTGCATGCCCATTCGCACGCCGTAGACGAACTCTACCTCCATCGCAGTCAGCTTCAGTTCCGCGACGCGGCGCACGCCGTCGATGGTGCTGCCTTTCACCGAAGCGGGTATGCCTGCCGGGCCGAGGAAGATGTTCCGCTGCATTCGTGCTCACTGGCTGGAGAACGCGCGCACGTAGTCGTCGCCGTACGCGGCTATTATGCGGCTGCCGTCCGCGGACGTGTACGTGCACATGACCGCGCGCTGCGAGCTCGTGCTTGACGTGGCGCCTATGGTCGCCCACTTGCCGTCGAGTATCGGGTCGGCGTTCGCCGCGGCGGTGTCGTCGAACACCGCGCTGCCGTGCTCGTTGTACACGATCAGCCGGTTGTCCGGGCCGTAGCCCACGGCGACGTACCGGCCGTCCGCGCTGATGGAGACGCCGTTGTGGCCGGTGCTCTCCACCCCGCCGCTGTTCGGCCGCGCGCGCCACAGCACGCGTCCGTCAGCGCCGTCGATGTAGTACGTCCATCCGCCGACCGTGCCGACAGCGACGCGTGAGCCGTCCGGCGTTATCGCGCCCGTGCCCGCGGTGTGGTCGGGCATGCGCATGCTCCACCTGGTCCTGCCCGCGGCATCGAACGAGAACAGCGTCCTGCCCTTGCCGGTCGCATAAGTGTTGCCGCTGGCATCGACGGCGAGGAACAGCGGGAACTCGCCGATGTAGTTCTCCCAGACTTTGCTGCCGTTGGCCGCGTCGTACATCGCCACGTACCCGCCGGTGATGCCGACTACGAACCGGGTGTCGTCCGCGGTGAACTTGGCGTTCCTAAGCCAGTTGTTCAGGCCGCTGAACCCGCGCACCAGCGTGCCGTCCGCTGCCTTGAAAAGCGCAAAGTCGTACACGCTGCCGTCCGCGGCCTTCGCCGGACCCGTGACGAGCAGCGTGCCGTCGTGCGAAAGCTCCACCTCGCGGTTCATCCCCCCGCTGTCGTACTTCCATCTAAGCGTGCCGTCGGCCGCGTTCACGACATACACATAATTATCGTGGCACCCCGCAGCCACGGTCGTGCCGTCGCGCGAGATGTCTATGCCCCAGCACTCGTTGCCCGTCGGGTACGCCCATAGCTGCGCGCCCGTGTTAGCGTCGAACAGGTAAAAGTTCGTGGCCTTGCCGATCTCCGGCGGGTGCTTGGCCTGTGATGCGACAATGCGCGTCCAGCCGTTGTCGACCACGGCCCAGAAGAAGCCGTAATAGTCGCTGACGTTCCGCTCCCAGTCGAGCTTGTACGCCGGCCTTGCCTCAGCGGGCTGCAGCGCGATGTCCGCCTCGAGCTCCTCGCCGTGCGCGGGCGCTATTGCGTCAGTGTACGAGTACTCGTAGCCGTCCGCGCTAACGATCGTGGAGTAGTTGAACGACGAGTAGGAAGTGTCCTGCCCGCCGAAGAACGCGCGTATCGCATCGACGCTCGCGACCTGCACCGAGTACCTGCCCTCGGAATCGGTCGTCGCCCTAGAAGAGTCACGGCCGCTGAAGAGCGTCACCTCCACCTGCGCGTCCGGCACCGGCCTGCCCGTGGCGGCGTCGCGCACGTAGCCGTAAACGGCCGAGTCGAAGTCCAGCCTCGAGTCCTGCTGGGTGCCGCCGTAGAACGTCGCCGTCGCGGTGACATTGTCGGACTTGTCCGCCTTCTGCCAGAGGTCGAACCTCATGTCGAAACGGCCTTCGGAATCGAGCGACGCGAAGTAGTGCAGCGCCCGCGACTCGCCAGGCTGCAGCGTGATATTGCTAGGGTGGAATGCGAAGAAGTGCAGGTTCCAGCTCGGAGTCTGGTCGGCCTGCGCTATGCCGAACGTCTCGGCCGACGCGCCCGCGTTACTTGCATGAATGTAAAAGTCCGCGCCCATCGACAGCATCGGATATGCCGCCGCGACCGAATAATAGCTGACGTAGACGTTGCCCAGCTTCAGCGTCCTGTTCTCGCCGGCCACTGGCGGGCCCTGCATGGGTTCGGACGCGTCGAGGGGAGGCATGACGAATCCCTGCCCGCCGCCAGGCATGCCGCCTTCGCCCGTCTCGTTGAAACCGGGTTTCGGCTGCTGCACGCATCCGCTGACGAGGACGGCCGAGACGACCAGGAGTACGGACGCGCAGAGAAACAGTCGCCTTCCGCTTAGAAGCATAATAATTATCTGGCGCCTGACAAGAAAAATGGTTTCGTTCCCGCCGCCTGCGCTCAGAGGAGCAGCTTGATCGCGAGCTCGAAGACTACCAGCGCGACAACGACGTATATGACATGCTCGGGCTTGAGCTTGAACTTCTCCTCGCCCTCCTCGCCGAACCTCAGCAGCCCGCCTGAGCCGCTTGGCATGTACACGCGGTCCTTCTTCACCATGATATCACTATCAACTATTGATGCGGCATGTTTAAAAAAGAATGATTATTTAATCGGTATGTTTGAGTACAGCATTTCATGTCCCGCGAACGCGGTCAACTTAACTCCGAAATTGCCGCGCCGCTTCCTGTACGGCTCGCCCACGATGTCTTCCAGCTTTGGTATCAAATCTTTCATGTGTGCTCCTCGTATGTATAGAATGTGTTCGTCGTTGCATCCTTCGCACGCTATTACGCCGACGGGAAGGCACACTCCGAATAGCTCTTCCCGAACGTAGACTCTTGTGAGCGTGGGAGAAATTTTCTGAAGGACGATTTCATCCTTCGCCATGAAAACAATTCCGATTGTTAAACTTAAATAATTGGCGGCGTGCCGGCCTTAGCCCATCTTTTGTTTCGGCCTCTGGCTCTCGCCGCGGGCTTAGGCAGCATTTGTCTGAGCGCTTTAAGCTTGCATCTCCTCGGAGCCTCCCATCCGTTTCATCCCGCGCGCTTGCGCGCTCGGGTGTCGTTTCTGATATGGTCGGACGCCTCTCGGCGTGCCGCTCGCGCGGCCCCCTCGATGGATGGAACTTCCTCAGCCCGCGTTTGACCGCAGGCCGAAGCTACCTGGCCGGCTCGCCGAAATGTTCTTGCCCGCGCCGGTTTATATAGCTTTCTGATCGCCGCGGCCCGCCAGCGCCGCACCCTATTTAAACGTCGCCTGTCAGACTCCTAGATATGCTTACCACCGTAGAGGTCCTGTGGAGCCCGGTCCACGCCGGCAATTACAGCATCAAGCTCGACGAGAAACAGTTCGACTTCTTGAAACCTTCGATGGCCCAGAGCATATTCGACGACATGAACCGCGGCGAGCCGAAATACCGGGATCTGTCAGACCCGAAATTCAACCGCGCCGCCTTTCCCGGGAACACGATGAGGCCCGTGCACGAATACCTCAGGGGGAAGGACTATGCATGCCAATACGAGGGGCTGATACTGCTCAACACTGGCATAACGCTGAGGGTCAAAGGCCTGTATCCCAACGCTTCTCCGATGATTCTCCTGCCCGCGCCGTCGGGCGTGTGAAGGCTTTGTGCGGTTGTCCCGAAACCGCCAAACGGCAGCTTTAAATTATAACACCGTTATAAAATAAAGCAAGCGAACAACGCCCCCGGTGCTCACATGGACGTCGACAAGATACGCGCGGACATAAAGGTGCTGCAAACCCCACTGAACGGCAAACCCGTTATTTATTTTGACAATGCGTGCATGTCTCTGCGGCCGAATCAGGTCGTCGAGGCCATGGACGAGTACTATTACAAGTACCCAGGCTGCGCCGGGCGGAGCATACACAAGTTCGGCACCATGGTGACGGACAAGTACGATGAATCCAGGGAGATCGTGGCCAAGTTCATAAACGCGAAGGAGTCTAGGGAAATAATTTTCACACGAAACACGACAGAAGGTATAAACATAGTTGCAAATTCTTTTGATTTCAAAGCCGGCGATGTTGTCATAACAAGCGACAGAGAGCATAATTCTAATTTACTTCCTTGGCAGATGCTTTCTAAAAACAAAAAAATAACACACAACATAATCTACTCTACGCCTCAGATGACTTTCGATATGGACGAGTTCAAACGAAGAGTGGAAGACTTCAAAGGAAAACTTAAGCTGGTTTCGATAGTACATACTTCAAATTTGGACGGATACACGCTGCCTGTTAAAGAGATAATCAAAACGGCGCATGACGCTGGAGCGCTTGTAATGTTGGACGGCGCGCAGAGCGTGCCGCATCAAGAAGTGGACGTTCGTAAATTGGACGTAGACTTTCTGGCGTTCTCGGGACACAAGATGCTCGGGCCGAGCGGCATAGGGGTCTTGTACGGAAAATATGAACTTCTTGAAAAACTGCGACCTTTCTTGGTTGGTGGAGATACAGTAAAAGATACGACATATGACTCTTGTGTTTTTCTCAATCCTCCAGAAAAATTCGAAGCGGGACTGCAAAATTATGCGGGCGCCATAGGTCTCGCGGCCGCGATAAAATATCTCCGATATAACGGAATAGCTATGGGCATGATTGAAAAACATGAGATTGATTTGAACAAAATTATAACAGAAGGCATAAAGGACATAAACGGCCTCTCGATAATAGGCCCGTCCGAAAACGGCTGGCATCCGGCACAACTACGCGGCGGCATAATATCCTTCAACATAAAAGGGATGTTCCCGCACGACATAGCCATCATGCTCGACGATTCCGCGAACATAATGATCCGCAGCGGTGCGCATTGCGTGCATTCGTGGTTCAACAACAACCTCATCAAAGGTTCTGCGCGCGCCTCGCTGTACCTGTACAACACGAAAGAAGAAGCAGGGGTGTTCGTCGAGAAGCTGAAGGAGATTGCGAAGCTGGCATAGGCCGCAAAACATTTATAAGAGCATGCGGATAATTAAAGACTATTAGACGGATGATTGCATGGCTGCGAAGGAAAAATCCAATGAGGGCAAGACGATTTCTTTCAGGATTCCAAAGCTGCCCGAGAAGGTTTGGATCGCTTCGACTATTTTCCTGCTCGTGGCGTCGGCGCTGCTGCTGGTGCGTCAGGGCGGGACGTGCCCGACCGGCGCCGCGGTGCTGACTGCGAACGACGCGGCCGCTAAGGCGATAGACTATGTCAACAAGAACCTCGTGCAGGGCGGCACAGCGACGTTCGTGTCGACCGAGGATTTCGCGGACAACATGTACAAGGTCACGACAAAATACAATAACAACAACATAGACGTTTATGTTACGAAGGACGGCAAGTGGCTGTTCGTGTCAGCGCCGTATGACACCACGGAGGCTGTACCGACAACAACGACGCAGCCTAAGAAGACCTGCGACGACATAGCCAAGGCGAGTTCGGCCAAGCTCGATGCGTTCGTCGTTTCCCAGTGCCCGTACGGCCTGCAGATGCAGAGGATACTAGCCGAGGTTGTAAAGAACATACCCAGCCTCGAAAGCAGCATAAAGGTCGGATACATCGGCGCGGTCGAGAACGGAGCGATAACGTCGATGCACGGCGACGCCGAGGCGCAGGAGAACCTCAGGCAGATATGCATACGCGAGGAGCAGGCGGCCAAGTACTGGGCGTATGTCTCTTGTTACATCAAGGCCAGCGGCTCCACGGACAGCTGCCTCGCTTCCGCGGCCGTGGACACGGCGAAGCTGAACACGTGCATGACCGACAGCGCGAAGGGCCTGGCGTACGCCCAGGCGGACTTTGACAAGGCCGACACGTACGGCGTCAGCGGCTCGCCCACGATGATAATGAACGGCGTGCAGGTCAGCGAGTTCGACTTTGGGGGCCGCACGGCCGATGCGGTGAAGACGCTCCTGTGCTGTGGGTTCACATCGCAGCCGGATGCGTGCGCTACTGCGCTGAGCACCGCGCAGGCCGCGACTTCGTTTTCCGAAAGCTACAGCAGCGGTGCGGCCAGTGCCGCGAGCAGCTGCGGCTGAAAGAAAGCTCCTCATCGGAAGTAAACCCTCAGTGGTGGTATATTTCAATTTAGCCAATTCCATCTAAGGATGGTTATGGAAAAATTGGAAATACGCCCAAAAAGAGTTTCAAGCCGATCAGAAAAATTCAAGATTGGCAGGATAAATGCCGGATTGAAATTAAGAAGGAAGATACTCCCGTTCTGCAAAGATAACTCAAGAGCCATAGCTTACATTCTCGGCGTTCTACATGGCGATGGATACATCAATAAATACACTATGAAATTGAAAGTCAAAGACTTCGATTTCGCGAAAACGTTCGCGAAAGAGGTCTTAAGCTGGACAGGCAGACTACCTAGTATAAGAACGGATAAAAATGGACTTTACATCGTCAATCTCCACTCGATAGAAGCTTGTTCAATCCTCTCTTCGATGAACAGCAATTTCATCAACTGCATGGGAGAGGAAGAAAGGTGTTGTTTCCTTAGAGGCATTTTCGATTCCGAAGGGTCTGTCGCAAAAATGGGGCAGACCATATACTTCTATAATTCCGATTATGAAACAATAGAACTCGTTAGCGCCCTGCTAACTGGGATGAAAATTAGGAACAAAATAATAGCAAGAAAAAACAATATCGGCGTTATAAACGGAAAGTCGTTTACTAGGAGACCCAGCTATGTCATAGCAATCCGGGACTATCGAAGCAAAAACACCTTCAAAAACATGGTTGGGTTTTCCATAAGGAGGAAGCAGGAAAGGCTGGAACAAATAAAGGCACCTAAAAACATGAAACTGCAAGAAGAAACCATTCGAGAAATAATTAATTTAAGAATGAATGGATTGAAATATATAGACATAGCTAGAAGGCTTAATGTCGGGCATGGATCAGTTTGCAGATATCTAAAAGGTGTGAATTAAAATGATATGTCTGATTGCCCTTTTTGTCTTTGCGGTGCTAGGGATTTTCTCTGCAAAATACAGAGAACTATCCAAAGAGGCATTTAGATGCGTTTTTCTGAAAATGACTTTTCGTATGTGCGACACGCAGCTCGACCAGAGGATAAAATCCAAGCTCGTGGGCAGGCTGTTGCCGAAAGCGCCCAATCTGGCCAAGTTCATCTACAAGAGATTCGACATACTGTCGACCATGTTCACGCTGCTGCTTTTCGCCAGCATGGTATACAGCACGTACAGCCTGTACAACCTCTTCGTGTACGGCACGTGCGACCCGAGCGGCGGCGTCTGCCTGCTGAGCACGAAGGCGCCGGTGTGCGGCTGCGAGGGCGTGTGCCAGTGCGAACAGCTGACCTGCGATTCGCCCGAGTACGTGGCGTGCGAAGGCGATTGCCAGTGCCAGAGGGACGTCTGCGATATGGTGAAATGAGATGAGAAAAGGCAAAAACAGAAAGCGCCAGGCGAAGGACAAGGTCGTGACAACGGTCGCGGTGCTTATGCTCCTGTTCTCCGCGATGATGACGTGGAACGTCTACTCGCTGCTGGTATTCGTCGCAGTGCTGCTTCTGCTGGCGGCCTGGTACGTCAGAGACTAGCCAGTTAGATTTAAATAACCGAAAATAAGAGTTCTATCCATGCAAGTCAGCGTGAAGCACCTGAAGCTCGCGGCGGTGGCGGCCGTGGCGATAGTCGCGCTTTACTTCGTCGGCTCTTATCTTACCGGCAGCTTCGGCATTGCGCAGCCAAGCGCGGGCAAGTACGACAAGCTTGCGAAATGTCTGACCGACAAAGGCATAGTTATGTATGGTCTGAGTACATGCCCCCACTGCCTAGAGCAGAAGGAGTTGTTCGGAGACTCGTTCAAGTACGTGACGTACGTGGAATGCTCGGAGCAGCAGGCGCTCTGCAGCGCGAAGGGCGTGGAGTTCGTGCCCGCGTGGGAGATAGACGGCAAGATAGAGGTCGGCGTGAAGCCTCTGGACGAGCTGGCGCGTGTGGCGGGATGCGAGATATAAATCTCAACAGGTCCCGCAAATTCATAAATCCTAGCGAACAATAGATTAAAGTATAATTTTGCAGAAACCAGGTTGATTGTATGAAAGTGCGAGTCTTTTCTACGGAAGAGTGCCCCTACTGCCACATGGCCAAGGACTACCTCCAAGCCAAAGGCGTCGAGTTCGAGGACATAAACGTCGGCGAGGACCGCGACGCCGCCGACGAGATGATCGAAAAGTCCGGGCAGATGGCAGTGCCCGTGCTTGAGATAAACGGCGAAGTCATAGTCGGGTTCGACGTGCAGAAGATAGACGCGGCGCTCGAGGCCGCAAAATCGGACAAGCCCGCGAAGGATGCGAAGCAGAAAAAACCGAGGTCGGACTCGCTGAAGAACGTGTACGACGTGATTGTTATCGGAGGTTCGGCGGCCGGGCTTACGGCTGCCGTGTACGCCGCGAGGCGCAACCTGAAGACGCTCGTGCTCACAAAGGACTTGGGCGGACAGATGTCCACGATCAAGTCCATAGAGAACTATCCGGGGTTCGTCGACGTCTCGGGCAGCGAACTGGTGAAGGCGATGGAGGCGCAGGCCAGAAAGTCGGGCGCGGAAATAGTTGTAAAAGAAGTGACGGAACTGAATGAGTTCGAGGGAAAGGCGGGCGAAAAACTTTTCAAGGCCAAGGCGTGCGGAGGCGAGAAGTGCGACGAGTACGCAGGCCGTACGGTAATTCTGGCAATGGGCAAGACCCCGCGCAGCCTGGCCGTGCCCGGCGAGGACGATTTCATCGGCCGCGGGGTTAGCTACTGCGTCACGTGCGACGCGCCGATGTTCAAAGGCAAGGACGTGGCTGTCGTGGGCGGAGGCAACTCTGCGATGGACGCGGCCATTGTGCTCAGCGCGATCGCGCGCAAGGTCTACGTCATCCACCGCCGCAGCGAGTTCCGCGCGTTCGAACAAGCCGTGGAAGACGCAAGGCGGAAGAAGAACGTGGAGTTCGTGCTCGATTCGATTGTGACTGTGATATCGGGCAAGAAGTTCATCGAAGCGATAACCGTCGAGAACAAGAAGACAGGCAAGAAATCCGAGCTGAAGGTGGAAGGCGTCTTCGTCGAGGTGGGCTCGGACGTGAACACGAAGTTCGTCGGGCACCTTGTGGAGCTGGACGAGAACGGCCAGGTGAAGACCGGCAAGAACGGAGAGACTTCGCATGCAGGCGTATTCGCCGCGGGCGACGTGACGGACACGCCGTTCAAACAGATAAGCGTGGCAGCGGGCGACGGATGCAAGGCAGCGCTGTCGGCGTACAACCACATCCACGGCTTCGAGAGCAAGTACGTCGTGGACTGGACGAAGCAGAACAGCAGCAAGAACCAATAAGTGTGCGTTATGTCTGTGAAAACCGATTGCGGAATAGAGTACGACGAGTTCGGTCCAGAAAAAATAATTGATGTTTACGATCCTTACACTGGTATGCGTGGATTCGTGGTTATACACTCGACCGCCCTCGGCCCGGGCAAGGGCGGGATACGCATGACGCCCACGGTGACTGCAACGGAAGTCTACAAGCTCGCGCGCACCATGACGTGGAAGTGCGCGATGGCGGAGCTGCCTTTCGGCGGTGCGAAGGGCGGGATGATTCTGCCGGCGGACACAGACAAGGCGAAAAAAGAGCAGCTCGTACGAGCATACGCGCGCGCGATGAAGGTCGTCTCGCCAGGCGAATGGGTGGCGGCGCCGGACATCAACAGCGGGGAGGAGGAGATGCGCTGGTTCGCGGAGGAGAACGGCTCGTTGCAGTCGTGCACGGGCAAGCCCGCGGACATTGGAGGCATACCGCACGAGCTCGGCAGCACGGGCTTCGGCGTCTACCATTCGACGCTCGTCGCGCTGGAACACGCGGGCATCCCGATAAAGGATGCGACCATCGCGATCGAAGGGTTCGGCAACGTGAGCAGTTTTGCGGCAAAATACCTGGCCGAAGCGGGCGCGCGGATCGTCGCAGTGAGCGACAGCAAAGGCTGCGCCTACAACGCGGACGGGCTAGACGTCGCGAAGCTCGGCATTGTGAAGAAGCAGACCGGGGCCGTGAAGAACTACGTGCCGTGCGAGTGCGTGCGCAACGAGAAGCTGTTCGAGCTGGACGTGGACGTGCTTATACCGGGCGCGCTTCCTGATGTTATAACGGAAACAAATTGGAAAAATGTGAAGGCGAAAATAATCGTGGAGGCGGCGAACATACCCATCTGCTGCGAGATAGAGAGGAAGCTCGCGGGGAAAGGCGTGCTGATTGTGCCCGACTTCGTAGCGAACGCGGGCGGCGTGATATCGTCGTACGTGGAGTACATAGGCGGAACGCCGGAGCAGATGTTCCGCGAAGTGGAGCAGCGGGTGAAGAAGAACACGCAGCTCGTGCTGGAGAAGGCGAAGCGCGAGGGCAAGCACACGCGCGACGCTGCGATGGAGATTGCGGTGGAGCGCGTGCGGAACGCGATGGCCGGCTGAAATCGTTAAGCATAAGTTTCCTTCCGAGAATTACTAATCATGGCGAAGGTAGCCGTGGTCGGGCTGGAGAAGGCCATGCTCGAACGCGAGCTGGCGCGGCACGGTTTCGTCCTCGACAAGTTCAAGCCGGACGTAGTGGTTTCTATCGGCGGGGACGGCTCCGCGCTCGTCGCAGAGCACCTGTATCCGGGCGTTCCACGACTGACGATAAAGCACAGCAAGCACTGCGCGAAGTGCGAGGTTGGCGGCACTCACGACCTTGCGTCCGTAATCGGCAAGCTTGCGAACAAGCAATACAAGGTCGTGGAGGAAATCAAGGTCGAAGGCTCTGTGGAATCGGCGGGCAGCCGCTCGCGCGAGGAGAGGCTCGTCGGGCTGAACGAGATAAACGTCTCGCACGCGCTTCCGACAAGGGCGATACGCTTCGACGTTTTCATCAACGGGAAGCCGGTCGCAACGGACGTCATAGGCGACGGCGCTGTTGTCGCGACGCCGTACGGAAGCACCGCCTATTTCCGCGTCATCACCGGCCGCAGGTTCTCGAAGGGGTTGGGCATCGCGCTGAACAACTCGGACAAGGACGTGAAGTATCATTTTGCCGATGAAAACGCCGAAGTGAAAGTAAAGCTCAACCGCGGGCCTGCGCTGATATGCGCGGACAACAACACGACCATGGTGCAGCTGGCTGACGGCGACGCAGTTATCGTGCGCAAGTCGAAGGAAAGGGCGAGGATAATAGAGCTCGTCGGCGAGGAGAGGAAGATAAACCTTTGAATTCTTCTTGGGAAGAAAACGGACTCACTTGATCGTTATCGCGTTCACCGGGCAGTTCTCTGCAACGGATTTGCAGTCGCAGCTTCCGCTGTCGCAGCCCTTCGCGTCCTTCACGTGCGCCTTGCCGTCGTCCTTCAGCTCGAAGACCTCCGGGCACATGCTGGCGCAGAGGCCGCATCCGATGCACTTGTCCTTGTCCACGCTAACCGTCGGCAATTCCACCACTCTACTCTTATTATATTCGTTTCGCGGTTTTTAATCTTTCTTGGCATATAAATTTCCTTGAAAAAGATTGATACCTCAAAATACCCATTTACTACTAAACAGGGAATTTTTATACGGGAAAACAACTATGTATTATGAATAAGTATCGTTATTCGATTGCTTTGATTGTTTTATTCTTTATCGGGATTTCTGTGCCAAAATATCTTGGAAAAGCATCAATTTGGACGATGCTTGTACAAGGGAGTTCTTAGAAAAAAATATATGGTCGAAAAAATGAAAGAAAGATTAAAAGATGTGCATATGAAAACCAATTTAAGAAAGTCAGGAATTAAGATTGCTGGGGATGTCCGTGAGGTAGATATAACTGAAAGAAAGAAAGCTGAAGAATCTCTGCGAGATGCAGAAGAAAAAGCCAAGAGCATTTTTGAAAAAGCGAATGATGGCATTGTATATCTCAGTAAATTTGGAGAAATCCTTGATGTTAATGAAAAGGCTTTAGAAATTTTTGGTGGAACAAAAAATGAATTATTGGGAAAACATTTCACTAGATTGAACATATTTTCTATCAAAGATATACCGACACTTCTTGGAAACTTAAAAAAAATTATTAGTGGTAAAGATGCTTTAATGAACACACAAATCAAGAACAAAAAGGGGCGAGAGTTCTTTTTGGAATGTTCAGCTTCTCTTATTAAGAAAAACGGGAAAATCAGTAATATAATTGCTATTATTCGCGATATCACCGAGCGCAAGCAGGCAGAGGCGGTGCTAAAAGAGAGTGAGAAAAAATATAGAACACTCGTCGAAAATATTCCCCAAAAAATATTCCTTAAGGATAGAAATTCAGTTTATATTTCTTGTAATGAGAACTATGCGTGGGATTTAAAGATTAAAGCCGATGAAATTGCTGGAAAGACAGATTATGAATTCTATCCTAAGAAATTGGCTGAAAAATACAGAGCTGATGACAAAAGGGTTATGAAGTCTGGAAAGATAGAAGATATCGAAGAGGAATACATTCCAGATGGGGAAAAAACATTTGTGCATACAATAAAAGTGCCTGTCAAAGGTGAAAGGGGAAATGTTATTGGCATGTTAGGTATTTTCTGGGACATCACCGAGAAGAGGAAAGCAGAAAATGAAATACAAAAAGGGAAAGAAAAATGGACGTCTTTGACAGAAAATACCGATGACATTATCATGATTGTCGATGACAAAGGCGTAATTCAATATATCAATAAAACCCTGGGAAACTACACCCCAGAGAAGACGGTCGGAACACCAATATACAACTATGTGCCAAAAGAGCAAGCCAGTACAATGATGAAACATCTAGAAAAAGTTTTTAAAACAAGTGAAGCAGATAGCTACGGGATTTCTTCAAATATACCTAAAGTCGGCACTGTATGGTTTAACACAAAGGTTGTGCCAATAAAAAATGGCAAAAAAATTAAAGATGTTATAATGATTTCTGCAAATGTTACAAAACGTAGAATAATAGAAGAAAATTTAAAAAAATCAGAAGAAAAATTCAGAAACATGGTGGAAACGACAAGTGACTGTATATGGGAAGTGGATAAAAATGGTGTATATACTTATGTTAGTCCAAAAATCAAGGATATTTTAGGATACGAACCTGAAGAAATTGTTGGCAAACCCCAGTTTGACTTTATGCCAAAAGACGAGGTAAAAAAAATAGTTAATTTTTTCAAAAAAATTAAGAAAAATAGGAAGCCATTTGCCAGTCTGGAGAACTGGAATGTCCATAAAAATGGGACTAGGGTTTTATTAGAAACCAGTGGAGTTCCTTTATTAGACGAAAGGGGAAACTTGATTGGTTACAGGGGTATTGGCAGGAACATAACCGAGCGCAAGCGGATGGAGGAAAAAATAGAGCATACTACCATGGGCTATTTGCAACAGAGCGAGGAGATTGAAAAGTTAAAGTCTCTAGATAAAGAGAAAGATGAGTTTTTAAATTTGATGACTCATGAATTGAGGACACCGTTAACTTCCATCATTGGAATGACAGAAATACTACTATCTAAGAAGTTAGATGGCCTGACAAATGAGCAATCAAAGTCATTGAATATTGTATTGGACGAGTCTATGCATCTGAAAAAAATAATTAACAGGATTTTGACAGTGGTCAGGTTAGAAAAAGGAAAGATAGAAATTGAAATGAAACCTCTTGATATTTCTAATATCATTGAGGCAACTGTGAAAAGTTTGAAAAGTATGGCGGACGAACGCGATATTAACATAGCTTTAGAAGTTCCTGAAAAACTTCCTTTAGTTAAGGCTGATAAAGGTTATGTAGTCGAGGTTCTTAATAATCTTATTGATAACGCCATAAAGTTCAGTCCGAGAAAAAGTGAGATAATAGTTTCTGCAGGAGTGAAAGGGAAGCATGTGCTCATCAAGGTGAAGGACAACGGGATAGGAATTGACGAAAAAAGTAAACCGCACATATTCGAAAAGTTTTATCAAAGTGATATGTCAATTTCCAAAATGTATGGTGGTACGGGGCTTGGCTTATATGCGTGCAAACTTATCATCCAAAAGATGAAGGGAGATAGTGGTTTTACAAGCAGTGTGGGTAAAGGCTCCACATTTTATTTCAGCTTGCCAATCTCCAAAATAAAACGAGGTGAGGTGTGAATATGACAAAAATAATGGTTGTCGACAATGATCGCTCAACTGTTGAAACAATAAAAACTGCTTTGGAATTAGAAGGCTACGATATAATCACTGCATTTGGCGGTCAGGAGTGCTTGGACAAACTGAAAAAAGAGGCTGTCGACTTAATCCTATTGGACATAATGATGCCTGAAATAGACGGCATACAAGTACTAAGAAGAATGAACGAAGATGAAAAATTAAAAAAAATACCTACCATATTGATGAGCGCTCTGTCGATCCAATCAGATGCATTTCAAAGGTCAAAAGAATATGTAATGCATTTCGAAAATTTGAAAGATGAGATTGAAAAGCCATTTGATATCGTAAATTTCCTCGCGCGTATAAAAAAGGCGCTGGAGAAAAAGTAGATAGATTAACTTACAATAAAAGCCTAGCAGAAATGAATGAAAGGTTGGATAATAGAAAAACTAAAAGAAAGATGTTTTGGAAATTTGAACCCACGATATTCACGCAGAATTAGATTTCTCATCCGAAATATTCTTTCGAGTTATCCATATTTCCTTGAAGAAACCTTCCTGCTCGGTCGTTTAATACTGTATGCCCGCCTTCGCCACCATCTCCTTCGGGTGCTTGTCGTCGACGACTATGTTCACGAAGTCCGCCACGTCCCAGAGCTCCTCGGGTGCGTAGCGGCCGGTGAGCACGACGTCCGTCCGCGACGGCAGGTTCATTAGGAAATCTACGACTTTCTTCTTGTCCAGCAGCTTGCGGTTCAACGCGATCGTTATTTCATCCAGTATGAGGACATGCGGCTTCTTCTCCTTCACTACACGCTTGGCAAACTCGAACCCCTTCTCTGCGAACTTCTTGTCGCGCTCGTCGAGATTCTTGAAACCGATCCAGCCTTTGCGGCCGAACTGGTAAATCTCGTAGTAGGGCTTCAAGCGGTTGCGTATTCTGTATTCGCCTGTGTTCTTCCACCACTTTAGGAATTGGATTATAATAACTTTTTTCCGATGGCCAACGCAGCGCATCGCTATGCCCAGCGCGTTCGTGGTCTTGCCAGCACCCGTGCCAGTGTAAAGGTAGACCATGCCGCGCTTCTTGCCGTTGAATTCTTTTTTGCTTTTTTCAGTTTTTTTTTCGGACATAGAATCTAGAACCTTTCAAATAATTGTCGCGGCCCTTTTTAATCGTTTTGTGTCCTGCGCTATGCGGGTCATCGCGCGCTCAGCTGAAAACCGGCGTGGCCAGGCCGTACAAACCCTTCACCAATGCGACGAGTTTGACGGACGATACGAACGACGCAACCGCTGGCACGGACGCGTAGCCGAGCGAGATTGCGGCAAGGGCGATGCCTGTGAGCACGTCCACGAGACATAGCAGAAGGAAGAAGGGATTGAAGTTCTTTGACGTGACGCTGGTCAGGAAAAAGAAGCCGCCCTTGGCAAAAACGTAAATCATTAGGTAAAGCACGGCCGCTTCGGAGAACGGGTTGAACAGAAGATACGCGGCGAAAATGTCCAGCACGCCCAGCGCCGCGAATGCGATGTTCATACTCAAAGAGATGTAAATCTCATGATAAAAACGCTTTGCTGCCGGCAGCTTGGCTTAGAGCGCGCATGTGGGGCAGCCGCCCGGGTATGCGCCGGACTCGTCCATCGGCGCGGGGCCGCGGCCTCCGACCGAATACGAATAGTCGCTCGTGCCGTTGGACTCCCGCGACATCGGGTTCCGAGCTTGCACTGTTTCCACTCTGAGTATCTGTTTCTCGCGGCTGCCGTAGCGGTAGACGGTTATGCCCTTGCATCCGAGCCTCCATGCGAGCATGAACGCCTTCTCCACGTCGTGGGGCGTGGCCCAGTTCGAGAAGTTGATCGTCTTCGAAACGGCGTTGTCCGTGTACTTTTGGAAAGCGGCCTGTATGCGCACGTGCCACTCCGGCTCGATTTCCATCGCTGTCACAAAGATTTTTCGGACGTCCTCCGGCACCTCCGGTATGTTCTGCACGCTGCCCGACTGCGAAACTTTCTTCACCAGCTCCTCGTTGTACAGCCCGCGCTCTATCATCGCCGTCTCGAACATGGGGTTTATCTCGACGAGCTCGTGCCCGAGGCTCTCGCTGACATCGCGCGTGTACGCCACGGCGAATACGGGCTCGATGCCCGACGAGCAGTCGGCTATGACGCTTATGGTGCCCGTAGGCGCGACCGTGGTGGTGGTCGCGTTGCGCATGTGCTTGTAGCGCTTCGCCCACACGCTCTTGTCGAACCCCTCGAAGTCGCCCTTCTCGGCACCGAGCTCCTCGGACATCTTCTTCGACTCTTCCTGTATGAACTTCACGACCTTCTCGGAAACGCGTATCGCCTCCTCCGAGTTGTACGGTATGCCCATCTTGATGAGCATGTCGGCGAATCCCATGACGCCCAAGCCAATCTTGCGGTTCAACATCGTCATCTTCTCTATCTCCGGAATCGGATACTTGTTCACGTCCACGACATTGTCCAGGAATCGTACGGTCAGCCGGACGGTGCGCCTGAGCTTCTCCCAGTCCAGCTCTCCATCGGTCATCATCCGCTCCAGATTGATGGAGCCGAGGTTGCACGACTCGTAGGGCAGCAACGGTTGTTCACCGCACGGGTTAGTAGATTCTATCTCGCCGAGCGCGGGCGTCGGGTTAGCCGCGTTTATCTTGTCTATGAAAACAACGCCGGGCTCGCCGTTCTTCCACGCCATCATCACCATTAGATTGAACACGGCGCGCGCTGGCATGCTCTTGTTCGGCTTTTTGTTGCGCGGGTTCACCAGGTCGTACTCGCCGTTGCTTTCAACCGCGCGCATGAACTTGTCCGTCACAGCCACGGATATGTTGAAGTTGCTGAGTATGCCCTCGCGCTCCTTTGCGGTGATGAATTCGAGAATGTCCGGGTGGTCGACGCGCAGCATGCCCATGTTCGCGCCGCGGCGCTTTCCGCCCTGCTTGATTACCTCGGTCGCTGCGTTGAACACATGCATGAACGAAAGCGGCCCGGATGCGATACCGCCCGTGCTTCGCACAACGTCGCCTTTCGGTCGCAACCTTGAAAATGAAAATCCCGTGCCGCCCCCGGACTTGTGGATGATAGCGGTGTACTTGATGGAATCGAAGATGCCCGGTATGGAATCGGGCACGGGCAGGACGAAGCAAGCGGACAGCTGCCCGAGGTCGGTGCCCGCGTTCATGAGCGTCGGGCTGTTCGGCATGAACTCGCGGTTCACCATCATTTCGTAAAACGCCTGCTCATACTCCTTCACGCGCTCCTCACCGCCGTGCGCAGCTTCAGGCTCCGCAATCGCACGCGCCACGCGCCTGAACAGCTGTGCAGTGCTTTCGATTATGTTGCGGTCCTCATCGCGGCGCAGGTATCGGCTGGCCATGACCTTGATGGCGTTCAGGCTGAACTTGAGCTCGTCGTTCACGCCGAGCATGGACTTCATCTGCCTGACCTCGGCGCGCTTCTGGCGGTAAAGGATGTACGCTTTCGCCACGGCCGCATGCCCTTCCTCGATAAGGACTTTTTCCACGCCGTCCTGCACGTCCTCGACGCTAGGCATGTTCTCGCCGCCGAACTTTTGCTCCAGGAGCTTCGTCACCATGCCGGCCAGCTCCTCCGAGCGCTCGCGGTCCTTCCCGCCCACGGATTCGGCCGACTTCCATATCGCGAGCGCGATCTTGCTCTCGTCGAAATCGACTATGCGTCCGTCGCGCTTCTTGACCTTAGAAATCGTTGGCATTTTGGTACCGTCCGACCGCGCCGCGCATGCAGCGCGAATAGAAATTTACTGTCCGTTTAAATATTAATTTTGATGTTGCGACCTATGCTATGCAGATGTGAAATGACTGCTCGGTCGTTATGAGCGAATCGAGCGCTCGGCCGCTTGAAACTTTGTGCGCGTGACAAAAACGGAATACTTTGCATGCAACTGCGCTTATTTTCTTCTCTCTGGACGCCTTCCGCGCCTCGGCGACCGCTCGGCCTGCTGCTCGGCCGCATACGCAACTGGTCCGGACTCGTCGAACGCGCCCTCCTTGATGAAGTCCGATATCTTGTATGCAAAATCCTCGTCCTTCTGCAGCTGGCCGCGGTTCTTCAGTATCTCGCGCGCCAGTACCCAGAACAGGACTGCTATCGATTTCGCGCTCTTGTTGTTCGCGGGAATGATGACGTCTATGTCGTTCGTCTCGTTCGAAGTGCCGCACACCGCAACCATGGGCACGCGCGCCGTGGCCGCCTCGTCCATGACCTGGTGGTCGTACAGCGGATCCACGATCACGACAGCGTCGGCCTCGAAGAAGTCCTTGTCGCGCGGGTTCGTGAGAGTGCCGGGCATGAACCTTCCCTTGATTACCTTCGCCCCGATCGCCTCGCCGAACTTCTCGATGGCCATGTGCGCTATGTTCTTCCTGCTGACGACCATTATGTTTTTCGCGCGCGCCAGAAAAGCGGCGGCCACGCGTATCTTCCCGTCTATCATCTGCAGGTTCATGACAGCCAGGCCGTCCGGCCGGATCTTGTAGACGAAGCGCCGCATGTGCTGCGATTTCTGCTTCATCCCTATGTGTATGCCGGATGCGAGGTACGTCTGGCTCGGAACCAGAAACTCTGTTGCCATGTATGTTTGCACCGTTACGCTCTGCGATTGTTAGTTCTTTATTTGTTGTTATGGTTTTATAAATGTGCGGTTAGGAACCGTTTAAATCCTTACTTCTCACTTAAACACAAAACGCACGACGAATACGACGACGCACAGCATAACTTTTATACCGGCAGAAAAGAAAATACCAATTGATGAAGACGATCAGAAAGGCTCTGGTCTTGCTGTCGCTCTTTGCCCTTTCTTACGTTCTCGTATCGGCCGCGACTCTGCCGTCCGCTGTTTTAGCAGACGAAACGACTACTACGACCGAGCCGACCACAACCACGACCGAGCCGACCACAACCACGACCGAGCCGACCACAACCACGACCGAGCCGACCACAACCACGACAACGAGCACCAGTACAACTACGAGCAGTACGACAACGACATCAACGACGACCACGATCCCGCCGGATACGACCGCGCCGACCGTCGGCTCCGTGTCGCCTACTTCCGTATTTCAGCTGAAGTCCGTCACTTTCGCCGCGACGGTTTTTGACAACGTCGCCGTGGCAGGCTGCAACATGTCGATCGACGGCTCTGCCTACCAGGCCGCCGTCTCCAACGGCGTGGCGAGCGTGACCTTGGCAAGCGGGCTGGCGAAGGGGAGCTATAGCGTTTATTTCAGATGCTGGGACGCCGCGGGCAATCTTGGCACCGGCGCAGCGGTGACCGTGAAAAGCGAGGTGCCGCAGCTGTCGGCCGCGATAACGCTGGACAAGAAGACTTACTACCCGACAGACAGCTTCAACCCCCGGGTGAAGGTGACAGATCCGACCGGCAAGATAGTCACCGACGCGACCGTGACCGGCTGGCTCACTTCCACATCCAAGCCGGGGAACACGAGCCTCAGCTTCTTCTACTCCACGCTCTGCGACTGCTACAAGGCCTGGTATTATTTCAGCGAAAGCACGCTGCCAGGCGACTACACGCTCACCGTGACGGCCAAGGCTGCGGCGTACGAATCGGCGGTTGCGGCGGAGAAGTTCTCTGTATTCAAACCCGCGCTGGGGATGAAGATGAGCGTGGACAAGGCGGAGTACTACCCGGGCGACTCGGTGAAGCTTACCATAAAGTTCACGGACAACATCGGCAACCCCGTAGACCCGTCCAGCATAAGCGGCGAGATGAGGCGCGCCGACACAGGCGAGCTCGTCAGCCTCGTCTATCCTTGGATGTCCTCGGAAGGAGTCTACTATTATACTTACTACCTCAGCACCAGCGACGTGGACAGGTCGTACAAGTTCAGCATAAGCGCGAAATGGAAGGAGCAGGAGGCGGCCGATTCGGTCACGGTGGCCGTGACAAGGCGCGGGGTGAACGCCGACCTGGTGCTTGAGAAGAACGTGCTCATGCCCGGCGATACGCTGCACGGGAAGATAAAGGTGTTCGACAAATCCGGCAACGCGGTTTCCAGTGCCTGGGTCAGCGTGGAGCTGAAAGACGGCCAGGGCAACCTGTACAAGTATCTGACTGCCGAGTACAAGGAGGGGTTCTACGAGATAGAGGCTTGGAAAGCCAGCGAATGGGTGACGGTCGGAAAGTACACGCTATATGCTACGATAAAAATCAAGGAGGGCGAATCGATAACCGTCACGAAGACGCTGGAGATACAGAAGGAGAAGCTCAACGTGCAGGTCTTCTTCGACCAGAGCAGCTACAGCCCGGGCGGCCGCGTGTACATCAAGGTGCTTGTCACTTATCCGAACGGCTCGGTGGTTGGCAACGCCTACATCGGCGGCGAGATATTCCCGTTGGGGAACTGGAGCGATGCGGGTGTTGCAAGTCCGGCGACAGGGGGCATAGCATCGATAGTAGGCCGTATAGTAGAGGCTGCCAAGACGTTGGCAGGCCGCGCAACAGAGCCTGTCCCGGCAACAGAAACCAAAGTCCCTGCCGTGGTCACGTCGATAGGAAGCGAGCCGACGATATGCAGGATATACGTCCACCCCGAAGGCCCGCTATACTACAAGGGAGTCTGGGTGCAAAAGTACTACATCGACGACTCGTCCATACCTTCGTGGTGCCCGACAGGCACGTACGCGCTCAAGCTCACTGTCAGCGTGCCAGGCTACGCCGAAACTGTCGTGGAGAAGGAGTTCAACGTCGCTCTTGCGAAACTGCTTTTGGAGACCGGCTTCAAGATAGACAGCAACCCCAGCGCAGTGAACCTGTACATATACGCAGAGGTGAAGGACGACAGGGGCGGCTTAGTGCCGTATGCGAACATCCGAGGCTACTTGCACCCGCTCGAAAGCGTGGGATGCGTGAAGCGCGTCACGCTCAGCTATGACGATTTTACCAGGCGTTACACCACTTCGGCCTACTTGCAGAAGTACGAATGCCCGGTCGGCGTTTACATGCTTGAGATTACCGCAAGCCAGGCATCATACGATACTGCGAAGGTCGAGCAGTCCATCCCGATAAACTACACGGAAGACTACAGGTACAGCGTTGTCGTGCCTCCGGTAGTCGGCGCAGAGTCTCCGGTGTGCGAGGAAGTATCCTGCGGGCCCGGGTGCTACCAGAAGATATGCAGCACGGCCAAGCCAGCAGAGCAATGCTTCGAAGAGGTCATGGACAAAGATTGCCTGAGAGACTGCAAAAACAAGGCTACGGCAACAGAGGAGTCAGCGAGCAAGGGCACTGCCGCCGCGTTCGATTTGGACAGCTGCATAGCGGCTTGCACGAAGAAGATCGCCTGCCTGGGCTCGGAGGTGGCTTCGGCGAGCAACGAGGAGATGATGAGGAAGCTCGAGGAGATACACAAGGAGGTCGGCGAGACGAAAGGAGCGGCGCAGACGATCATAGACATGCTGTCTGGCTTGATAAACGCGCTGAAGTCGCTGTTCGGGGGTGCACAGTTCGCACAATCCAGCACCGCCGCCACAACGACCACTGCAACGGCCGGCAACTTGACAGGAGGCTAGCCGTGCTTTACGTTTTTAATGACATTCATCCTATGTAGGTCAGGTCCTTGTCGTCCTTCTTCGCGGCCTCGGGCATCTGCTGCTTGAGCATCTGCATTATGGCGTTCTGCTGCACGGCCTCGACGCGCTTGACGAAGGCCTCCATCTCCTTGACCTTCTTCTGTATGCGGCTGGTGTCCACCTTCACTTTGAGTATGCGCACGAGCACGCGAAGCACCGCCTCGGCTGCCTTCGGGTCGGGTATGAGCGGCACGCCCGACGTTTCGCCGAGAACGCACACGCCGTCAAGGCCGTACTGTTTGCCAAGCCCGATGAGCAGCCCAGCCGCGCCCACGATCGTGCCCACTCGGTCGCCCGCGCTGAAGTCCATGCCCACGTCCTTGTACTTTTTCATAACGGACATCTCATTGACAACGCCCACGACCTTCGGCGCCGCCTTCTTCTGCCCGACGCCAAGGCCGGCGAGCGTGAGAACGTCCGTCACGCCCAATGCTTTGACATACGGAAGTATCGTCTCCACAATCTCGTAATGGCCTTCGGGATCGACGCTCTGCGAGTCGCCGACCATGATTATCAAATCCCTCTGCCCCGCCTTCTCCGCGCGCCAGTAGTAGAACTCGTTGTTAAGCACGTGCACTGCCGAGTCCTTCTGCAGCATCACGAAAGGCATGAAGTGCGAACTGTGCAGCTCCGCGAACTTCGTGGCCTTCAGCTCCTCGATCAGATAGCCGGCGGCTATGCGACCGACGTTGCCCACGCCGGGCAATCCCACGATAAGTATCGGGTTCTTCAGCTTCGGCCTCTGCAGTTCTGTTATCTTCGTTGTCATTCGCCACGCCTGTCTAATAATTGCATTCCTGCTTAATTATATTTTTTAATTTCACCCGACATCCGCCTGCCCGAACTTCGCTACGCGCCTGTACTTGCCGTACCTGTCCTCGGGCGAGAACGACGGCGGTAGCGGGCTTTTCGCAGCACAGCCGCACTTCGGACATGCCGCCTTCATGGTGTACGTTCCGCAACTGCCGCACTTTTTCAGCTTCATACAAACGCCATCCTCACTTTTCGATTTCGTAGCCCGCCTTGCCGCCCAGCTTCTCCATCTCCTTCACGGCCGCGGCGAGCGCCTCCTCGAGCTTCTTCTTGCCGTCCTTCGGCGTTTTCGTGCGCAACCCGACCATGTATTTCGGCGCGGATATGTACTTCACGACCGTCCCGCTTGACTTTTCAAAATCAGACAGAACCCTGCTTATCTGCTTCACGCCATCCGCGGCCGTGCTGCTCATCTCCACGGTCGCCTTAATCTCTACTTCCTTCTCCTGGAAGTTCCTGCGCAGCACTTCCATCAGCGCGTCCTTCCACGGCGCTTCAATCCCGGCTTCGTCCGCGATTGACGGCTCGTCGGCCGTTTCCTCGAGCGCCTCGTATGCGTCGTCGAACCTGTCCAGCGCCGCGAGCTTCGGGATGATGGCATCTTCAGCGTCCTTCTCGACCTTGTCCTTGCCGATGCGCCTGGCTATCTGCATGAGCATGCCGGTTATGCGCTTGTTCTTCCTGTCCGTTTCCGTCTTCTCGCGCTGGTCGAACTTGCTCACGCGCTTGATGCTGAGGTTGATGAAGCCTTTCTCCCGGTCGATGCGCACGACGCGCGCGATGTACTGCTTGTCCGTCTTCACGAACTTGCGTATGTCCTTGACCCACTTGCCAGCGACCTCGCTTATGTGGATCATGCCCTCGACGGGCTTGCCGTCGGGCGTCTCCCACTCGTCGAGGTTGCACCACGCGGCGAACGGCGTGACGCGCGTCACGGTGCAGAGCACCAGATCGTTCCACTTCGGTACGCCTTTCCTCTTCGCCATGGCTATCACGCTGCGTAAATACTCTTTGCACTAACTGATTTAAAAACGAATAATCTTTCTGTACGTGCGTAGGAAGCTTTAAATTATAACGCTGTTATATATTTTTCAGCGAAAACGAGAGGCAGAACAGTGGCAGACGAACCGAAAAAAGCCGAAGTGAAGAAGAGCAGGTACGGTCCGTACACGGACGTCGTTATCGACCACTTCCGCAACCCGCGCAACCAGGGCGAGATCGCGGACGCGGACGCCACGGGCAAGGTCGGAAGCCCCATCTGCGGGGACGAGCTGCACATGTACATCAAGGTGGGCACGAACGCCGCTGGCGAGCCGTACATAGAGGACATAAAGGTTCAGAGTTTCGGCTGCGCTGCTGCAGTTGCGACGGGCAGCATGATAACCGAGATGGCTAAAGGCAAGACGCTAGCTGAAGCGCTGAAGCTCGGCAGGAAGGACGTCGCAGCGGCGCTGGGCGGGCTGCCCGTGCAGAAGATACACTGCTCGCTGCTTTCCACGGACGCGCTGCACGAGGCGATATACGAATACTACAAGAAGCACGGTATCGCGATTCCGCCGGAGCTGGAGAAGCTGCACCAGAACATACAGAAAGGCACGGCCATCGCGCGCATCAAGCAGGAGCAGGACGTGAACTATTGCGCGGTGCCGGGACTGGCGCCTCCGGAGAAGAAATAGCAGACGTCATCCTAGATATTTTCCCGCGGGATTTTTTTCCCTCGGAACCCAGACGAACTTCACTTCCAGCCCGCGTTCCTTTATCAGCTTCTGCACGCGGTCGAACAGCAGCCGCAGCTTATCGTCCTTGATGTGCCACTCGCGCTTCAGCTGGCTGACTACCAGCTGCGAGTCCGAGAATATCTCGACGTCCTTCGACTTTACCTTCGACAGCGCGTCCTCGACCGCGAGGTACTCGGCCTCGTTGTTCGTTATGCCCTGCTTGCGACCGGACCAGTTCTCGCCCGTGCTTTCGTTGTACCACGCGATGCGCCCGTCGCCCGAACCGTCCGTGAAAATCCTTTCCGCGATTCGAAACACCCCGCGCACAAAGCCCGGCCTACAAAGAACAAAAACTAAATCAAAGAACCTTCAAACGCGTTATTGCATCTTTTATTTCAGGTCGACCTTGATGCCGCCGAACTTCTTGGCCGCGACGTTGTACAGCCAAGCGCCGATGTACGCGCCCACGAACCCGACGAGTCCGTAGAACACCGGGAGTGCTATCAGGTCGAAAATCCCGCCTGTGGGCACTACTACCTTGAACACGGTGTAGAACCTGCCCATGTACTGCTCGAAGCCGGCCTGGAAGAACGTCACAGCGACGGCGACGAACAGTCCCCACAGCAATCCCAGCACGCCGAACATCTTCGCGGCGGGCAAAGGCTCGATTGCCTTCAATACCTTCAACGAATCACCTTAGGAATAATTTCGCTTTCCGCGGTATTAAAAATGCCTATCCGATAAACGTTCGATTGTTCGGCGGCCGCCGTTTCATTCGTACGCACTTTCCCTGTGTTCGAATTTCAGAAGGATGAGCCTGTCGCCTTCTATTTTGTATATTATCCTGAACGGTTTTACGTATAATGTCCTCATTCCTTTCAGTTCGTACCTTAGTTCCTTTCCGACTTCCGGGCTGTTCGCGGCCTTTTCTACTTGTTTTCTTATGCGTTCCTTCAACGACACGTCTTTCATTTTCTTGATGGAATGTTTGAAACTTTTCGTGAGGATTACGTATTTTATTTCTACCATTTCTTCAACTCTTTCAGAAATTCCTTTTTCGTGTAGACCTCGTACTTTCCGCCTTCTATTTCCTTCCACGCATCTTCTATCAGCTTCATCGTCCTGATGTCGTCTGCGCTCATTTTCGTGTCCAATTTCTTCAGTATTATCATGTTTCTTTTGGCGGCTATCGTGAACAGCGACCCCTCCTTCACGCCAATGCTGTCGCGTATGCGCGTCGGTATCACTATCTGCCCCTTCGAGCTCGCCCTCGTTATCTCGGTCATCTCAATCCTTTTCTTCATAGAAGTAAGATATTCTTACCTATATATAAATTTGCGCCTGCGGTAAGTGGTAAGGAGCCGAGTGCAGGGGGTGTGATTGCAACTCGTTATTTAAGCTTGTTCAACATTTTTATGCTGTTCCGGATACCAAGCAGGACTACAAGGAACAACAAGCTTTAGTTTTCCGTCGAAAAAATATTTTTTCTTGGGAAGGAGCAGCACAACATCGCCTTCTTTCAGTTCGTGTTCTTCGTCCTCAATAACGATTTTACCTTCGCCTTCCACAACAAAAAGAATTTCTTTTACGGCTTCATTTGTAACGAAGCCTTCGTCAGGGTATCTCCCGTTGATTTCAATGTAAGCAACGTTTATGTCTCTATCTCCCAGCGGATATTCGTATGCGATGCATTTCGGACTGTTTTCGTATCTTACCCTGTCTTCTTTTTTGATTATCATTTTTACCACAATGTGCAGGGGGTGAACGTCCGCCCAGATTCTAATGCATGAACTTGATACATACTATCAAACTGCAAGTTTTATACCGTATCTTTTACATTGGATTATTATGGCACTCGATCCGAATTTGTATTGGGCGTTTGTAGCGATAGGTGTTACTTTTGTGTTCTATGGAGGAGATAAAATCCTAGAACTATATAATCCTAATTCAAGATTGATAAAATGGATAAAGTTTGTTTTAGGCGCAGTAATGTTTGTGTTTGGAGTCTTAATCCTATGGACTGTAGCTTCTGCTGGTGTTGCTTAAGTAGGTAAGAGTTTATTTCAGAATGTTTGATTTGGTTTCTGGTCTTTTACGGGAAAGCCTTCGGCTTGCCTCTTTCTCTTGTATTCGAGATACCTCTTATAGACATCATACACGAAAAAGACAGCCTTAACAAACACGAAGGCTGCATCCACAGCATCTTTTCTGAGTTCTACGTAAAATCGTATGTCTTTTCCAAATTCCTTTTCGAGTTCCGATATCCATTCTTCTTTCCTATTTTTCGGAACCCAAACGGTATCAGTTATTCTCTCATTTTCCATTCTTAGACACCATCATCGAATTGTTCACAATATTTTTCTATATCCGACAGACATCCCTCAAATATATCGGAAATTGGTATATCTTCAAATCCAAAATCGTTGTTTATTGGTAGCTTTTTTTCAACCGAAGTATCAGACCCCACATCAAGTTTAAAATTTCGTCTTATGTTAAATACTTCATGCTTCCATCTATTTGACAAGTTTTTATATTTCTCAAATTGCTTCTCGATTTCAGATTTTTTCTCAACAAACTTGTTTCTCAAATATTCTTTTAATGTGTATATTATCTGTGAAAATGAAAAGATATGGTAATCCAACTCAGCTTCTAAATCCGAGTTGTCAATATCACGCTTGTATGCCTTTTCGGCTTCTTTAATCTTAGATAACGATATTCTAAGTATGTGTAAATAGTCTTTAATTTTATATTCGGACATTATTTGTATACCGTTCCAGAAAGCTATGTATTCTTTGCCAACCATACTTCCGGTGAACTCAACAACGCCTAGATTAGCAATTTATAAATAGCCCCTTGACCATGTGACCAGTAATGGTAAAGATTCGTGCATCAGAATCTGAGTAGATGCAGGGGGTGTGATTCGAACCCACGAAGGGAGTTCTTTAACAGGACTATTGCCCATGCTTATGCTTCCACAATTTTTCTTGCCACACCAATTTTTTGTTCCATAGGTCGAGGACTGGACTGCTTAATTAAAGTGAAATCTAAAATCATTAATTTTTTGACAACTGTGTTATCTTCATCGAGCTTGAATAGCTGTGCCTTTCCATACCTCCTTGTTGGCATAACCACTTTGAATTTTTCTATTTGTCTCCAGACTTTGTAGAAAGTTGTTTTTGACATTCCAAGGGCTTCTATTATTTCTTTTTTTGAATAGTCTGTTCTGTTGTCTAAGAAAAAGTCTATTATTCTCAGGGTTGGATTGTTCCCGAGAAACTGGATTAACAGTGTTGGTTCGTCTTTCGTAACTTCCATAAATTACACATATTTCTACAAGTATTTAAATAAGACTTACAAGGTACTATAAGTGTACTTATGTTTTCCGATGACGAGATGCAGGCAAGGATACTTCTGAAGTTGGCCAAAAGAGGAAAGTGGGGAGGAGCTCACACTTCTTTTGATAATGTAAAGAAAGGGTGGAATGTGCGTGATTTGGGTAAACCTGGTATGAAAAGAGTTTTAGAAATTACTAAGGGCTTAATTAGAGAAGGATTACTTCTTAGCAAACCAACTCATTATGACTTAGAAATATCTTTGAACTCTGGAAAGTCTGAAGAAATAGAACAAATCATAAAGAAGTTCTATCCAAAGGATGTTTATTGAACATAAATCATTTTGTTTCTATCATGTGCATGGGATGGGATTCGAACCCACGGAGGAATAGAGCAGCTGTGTTTAGTTGTATAAAAAATCGCTCATGCTTCGTGACTGGCTCTGATGAGTTCCTTTCCAAGCCGCTCTTCCTCTAGCCACTTGTTCAGTCTCGACCACTTCGATATGTTCCTGCTCACTATCTTGTCAAATTCATTTTTCATGAAATTCCCCCTTCGATCCATTTTTCTATTTCGGCCTCTGTTTCGATTTTTCGTGCAATCCTATTCAACAACTTTTCTATCTTATTTTCATCTTTATGCCCGTATTTAAACGTTTTTCCGTTCAACTCCATAAAATAAAGCATCGTATGGAACGCAGTTCTTTTGTTCCCGTCAGCAAACGGGTGTAAACGTATCATATCCCTTAATATGGTTGAAGCTATTTTTGTCAACGATTTCTCAAGTTTTATCTTCTGTAAAAGAAATTCAAGATTTCCTCTGTTTATCAGAACCCCGTTCTCGCCCAGCCTTCTGTTCATTTCGGCTATTTCGTCGATTGCAGGGTAAACAAATCTTGCCATATTTTATAATTGAACTATCTTGATAAAGAAACTTGTTTTGTGCAGGGGGTGGGATTCGAACCCACGAAGGCACTAAGCCACTGGGTTTCTTACGGCCTGCGCATGGCTGTGCGGCCGGCCTAAGCCCAGCCGAATTGACCAGACTATCGGACCCCTGCGTTTGTGTTTTTGCTCACGCGTCCGTCGCAGTTCACTCGCTTTGAACTATGCCCAACAATTCACTTAAATCGTCTATGATTAAAATACCTCCTATTTCGCTCAGGTCGACGGCGTTGTGCGACGTTGTTATTATCGCAGTCGCGCAGCCCGCCGCCTTGCCCGCCTTCGCGTCAGTGGGCGTGTCGCCGACGTACAGCGCCTCCTCAGGCTTTACGCCTAGACGCTCGCATGCAAGCAGCACGGGCGCGGGCGAAGGCTTCGGCTCGGCTTCCTCGCCTCCGACCACCTCGTCGAAGTACTGCAGTATGCCGAAGTCGTTCAGCAGCTTCAGCGCCGCGCGCTTCACCGTGTTCGTGACCACGGCGGTCTTCACGCCCGCGGCCTTCAGCACCTGCAGCGTCGGCGCCGCGCTCGAAAACAGCCTAGTCTGCCCGACGCGCATGGCGCGGCTGTTGTTGTAGAACTTTATTATGTCAGCGCGCTCCTGCTCGCTCCTGTCGAAGAACGCGTTCGCTATTACCGCCTCGGCCGGCACGCCCCACACGTCGCGTACGAAGCCCTCGCGGCTGAACGTGGGCTTGCCGTAGTGCACGAGCGCGTCGTTGAGCGCGGCCATGCACGTGTCCAGCGAGTCGATGAGCACGCCGTCCTTGTCGAAAAGCACGGCTTTGAATTTAGGCATAATAGAATTTGCACGCACGCCTTAAAGAATTTCGACTGTCGGCTCTAACGCATTAAAATTTTATCTATTGCTATATATTATTGTGCGCAAGACGATAGACATAGATCAAGTTACGTATGACGACCTGAGAGCCGGCAGATACGAGGAAGAGCTGCCGGAGCTGTACAGTTTGAAGAACACCGTGGAGCACATACTGCCGTTCCACGACAGGCAGTCCGTCTTCGACCACACCCTCGGAGTCTTCCTTGCGATGAAGGAATTGCTGACGCTCGATTTCGTGGCGGACGAAAAAAGGAAAGACGAAATTAAAAAACTCCTATGTGAAAAAGTCGGCAGGTTCACGCGGCGTGAACTGCTGCTACAGCTCGCGCTGCTGCACGACATCGCAAAAGGCGTCACCGCCAGAGCGCTGCCTGACGGAAGCCGCGTCTGTCCTAAGCATGACGAAGTGGGCGCAGAGATGATGAAAAACTTCAAAGACAGGTTCCGCTGGTCGGATGCCGATTTATGTTTCGTGGAGTCTATGGTAAGGAAGCACCTCACGATAAACGATATGGTCGATGCTGTCTGGAGGAGCGGGGATGATGTGAAAAAAGCGGACGCGATAGAGAGGATTAAGAAGTTCACGGGCGGCACGTATGTGGAAGAGCTGCTGTTCATGTGGGCCGACACGTCGGGGCTGGATCTGAAGAGGCTCGACAAGAAGTACTTCGACTTGAGGGCAGGCGTTTGCAAGGAACTGATACTGCGCGGACGCAAAGCTTAAAGCGGGTCGTTTAATCCAGTATTTCCACACTTTTCTGTTTGGACTTGGCACCAGCCACGATCAGCACGCACGACGAAGGCCGGCCGAAGTGCTTCGCCAGCTTCTTCACTATCTCCTCGTTCGCCTTGCCCTTCACGGGCTTCGCGCGCACGCCGATCGTTATGCGCCTCGCCTGCTCGTCGACCTCGACGAAGTCCTTGTTGAGTTTGACTGAAAGAGCATATCGCATACAATTACTTCAAAACCGAAACCCTTTAATCAAGCGAAGCGAGAGATTGATTATACAAGGCTCGGATGCGGGACCGCCGCCGGGACGGTTAACGGACGTTCCGTCTGCGGCTCCTGCCGAAAAGCCGATGCGCACGTCCTACACGATTTCCACGATCTTCTTTTTCGATTTCGCGCCCGCCACGATGCGCACGGCCGACGACGGCACGCCGAAATGCTTCGCGAGCTTCTTGATCAGCTCCTCGTTTGCTTTGCCTTTGACGGGCCTCGCGCGGACGCCGATTGTTATGTGCCTCGACTGCTCGTCAACGTCGACGAAGTCCTTGTTGAACTTGACGGAAAGGTTGTAACGCATGCCTGCACCGTTAGTTATTTAAACCGATGTATGAAATATGGGATTTCTCTGAATGGAATTGTTAAGAAAGTAATATTTTTGCTGTATGAAGTAACTGCAGGTCTTCCAGCTGAATAAGCCCAACCAGCCATTGCATTTTCGTGAACTATATCTTCGCCTGTCCAGACCGTCGCCCGTAAAACCAAATAAACGCCAATCCCGAATGAATCATATGAGCCGCGTGAGCATGCGTGATTTCTGGAAGGCCGCGGACAGGGTCATCGACCAGTCAGACGTCCTGCTGGAGGTCGTGGACGCGCGCATGCCGTACCTGACCAGGAACAGGAACGTGGAGAACAGGATCACGAGGAACGGGAAGTCGTTCATACTGGTCCTGAACAAGGCCGACCTGATAACGAAAAGGATGAGAGATAATCTCCTGGAAAGGGCGATGTCGAAAAAAATGGTATTCGTCTCGTGCAAGAAGCGGACGGGCATCGCGGATTTGAAGAAGATGATTTTCGCCATTGCCGGAAAGCGCCGGCGCGTGGGCAAGATAAACGTAGGCGTGGTCGGCTATCCCAACACCGGCAAGTCGTCGGTCATAAACGACCTGGCCGGCAGGTCGGTCGCGAAGACGTCCCCCGTGGCCGGAGTGACCAGGGGGGTGCAATGGATATCTGGCGGGGACGATCTGTTGTTCCTGGACACGCCCGGCGTGATACCTCCGGATGGCAAAGACGAAGCGGAACGGGCAATGATGTCGGTCATAGACCCGGAGAAGCTGGAAGCTCCAGATTTGGCGGCGATGAAGATAATACAGATGTTCCTGGACAATGATAGGCATGGACTGGAAAGGTTCTACGGCGTAGCTGCCGGAACGGGCGATGCGCTGGAAATCCTCCTGGAGATAGGCAGGAAGAAGAAATTCCTCACCAAAGGCGGCGAGATCGACAAAGTAAGGACCTCTTTAAGGATAATACGGGATTGGCAGAGAGGAAACCTGCTCCTGAAGCTATGATGATAAAAATGTAATGCTCCCGGCGGGTGCAGGAGGATTAGTTCGCATCTGGGCGCGCCAGTCTCTCTTCGACGTCAGCCCGCCGGCAGGTGCGCCTCATTTCTTCTCCGGTTCCTTCATCGTGTTTCCGGCGCTGCTCCTCTTCTTCGCGTGCGAGTGCCCGGCAGACTTCATCTTGCTGCAGATCGGACAGAAAACGCGCTTGTTGCCTTTCGTCATATATTCCTTTGGGGGTCGGGTTATTAATCGATAAGATAAAGCCCTTTAACGCCTAACCTCCGCACGAATGCTCCCTCTGGGATTTGAACCCAGGTCTCAAGCTCGAGAAGCTCGAATCCTTAGCCGGGCTAGACGAAGGGAGCTTGTGTTTCCTAAAACCTTTAATGCGTTTGCGGCTTTTAAACCTTTCACACCAGATGCATCACGAACGCGAGCGTCACGGGCACGGTAAAACCGAGCAGCGCGCCTGCGACAACTTGGCCGGCCGTATGCACGTGCAGCTTCAGCCTCGACCAGCTGATGAGCGGTATGAGCAGATACAAGGGCGTGAACCACGCGCTGACCATCGACATGATTGTTGCTATGGCCGTGAACGTGTAGATGTGTCCGCTTATCTTCCACTTGCTGCGCACCACGTACACGAGCGGCGACATTATCAGCAGCGATATGATGCCGAACACGAAGACCTGCGGCACGCCCACCGAGCGCATCAGCATGAACGATATTATCAGCGCCACTATCGACAGCCGCAGCGAGCGGATGTTGAACTTGTCCGGCTCGTTCGCGTACCTGCCGATCAGGTCCATCGCGACAAAGCCGATGCCAGAGAACCCCAGGAACACGATGAGCGTCTCGGACGTCGGGTGCGCGCCCGGACCGAATATGAAGATGTACGAAGCCAGCGCTATCACGGACAGTATCACGGTGTTGCTGGCCAGGAAAGTGCTCTCCACCTTCTTCGCGAACTCCGCGCTGTGCAGGAACGCCTTCAGCGACGCGAGCTTGCCGGCAACTTTCTCTTTCAGGTTAGACATGATTACCGCAACCCCACAATCCGCCGGGCGGAAAACACAACCCGGTATTTCTTATATAGTTTCCTATTGCTATTTTTATTCGTATCGTCTGGGGCATGTTTTCCTCATGTATGGAAAACCGGCGAAAATGGTGAAAAGACCGCATAAGACAATATTTAACATGCGGCATCCAAACTACTGTTATGGCCAGGCTGCTCGGCTTTTCCCTCGGAAGCATATGGAGATGGGCAGGCGAAGGCAACGCGGCGGAGCTGCTCGGCTATGCGCGGCAGCTCGGCATCGACGGAATCGAGCTGAACTTCTCGCGGGGCATGCTGCTCGGCATGAGGCTTGACGGACGCCTGCTGTCGTGGCTTAGAAAGCTAAGCTACGTGAGCGTACACGCGCCCTTCGAGCTGCAGAAGCCGGCAGGCAGGCACGGCGCGGAAGAGTTGGCAAGCCAGTTGGACCGCATATGGGACCTTTACAGGAGGATACGCGCAAAGAACTTCATCCTGCATCCGAGCCAGCTGCCCGGCCGCAGGATGCTGGACTGGTACGGGTTCAGCGTATCAACGGAGAACATGAGCAGCGGATACGGCTCTTCGGCGGCAGTGCTGAAGGAGGTGATGCGCGATTATCCCGACATAAGGCTTTGCCTTGACGTCTCGCACGCGTTCTCCGTTTCCGGCCGCGAAGCCGCAAGGCTGGTCGCCGCTTTCGAAGACCGGATTTCGCAGGTTCATCTCAGCTGCACGTGTGGGGGCAGGACGCACCAGTCGCTCGGCCGCGCGACGAAGGCGTTCATGCGGTCGATAGAGCCGGTGAAGCGGCTGCGCGTGCCGTTCATTGTGGAGGAGGACATACGGAAAAAGGACATGGAGCTCGTGAAGGACGAGCTGCGGCTCGCGAGAAGCATCTTGGATGAGCCCGGCGCGATTTGAACGCGCATCAACCGGTCCGAAGCCGGCCGCTCTATCCGGGTTGAGCTACGGGCCCGCCGTTGCGCCGCTTCTTGCAGCGCCGACAACTAAAGATTCGCAGCTTCCGTATAAAAAGTTGCCCTTCCGGCAACGCCGAAGCCCGGCAATGGATTTAAATAATATGCTCTTCAATAATTTTTATTACACCTCGGAGAAAACACCCAATAAAATAAAAACAAAGGCATCAAACATGGATGTGACGCTTGCGAGCCTGTTGCTCGCCGTTCCTCTGGCCGGCGCGCTGTCAATAGCAGTGGCCGTCTACCTGTACTTCTACGTGAAAGGGAAGGACAGCGGCACGGATAGGATGAAGGAGGTCGCGGCCGCGATAAAGGAGGGCTCGGACGCGTACCTGAAAAGGGAGTACAAGACGCTGGCAATCTTCGTCGCGATAATGGCCGTCATCATATCCTTCCTGCTGAACAACTACCTTGTCGGCGTGGCCTACGTGCTCGGCTCGTTCTGCTCGGCGGCCGCTGGATATTTCGGCATGGAGGTGGCGCTGAAGGCGAACGTAAAGTCTGCCAATGCCGCGCGGACGAGCCTGAACAAGGCGTTCCCGATCGCGTTCTATGGCGGCGCGGTCATGGGCATGTCCATCGTGGGCATCGCCTTGATCGGAGTGAGCCTGCTCTACTATGTTTTCGGCGACCTGAACGTGGTCCTCGGCTTCAGCTTCGGGGCGAGCGCCATGGCGCTCTTCGCAAAAGCGGGCGGCGGCATATACACGAAGACGGCGGACATAGCTGCGGACCTCGTGGGCAAGGTCGAGAAAGGCATACCCGAGGACGACCCCAGGAACCCGGCCGTGGTCGCGGACAACGTCGGGGACAACGTGGGCGACGTTGCCGGCATGGGCTCGGACCTCATAGACTCGTACATCGCGAGCGTGCTCGCTGCGATGATACTCGGGGCTGCCGGCATGTCCGTGTACGGCATCATGGGCGTGAGCCTGCCGCTCATAATCGCGGCCATAGGCATACTCTCCTCGATAGCGGGCCTGTTCTTCGTGCGGGTCGGCGAGAAAGGGAACCCGGGCGCCGCGCTCAACCGGGGCACTTTCGTTACAACTGCGATATTCGCGGGCCTGTCGTTCCTGCTGTTCTATTTCCTCAAGCTGGACATGAGCGTCCTTTACGCCACGATAGCCGGCCTGGTGGCGGGCGTTATCATAGGAATAACGACCGACTTCTTCACTTCCATAGACAGGATGCCTGTGAAAAGGACGGCCGAGGCCTCGAAGACAGGATCTGCAATAACGATACTCACGGGCTTTTCGTATGGCATACTCAGCATCATACCCCCGATAATAGGCGTTTCGATTGCGATGATAGTTGCGTGGTATTTCGCGGGCGTGTACGGGGTCGCGATGGCGGCCGTCGGAATGCTTTCGATTGTCGGAATGATAATATCCTCGGACGCGTACGGCCCCATAGTGGACAACGCACGCGGCATAGTGGAGCAGGCCAAGCTCGGCGGGAAGGTGCTTGTAATAACGGACAAGATGGACGCCGCCGGAAACACTTCGAAGGCGATAACCAAGGGCTTCGCCATAGGCGCGGCCGCGCTGACGGTGCTTTCGCTGTTCGCGGCGTACGGCGAGCTCGTGGGCGTCGACAGGATAGACATAACCGATCCTTATGTGATGGCGGGCACGCTCATAGGTGCGATGATGCCGCCCGTGCTCTCGGCGCTGCTGATACTCTCGGTAAGCAAGAACGCTTTCGTAATGATAGAGGAAGTGAGGAGGCAGTTCAGGGAGATACCCGGGCTTATGAAAGGGAAGGCGAAGCCCGACTATGCGAGATGCGTGGACATCGCCACGAAGGGCGCGCTGCACGAGCTGATGCTGCCCGGCGCGCTGTGCATAACTGTTCCGTTGGCCGTCGGCCTGGCGCTGGGCAAGTTCGCTCTCGGCGGGTTCCTGGGAGGCAGCATACTCACCGGCATAATATTCGCGCTGTTCATGTCGAACGCGGGCGGCATGTGGGACAACGCGAAGAAGTACATCGAGGAAGGTCATCTCGGCGGCAAGGGCTCCGAAGCGCACCACGCAGCGGTCGTGGGCGACACGGTCGGTGACCCGTTCAAGGACACGGCCGGGCCTTCGCTCAACACCATGATAACCGTCATGTCGCTCTCGGCCATGCTGTTCGCGCCGCTGATCCTCGCGTACGCTCTGGTTTAAGCCAACTCGCGTATTCCCTTTTTATGCGTGCGCGCGTAGATTTTATAGAATTGTTCGCCCTGTTCGAAAGAAAGACAACGGAAAGGTGAAGCGATGAACATGCTGAACGACCTGCCGGCCGGGGAGGAGCCGCCGCAGAGGATAAACGCGGTCATAGAGGTGGAAAGCGGAACCAGGGACAAGTACGAATACGACGGGGAGCACGGCGTGTTCGTGCTGGACAGGATACTCTACTCCTCGGTGATGTTCCCGTTCGACTACGGGTTCGTGCCGCGCACATGGCAGGACGACGGCGACCCGCTGGACGTGATGGTTCTCGGGTTCGAGCCTCTGTCGATAGGATGCGTGATACGCGTGAGGCCCGTGGCAGTGCTGGTCATGGACGACGAAAAGGGCGAGGACGCGAAAGTGCTTGCGGTCATAGAGAAGGACCCGCGCTTCGCCGATGTGAAGGACGTGACGGACGTCCAGCCGCACACGCTGAAGGAGGTGCAGGAGTTCTTCGAAACCTACAAGCGCCTGGAGCCGGGCAAGTGGGCGAAGTTCGAGCGCTGGGGCAACGCAGAGGAAGCGCGTGGCATCGTAACCCGCGCGATGGAGCTCTACAAAACGCGGGAAGGGAAGGAAAATAAGAAGGCGCTCGTTCTTTGAAAAGAGAAATTATTTTTTCGGCTTAAGAAGTCTTTTTTCCCAGCCTCGCCCATGTACGCTCCGAAATTTTATCTCTCAAGTGACTTGCTTAATTGGGATTCAACTATCATGTACTCTCTGGCGTAGGCGGCGAGCGACCCGGTGGTTTCGGAAGCGGGATTTTTTTCATACGAAAAAATAAAATCCACAAGAACCTTTGGGTTTAGCGGCAAGCGGGACGTTGGATGCGGCTCGCGCCTGTTCCTTGCCGCTTCGTATATGGTTTCCAAGGAGCACTCCGGGTCCGCGAGGTTGCCGACAGCCTTAAAATAAAACACTATGTCATCCATCAATTTTGCTGTTTGAGCTTGGGCATCCATGGTTAACAATTAAAACATTGGAAATTTAAACTCGACAAAAAGGAAGGCGCCCCGGCAGAGCAGGAAGACGGTCGAGTTTAAGTGAATTGCGTCACTTGTTCTTCTCGTACATCGCTACAAACTCGGCCTCAGCTATGACGTGCCCGTAAATCGCCCTTTCGAGGTTCGTCTTGTCCATGCCCGAGTCCTGTTGAAGCTTGTCGTTCAGCGCGTAAGCCTTGAAGAAATAACGGTGCGTCCCGCTGGCCGGGCACGGGCCGATGTACGCGCGCCGTTTCGTGCTGTTCATGCCCTGCGTGCCAGGCGCTGCTCTCTCGCCGATCTTCAGCGTCGGCCCTGTGGGTGCGATGTTGTACACCACCCAATGTACGAACATGCCGTTCGGCGCGTCAGGGTCGTAGACGACGAACGCCAGACTCTTCGCACCTGCCGGCACCTCCTCTATTGCCAGCGGCGGACTGACGTTCGTGCCATCGCACGTGTACCTGCTGGGCATCTTCTCGTTGTTGCGGAACGCCGGGCTGGAGATTCTCATGAAAAGCTATAGAACCCCGTAGCAATTAAAAGCACTTTACCTACTTTTGGTGTAAAATAAAAAAACGCTAGCCTAGAGCTTGACCTAAACTAGCGAGAAAATTCAGCGCTCAATTAATCGCGCCCGGCACTTTCGGGAACGCGGACGCGTCCGCGATGTCCTCGAGCCCGCACACGAACTTCGTCAGCCGCTCGACGCCGATGCCGAACCCCGACGTAGGTTTCATTCCGCTTTTTGCAAGTTCGAGGTACTCCGCGTAGCTTTCCAGCCGGCCTACGCGTTTCAGACTGTCCACGATTCGTTCGTATTCGAACTCGCGCTCGCTGCCGGATGATACTTCGCCGAATGCCTCGGGCAGTATGAGGTCGAAGTCCAGAAGCACGTCGCTGCCGTCCTCGCATTTGTACAGAAAGCCGCGCTCGTCGAGCAGGCTCTCCGGCCAGCCGGTTATGAAGAACGGCTCGCCCGTCTTCGCGGACAGAGCCTTCTCCAGCTCCGTGCTTATCGAGTCGCCCTCCTTCATCTTGAAGCCCAGACCTTCCGCCTGCGCGACCACGTCCTTGTACGTAACGCGCTTGAACGGCATGCGCGGCACCTTAAGCTCGCGTCCGAGCGATGCAAGTTCTCCGCCGCATTTTGATTTCACGTCAGCCATCACGAAGCTTATCGCATCCTCAAGCAGTCGCATGGCGTCCTCGCACTTGCCCAGCACCTCTACCTCGACCTGGTAGAACTGTGCCAGGTGGCGCCCGTCTCCTCCGAATGCCGCAGGCTCCTTGCGCGCGCACGGAGTGAACGCGAAGAAGCTGCCTACCTGCGTGGCTATCAGCGGCTTGTGTATGGTCAGCGCGCTGAGCAGCTTCATCGGGCGGCCGTAGTAGTCTATCTCGAAGAACCCTGCGCTCCCGATGCCCGAATCGGTGAACGGCTCGAACGTCGGAGGCAGCACCTCGAGCAGGCCGCGGCCTTCGAAGAACCTGCGAACCGAACGCATCAACTCGGACTGCACACGCAGCACGAGCCTTTTCCTCTCGACTTTAGAAACCGAACCTGTAGCTGAGACTGAATCTGGTTTAGAAAACGTTTTGGCGATCCCCTTTCGTTGTTTCACCCTCCATTCTTCAACACCTCTTTATTTTTTGTTTTTTTCGCCGAATCAAATTGAAAAGTCGGAGCGCCCTGGATGCGATTTGAACGCATGACCTACTGATTTCCGTGGTGGCAAGAGCTGCTTTCGACTTCTTGCACTTTAACAGTTACAACCCCCAACAGTTGCCTGATTGGAGTCAGTTGCTCTAACCACTGAGCTACCAGGGCTCTGCCTTTTAGATTATCACCTTCTGTCTTAAATTCTTTTTTGGTTCCGCGTTTCGCATTCATGGGTACGAAATCGTAAGCGTGCGCGGGAACGCGATTGCGTCGCGTATGTGGTCGAGCTTCAGCATCCACATCACCAGCCGCTCGATGCCCATGCCGAACCCCGCATGCGGAACCGTGCCCCACTTGCGTATGTCCAGATACCACGCGTATGCCTTCGGATCCATCCCGCTTTCCTTTATGCGCTGCATCAATTGCTGATTGTCGTGTATCCTCTGGCCGCCGCCGATAAGCTCGCCGTAGCCTTCGGGCGCCATCAGGTCTGCCGAGAGCGTGACCTCGGGCCTGGCCGGGTCGGGCATGTGGTAGAAAGCCTTCACGCCCTTCGGATACTTGTACACGAAGAACGGCAGCTTGTGCTTCAGCGTCAGAACCTTCTCCTGCATCCATCCGAGGTCGTCGCCCCATTTCACGCTCCCGCCCTCCTTCTTTATGATTTCTATTGCTTCGTCGTATGTTATGCGCTTGAACGGCGCTTTGACTGCAAGCATCTCAGCCGGCTCGCGGCCGAACAGCTTCAAATCCTCGGGCAGTTCCTTCGCGACTTGCTGGCAGATGTAAGACACGAACTCCTCCTGCATGCGCATGGTCCCGTCAAGGTCGCAGAACGGCTCCTCAACTTCAAGGTGCCAGTACTCTGCGAGGTGGCGGCGTGTGCGCGACTTCTCGGCACGGAAGCTCGGAGCGATTGTGAATATCTTCCCGATGCTCGAGATCGCCGCCTCGGCATACAGCTGCCAGCTCTGCGTGAGGTACGCGGGCTTGCCGAAGTAATCCACAGGGAACAGCGTGGACCCGCCCTCGCACGCGGACGTCACGAATATCGGCGATTGGAACTCGGTGTAGCCGTGGTCGAACAGCCACTTCGACGCAACTTCCAGCACCTTCGAGCGCACGCGCAGCATCGCCTGCATCTTCTCGCTTCGCAGCCACAGGTGCCTCTGCTCCAAAAGGAATTCCGGTCCGTGCTCCTTCTTCCCTATCGGCCAGTCCTGCTCGGCCTCGGACAGCACGTCCACGCGCTTGACGGAAACCTCGTACCCGCCGGGCGCGCGCTTGTCCGGCTTCGCCTCTCCGTCGAGCGCTATCACCGATTCGACGGGCAGGCCGTCTATCTCGTCGAACAGCTTCGTGTCCGTGCCGCGGCTGAGCGTGCACTGCATGAAGCCGCTGCGGTCGCGGAGTATCAGGAACTGGATTCCGCCGCTGGAGCGCTTGTGGTATAGCCATCCTCGCAAGCTGACTGCGCCGGACTTGCGTCCGTGCAGTATCTCGGCTATGTCCGTAAAACTGTCCTCTCCTATGGCGCGGTCCTCGGCTGCAGCCGTTTCGTGTTTTTCCGTCTTCTTAGTTTTCCCGCTAGCCATAGTCATCAATCCTCCTTCACAGTGTCTGCAACAAGGGCTGAACAGGGTCTAGGATCCGCGAATATTTTGACAGCCACCCTTCACATTCGACACCTTTCATAGAATTCGACTGCGGGATATTTAAGCGTTACAGGATGGGCTGCGGTTCGTACGCCGCTTCCTTCGGGTATCTGGATATGATGGTGTCCGCTTTTTTCTTGACGTAGTCGACCTGTTCCATTGCCGAGCCGACGAATCTCGCTCGGTCGCTGAATATTGCTTTGATTTCATCGCCGCTCAGCGGGAATCCAGGCTCCTTCGAGAGCTGCTCCAGCAGCCTGTTCTCAGAGCTGCCGCTTTCCCTCATCCTCAGCGCCTCCTTCACTGCCAGCGTCTTCACGGCCTTGTGTGCCGTCTCCCTTCCAATGCCCTTCTTCGCTGCAGCGATTAGCAGCTCGGTCGAGCCGAGGAACGGCATGTATTTGTCCAGTTCGGCCTGTATCATGCGCGGATAGGCGCCCATCTCGTTCAGCACCGTGAGCATGGTCTCGCAGACGCCGTCGGACGCGTAGAAGATGTCTGGCATTATTATCCTTCTCGGAGACGAGCATGACACGTCGCCTTCCTCCCACTGGTCGCCGGAAATCCTGGACGCCCCGTCGTTGTACATCTTGACCAGCTTCGAGAGGCCGCATACCCTTTCGGAGTTCCTGGTGTTCATCTTGTGCGGCATGGCCGTGGAGCCGACCTGCCCCTCCTTGAAGCCCTCGGTCATGAGCTCGTACCCGCACATGAGCCTCATGTTCTCCCCGAAGCTCTCGCAGGCGGACGCGAGCAGCGCCAGGTGCCCGGTCATCTTGTAGTCCAGCGACCTGGGATACACCTGGCCCGTAGCCGAAAGCACGTTCTTGAACCCGAGATAGCTGGCAATCCTCCTGTCCAGCTCCTCCGCCTTCTCGCGGCTGCCGAGCACGTTTATCATGTCCTGCATCGTCCCCGTCGCTCCCTTGATGCCCCTGAGCGGATAATCGTCTATGGCGGATTCGAAGTCCGCGAGGTGCGTGTACAGCTCCTCGGCGTGCATCGCGAACCTCCTGCCGAGCGTGGTAGCCTGCGCCGCCTGATGGTGCGTCCTGGCAGTGAACATCAAGGGCTGATACTTGCCCGCCGCATCGACTAGGTGCCTCAAAACAGAAACGTACTTGCCGAAGATGGCCTTCGACGCATCCCTTATCTGAACCTGTTCTATGTTGTCGCTAAGGTCCCTCGAGGTCATGCCAAGGTGCAGAAGCTCATCCTTCACGCCCGCGACGTAATTGAACTCCTCCAACTTGGCCTTTATGTCGTGCCTGAGCTTTTTCTCGCGTTCGGCCACTGCATCGAGGTTTATGTCTGGTAGCGCCCTCTTGTACGCGTCTATTGTGCCTTCGGGCACGGGAAAACCGAGGTCGCGCTGCGCCTCCAGCACGGCCACCCAAAGTTCCCTCTCCTTCAGGCTGCTCCCGTACTCGGAGAATATCCCGTTTATCGCAGGTGTTGCGTACCTCGCAGAAAGGACGTTCTCGTTCGGCGCGACAGCCATAAAGGAACTTTGGAATTAACAGATTTAAACCTTGCAGGTCGAATCGTTCTTATGAGACTGGTCAGCGCCTGCCTTCTCGGCGTGCCATGCAGGTACAACGGCAAGGACAGCCGCAACGAGAAGGTAATCGAACTCTGCGGCAAGGATGCGATTCCGGTCTGCCCCGAACAGCTCGGTGGTCTGCCTACCCCAAGGCAGCCTGTCGGCATCTTCGGAGGCCTGGGCGAGGACGTGCTGGACGGCAAAGCGACTGTGCGTTCAGTCGGCAACGGCGAAGACCTTACCATGCATTTCGTCCGTGGGGCGGAGGAAGTGCTGAAGCTGGCAGAGACGCTGGAGATAAGGTCCGCAATCCTGAAGCAAGCCAGCCCTTCTTGCGGATGTGGAGTGACGTGGCAACTTGACGACAAGATGGAAAACCACAAGGTGGAAGGCGACGGTGTCACTGCCGCTCTGCTCAAGAGGAACGGGATAAGCGTGATTACTGAAAACGACTTGGATTAGGTCTTATTCGGGCTTGCCAGTCCGCAGTCCTCCTCCAGGCTTTGCGAGAAGAACTTCAACCGCTTCAAGGCAGTCAGCACGTCGATGTCGCCCGACTTCAGCTCCTCCTTGGTTATCCTGAGCAGCTGGTTCAGCCTGCCGAAGCCAGCGGATATGCCCAGCATGGCAGTAAGCACGGCGTTCAGCTCGTCCTTGGTCGGGCGGATAACCTCCGATTTCCTGGCCATCTCCTCCATCCTTCCAAGGCAGCGCGCGGCGTCGTACAGCATCCGTCCGTTGGCAGGCGCCTGCTGGCCGGCCTGGTTCGGTTGTACAGGCGCTGTCAGATAAGGCTTGGGCTCTGTGGCCGCCGGCTTTGGCAAGATAGGCGAAGTAGGCTTCAGCAACGGCACGAACGTCGCCACGGAGCGCTTTATGATGTTCGTGACAGTGGATGCGTCGCGCTCGTCCAGCCTGTACTTGGCTATTATGAGGTTGCGCAGCATGTCGTCCCTTGGCAGGCTGCCTTCCCGGCTGGACATCTCGTAAAGCTCGCGGAACATCGGCACGCCCAGGAAAGCGCGGATCTTGGCAGCCGCAGGCTGCTCGTCGTTCACGTAAAAGAATATCTCCTTGGCCAGGTTCGTCAGCCGGAGCTGGCCCTTGCCTTCGATCAGTCCCCAGCGCCGCGCGGACGCCAGCTTTCTCGCGAGCGCGCCACCGCGTATGCCCAGCACGCGCTCCATCGCGGGCATGTCCGCCGAGTTGCCAAGGTCCTTGACGCGCCGCGCGATCTCGATCGCGTCGTCCAGCTGTATCACAGGGAAATCTTTGGATTCCCCGCGACCCCAGTCCATTCTTTCCGCGTCTTGCGCGAGCGAGACCGCAGGAGAACCGTTCATACTGTAATATTCGCGCAGCTTGCTTATTTTGTTTGTGGTATTTCGGGAATAATGACACTGGAAAGCCGTGGAATGTGGTATAACGCCTCATGTTTTCCAAAAATCGGCCTGAGGAATGCGGTGTGGCATCCGGGAAGGCGAGGAAAACGGCCGGAACGCCGCCGGCTGCCCGGACTTGGCCGAACGTCCGGCTTCGGCCGCTCCGATGCATTTCTGCCGCACGTCCCGTTTTCTAAAATCCTTACGCCGTATGGTACTCTGCGTGGCGTACAGTATTGTCTACAATATGGAGTACTGTATGGATTACAACAGGGAGAAATATAGTAAACACAATACAAAACGATTTATAAGCAATTTACAAAAGATGAATTAACTCTTTTGCTTTCGTGAGGTTCTGTTCTCGGTACGGTTATTACGGTTAATTCTCTCTTGCGCTTTCTCGGTAAGATAACATGGTCGAAGACTATATAAGCGGTTTTCGATTGTGCAAAATATATTTTGCATGAAGACAAAACGGAGGGAACAAGCAAAAAGGTTCGTTCGGAGGATGAAAACATGGACTCGATAATAAAGAGCGCTCTTGGCAAAGACCTTGGCGGCGACGAGTCGCCGAGGAGAAGATTGGAAAGCACCTCTGGTGCTACTTATGCCAACGTGGACTACTACAAGCTCGCCGAACAGGAGTTCGGCTTCGCGGTCAAGAAGGCGAAGATAGTGGTCGTGGGCTGCGGAGGCGCCGGTCAGAACGCCGTCACACGCTTGACGGAGATGGGCGTCGAAGGGGCAAGCACGATCTCGATGAACGCTGACGCGAAGCACCTGGCCGTCGGAAAGGCGGACAAGAAGATCCTGATCGGAAAGGAGCTGACGCGCGGCCTGGGCTGCGGAGGGTACCCCGAGATTGGCAAGAAGTGCGCTGAGGAAAGCAGGAACGAGATAAAGGAAGCTATAGCTGGCGCGGACCTGGTGTTCGCCATCGCCGGCCTTGGCAAAGGCACAGGGACCGGAGCCATACCAGTGGTATGCGAGATGTCGAAGCAGCAGGGCGCGATAGTCATAGCCGTAGTGACGATGCCATTCAAGCTGGAAGGCTCGCGCATATCGAAGGCGGAGGACGGGCTGGCTGCGCTGAGGCAGGTCTGCGACACGGCGATCGTGATCGAGAACGACAAGCTGCTGAAGTACGCGGGCAACATGCCCATCCAGAGCGCCTTCGCAGTGGCGGACGAGCTGATAGCGGCGATGGTCAAAGGCATAACGGAAACGATCACACTGCCGAGCCTCGTCAACCTGGACTACGCGGACGTGCGCGCAGTGATGCACGCCGGAGGCGTAGCTGCAATAGGCGTTGGCGAGAGCAACAGCAGCGATCGCGCCAAGGATGCCATAACCAGGGCGTTGCTGAACCCGCTACTGGAAGTGGACTATACAGGCGCAGCGGGCGCTTTGATCCACATCACAGGCGGCCCTGACATGAGACTGGACGAGGTGAACATGATAGGCGAGACGGTCGCCCAGAGCCTCGACCCGTCGGCACAGGTCTTCTGGGGAGCGAGGATCCTGCCCGAGTTCGAGGGCAAGATACAGGTCATCAGCATAATAACCGGCGTCAAGTCGCCGTACATACTGGGACCGGTGAGCTTCGAGAGGCCGGTGGTCAAGGAAATCAGCCAGACCCTGGGCATAGACGTCATACGATAGACGCCAGCCTTGGGTAACGCCAAATAGCACGATTTGGTCTCCCGGATTGGTTCTTTGCGGGAGATGGGTTCACACCCACGGTGAAGCAAAATAAAACTGCAAACGAGGCGATAAAGCATGGACGAGGACGTCTGGGACCCGCTGCTGGATGAGGAAGAGGAAGAGACTGAGTATTGGTAGAATTTGGTTCGGTTAGGCCGTAACGAATGACTGTTGTTTGAACACGATCGGAGTTTTCTGCGTACGGCTACCGACAGGCCGCCTGCGCCGTTTCGGCAAGGCGGCTTCCTCTTTCCTTGCCTTTTCTTTTTCTCTTTTTTCCTAGAATCGAGTCTGGAAGCACGGCTGGCAAGGTTCAAAATAGAAGTAGAAGCAGGGAAACTAAAGACGAAGAGACCGGCGAATAAGCTGCCCGCTTGGGACGGCCGTTCAAGCTTTCCAAGGGCCGCGATTCAAGCCGGGAGCTCTGCCGCCGCTTCGGCCTCGGGCATGCTCGTGATGTGCTTGATCAGCACGACGTCGCCTATGGCCTGTATCATCGGATACGGCACGATCACGCCCTTGCGCCCGCCGACCATCTGTCCGAGCACGCCTCCCTTGGCGGCTTCGATGACCACGGACCGTATCTTGAAGCGCGAGAGGTCGAACTCCATGTCCGATACCTTGCCTGCGTAGAAGCCCTTGTTGGTGAACACGTCCTTGCCGAACATGTCGCCTATGTCCTTCACTGTTATTGGCATTTGAAATCCCACCTGTTTTTAAATTTTTCCGCTCGAAAACAACTTTCGATATGTTATTATTGGCTTCCAGACATTAATATTTGTTTGCGGCCGCGAGCTGTGTTTTCCGCGCAAGGATTTTTGCTTTCCGTTGCGATTTTTCTCTCGAATTGTATTGTTTGAAATCTCTTTCAAGAAACATATTTTCTAAAATATATTTAGAGTGCGCTTCGTCGGCGGCCTTCGGCGGAGTTTTAAGTTTTGCCCTCCATCGTAATCTTATGGAGCCGCGGATACCAGTGATTTTCGACCTCGACGGCACGCTGATATACCAGAAAACGTCGGGAGACTCCACGCAAGCGAGGCCCGGCCCCCCGGTGCGCGACCGCATAATCATCGAGGCGTCCAAGCACGGCGTCTTGCCATCGGAGTACGAAAGCGTGGAACCGAGGATGGCGCCGAGATGGAACCGCACGCTCGAGGTCCTCGTCGGGCAGAAAATGAAGCCGTACGAGATAAACGCGGCGATGGCGTCGTTGGACAGGGCCCTTTTCGAGAACGAGCTGCAGGAGCACGACAGGTCCGAGGCTTTCCCGGACTCGGCAGGCGCGCTGTGCGATTTGAAGGCGACCGGCTACACGGTATGCATAGTGACGAACACTTCGAAAATCGAGATGCTCAGGATGCTTGAAAAACACGGCATGCTGAAGTACGTGGACCGTTACGTTTGCCGCGATCCCATGCACTTCCTCAAGCCGCATCCGTACCCCTGCGTGGCCATGCTCGAAGCCGTCGGAGCGGAGGAGGCGCTGTACGTAGGCGACGACCGGCACGACAGCGACAGCTTCCGCGGCGCGTGCGACGCGCTCGGCGTCGACGGGAGGTTCGTGCTGATGAACAGCCGCGGCTACGACGGCGCTGCGATAAAACAGATCGGACCGGATGCCGTGATAAACTCGCCCGCGGATCTGCTCTACGTCGTGCCGAGGATTTAGAAGAACAGGCGGACGAGGGGCGAAACATATAAATAAAAACGGGCGAATCAAATTACAAGTTGAAGGCAAGCCCGGATCGCCTAACCCGGTATGGCAACAGCCCGCTAGAAATTGTGGCAAGCTGTCGGACGAAAGTCCTTGCGAGTTCAAATCTCGCTCCGGGCGCCTCGTTTTTTATTCATCCCAACAACCTGCCGAATTCCTTCCTTGCCCTCGAGACATCCTCGTTCCTGAGGTTTTTAATCATAAGCTTCAGCTTCACAAGGAAGTCTTCCGCTTTCCCGAGCAGATCCTCCGCGGATTCCTCCGTTAGCGTGCAAAATTAGCAAACTACTGGTCTCAACATAGTACCATTACAAAAATTAAAAAATGAAAGATTTAAATAGATTGTAATGGTAAAATAACTTATGAGAATATTTAAAAGAAGGAAAGGTAAAACAGAGTATTTTTATTTGCAACATTCGTTTAGAAAGAACGGCAAAGTCGTAACCAAAGAATTGTATCTAGGAAAAGACATCCCAAAGAACATCGAGGAAATCAAAGAAAAGATTATGTCGGAAACAAAGAAGGCGCTGCTTAATAAATTAGAGAAAATAAAAAGCAGCTTTCAGAGAGAATGGAAGAGGTATCCCGAATCTGCAAAAGAAAAAGAGTTGCATGAAATAGCCATATCCTTTACATATAACACAAATGCGATAGAAGGATCTACAATAACGCTTGAAGAAGCAAGGCAGATATTAGAAGACAAAATAGCCCCGAACAAACCTTTGAGAGATATCAGAGAGACGGAATCCCATGCAAAAGTATTTTTAGAGATGTTAAAAACTACGGAAAAAATATCGAAAAAGCTTCTATCGAAATGGCATAAAGATATTTTTGGAGAAACAAAACCAGACATTGCTGGGCGATTTCGAAATTACCCAGTAAGAGTGGGTATTTACATAGCACCGGATTGGCAAGATTTGGAAAAACTTATGCAACAACTTACAAAGTTTGTAAACGAGTCTAAACTAAATGGCTCTAAACTTAATCCTGTTGAATTGGCAGCAAGGGCTCACTACCGATTTGAAAAAATACATCCCTTTGGCGACGGAAACGGTAGAATCGGCAGGCTTGTAATGAATTATATTTTATGGAACAGTGACTATCCTATGCTGATAACAGAATACAAAGACAGAAAGCCTTACTATAAAGCTTTACAGAGGAATGAAGAAGGCTTTGTGAGTTATTTCATCAGAAGATACATATCAGTGCACAAAAAAACGGTTATGACAATTACCTAAATCAATCTTAGTGCACAAAAATATTTGAACCAGTGATATTTAAGCCTTTCGCCCGCCGTCCTTGCGAGTCCAAATCCCGCCCCAGGCGCTAGCAAACGTTAGATTTATATATCAATTGTTATAAAAATATTACATATGTTAGAAAAATCTAACGATTGGAAACTATTGGGGCTTTTCTTTAAAAAACCTCTTTATTCTTTTCATTTAAGAGAGATTTGTAGGTTGCTGGACTGGAGCCCCACAAAAGTTAGAATGCACATCGCAGACATCAAAAAGAAAAATTTGATAGTTGGGTACAAAGAAAAGAATCTCTCTTTGTTTAAATCAAACAGGGAAAGTGAAGAATTCAAAACATACAAAAGAATTTACAACTTACTATACGCTTTTGAGGTTGGCAAAATTATAGAAAAAAATGTAGAAGACTTTGACGCCATAGTGTTTTTTGGTTCTGCTTCTAAGGGCGAAGACATAGAAAACAGCGATTTTGATTTTTGTGCCGTCGGAGCAAAAGAGGCGGAAATCGACTTTAAAAAAATAGAAAATGAATTGAATAGAAAAATTTCTTTGCTTTTCATAGAGGATTTGGAAGATACTAAAAGAAAGAACAAGGAGCTGCTGAATAATCTGGTAAACGGCTTTGTAATAAGAGGCTACTTGAAGATTTTGTGACGCAATCAAACGGGGTTAGAAGATGAGATGGAGCGAATGTACCAAAAACAATCTGGTGGAAAGAAGGACGAAAGACAAAGAACTTGCAAAATCTCTATTCAAAATAGCAATCGATAGGTTTGATTTCTTTTCAACTAAAGAAGTTTCTATATTTGTTTTGGAAGGCATGTACGAATCCATCATCGAATTGTGTCACGCCTTTCTCGCTTTGGAAGGATTAAAGACACTTTCCCATGAATGCGCAATCGAATTCTTAAGGGGCAGGAATTTAAACGATTACGAAGTTGAATTTTTGCACATTCTGAGAAAGAAAAGACATGGGATAAAATATTACGGCAGAACTTTAAGCGAAGAAGTTATAAAAAAGAATGTGGAGAAAGGCAAGACTGCTTTCTTAAGATTAAAGTCCATTTTAAAAGACGAATTAACAAAATAAAAATCGTTTCTTGGTAAGTTCAAATCCCGCTCCGGGCGCCTCGTTTTTTTCCAGGATCCCGGGCGATTCCTTTATATGCCGCGGACGACATAATCTCTTTTCTATGTTCGAAGAAACATTGCAGGTCCTGCAGGCCGTAGTGTCGTACCCGGAAACGCTCACCATAGCGAAGCTTCTGCTGACCGCGGCGATGATGTTCGTGCTCGGCAGGGAGAGGCAGAGGAAGCTCAGGTTCATCGGCCCGCGCACGCTCATGCTCGTCGGGTGCGCGTCCGCGCTGTTCGCCGTGATGGCCCTGCAGATGCAGAACTTTTTCATAATCGGCGGGGTGATGACCGGCGTGGGCTTCCTCGGAGGCGGGATGATAACGAAGGAGCGCGGCCGCGTGCTCGGCCTGACGACCGCTTCGCTTGTGTGGATGGCCGCGACCATAGGCATATGCGTGGGCTTGGAGATGTTCGCGACAGCCGTGTTCGCGACCGTGTTCTCGTTCGTCGTGCTGCGCAGCAAGGACATGCTGAAGATGGACTGAAATCCTGTTTGTATTTTGCGACTGTGCACAGTGGTACGCAAATCTTTTAAACTGCAACTGACGATACTTGATTTGATGGCTGGCATAAGGATAGGAAAAGAACACGAAGGCAAGTGCGTCGCGATACTGAAAGGAAAGGTCGTGCTTTCCGACGACAGCATGTCAAGGCTGATTCGCAGGACGATGGAAAAATACCCGAACGGCGAGGCCGCCATCGCCACGGTACCGAAAGGTTCTAAGATACTGATTCTTTAGAAGCGGAATGAAGTGATTGCCTTGGCGTGCCTGTAGACGTTTCCTGGCAAAACAGAAAGCTCGACCCGAACAAAGATTTTCCGTTCGTGATCGGCAGGCTATCGTTCTTCGACTCTTTCGACATAGAATTCTGTCAGCGGAAGAGAAAGTTCTACATACGGCCGGCATGAGCGCGCCCGCCGCGGGACTTTAAATTCTCGGAAAGCGAAAATTATTTTCAATGGCGGAAATAGAGTACACGCTCACGGAGAAGGAGACGCTGTACCTGCTCAAGTACATGGGCAGGATGCAGAACGCGATAAACGGCCTCTACCTGGAGCTGGACCTGGGCAAGTCCTTGGACAAGTTCCCGAACTACGCCAAGCTGGCAAAAGCGTCGAACGTGCTCATGGGCTACCTGAATGAGTTCGACAGGCGCTGCACCGACATCTACGGCATGGTCAAGGACAAGGGCTGGATCGACAGGGTGTACAAGTTCGTGCAGTCAGAGATGCTCGGCGTGGCCGAGGACGTGGACCTGTACGCCTCCGACCCGTTCAGGAAGTACAACATAAAGGACAACATAACAGAGCGGCTGAAGGACTGCGAATACCTCAGGAAGGACATAACGAAGAGCCTGTACATACTCGCGGACCTGAAGAAGAAAAACCCGGCGGCTGTGAAGAATGAGTTCGAGAAAGTGGGCAGGCCGGTGAAGCGGAGCAGGCGGCCGGAAGAGCAGCAGCCCGCGGAGACCGTTGGCAAGGTGCTGGCGATAGTCCTTGTCTTGGGGCTGAGCTTCGCGATGCTCAACGGGCTGAAGAACATGCAGACGGCCTCGTCGGCCGGAGCGCTGCCGAGCCCGGGCACGGGCTTCTACCTTCTGCCGGGCGGGCCGTTCATCAGCAGCCTGCAGATGGTGCTTTTCATGCTCGCGTCCGCGGTCGTGGTCATGTACCTCGCGGGCAAGTCGCTCGGCGGGTGGTAGCCGCGGGCAGTTTTTAAGCGTTTGCCGCGATATAATCAGATAGCAAGTCGGGGCTCGTGGTCTAGTTGGTCAGGATGCTGCGTTGACATCGCAGAGGTCGGGAGTTCGAATCTCCCCGGGCCCACTTTTGCGAAACAAAATTGAAAAGTTTTAATCGCAACCAAATGTTTATATATCACTTATAGTGATAATATTATTATAAAAAGTGATAAAAAATGAAACTCGAGTTAAAAATAGTCGATTTGTTGGCCAAAGATTTGGAAAAAAAATTTACAATCAATGAGATAGCGAAAAATTTGGGAGAATTTTACTCTTTTGTCCATAGGACTGTCAATAAACTAACTAAAGATGGCGTACTCATAAAAAACATAGTCGGAAAATCCCATCTTTGTTCATTAAATTTAAAGAATGAAAAAACATCGGCACTGATGCAGTTAAGTGAAATCGAAAAAAGAGATGAATTTTATAACGCAAACAAGGAATTAAAATTAATTTTAGAGGATTTTGTCAAATCTGCAGAATCCCAGCTCGATATAAGTACGATCGTTTTATTCGGTTCTTACGCCAAAGGCGTCGCAACAAAGGAAAGTGATATTGACGTCCTGCTGATAAGCAGAGGAAAAGCCGAGATTGAAAAAATAACGAAGGAAATTTACGCGAAATACGGAAAGGAAATAGCTCCGATAATAATGGCTCAAAACGATTTTAAAAGACAAAGGGACAATGCCGTAATCAAAGAAATTGCAAGCAACCATTGCATCCTGTGGGGAGTAGAAAATTTTGTAAATTTGGTGTTCAGGAAATGAAAGCTAAAGACATACTCATAGAGGCATTAAAAAGGTCAAGAGAAGAAAGAGGACTCAGAATAACAAGTCCATATAGTGATACAAAATAAAATTAATAAGAAGTGATAGATGTGGAAGCATGCCAGACATCAAAAACCCCTGAAATTGGGATAAGCAAGGCTGTTGTAAAGAGCATAGCAGACAGCCTGGCAGAAGAGATGGCGACCAAGATGTGTTACAAGCTTATGATGATAAAATCCATTTCGGAGATCAAGGCCGTGGAAAGCGGAAAGCTGAAGGGTCTGAAGGGCCTGCAGGGCAATGGAATAGACAAATTCCTGAAGAACCTCAAGGACTAGAGAACACGTCCTCCAGCGTGGCGGCATTCGCAAAAGAGAGGTTGGACTTCAATTCCGCTATCGCTTTCTCCTGTTTTCCCTTGTGTTCCCAATCTACCAGGTAGAAAACGCCGGTCGCAGGCCCGGAGTTCGAATCTCCCCGGGCCCACCACTTTTAATTTCTGAAGCATTAAGGATCAGTCTCTTTTTCGGCTGGCGCAATGGCGCAATAAAAAGATTTAAATAGGTTGGTTACATGTTTATTGACAGAACACAGTTGTTGCTTATGAAACCCTCTGGCATAGATAGGAAAGGTTTGATCAAAGTAAGCGCCTATTCCTTGGTCGTTTTCTTATCTGTTTTTTCAATCTACACATTCGTTTCGAACGCACTTCTTGCGCGTGCGGATTCCGCCATTATTTGGACAGACAAACTGGACTACAGTCCTGAGGAAACTGTTTTGATTTTTGGAAGCGGATTTTCTCCAAGCACACCCTTATCCGTTATTCTTACAAGACCTTCTGACCCTCCAACTACAGAGTCTTGCGATTCTTCTTATTGCGATTCAAGATTTCTAAATGGTCCCTTAACATCTTTCTCTGATGGAACTTTCTCAAACTACAACTATTTGCTTGATGGAATTGAAGGCCTATATACTATTGATATAAGTGACGGTTTGACTTCTGCGCATACAAACTTTACTGATACTCCACCTAAAATAACAACAAGTGCTGTTGAAGATTTAACTCCTGATTATGTGACATCTGGACAATTAAAAATTCCAATCCTTACATTTACTTTAACCAGCACTAAAAACGGTGGTGATGATTTTCAAGGTGCAAAAATACAATATTCTGGAACAAACAAAACAGATGTTGTAACAGTTTATTTGTATAAAGAAAGCGATGGAAGTGGTGGGACCTTTGATCCTTCAACTGATGTTTCATGTGGTAATAGTTCCTCACCAACTGGAGGTGGAGAGTTTGATTTAGGGAACCCTCCTGCAAGTTGTGACCTCTCTAAAGATGTGCTACAGCAATTTTATATTGTAGTGGATGTTGCAGCATCCCCAACAGCTGGAAATACAATTGACTTGTATATTCCCAAAGACAAACTGAGTTTTAAAAGTGGGACATGGCCAGATTCAGACACAGCAATAAATCCCGCAGGTTATTCGACTATTACAATATGTGGTAATGGTAGTGTTGAAGGAAATGAAGAATGTGATGATGGTAATACAATTAGTGGCGACTGCTGTTCATCAACATGCCAAACTGAACCACCTGCAACATATTATCAAGATTCTGATGAAGACTTGTTTGGAAATGTTGCAGTAAATCAACAGGCATGTTCCGTACCCACTGGCTATGTCTCAGATAACACAGATTGTGATGATACACAATTATTGTATGTAGATGGTGATAGTGATGGCTTTGGCGCAGGTTCTCCTGTAGCTTGTGGTGTAAATACAAACACAGATTGTGATGATAATGATAATGTTAAGTTTCCTGGAAACACTGAAGTTTGTGATAACAAAGATAATGATTGTGATAACGCAGTTGATGAAGGTTTAACAAAAGCAGCAGACAATGTATTTGGACTATGCTCAGCAAATACACAAACATGTTCGGCTGGATTATGGTCTGATGATGTTGGCAATTAT
>Ga0315295_10000107_pt1 | contig 68931 bp, 63 predicted proteins | sample YL17G14_0_MG_FD_204453 | JGI IMG/M metagenome (GOLD analysis project Ga0315295, IMG submission 204453) | Sediment microbial communities from Yellowstone Lake, YNP, Wyoming, USA - YL17G14_0 | ecosystem: Environmental > Aquatic > Freshwater > Lake > Sediment | place: USA: Wyoming | collected... | reverse complement strand
CCGCCAACAAGGGCTCGAGGGCTAAGGTTCGTTTGGTGCCCTGACGTTCACCGAACCGCCGGATGCGGACCCGCATGTCCGGTGGTGTGAGAGGGGGAGCGGGCGACCCGCTCTCCCTACTCAATTGTGGCAGGCAAAGGCACGCGGAGGCACCCGGATGAGCCCGACGACGATCGACGAGCAGGTCGCCTTGCTGATGCAGGGGACCGAGTACGGCGATGATGCCCTCCAGGCGGCGATGGCGGCCGAGCTCAAGCAGCGTCTGGTCGAGGCACAGCGAGCCGGCCGGCGCCTGCGCGTGTACTGCGGTTTCGACCCGCGCACCAGCGATCTCCACCTCGGTCACACGGTCCCGATGCGCAAGCTGCGCCAGTTCCAGGAACTGGGGCATGAGGTCATCTTCCTCATCGGGCGCTTCACCTCGCTGATCGGAGATCCGTCCGACCAGGACAAGCTTCGGCCGCAGCTGACGCCGGAGGAGACGGCACGCAACGCCGAGACCTACGCCCGGCAGGCGTTCAAGATCCTGGACCCAAAGGCGACGCGGGTCGAGTACAACGACACCTGGCTTTCCAAGCTCGACTTCGCGGCGCTGATCCGCCTGGCATCGAACTTCACGCTGCAGCAGTTCCTGACGCGCGAGAACTTACGCAAGCGCTGGGAGGACGGCGACGCCATCTTCCTGCACGAGACGTTCTACCCCCTGATGCAGGGCTACGATGCCTACAGCCTGCGGGCGGACGTGCAAGTCGGCGGGACGGACCAGCTGTTCAACATCATCACCGCCGCGCGCAAGCTGATGGAGTTCATGGGCGAGAAGCCCAACATCGGCGTGATCCTGGGCATCCTGCCCGGGACCGACGGCGTGGTCAAGATGAGCAAGTCGCTGGGCAACCACATCCCGCTCAACACGACGCCGGAGGACATGTACGGCAAGGTGATGAGCATCCCGGATGCGGCCATGGGTGCCTACTTCCGGCTGGTGACGCGCCTGACGCCGGCGGAGATCGCCACGCTCGAGAAGGGTCTGGCCGACGGACGGCTGCACCCGCGCGATGCCAAGATGCAGCTGGCGCGCGAGATCGTCGCCATCTACCACGGCGAGGCTGAGGCCGGCCCAGCAGAGCAGGCCTTCCGGCAGGTGTTCGTGGAGCAGGGCGTGCCGGAGACGATGAACGACTACCGCCTGACGCCCGGCCAGACGCTGATCGATGTGCTCGTCGCCAGCGGGCTGGCGGCGACGCGCAGCGAAGCGCGGCGATTGGTTGAGCAGCGGGGCGTGCGCCTCGACGAGCAGGTTCTGGACGACGTCTCGCTGGTGTTGGCGATCAAGACCGAGGCCGTCCTGAGAGCAGGGAAGCGCAAATTCGTGCGCCTCATCCCCGGCGGCTGAGGCTCTTGCAGAGAAGCGACTTCCGAAGTCTGTTGGACTTCGGAAGTCGCTTTGATTCCCGTGCTGGCCGATGGCGGCTGGCTAGGGTTGTAGAACCAGCTTTGCCTCGAGCGCCTGCTCCACCTGCGCGCGGGTCCACAGCATCGGGTGCAGCTCACCTTTGCGCCAGGTCTCGATGAAATCGTCGTAGTGCGGGGAGCCGAGGCGGCCGGACTGGCCGGGCACGGTGGTGATCCACGAGCGCGACAGATCGCCTAGGTCCACGATTGTGCGGAAGGAAGGAGACCAGGCGCGGTTGTCGTACGGGTTCTCGGGCGCGATCGATGTCTGGCACGGCGTGTCGGTATCGCCGCCGATGGGTACCGGGCCGCGGCTGAAGACCCGGTCGAGCGGTTTCTGCATCCCAAGCGGGTGATCAAACGGCGCCCGGTGGATCGTGCCCCACTGCCAGCGCGCCGGGTCAGAGCCTAGTGTTTCGCGTAGCCACTCAACAGCCTCGACCAGACTGCGTTCGAGGACGGCGGCACGCCCGCCGGCCTGCAGGACCCACCACGATTTCGGGTTGTCCAGCATGCGGAGCATGGCCACCGTATCGTGGCCGTAGAACTCATGCGAGGCGAGCAGGACAGGATGGAATCCCTGTCCCATGAGGCGCGTGCTCAGCTCCTTTCCGAGCCCGGGTTCGAGCAGGTTGCGGACCAGGCGGGCGCGGGCAACCTCGTAGACCGTTCCGCCGACGGAGTCCGCGGACAGCACGCCATCCCAGCCGCACAGTAGCTCGAGCGCCTGGCCGGCGCGGGCATCCGTGGTCGAGAAGCCGCGCAGCCGTTCGACCAACTCGATGCCGGGCAGGCAGGTGTAGTCGGTATGCAGGGCACGGAAATCCTCCGGCCCCACCTTCGGGCGCGCGTTGAGCACCTGCTCGATCCGGCGCGCACGGTAGCCGTTCATGTAGACCCGGCCGAGGGCGTGCGGGTACTTGTCGCCCACCAGCTTCTGATTGGTGTTGACGACCAGCCCTCGCCGCGGGTTGAATGTGTGGGGCATCGCCTCGAACGGCACCTCGCCGACCCACTCATGGTCGGCGCTGAAGCCTGGTGCCGGTATCCGCCCGTCGCCGCGCGCTCGAACCGGCACCTTGCCCGTCACCCAGTGGCCGATGTTGCCATCGACATCAGCGTACGCCACGTTGAGCTGCGGTGCTTCGATGAGGCGCATGGCGTCGACGAAGTCATTCCAGTTGCGGGCGTGGTTCAGGCGCCACCAGCCGCCGACCGCGCGGCTCGGCCGCAGCGCCATCGAGCACACCGCCAGGCGTCGGTCCGAGGCCCCGACGACATCCGAGATGATGGGCCCGTGGTGCGTGATCAGGATTCGCTCGACGTAGGGCTGCTTGGCGCCCTTGACGGGAATGCGTTCTTCGATCACCTGCACCGGCTTCCAGCCCTTCCCGAAACGCGACCGCGGGTTGGCCCCGTCCTCGATCTGCTCGACGTACAGGTCCTCACAATCGGTGAAGGCCAGCGTGATCCCCCAGGCCAGCCGGTTGTTGTGGCCGACGGCCACCACCGGAAGACCTGGAAGCGACACGCCGCCGACCTGCAGGTCGCCGGCCGTGAGCTGGATCTCGTACCACAAGCCTGGGAGGCTGAGGGCCAGGTGCATATCGTTGCACAGGAAGGGCTTGCCGGTCGTCGTCCGGCTGCCGGCGACGGTCCAGGCGTTGCTGCCCATGGCCCGCTGGAGGAACGGGCCGCGTGCGGCGCGCAGGGCGCCCTTCGCGGAGCGCACGTTGAACTCGATGCCGTCCGGAAGCGTCACGGGGTTCAGGCGCGGGTACTCGATCTCGAGCTCGGCTGCATGCTGGGCACCGACCTTCTCGATCATCCAGGCGCGCAGCAGTTCGCCGTACCAGGCGTGCGAGAGCTGCCAGAACATCACCCGCGAGAAGGCCATCGAGTCCTCGGGGGTCCATGGTTGTGGCTTGATCCCGACCAGGGTGAACTCCAACGGTGGGCGATACTCCGCCGAGGTGAGGTAGGCGTTCACGCCGGCCGCGTAGGCTTCGATGACCTGGCGTAGCTCAGGTTCGATCGCGCCCCAATCGGCAAGACCCAGGCGCCGGAACCCAAAGGTCAGTGCGGCGCGGTCAGTGTCGAGGGCCAGGCTGCCGAAGACCTCGCTGAGGCGGCCGTTGGCCGTCCGGCGGTTCAACTCCATCTGCCACAACCGGTCCTGCGCGTGCACGTACCCCATCGCCATGAAGACATCCCGCTCCGTCTTCGCATAGACGTGAGGAACCCCCCAGCGATCGCGCAGGACCTCGACCGGTGCGCCGAGACCGGGAAGCTTGAGGGAGCCGGATGTGGTGGGCTGTCGCCGCTTTCCGATCACCGTCAGAAGACCGCGCACGGGCGGGGTAAGGAGGTCGTGCAGGATGGACATCGAGTTCCCCCGGGGATGAAAGCGGGCTGGGCGAATCGCGCGCCCGCGGCGGATCGACCTAGACGGACTCTTGCGGCGCCGGATCGGGGGCGGCGGCTGTCAGCCTTTCACGACGGCCACCGGGCGCAGCCGTGCGACCTTGGTGGCCAGCCCGGCTTGCGTGACGACCTCAACGACGGCATCCACGTCTTTATAGGCCTGAGGGGCTTCTTCCGCCAGTCCGGGGAGCGAGCCGGCGCGCACGTGCACACCGGCTTGTTCAAGGTCCTGCCGCAGCCGCTCGCCGCGTACCGTGCGCTTGGCCTGGTGGCGGCTCATCACGCGTCCGGCGCCGTGGCAGCAGGAGCCGAACGAAATCTCCATGCTGGTTTCGGTTCCCAGCAGCACCCAGGAGGCCGTCCCCATGCTTCCCGGAACCAGGACGGGCTGGCCGAGCGGGCGGTATTGAGGCGGAAGTCCGGCGAACCCGGGGCCGAAGGCGCGCGTGGCGCCCTTGCGGTGGACGCATACCCGCTCCCGGCGGCCGGCGACCATGTGCTCCTCGATCTTGCCCATGTTGTGGGCGATGTCGTAGACCTGATGCAGCTCCCAGCGGCGCACGTGTCCGCGCAGGACCTCTTCGAATGCTGCACGGGCGTGGTGGGCCAGGATCTGGCGGTTGGCAAAGGCATAGTTCGCGGCGCAGGCCATCGCCGCCAGGTAGCGTCTCCCCTCGGGCGATTCGATCGGCGCGCACACGAGCTCGCGATCTGGCAGCTGGATGCCGTAGCGCCGCGTCGCAGGCTGCAATTCGACGACGAAGTCGGAGCAGACCTGGTGCCCGAAACCGCGCGAGCCGCAGTGGATCTGCAGTGCCAGATGGCCCTCCTGCAGTCCCATGGCCTGCGCCGCGCGAGAGTCGAGCACCTGCTCGACGACATCGACCTCGACGAAGTGGTTGCCTGCGCCCAGCGTGCCCAATTGCGGACGGCCGCGCTGCCGGGCGCGCTCGCTGACGCACTCCGGGTCGGCGCCGTCGATGCGGCCGTTCTCCTCGGTGCAGGCCAGGTCTTCGGCCGTCGCCCAACCCTGTTTGAGCGCCCAGGAAGCGCCCTCGCGGCAGACGCGGTCGAGTTCCTTGCCGGTCAAAGGTACGCTGCCTTTGGTGCCCACGCCGGACGGGCAATGGGAATCAAGAGCGCTGGCCAGGTCTCCCAAGAGTGGTCGCACATCGGCGAGCGGGATGGCGCTGGACAGCAGGCGCACGCCGCAGTTGATGTCGTAGCCGATCGCGCCCGGCGAGACAACGCCGTCCGTGAGTCGGGCAGCCGCCACCCCGCCGATCGGGAACCCGTAGCCCTGGTGGACATCCGGCATCACGGTGACGTGGCTCACCAGGCCGGGGAGTGTCGAGGCATTCACCGCCTGGGTGAGCGACTCATCGCCCAGGGCGGCATCCAGCAGCCGTTCGTCTGCCAGCACCCGCACGGGGACGCGCATATCGGGCCGGAAGGTGGAAGGGATCTCCCAGATGACTGGCCCGACCCGCTGCAGGTCCTTCTTGTGAACCATTCGGCACCCGCCTAGACGTCGAAAACAAGGGTGGCTTCGAGGCCCTCCGACGTGTCGATCACGTGCAGGCCGTGGAAGGTGACGGCTTTGATAGCCCGCGAGAGCCGGCCCACCGGACTCAGTTCGAGATGCGCATCCAACTCCAGCCCGGGAGTGATCTCCAGCTGGATGCGGCTGGGCAGCAGGCTGTGGCCCTCAAGAAGGAACAGGACTTCCTCGAGCCAGCGCACCAGCAGGGTTTCGCGATCTGCCGCCTGAAGCTGGAGAGTGCGGGTCTGGGTGCCGGCATCCGGTACAGGGACCGCACCGGCCAGGGCCAGCATCCCGGCCGCTGCCTGTTGAAGCAGGTCCGCCAGGTCCACGCCGTGCACGCGCAGGGCCCAGTCGGCGGTGTGATCGATTTCCACATACCCGCTGGAAGGCACACTGCCAGTATAGCCCAAGGTCATGTTGGCCGAAGCCCGGCGAGCGCGTATAATTTGCGTCAAGGCGAACATGGATATTGAAGGCCTGGAAGCGAGCGTTCAGCAAGCCTTAACCGAGGCCCTGGGGAAACTGGTCATCGACCAGGATTCCCTGGGGGATGTCGGGCATCGCCTTGCCCAGGAGATGTTGCGGGGGGCGCGCAGTGACAATCACGGCCGGACATTCGCCCCCGACCAGATCACGTTGACTTTTCACCCGGGCCAGATCGCACTGTTTGCCAGCCAGCTTCCTCAGGCGCAGTCCACCCTCGCCCAGGGCCTGGCCAGGGCCATTGCCGACCACGGTCTGGAGTTGATCCACGCGCCGCATGTGACGCTGGCCAGCGACCCGACGCTGACCTCGCGGGAGATCCGGGCGATTTCCTGGCATAGCCGGGACCCTCTGACCTTCTCGGCACTCATCGATACCCCTGCTGAAACGACGGATGCCCCGCCCCCCGGCGCCTTTCTGGTCGTCGGGGGCAAGCGCCATTTCCCGCTGACCCAAGCTCTGGTCAGCATTGGACGTCGGCTCGACAACCATCTGGTGCTCGACGATCCGCATGTCTCCCGTCAGCATGCCCAGCTGCGGTCACAGCGGGGCAAGTTCGTCCTGGTCGACCTGAACTCCACCGGCGGCACGCGGGTGAACGGCCACGTCGTTCGGCAACACACGCTGCAGCCCGGAGACGTGATCACCATCGCCGGGATCGAGCTGATCTACGGCCGCGATCTATCCGGCCCGCCCGAGTCCACGCCGCCGTATGCCCCGCCCTTTGCACAGCCCTCCGACCGCGATCGCATCACGCCGCTGAACCTGCGATTCCAGCGGGATACGGGTGCCAAGACGAAGGAACTCGCCAAGGACGAACCCGAAGACGAGCCCAAGGACTGATCGGCAGCCCTCCCCGTCGTCTCGTCGCGATCCGACCGCACGCAAACGAGCAATCCCGGGCAGACCCGATGCAGGGAGATGTCGCTCTGTGCATGTGGGTCCATGCGGTTCGCCACCTTCGGGGCGGTGACACCGAGTCCGGTGCAGACGGCGGGCAATCGTATAATGCGGATGTGGCCAACCCGCTTGAGTCCCTGGAGCGTCAGCTCGAGGCGCTGGTGGAGCGTGCCATCCCGCGGCTGTTGGGCAGCCGCCTTTCGACGCCGGTGATCGCCGGGCAGTTGGCGCGCACCATGGACGACGGCGTGCGGTGGGATGAACGCGGCAAGGGCTTCGCGCCCGACCAGTACGCCCTGACGCTGCATCCGGAAGACGTGGAGACGCTGCTCTCGCAGGCGCCGGAGCTGCGCGAGGAGTTGGCGCGCGGTTTGTCCGAGGCGGCGCGCGACCACGGCTTCCTGCTGGCGGCCGAGCCCGAGGTAACCCTCGCCGCCGATCCGACGCTGGCGCGGTGGGACGTTCGGGTGGTCGCCTGGCATCGTGCCCGTCCACTCGAGTTCACCCAGGGCATGCCGCGCGAGTCGCGTACCGAGCCGGGGCGAGTGCCTGCGGGGGCTTTCTTGATCATCGATGGCGGCAAGCACTTCCCGCTGGATCGGCCGGTGGTGAACATCGGGCGGCGGCTGGACAACCAGATCATCCTCGAGGATCCCCATGTCTCGCGCACGCACGCCCAACTGCGCGTGCGCGAAGGGCGCTTCGTACTCTTCGATCTCGGCTCGACCTCCGGGACGCAGGTCAACGGGCGCCGCTCCAAGCAGCACGTGCTGCGACCGGGTGACGTGATCGCGATCGCCGGGTCGAACATGGTCTACGGCGAAGACCCGGGAGGTCCACCGGATTCGACCCCGGCCTACACTCCGCCATTCCCCCCGCGGCCGGCCGGCGATCAGCAGACACACGTCGCGCGGCCTCCCGGCTCCGAGGACGAATGAGCCCTGCCCTCGCCCTGCTGCTTGTGCGCGCCCTCTTGGCGATTGGCCTGTACGCCTTTCTGGCGGTCGTCCTGATCAGCCTGTGGCGGGACCAGCGCCTCGCGGCGTCGACCGCCGCGCCGCCGATGGCCCACCTCGTCCGGCTGGGCGCCTGCCCGGAGAGCGGCGAGAGCTTTGCGCTGGCCGAGGTCAACCTGCTTGGGCGTGCAGGCGACAACACGGTCGCGATCGACGATCCGACGGTATCGTCGCATCATGCACGCTTGACCTTCCGGTCCGGGCAGTGGATCCTGGAGGACCTGGGCTCGCGGAATGGGACCCGCGTCAACGGCATGGATCTGGAGGGGGTGCTCGTTGTGACCCACGGCGACAACCTGCAGGTCGGGGAGGTCTTGCTCGGCTTGAGGGCTGGTCCTGCGGCGGGGCCGGGACCCGGCCGGACGGGGGCGGGGCCGTCGCCTCAGGGAAGATTCTGGCCTGAGGAGTAGGGGAACGATGGGCGGGTCGCGTCGCACAGAATGGATTCGGAGGAAGCGCGAAGGGGAGGCGGCATGGATCGCAAGCCAGTGCTGGGAGTGATTGGCGGATCCGGCATGTACGAACTGGAAGGGCTTGAGTCGATTGAGCACCGGACGATCGAAACGCCTTTCGGCCCGCCCAGCTCGCCCGTTGTCCTGGGCGACCTGAGGGGAAAGACGATCGCGTTCCTGGCGCGCCACGGGATCGGCCACACCATCCCGCCGGCCGAGGTGAACTACCGGGCGAACCTCTACGCGCTCAAGGCCTTGGGGGTTGAGCGGGTGCTCTCGATTAGCGCGTGTGGTTCGCTTCGGGAGGACTATGCCCCGGGAGACGTGGTCGTCCCCGACCAGCTGTTCGATCGGACCGCGGATCGCGCGGCCTCGTTCTTCGGCGACGGCCTGGTCGTGCACGTGAGCGTCGCCGAGCCGTTCTGTGCCGATCTCTCGGCCGCACTGGGCGAGGGCGTCTCGGCCGCCGGAGGCACGCTGCACCGCGGTGGCGCGTTCGTGACCATCAACGGGCCGCGGTTCTCGACTCGGGCCGAGTCCAACACCTATCGCGCCTGGGGTATGTCGATCATCGGCATGACCACGTCGCCGGAAGCGTTCCTGGCCCGCGAAGCAGAGATGTGCTACGCCGTCATGGCGCACGTCACCGACTACGACGTGTGGCACATTTCTGAGGAGCCGGTGACCGTGGAGAAGGTCGTTCGCACGCTGGACGCCAACACGCGGCTGGCGCAGAAGACGATCGCTGCGCTGGCCGAGGCGCTCCCCGCCGAGCGGACGTGCGCGTGCGGGAGCGCGCTGCACGATGCGCTGATCACTTCGCGGCAACACATCTCTCCGGACGCCCGGCGCAAGCTGGCGCTGCTCGTTGAACGCTACCTGGCTTGAGCCGACAGGCAGCCCGGCACGCCGGGAAGCCTGGCTGCTCGGGATCGCTTTTACATTCGTCCTGCTCGCGTCGCTGGCGCTCCTGATCGCGCCAGCGGTCCGCGCCGGCAGCTGGCGGGCGTTCGCCGCCCCGGCATGGCCGATCCTCGTTCCGGCCGTGTGGGCCGCCGCGGGGCTGATGCTTCACCGGCAGCTCTCCCGGAGCCATCCGAATCGCGATCCATTCCTGCTGCCGGTCGGGCTCCTGTTGTCTGGCTGGGGCACGCTTCTCATCCTGCGGCTCTCACCGACGTATGGCCTGCGCCAGCTTGCCTGGCTGGCGATCGGGGCGCTGCTGACCGCCGCCGTGCTGCGGCTGCCCGCGGACCTGCGCTGGCTGCGCCGCTACCGATACGCGTGGTTGGCGGGCGGCCTGGGCCTCACCGCGCTGACGCTGCTGCTGGGCACGAATCCGGCGGGAGGCGAGGAGCGGCTGTGGCTGGGTTGCTGCGGGTTCTACGTCCAACCTTCCGAGCCCCTGCGTCTGCTGCTCCTCGCGTACCTGGCTTCGTTCCTCGCGGACCGCCTGGCGTTTGGCTGGGCCACGCGACAGCCAGGCATCGTGGCGGCGCTGGTACCGCTCTTCCTCGTTTGGGGGATGTCCACCACTGTACTGCTGGTGCAGCGCGACCTGGGTACGGGGACCCTGTTTCTCAGCCTGTTGGCCGTGATGCTGTACCTGACCACCGATCGGTGGCAGGTCTTGCTGGTGGCCCTCGTCCTTGCGGCATGCGGTGCCGCCGCCGGGTATGCCCTGTTTGACGTCGTGCGGGTGCGTATGCTGGCCTGGCTGAACCCATGGGCTGATCCGATGGGCAGCTCGTACCAGGTGATCCAGGGCTTGATCGCCTACGCTGCGGGTGGGGTGTTCGGGCGTGGGCCGGGGATCGGGGCGCCCGGTCTGGTACCCATCGCCGTGAGCGACTACATCTTCGCCGCCGTCGGCGAGGAGTGGGGGTTGGCTGGGGGTCTGGCCCTGATCGCTCTGTACGCTGTGCTCGTGCAGCGCGGGCTGCGCGCCGCGGCTCGCAACGCCGACCCCTTCCGGGCGCTGCTTGCCGGAGGGATCGCCGCCGCGCTTGGGCTGCAGACGCTGATGATTCTTGGAGGCGTGCTGCGCGTGCTTCCGATCACTGGCATCACTGTGCCATTCCTGTCCTACGGGGGATCGTCGCTGCTCACGAGTCTGATCGGGCTCGGTCTGCTGCTGGTTGTGTCGGAGGGGGACAAGCCCAGCCGCTTTGTCCGTCCCGCCAGCGTGGTTCAGGCCGGCATGCTCGTCGGGTGGGTGGCCCTGGCACTGGCCGTGGGTTGGTGGACGATCGTGCGCGCGCCGGTTCTCACCGCGCGTACCGACAACCCGCGTCGGAGCCTGGCGGAGCGGGTCAACCCGCGCGGCCCGATCGTCGATCGGCAGGGCATGTTGCTTGCGGAAACCGTCGGTCCGCAAGGAGACTACCGGCGCTCGTATCCGCTCGGGACGGCCGCCGCGGCGGTCGTGGGGTACGACTCCGCCCGCTTCGCGCAGGCAGGCCTGGAGCGCAGCCGCGACAACATCCTGCGCGGCGAAGATGGGCACGACGCGCTGACCACCTGGTGGCAGCACCTGACGCAGGGGACTCCTCCACGCGGCCTCGGCATCCGGATCACGCTGGACGCGAGCCTTCAGGCTGGCGTCGCCGAGGCGATGTCCCCGTACCGCGGGGCGGCGGTTATCCTCGATGCCTCGACCGGGGATGTGTTGGCGATGGCCTCTTCGCCGGGGTTCGACCCGAACCGGCTCGACGACGACTGGGGGGAGTTGACGGGGAGCGCCGATGCCCCGCTGCTCAACCGGGTGACCCAGGGGCGCTATCAGCCAGGCATGGTGCTGGCGCCGCTCCTGTTGGCTCAGGCTATCGACACCGGGCAGTTGTCATTGAACGAGGCCGTCGAGGCACTCGGCGCAGCGGTCGAGGTAGACGGTGTAGCAATCGGCTGTGCGATCCCGCCCGCCGCAGGGGATCCGCTACAGGCGTCAGCGGACTACACGGCGGCATTGCGCTACGGCTGCCCGGCGCCCCTCGCTGTGCTCGGCCCGCGGCTGGGCGTAGAGACATTCGAGCAAATGGTCGTGACGTTCGGCCTGCGGTCCGTCGCCCTGACGGAGCTGGATGCCGAAGGTGCCACGCAAGCTGACCTTCTGCCTGAATGGCAGTCGATGGCGAGCGAAGCGATCGGGCAAGGCGCGCTGAACCTAAGTCCGTTGCAGGTAGCTCGGGCCTATTCCGCGCTGCGTTCGGGCGGAATGCTCCCCGGGCTGCGGCTCGTCGAAGCGGTTGAGACTCCGGACGGCGGGTGGGCGACCGAGGGGGCAGGCCGGGTGGCGAGCCAGGCGGTCACCCGTAGCTCGGCCGACCAAGTCCTCCAGGCTCTGGCGAGGGACAGCGCTGCGTTCAGTGCCATGGCAGCCAGCGCAGCAACCGGGACGGGCGGGAGAAGGTTGAGCTGGTTCGCGGGTGCCTCGGCTGAGAACCAGGCCGGGGTCGTGGTGGTCGTCGTCCTCGAGAACGGCACGCTGGCCGACGCGTGGCGCATCGGCCGGCAGGCACTTACCCAGGCGGTGGGCGCGCCGGGGGCATAGCCCTGGAGCGGCACCCGAGGCACCCGGCCGAAGCCTTGACCGGCCTTCCTTGAACCGATACAATGCTTGTTCGTGGGTGAGCGGTAGCCCACGCCGCCGGACGGTCGCCTGCCCAGGCGGGCGAACCGAACGGCGGTTGTGCGTCTGCCCCTTGCCAGGTGTCGGATGTTCGAGGCCCTGACCGAGCGTTTGCAGAAGGTGTTCCGCGGTTTGGGCCGGCAGGGCAAGCTGCGGCCCGAGAACGTGGACGCGGCGCTGCGCGAGATCCGGCTGGCGCTGCTCGACGCCGACGTACATTACCAGGTGGTCAAAGACCTTCTCGAACGCGTGCGTGAGCGCTCGCTTTCGGAAGAGGTATCCCGTGCGCTGAACCCGGGGCAGCAGGTCGTGCAGATCCTGCACGCTGAGCTGGTCTCCGCGCTCGGTGAGCCGGGACGGCTGGCGCTGACCGGCCCTGCACCGCGAGCGGTTCTGCTCGTAGGTCTGCAGGGCTCGGGAAAGACGACGACGGCCGCCAAGCTCGCACGCTGGCTGCGCAGCCGCGGCGAGCGGGTGGCGATGGTCGCCGCCGATCCGTACCGCCCGGCGGCTGCGGAGCAGCTCCGGCAGCTGGGTCAGGAGATCGGGATCCCGGTCTTCTTCCAGGCGGGGCTGTCGCCGGTGGAGCTGTGTGCGGCAGGGATCGAGTCCGCCGCTCGCGGCGGTGCCAGCGTCGTGTTGATTGACAGCGCCGGCCGCTCGCAGCTGGACGAGGGGATGATGGCCGAGGTCCAGGCCATCGCCGAGCGCGTCCGGCCGGTCGAATCCCTGCTGGTTGCCGACGCGATGACCGGCCAGGAAGCCGTCAACGTCGCCCGCGGGTTCCAGGGCCGGGTGCGGCTCACGGGGCTGATCCTTACCAAGATGGATGGCGATGCCCGAGGCGGGGCGGCCATCTCGATGCGGGCGGTCACCGGTGTTCCGATCAAGTTCCTCGGGACCGGTGAAGCGCGCGAGGCGCTGGAGACGTTCGAGCCCGAGCGCCTGGCGTCGCGCATCCTGGGCATGGGCGATGTGCTCAGCCTGATCGAGAAGGCCCAGGAAACCTTTGACCAGCGGCAGGCCGAAAAAGCGGGTGCCCGGCTGCTGAAAGGCGAGTTCGGCCTCGACGACTTCGCCGACCAGCTGGCCCAGGTGCGCAAGATGGGGCCGCTGGCCAAGGTGCTGGAAATGATCCCGGGCGCGATGGCGGGTGCCGCACGCGGTGTGGATGGAGAGGCCGCCGAGAAGCAGATGGTGCGGACGCAAGCCATCCTGTCGTCGATGACGCGTGCTGAGCGCCGCCGCCCCGAGGTGCTTGACGGCAGCCGCAAGCGGCGGATCGCCGCCGGATCGGGAACGACGGTTCAGGAAGTCAACCAGCTCTTGCGCCAGTACCAGCAGATGCGCAGGCTGTACAAGCAAGTGGGTAAGCGCGGCCTGGGGAGCTTGACCCCTCGGCTGCATTGACGCAAGCCAGCCTCCGTCCCGCGCGGCGCGACGGCCTCCTTCCGGCCGCTCTCCGCACCGTGCAGGACCTTCGGCTGGCGCCGATACCGAGACGGAGAGAAGGAAACCATGGTTCGGATTCGATTTCGTCGGGAAGGCTCCCGGCACCAGCCGTACTACCGGCTGGTTGTGAGCGAGAAGGAAAGCCCGCGTGACGGGCGATTCCTCGAGATCATCGGTCACTACAACCCGCGCACACAGCCGGCCACGATGGACGTCAAGGAAGACCGGCTGATGCACTGGTTGAAGTCGGGTGCGCAGCCTTCGGAGTCGGCGCTGAAGGTCCTCAAGACCTGCGGTGCCTGGGAACGCTGGGAGCGCATTCAGAAGGGCGAGTCGGTCGAGACGGTCTTGGCCAGCCGCCCGGCTGCCACGCCGGTCGACCCGCGCACGAAGCGCGAGCCGGGGGCCTCCGGCAAGCCGTCGAAGAAGAAGGCCAAGCAGGCAGAGCAGCCGTCTGCCGCGTAAGGCGGATGGTTTCGGGACGCCGAGGGCCAAGGCATGAAAGCGCTGATCGAGTACATCGCCAAGTCGCTGGTTGATGACCCGATGCAGGTCCATGTCGTCGAGCACGGGCGCGGCAAGGACGTGCGCCTGGAACTTAAAGTTGGCGAAGAGGACATGGGCCGCGTGATCGGCCGCAACGGGAAGGTCGCCAATGCCATGCGCGTGCTGTTGCGGGTCGCCGCCGCGCGCGGTGGGTCCCGGGCGACGCTCGACATCCTGTAGTCGATGCCCGGCACGCACAGGACCAAGCCGGCACCCAACGCCCGACCGTCGGGGGAAACCCTGGCGGTCGGGCGTATCGTACGTCCCCACGGCGTCCGCGGGACCATACTCTTGGAGGCCTATTCCGAGCTGGTGGCGGCCATCGTTCCCGGCGGGCGCGTATTGCTCGGCGAAGAGCAGACTCCGGCAACCGTCGCTGCATGCCGCAAGCATGCCGAGCGATACCTGCTGGAGCTCGAAGGCACGTACACGCTGGAGGCCGCCGAGCACTGGCGCGGGGCTGAGGTGCGTGTGCCCGCATCGGAGGCGCCTGCCCTGGCGCCCGACACGTACTTCCACTGGCAGATCCTTGGGCTGACGGTGGTTACCGAAGACGGGCAGGTGCTCGGCCAGGTGGCTGAGATCCTGCAAACCGGCGCCAACGATGTCTACCTGGTGCGCGGCGAGCGGGAGATCCTGCTTCCGGCGACGCGCGAGGTCGTGCGCCAGATCGATACGGCCGTCGGCCAGATGGTGGTGCACCTGCTGCCTGGGCTCGTCGACTAAGTCAATCGACGCGGCGAAGCATTTCGCGCGCCGCGCGGGCCGACCTGGCTTGCCCGGGGTTTCCGGTTGTGATACACTCGCCCGGGTTGACGGCAGCCCATGATGGCCAAAACGCGAACCGATCAGATGGTGGACCGCCTGCGAAGCTTGCAGGGTAAGACGCCCGACATCGAGGCGTCCGCCGTGGTCAGCGTCGACGGCCTGATCATGGCCTCGTCCTTGCCGGCAGGCGTTGAGGAGGATCGCGTCTCCGCCATGTCGGCCGCGATGCTCAGCCTGGGAGAGCGGATCGCGGGCGAGCTCGGCCGCGGCGGGCTGGACGAGGTCTACATCCACGGCGATGAGGGCTACGTGCTGCTGATGGCCTCCGGGCTGGACGCGGTACTCACCGTCCTGGCCCGGGAGCAGGCCAAGCTCGGGCTCGTCCTGCTGGAGATGCGGCGGGCGGCCCAGGATCTGGAGCAGCTCGTCTCATGAGGGCAGGCAAGCGAGAGTCCGTCTTCCGTGCAGTAACCGGTGGGGAGGTCACCGCAAGGCGAGCCTCCCCACCGCCTTTATGGGTCCGAAGCGCGAATCCGGCCGTTGGGTTGCACCGAGGAGGACCGGGGATGACGAAGTACATCTTTCTGACGGGCGGGGTGGTGAGTTCCGTGGGCAAGGGCGTGACGGCCGCGGCGCTTGGGCGCCTGTTGAAGGAGCGCGGCTTCCGGGTCTCAATCCAGAAGCTCGACCCTTACATCAACGTCGATCCGGGGACGATGAGCCCCTATCAGCACGGCGAGGTGTACGTCCTGGATGATGGGGCGGAAACCGATCTGGATCTCGGCCACTACGAGCGCTTCATCGACACCAGCCTGAGCCGCGTGTGCAATGTGACCACCGGGCAGATCTACTCCGAGGTCATTTCCCGCGAACGGCGCGGCGACTTCCTGGGCGGTACGATCCAGGTCATCCCTCACGTCACGAATGAGATCAAGCACCGGATCGGACTGGTGCCCAAGGCGACCAACGCCGAGATCGTGCTGGTGGAAGTCGGCGGCACCGTGGGCGATATCGAGTCGCTGCCCTTCCTCGAGGCTCTGCGCCAGATGCGCTCCGACCTGGGGCGCGAGAACACGGTCTTCATTCATGTGACCTGGCTGCCGCACATCGGCGCCACGAACGAGCTCAAGACCAAGCCGACGCAGCACTCGGTGCGCGAGCTGCGCTCGATCGGGATCTCGCCGGACGTGATCGTCGCCCGCAGCGATCACCCGGTGGGCGAGGACCTGCGCAGCAAGATCGCCCTGTTCTGCGACGTCGAGCCCCGGGCCGTGATCGCGTTGACGACGACCTCCGTCCTGTACGAGGTCCCGCTGCTGCTCGAGCGTGAAGGCCTGGGCGACTACATGACCGCCCGGCTTGGGTTGGAGAGCCGCCGGTCGCCCGATTGGACGGCGTGGGAAGACCTCGTCGAGCGCTGGCGCCAGCCCCGGCCGCAGGTGAAGATTGCACTGGTGGGGAAGTACGTGGAGTTGCAGGACGCCTACATGAGTGTGCGCGAGGCGGTTCGCCACGCGGCGCTGGCCGTGGGAGTGGAGGCGGAGCTCCTGTGGCTGCACTCGGCCGAGCTGGAGAAAGGAAAAGGTTGGGACGAATTGCGGACCGCCGACGGGATCATCGTCCCGGGCGGCTTCGGCTCGCGGGGTATCGAAGGCAAGATCGCCGCCGCGCGCTACGCGCGGGAGAGCAAGGTGCCGTATCTCGGGCTGTGCCTGGGGATGCAGCTGATGTGCGTTGAGTTCGCTCGCACCTGCCTGGGCTCGGAGGACGCGAATTCCACCGAGTTTGACCGAGGGACACCCCATCCCGTCATCGACCTGCTGCCCGAGCAGCGCGGCATCGGCAACCTGGGCGGGACGATGCGGCTGGGGCTGTACCCGTGCCACCTGACTCCGGGGACACGCGCGGCCGAGGCGTACGGCCAACCCATTGTCGAGGAGCGCCATCGCCACCGCTTCGAGTTCAACAACAACTACCGCGAGTCGCTGGGTGAGAAAGGCCTGGTGTTCTCCGGCCTTTCGCCGGACGGGCGGCTGGTAGAGATCGCTGAGATCGCCGATCATCCGTACATGGTCGGCAGCCAGTTCCATCCCGAGTTCCTCTCGCGGCCGAATCGCCCCCATCCGCTGTTTCGCGGGTTCATCCAGGCCGTCGCCGAGCGAGCCGGTGTGCTGACTCCTGCGCCGGCGCGGCACCACGAGCCAGCCGCCAAAACTTGAACCGGCCCGTCTTTCGGCCGCAAACGCAAAGGCCACGGTCCGAGACCGTGGCCTTCGTGCTTCCGGAGACGGGAGAGTTCAGATGCCCTTGGAGGGTTCGATGTCGTCGGCGGTGCGCACCATTCGCTGCCGCTCGGCGTTTAGCTTGGAGATCCCGTTGCGTGCCTGGGTGAGCAGCCGGTTGAGCTCGGCTTCGAGCGCCGCCAGGGCGTTGATGATGTAGTCATCGGCCTCACGGCGGATCGACTCGCCGTCGACGCGCGCCTGGGCCAGGATCTGCTCCGCCCGCGTCTGCGCCGCCTGCACGATGGTGTCGCGGCCCATCAATTCTTCGACCTTCTGCTTGGCGAGGCCGATCGTGCGGTTGGCCTCTTCCTGCGCCTGCGCCAGGACGCGGTCGCGCTGGGCGATGACCTGCTGCGCCTTCTTGACCTCATCGGGGATCGAGATGCGCATCTGGTCGATGATCTCCAGGATGCGGTCCTCGTCAACGATGACACTGTGGGTGAGGGGGATCGGACGGCTCTCGTTGAAGAGCTCCTCCAGGCGATCCACCAGATGCAGGATGTCCATACAAGCCTCCGGCCCACCTCGTTAACCGAACGGGTCAGGGCTCACGGTGCAGGATTCAGGCCGAAGCCTACACCGAAGCCGGGTTCGGGTCAATCGGGGCTAATCGCGCAACTCGGTCAGTGGAACCATCCGGGTGCCCTCTTCGCCCAGCTCGCCAAACCGCCGGTGCAGGGCGGCGGCGACGTGCGGGGGCACCAGGCTGCTGACCTCGCCGCCCAGCGAAGCAATCTCCCGCACCGTGGTCCCGGAAAGGAAGCTGTGCTCTTCGCTCGTGATCAGCGCCATGACATCAATGTCAGGTGCCAGGCGGTGGTTGGACAGCGCCATGCGGAACTCATGTTCGAAGTCCGAGAACACCCGCAGGCCGCGCACGATCACCTGGGCATTCACCTGACGGCAGAATTCAACGGTCAGCCCTGAGTAGCCGACCACCTTGACGCCATCCCGGTTGGCGAAGGCCACGCGGGTCATCTCCAGGCGCTCCTCGGGTGAGAACAGCAGCGACTTGAGCGGTTTGTCGTAGACGGCTACGACCAGCTCGTCGAACACGCGGCTGGCGCGCAGGGCGATGTCGATATGGCCGTTGTGGATCGGGTCGAACGTCCCCGGGAACACGGCTCGGACCATCAGCTGATCTCTCCCTTCGCGCCAGACCAGAAGCGCTCGACGGCGGCGCGCAGCTCTTGGTGCTCGGGCGCCGCCAGCCCCGGATCGGATTCGAATAGGCGCAGCGCCTCGCGCCGTGCCTTCTCGATCAGGCGAACGTCGGTCAGGCGCGCCATGCGCAGCTCGGCAAACCCCGACTGGCGCGTGCCCAGGAAATCGCCCGGCCCGCGCTGCTCCAGATCGAGCTCGGCCAGGCGGAACCCGTCGTTCGTGGCCTCCATGGCCTTCAGCCGTTCGGCGCTGGCCTCATCCTCGGCGTCGGGGATCAACAGGCAGTACGAAGGGTGCTCGCCGCGCCCGACCCGGCCCCGGAACTGATGCAGCTGCGCCAGGCCAAAGCGGTTGGCGCCTTCGATCATCATCACCGTAGCGTTGGGTACGTCCACGCCGACCTCAACGACCGACGTTGAGACCAGGATCGGAAGCTCGCCGGCGCGGAAGCGGCCCATGACCTCGTCTTTCTCATCCGCCTTCATCCGCCCGTGGAGCAGGCCTACCTGCCTGGCGGGGAAGACCTCTTGCTGAAGGCGCCGCTGTTCCTCCACGGCGGCCTTGGCTTCAATCTTCTCCGACTCCTCGACGAGCGGGAAGATGACGTAGGCTTGGCGGCCCTGCTCGATCTGGCTCTCAATGAAGCGGTGGGCACGCGACCGCTCCGCCGACCGCAGCACCCTGGTCTCGATCGGCTGGCGCCCGGGGGGCATCTCGTCCAGGACGCTCAGGTCCAGATCCCCGTACAGCGTCAGGGCAAGGGACCGGGGAATCGGCGTGGCGGTCATGACCAGCAGATTGGGATTCTCGCCCTTGCCGCGCAGGGCTGCGCGCTGGTCGACGCCGAAGCGGTGCTGTTCGTCAATGACAGCCAGCGCCAGCCGCTGGAAGACAATCGGGTCTTCGAGCAACGCATGCGTGCCGACAACGACCTGAAGCGTGCCGTCGGCCAGGCCTTCACGGATCGCCTGCTTCTCGGACTCGGGCGTGCTGCCGAGCAGCAGGGCAATGCGCTCGACCGGAATTCCGCACGCATCGGGCAGGAGCGAGCGGAGCGTCTGGTGGTGCTGCTCGGCCAGGATGCCGGTGGGCGCCAGCAGCGCCGATTGCCCATCGTTGGCGGCGGCGATCCCGACGGCCGCCGCGGCCACGACGGTCTTCCCGGAGCCGACGTCGCCCTCCAGCAGACGGTTCATCGGCCGGCCGGAGGCCAGGTCCGCGCGCAGGTCCGCCAGCGCCGAACGCTGGGCGCCGGTTAAAGCGTACGGCAGACCGGCCGCGAATCGCTCGAGCCAGGCGTCGTCGACCCGCAGCGGCCGGGTTGTCAGAGCCGTCCAGTCCTGCTTCTGACGCAGAACACCCAGTTGCAGGTAGAGCATTTCGTCGAAAGCCAGCCGCGCCTGGGCGCGCTGCAGATCCGCGGCCGAGTCGGGGAAGTGGACCTGATGAAGCGCCTGGGGCAGCGAGATGACGCCCGCCGAGTCGCGCAGCGCCGACGGCAGGGGATCTTGGATGCGGGGTGCGTACCGCTCGACGACAGCGTTGACCACCCGTCGCAGCCACTTGGGCGTGACGCCCGCCGTCAGGCCGTATACCGGAACGATGCGGTTGGTGTGCAGCTGCTGGCGCTCGAGCGGCTCCCACTCGGGGCTGTTCATTGTCAACTTGCCAAGGTATTGGTCGACGCGGCCGGAGAGCACCACGGCCCGTCCCGGCGTGAGCTGCTGGGCGATCCAGGGCTGGTTGAACCAGGACACGCGCAGCGAGCCGCTGCCATCGCTGACGACTGCGTCGATCAGCTTCATGCTGCCGCCACGGATCGGCCGCAGGTGGATCTCCTGGACCGTGCCGATGATGGTGACGTCCTCGCCGTACCATAGGCGGTTGATCGTCTTGAGTTGTGAGTAGTCGTCATACCTGCGAGGGAGATACCACATCAGGTCGCCCAGCGTCTCGAGCCCGAGGCGGGCAAGCGTCTCGGCGGACTTGGGGCCGATGCCGGAGATCGAGGTAAGCGGCGCACCGAGCGCCGCAGGCCCGGAAGGGGCGCGGGCGGCAGGTGTGGCGCTGCGGGGCGCGGGGGTCGAGGCGGTCCGAGGAGATCCTGCGCCCTCGGAGGCTGCGCCTTCGGATTCCGCTTCGGCCTGCCCGTCTTCGAGCCAGTCGCCGTCTTCGCCCTGCCTTTCCTCGTCCCATGGAGCGTGCGTGGGCCCGGGCTCAGGCTCGGGCGTGGAAGGCTCATGCGGCTCCGCTGGACCGGGGTCAACGGTCACCGGCAGCCGCTCTACGACAGGAGGGTGTGGAGATTCGGTCGCGGATGGAGCAGGAGCCTCGGCGTCGACTTGCTCGCCGCCCGCGGGAGGCAGTTCTGCGGACGGTTGAACCGCCGGTGCTTGTGCGAGAGGAGCATCGCGCGAGTCCATCTGCCGGGAGGTGCTCGGTTCGGGTCCCGGTTCGGCCCGCGGGGCGGTGACGGACGGCGCATCTAGAGCGAGCTCCGGATACTCTGAGCGCAAGCGGGCGCGCACGCCGCGCAGGGCATCCTGTCTCGAGGCTGGCGATAGCTGCGGGTAGTCCCTCAAGCGCGAGACCACGACCTGGACGATGGCCTCAGGGACGCCCTGCTGGCGCGCTTCCGCCTGCCATGGCTCGAGCATCCGGTCGAGGCCACCCAGGACGGACCGGTTGTCGTATCCGCGGTCCGCCTCCAGGCGGAGGAACTTCAGCAGTCTCTCGATGACGGGCAGCATGGACATCATCCTGGCAGGCTGGGCTTGGGGCAGGGCATGGGACAGGCGAGGCAGGACGCCATCTTCATGCGTCAGGCCAGCAAGGCTGCCAAGCCGATGGACTCGGGACCCACATGGGCGCCGATGACCGTTGTGACCTCGACGACCAGCGGCGGGGTCGCCGATAGGTTGCTCAACTCGCGGCTGAGGGCTGCCGCCTCTTCTGGGACGGCGGTGTGTAGGACGGCCAGACGGTGGAGCGGACCCCAGGCGGCGGCCAGGGAGCGCAGGACGTCCAGCGCACGGGGCCGCGTTCGCACGCGGTCCAGCCGCTTGATCGTTCCATCGACAACTTCGACCAGTTGCTTGAAGTTCAGGAACTCACCCAGATTGGCGCGCAGCCAGCTGACGCGTCCGCTACGGCGGACGAATTCGAGCGTGTTGAGCATGGCGATCAGACGGACCTTGTCCTGCGCAATGCGGGCGACTTGCGTAACGGCCTGGATCGAACCTCCGGCGATGGCCGCCGCGGCGGCCTCCATGGCCTGGAACCCGATGCCGAGGGAGACCTGGCGGCTGTCCAGGGTTCGCACGCGCTCGCCGAAATCCCTGGCGGCCTGGGTCGCCGTGTGGAGCATGCCGCTCAACTTCTCCGAGAGGTGGATGGACAGAATCGATGACGCGCCGGCGCTCAGCAGCCCCTCGTAGGCGGAGGCGAAGCGCTCCGGCGAGGGGACGGCTGTGGTCGGCAGGCCCTCGAGCGTGGCCATCCGCCGGTAGAGATCGGCGCGGGAGAAGCCCTCCCCGTCGATGAAGGTCTGCCCTTCGACGGTCAGGAGCGCTGGGATGACCGTGATGCCAAGGGCATGTATCTCGTCGAGAGGGACATCGGCGGTGCTGTCGGTCACAATGGCGACGTGCCCGCTTCGCGTGCCGATCACAGGCCCTCCTCCTCGGTCTCGAGGACTACGATGCCGAGGGCGTTCGGCCCGACGAACGTTGCCAGCGAAGGGCCGTAGGTCAGCACGGAGAGCGGCGTGCCGGGGTGCATGCCCTGCAGGCGCTCAACGACCTGACGTGTTTCCTCGTTGAGCTGCGACTGGCTGTGCAGCAGCGCCAGATGTTCGACGGTGGAAAACTCGGTGACGAACTCGAGCAGCTTCTCCAGCGCCCGGGTGCGCGAGCGGACCTTCTCCATGGCGACGATGCGTCCGTCCTCGATCGTCAGGAAGGGGATCACGCCGAGCATGTTGCCGAGGATGGCCTGCGAACGGCTCACCAGCCGGTTGCGCTCAAGGTAGGCCATGTCGTCCAGGAAGAACACCGTGTACAGGCGCGGGATCATGCCGCGCACGATCCGCACGATCTCGTCTGCCGGGGCGTCGCGCGCCGCGGCCTCGGCCGCCGCCCGGACCAGCAGCCCGAGCCCGAGCGAGACCGCCTGCGAGTCGAGCACCTGGATATTGCACCGGCCCAGGAAGCTTAGGCTCGCCTGCCGCGCGTTCTCATACGTGCCGGTCATCAGCGACGACGTGTGGATCGATACGATGTGGCTGGCGTCCTTCTGGAGCTGCGTGTAGACCTCGGTGAAGGCGTCGACGGTCGGGGGTTCGGCGACCGGCGGCGGGTCACAGGCATCGAAGAGCGCTTGGGCGGCGGCCAGCTCGGCATACGGGTCGTCGGTCAGCGTCACCTCACCACAGCGAAGCGTCATCGGAGCTACCGTGACGGGATGCCGGTGCAGGAAGTCCGGTGTGGAGAAGCGCGCCGCGCTGTCGGTGACGATTCGAACGCGTGCCATGCCTACTCCAAGGAAGCGATGAACTGATAATGGGGCTGGCCACCGCGCACGATCTCAACCTCCAGCCGCGGCCAGGTTTCGCGCACGCGATCGCCCAGCTTGTTGGCCTGGATAGCGATCATCCCGGCGCCGTAGTACAGGCTGACCAGCTCGGCGTGCGCCGCTCCGGCTTTGTCCAGGACTTCAAGCAGCACAGCTTCGAGATCGTCGCCGGCGACGGCCAGCTTGCCGTTGAGCAACCCGATCACCTGGCCCTCGCGGACCTGCACGCCATCCAGTTCGACACTGCGCGTCGCCACCGTCAGCTCAACGGTCTTGATCGCGCCGACGGCGGCCTTCATGGCCTGGCTCACCGTTTCCAGGTCACCTTCCGGGTCGAGCGCCAGCAGCGCGGCGATGCCTTGCGGGACGGAGGTCGTCGGGACCACCGAGAGCGTCTTGGCGGTCAGGGCAGACGCCTGCTCGGCGGCCAGGACGATGTTCTTGTTGTTGGGGAGGATGATGACCTCGTCGGTTGGCAGGTTGTCAACGACGCTGAGGATGTCCTGCGTGCTGGGGTTCATCGTCTGCCCGCCCTCGACGATGGCGGCAACACCCAGGCTGGCGAAGACCTCGGCGATGCCGGAGCCGGGGGCGACGGCCACGACGGCCAGCTGTCCGGGGGTCACCGGAGCAAGCTTGAACACGGAGCCGCCGACCTGCGCCGATTGTTCAGCCAGCTGCTCCATCAGGTTCTCAAACATCACGCGCTTGATGGTGCCCAGCGTCTCGACGTACTTCTCGGGATCGCCCTTGGCGCCCGTCGGCACGTGGATGTGCATGCGGTAGATGCCGTCACCCTCGCCGACCTGGATCGAGGTGCCGATTTCTTCCAGTCGCGCGTAGAAGGCCTGGATGTCGATTGGGGCGGCGGGGCGGAAGTCGATGACTACTTCCCAATCCTGCCCGGGTTCGATCGATTCGGCCGCATCCTGCAGCTTGAGCGCGCTGAGCGGTTGGACCGATGCCAACGCCTGATCCAGCGGCAAGCCGTACACCTGGCGCAGCATGCCCTCCAGGATGAAGAACAGCCCCTTGCCGCCCGAGTCCACCACGCCGGCCTCGCGCAGAACGGGAAGCAGGTCGGGCGTGCGCTCCACTGATTCACCGGCCTCTTCGACGACGCGCTCCAGGACGTCGAGTGTGGATAGGGCTCCAGCATCCAGCGCTTCCTGGGCCGCGCGGGCGCTGTCCTTGGCGACGGTCAGGATCGTGCCTTCGACGGGGTGGACGACGCCCTTGTAGGCCGTGTCCCGCGCTTCGGCGAAGGCCTGGGTCAAGAGCGCAGCGTCCAGCAGGGCAACGTCGTCCAGGGTCCGGGAAAAGCCACGCCAGAGCTGCGAGAGGATCACGCCCGAGTTGCCCCGGGCGCCCATCAGTGCGCCGTGGGCGAAGGCCTTGGCAACCTTGCTGACGGATGGCTCGCCGCTCTCCCCCAGTGCGTCAACGGCGGACTGCATTGTCAGGGTCATGTTCGTCCCGGTATCTCCATCGGGGACCGGGAACACGTTCAGTGCGTTGACGAGCTGCTGATTGGTGCGTAGCCAGGTCAAGGCGGCCTCGGTCAGCTGCCGCAACACCTGCCCGTCGATCACCCGGTAGCGCTCGCCCAGGTCGCGGCGCAAGTCCTCCGGGGGACGCGTGACTCCGATGCTCATTCGCCTCGCTCCCCGGTCTCAGTCGACGTTGCTGACCCGCAGGTCTTGGACGTGGATGTTGACGCAGGCGATCGGCATCCCCAGGGCGCGCTCGATCTGGTAGCGGACCGTATGGCCGACGCTTTCCGTTACCGACGACACGCGTGTGCCGTATTCCACGACAATGTAGAGCTCGATGCACACCTGGCCGTCGGTGGTGTGGATCTCCACGCCGTGGCGCGGGTCGCGGGCCAGCAGGTAGACGATGCCGTCGACCAGGTTGCGCGACGCCATGCCGACGACCCCATAGGATCGCAGGGCCGCCTGCGACGCCAGGGTAGCGATGGCCTTGTGGGAGATCTCGATCCGGCCCGCGGGCTGGGGGGTTTCGCTCATCGGGACCTTGCCTCCACGGCAGGGAATTGCGGTTGAGGGTGCATGGGCTCCTGTGGTATGATTATCACCGCTCTGTCAGACCCAGATCGTCTTGAAAGGATCCTGTTCCAATGGCACGCTGTGACACCTGCGGCAAGACGACGACCTTCGGCCATTCGCGCAGCTTCTCGATGAATGCGAGCCGGCGAACCTTTCGCCCGAACCTGCAGAAGGTGCGGGTCCTGGACGGCAGCCGGTACGTCCACAAGACGCTGTGCGCCAAGTGCATCAAACGCCTCGGCCGCATCTGACCCGCGTCTCCGCACTACGCCCGCGTTCATGACGTCGCTCGGCCGCCCTCAAGGCGGCCGAAGTCCATTCTCAGGCCGGGATATGCTGGACCGAGGCTCGCAGGCTCGCCAGCCCGGCCCGAATCCCCTCCGGATGTCTGAACACGGCACTGGCGGCAATCAGCACGTCGGCGCCGGCCTGTACGACCTCGGGTGCCGTCGTGGGGCTGATGCCACCATCCACGGCGATCCGTGCAGCTGTGTGCCCCTGCTCCCGCCACGCCCGGACCGCCCGGATCTTGTCCAGCAGCGGAATGTACTTGCCCCCCGAGAACCCCGGGTCCACGGTCATGATCAGGATGAGGTCCAGGGACGGCAGGACCTCCGCCAGGGTCCCGGGCGGGGTACTTGGGTTGAGCGAGGCGCCCGCCTTCATCCCGAGCTCCCGGATGACCTCGAGCGTGCGGTGCAGGTGGGGGCAGGTTTCCTGGTGCACCGTCAGCCAGTCGGCGCCGGCGTCGGCAAAGGAGCGCAGGAGCCGTTCGGGCGCTTCGATCATCAGATGGACATCCAGCGGCAACCGGGTGGCGCGCCGGCACGCCTCAACGATGAACGGCCCCATGGTCAGGTTGGGGACGAAATGCCCGTCCATCACATCGAGGTGGAACCAGTCTGCGCCGGCCTGTTCGGCCTCTCGGAGCTGGTCTCCCAGGCGAGTGAAGTCGGCCGACAGGATGGACGGGGAGAAGAGGACGGAACGGGGCATGGCCCAATGATACCTGTGCGGGATGTTCTTTACAAGACATCCTTGGGCCGGGGGATTCCCTGGGCGGCTTGTGCCCGTGCAGCCGTATCTCGCCCCTGGGGAGCCTTGGAACCGCCGTCAGCAAGGCCCGTGGTGAGGATAGGTCTCCAAACGGGCTGCCCTTTTGTAATCCGCCTGTAAGGTGGAAGCCTCAAAGGGCTGTAGGATACTGGAGAGGGTCAGGGCAAGACGGCTGGCAGCGCGTCGCGCGGCGACGGGCCACTTGATCCTGCTCGATCCAGGAGACCGCGACTTGATCCCAACAGGGTATTCCCTGATCCTCAGTGGCCTGGTTGGCATATCAGCGTCCGCGGCATGGCTCCTGATGGGCATCCCGGTATTGGGCTTCCTTGGACGCAACGGTGGAACGATGCCTGGTGGGCGATCCCAGCGGCCCGAAGCACGCGTGAACGAGCTCGAGCACGAGCTGGAGCGCCTGCGCACGGTCATCCGCAAGACCGCCTCGTTGAATGCCACGCTGAGCTACGACCGTGTGCTCGAGATGGTCCTGGACGTCTCCGCCTCCGCCATCAGCAACGGGAGCCCGGAGGACCGGGGTTTGGTGTGTGCGCTGCTGCTCGTCTCGGGCGAGCACCTGGAGGTCGAATCGGCGCGAGGCTTGACGCCCTCCGACCTGCGCGTCCGGTTGCGGGGTGAGAGCGGGGCCATCGAGCGCTCGCTAACGGCGGGGCACCTGATCCAGTTCGACGAACCCGGCAAGGACCCGGAGCTCCAGCGTATCGTAGCCCTGCATGGCTGCCGCTCGGGGGTCTGCCTGCCGCTCGTAGTGGGTCTGGAGGCGTACGGCCTGCTCCTGTTTGCCCATCCGGATCCGGCCTTCTTCTCGACGGATCGCGTGGAATTGCTGGAGGCGATCGCCCAACAGGCGCTGGTGGCGCTGCAGAACGCCAAGCTGTACCACGAGCTGCAGGCGGAGAAGGAACACCTCACCGAGGCGCAGGAGGAGGCTCGCAAGAAACTGGCGCGCGATCTGCACGACGGGCCGACCCAGTCGGTCGGCGCGATTGCCATGCGGGTGAACTTCGCCCGGCGGCTGATGGAGAGGGACGCCAAAGCGGCAGCCGATGAGCTGTACAAGATCGAGGAGCTGGCCCGGCGAACGACGAAGGAGATCCGCCAGATGCTATTCACGCTTCGGCCGCTCATCCTGGAGACCGAAGGCCTGGTCTCCGCGCTGCGGCATCTGGCTGGCAATATGGACGAGAACCACGGCCAGCAGGTGCTGGTCGAAGCGGATCCTGGCACGGTAGACGACCTGGAAATCGGCAAGCAGGGTGTGCTGTTCTACATCGCCGAAGAGGCCGTCACCAATGCCCGCAAACATGCCAAGGCCCGCCACATCTGGGTCCGTCTGAAGAAGTCGGGCGACCTGCTGACGCTGGAGGTTCAGGACGACGGTGTGGGGTTCGATGTTGCCGCCGTCTCCGCCAACTACGAACAGCGCGGCAGCCTGGGCATGATCAACCTGCACGAGCGCGCCGAGCTTCTGAATGGGCTGATGCGGGTTGAGTCGGCACGCGGCAAGGGCACGCGGGTTGAGGCGACGGTGCCGCTGACACCCGAGGCCGCCGACCGTCTGCACCGTCCCGGCTTCAAGTCCTAACACAGGTTCCCCGGTCCTCTTCGCTGATCCCTGTCCACCCAGATTGGCTCGCGGCGATGTGCGGCGGCGTGCCGCGCGGCGACCACCGCCTGCGCGCGCGGCCGGATCGCGTTTCCGTTCAAGCGCAGTGACCTTGAAGGGGCTACTCCGGGCGGTGGCCTAGAGGCGGGGTGGGGGCGTGTCCCTTACCGCGGCTTCGGTGGCAAGTTGGCCACAGCCGGCCTGGATGTCGATGCCACGGCGCATGCGCACCGTAGCCGGAATGCCATGGGAGCGTAGCAGTTGGCTGAACGACTGAGCGCGCTGCCGTGACGTGGCCCCTGCGGCGTATCCGCGCGTCGGATTCAAGGGGATCAGGTTCACGTGACACGTGAGGCCGGATGCCAGGAGGGCTAGCTTCTCTGCCTGCTCGGGACCATCATTCACGCCCTCGATCAGCGCCCACTCGAACGTGATCCTGCGCCGCGTGGCTTCGACGTACCGGCGGCAGGCCTCGAACAGGGGCCCGAGCGGATAGCGCCGGTTGACGGGCAGCAGCTGCGAGCGCAGTTCGTCGGTGGCGGCGTGCAGCGACACCGCCAGGTTGATCTGGCGCCTCTCCGACGCGAAGCGCTCGATCCCCGGGATCAGCCCGACCGTCGAGATTGTCATCCGTCGTTCCCCGAAACCGAAGCCCTGCGCATCGTTGAGACGGTCCAGCGCCGCCAGCGAGCTGTCGTAGTTGTGGAACGGTTCGCCCATGCCCATGACGACGACATTCGTCAGGTTCTCGCCGGCAGATTGGAGCCGGCGGGCGAAGGCCATCACCTGGGCGACGATCTCGCCGGAAGACAGGTTGCGCACAAACCCCATCTGCCCGGTGGCGCAGAAGACGCAGCCCATGGAGCAGCCGACCTGGCTGGAGATGCACACGGTGCGGCGGCGTTCGTAACGCATGAGCACCGCTTCGACGCGCAGGCCATCGGCCAGGGTGAAGAGCGTCTTGCTGGTCTCGCCATCGGATGACGCCGCCTCGGCCACCGGTTGAAGGCCGGCGAAGTCGATCTCTGCTTCCAGGCGCTCACGCACGAGTGGCGGGAGGTCGGTCATTTCCGCCGGGCTTGATACCAGGCGGGTGTAGACGTGCTTCCAGATCTGGCGGGCGCGGAAGGCAGGTTCGCCCCAAGCCTCCAGCCGGGAGGTCAGCTCGGGCAGGCTCAGGTCGAAGATCAGCGGCCGGGTCATGAGGCCTCGCTACCCAAGCAACGCACGCGCGGCGGCGTGAAGATCTTCGAAGACCCAGTCCGGCTGGTGTGGGCTGGCGGCCAGGAGCTCGCGGGTGGTCACCCCGGTCAGAAGCAGAGCGGTGGGCATCCCGGCACGCTGCCCGCCGACGATGTCGGTCTCGATGCGGTCGCCGAGGACAAGCGTTGCAGCAGCCGGCGTCTTCAAGAACTCGAGGGCCTCGAGGTACAGGTGGGGCTCGGGCTTGCCAATCACAAGCGGGTGGCAGCCGGTGGCGGTCTCGAGCACGGCGATCAGCGCGCCGGCGCCAGGGACGAGACCCCGTTCGCTGGGAAAGGTCGGGTCGAGGTTCGTGGCCAGGAACATCGCGCCGGCGCGGATAGCCAGCGCCGCCTCGGTGAGCTTGTCCCACGTCACGTGGCGGTCCAATCCGGCGACAACGGCGGCGGCGCTGGCGGCGTCATCCACCAGGCGGAAGCCGGCCTGCGAGAGGGCCGTGGTTAACCCGGCCTCACCGACCGCCAGGACCGCCGCACCGGAGGGCAGATGATGGTGAAGGAAGGATGCCGCCGCCTTGGCCGAGGTAAGTACTTCTTCCTGCCGCAGATCCAGCCGCAGGGCGCTCAGACGGCGATGAACCTCGCGGAACGTCGCCGTGGCGTTATTGGTCGCCAGGACGAACGGGATCTGCCTTTGTCGCAGCCCGCCGAAGAATTCGGCGACGCCAGGCAGCCGAGTCTCGCCGCGCCACAGGACGCCGTCCATGTCGCTGATCACAGCCCGGATCTGATTGAGCTTGGTCATGCGCGCTCCATCCTATGCGGCGGCGGTGCCCCGGGGCACGGAGGTCCCGGAGTGCGATCCGACTAGCTTCCGAAGCGCTTCACCAGGAATTCGAACACTGGTGCGTCGATCACCCGGTGTTCGATGTCGACGCGATCTTCGAAGTTCTCGCGCCCGACGAACTCCCGCAGCGCCTGCAGCGCGGGTTCGTCGAGCGCGTTGCCAGGCTCGCCCGCGTAGCCTGCGTGGCGGCGCAGGATCGAAATCAGTGTGCTGGCGACACCGCCTTGCATCGCCAGAACCTCTTCGGGCGGGCTCTTGCCGAAGTAGAGCCGGTGGAGCTCGAGCAGTCCGATCAGGCGCGGGATCGGCAGCGGGTCGTTGTCCACGCGGTAGTCGATCCAGCGGTCATTGAATCCGCCGTACCCGGCGCCGGGACGCACGACCAGCAGCGCGGCGCTCTGCCGGCCGCGCCGGTCACCGCCGGCCCGATCGCCCGCCGCGAGGGATGCCAGCAGGCGCTGGGGCAAGTCGCCGGGTTCGGCCTCGAAGGTGGAGGCCATCGCCTGAACGACCTGCGGCCCGGCCAGGATGTTGCCCTGTGCGGCGAAATGCTGGCCGGCAATCCCGCCGGCCCACGGCTGGCATGCACTGCCGGTGAAGGTCGCCGGCTGACCGTGGGCATCGACCACGCCTACCTGACGCTGTTCGCGCTGCGGATCGTCGGCGAGCAGCGCAGTCAGCGTTCGGTCGGCCGAGAGACCGGCGCGCATCAGGTCAAGCCCGCGTGGCCCGAAGCTCGTGTTGGCGTACGACTGCGTGGCGACCGCGCCCGCGGCGGCTTCCGCCCAGGGGACGACGGCGCCCACGCCCAGGAACTTGGACGCCACGGCGATCCCCCAGGCTTGCTGCTCGGGGTCAAACGCGGCGATGGAGAAGGTGGCGACGCGCGGGACGGTCATCCTGGCTTTCCTGCGGAGGAGAATACCGGACGGCCGCCGCCTCCTTGGAGGGGTTGCGCAGAGATCTGGCGCCAAGGTGGAAGGGGCAGTCGGCCAGCCTCAGGCCGCATCCGGGAGCGCCGACGGCCGCTCCAGAGGGATCGGAGCGCCTTCGGCGTCGAGCAGGACCGGCAAGCTGCCGTCGCGGATGACGGCGTCGTCGACGATCACCCGGCGCACTTCCCGCCGGGAAGGGATCTCATACATCACGCGCAGCAACGCGTTTTCGATGATCGCCCGCAGGCCACGGGCGCCGGTCTCGCGCTCGAGCGCCAGCGCGGCGGCGGCGTCCAGGGCGGACGGGGTGAACTCGAGGTGCACGTCGTCCATCTCGAACAACCGCTGATACTGCCGCACCAGCGCGTTGCGCGGGCGGGTCAGGATGGCGCGCAAGGCGTCCATGTCAAGCGGGTTGACGCTCACGGTCACCGGCAGCCGGCCGACCAGCTCGGGGATCATCCCAAAGCGCATCAGGTCGTCGGGGGTGACCAGGCGCAGGAGCTCGTTGTCGCTGAGCTTGCGGGTTTCCTCTTCGACCCGCGTACCGGGGAATCCGAGCTGTCCCCGGCGTCCGACGCGTTCGGCGACGATCTCGGACAGGCTGTCGAACGTCCCGCCGCACAGGAACAGGATGTCGGTCGTGTTGACCTGGATGAACTCCTGCTGCGGGTGCTTGCGGCCCCCCTGCGGCGGGACGTTCACCACAGCACCCTCGATGATCTTGAGCAGCGCCTGCTGGACACCCTCCCCGGAAACGTCGCGGGTGATGCTGGGGTTGTCCCCGGTCTTGCGCGCCGTCTTGTCCAGCTCATCGATGTAGACGATGCCCCGCTCGGCGCGCGGGATGTTGAAGTCCGACGCCTGCAGCAGGCGCAGCAGGATGTTCTCGACGTCCTCGCCGACATAGCCGGCTTCGGTCAGGGCGGTGGCATCGGCGATGCAGAAGGGGACGTCAAGGACTCGGGCCAGCGTCTGGGCCAGGAGTGTCTTGCCGCAGCCGGTGGGACCGAGGAGCAGGATGTTGCTCTTGTCGAGCTCGACCTCGGCCGTGCCGCGGCTGAGGATGCGCTTGTAGTGGTTGTAGACGGCGACGGACAGGACGCGCTTGGCGTCCTCCTGACCGATGACGTACTCCTCGAGCTTGGCGTAGATCTGATGCGGGGCGAGCGTCGGGCGCCCGTAGGCGGCCAGCGGAGGCTGGCCGCTGCGCGGCGCATCGCCCTCCAGGATGTCGCGGCAGAGCTCGACGCACTCGTTGCAGATGTAGACGGCCTCGGGCCCGGCGATCAGCCGCTGGACCTCGGCCTCGCTGCGGTTGCAGAACGAGCACCGGCGCTCATCCGGAGCGGCCGGTTCCTTCCGCGACATGCAGGCTTACCCGCCTTTCTTGTTCTTGACGCCCGCCGTCTCGTCACCCGGGTACAGGACGTGGTCGACAATCCCGTACGCCTTGGCAGCCTCACCGTCCATGTAGAAGTCACGCTCGGTGTCCCGTTCGATCACCTCGCGCGTCTGCCCGGTGTGGTTGACCAGAATCGTATTCAATTCCTCGCGCAGGCGCAAGATCTCTTTGGCCTGGATCTCGATGTCGGTGGCCTGGCCCTGGGCGCCGCCCAGCGGCTGGTGCAGGTGGATGGTGGCGTGGGGCAGGGCGTAGCGCATGCCCTTGGTCCCGGCGGTGAGCAGCACCGTGCCGAACGAGGCCGTCACGCCGACGGCGACGGTGGAGATCGGGGCGCGCGTCTGCAGCATCGTGTCGTAGATCGCCAGCCCGGCATAGATCGCGCCGCCTGGGGAATTGATGTACATGTGGATCGGGCGCTCGGAGTCCTCGTTGTCCAGGTACAAGAGCTGGGCGACCATCAGATTGGAGACCTGATCGTTGATGGGGGTGCCGAGGAAGACGATACGCTCTTTGAGCAGCAGCGAGTAGATGTCGTAGGCTCGTTCCCCGCGGCCGGAGCTCTCGATGACCATCGGGATGAGGGACTGGAGATTGGACGGAAGCATGGGTTACTCCTGAGGCTGGTCGGCGGCCGGCGAGTCGCCGGGGTGCAAGTCCTGTGCCGCCGTTTCTGCGGGTGTTTCGGCCTCGCCGCGAGCGATCGCGACCAGGTGGCGGATGGCCTTCTCGGTGAGCAGGTCCAGCGCCAACGTGCGGCGGCCGGACGGATTGTCAAGTGCCTTGCGCATTGTGTCCTTGCTGGCGTGGAGAGCAAGCGTCAGGCGGTCGAGCTCGCCGTCGACCTCGGTCTCGTCGACCTCGAGGTCTGCCACCTCGGCGAGCTTGCCCAGCGCCAGGGCGCGCTTCACGCGCTCGATGGCCCGGGGCTCAAGCTCCTGGCGGACATCGTCTTCGGTCTTCTTCCCGATCTTCAAGTAGTCGGCCAGCGAAAGCCGCCGGCCCTGCAAGCGCCGGTCGAGGTCCCGCATCAACTGGCCGAGCTCATCGTGAACCATGATCGGCGGATACTGGTAGGTGGCCCCGCCGACGAGGGCGTCGATCGCCTGCTGCGCGTAGCCGCTCTCGGTCTCGCGGGCCGCCTGCTGCATGAGCTCCTTGCGGATCTTGAGCTTGAGGTCCATCACGTCGGAGAAGTCGCCCATCTCTCGCGCCAGCTCGTCTGTCATCTCCGGCAGAGTCCGCGAGCGGACCTCAACGCAGTGCAGGTGGAACGTCGCCCGCCGGCCGCGCAAGACCTCGGTGGAGTAATCCTCCGGGAAGGTGTGCTCGACGTCCTTGTCGTCGCCTGCGGCCATGCCGCGCAGGTGGGTAGCGATGCCGGGCGTCGGCCAGTTGGTCCGCTCCTCTACCAGCACCGAAACGGCCTTCTCGTCGACCAGGCCGGTCTCGCCGTTCTCCAGCGGCTGCTCAAGGCTGCCCTTCACGTCGAGGATGATGACGTCGGAGTCGGCCGCTGGGCGCTGCACCGCCTCCATGATCGCCCGGCGCTGGCGCAGTTCCTCGACCATCAGGTCGACGGCATCATCGGTCACCTCCGGGGTCACCGGAGCGATCCGGATGTCCTTGTACGCGCCGAGGTCCACATCGGGCGGCAGGGGCACGGTGTAGCGCAGCGTCAGAGGCTGGCGCGAGACGATCTCGTTCAAGGCTCCCGGCGCGAACGGTTCGACCGTCGATTCATCCAATGCGCGCCGGTAGACCTCCTGGCCGAGGGTGTCGAGAGCTTCCTCAAAGACCGCCTCTTCGCCGTAGCGCTGGACGACCAGTTTGTAGGGAGCCTTGCCGGGACGGAAACCGGCGATCTTCGTCCGGCTGCTCATCCGGCGCGCGGCCGACTGCATCGCGGCGTTGAGCTGATCGTCCGGAACCTCGACCGTCAGTTGGACCTGGCGGTCCCCAAGATCCTGCTTCTCGATCTTCAACAAAGGAATCCTTCCTGCGTGCACGGGATCAGGGAGCCTGGGTTCGGACCGCTGGGGGGCAGGCGAGTGGGGAAGGAGGGACTTGAACCCTCACGCCTCGCGGCACGTGATCCTAAATCACGCCTGTCTGCCAGTTCCAGCACTTCCCCCGTGGCGGCATTATAGCGTCCGTGAGGAGGTGTGTAAAGGCGACAGAGCGTTAACGATGTGTCTGAGAGGCGGGGAGCTCGCCTGCGTGAGCCTGCAGCCGGATGTCTGCCAGGTGCAGCAGTTCGTGGTCGGCGGCGATCGATGCCACTTCGGCGAGCGACGTCGGTCCCAGCAGCGCATGGCGCGCCGGCCGGTCCCACGCTTCCGGCGAAAGGGATTCAAGCTGGCGCAGCATGAGCACCCGGCCCTCGGCAAGAAGCGCTAGAGCGTCCGAGCCAGACTCGGCAGCGTAGTGGCGTTCGTCCGCCCACGGATCGGTGTTGACCGCCGGCAGGAAGGGCGTGGCGGTAGACAGGATGCGCTCCAACCGTGGCAGGTGCACCTCGCGATCGATGTCGCGCAGGTGGCACACGATCTCGGTCAGGGACCAGGCGCCGGGGGCAGGCTTCCTGGCCCAGGTCTCCGGGGGGAGATCGCCGAGCAGCGTCAGCAGAGTGCCCAGCTGACCATGCAACCGTGCCAGGACACTCGAAGGCCGTCGGGCGGCCGCGGGGTTCGCCTCCCGATCGGCGACGGGAAGCCATTCGATCGCGGCCTCAAGGCTCCCTCCGGGAAAGTCAGCATCCGGCTCCAGGGCGACATGGAACGCGGCCATGCCAAGCGATCGCGCGGGCAGGAGGTCGTCGTGCAGGTTGTCGCCCACCATCGCGGCCTCAGCGGCATGCACGCCCAGGTGGCCGAGGATCTCGGCGTAGTACGCCGGCTGCGGCTTGGCCGAATGGAAGGTCTCGTAGCTGGTAACCAACGAGAAGGGAGTCACGCGCGCAGGCACGCCGGCCCATTCCAGACGATGGTCGATTGCCATGCGCGGGAAGAGCGGATTCGTGGCCACGGCGACTCGAACGCCTGCGTCCAAGGCCGAATGCACAATCCGGGCGGCTGCCTCGCGCCTACGTGTCAGACCCACGAGCTTGGGGAATTCGTCCCGGTAGAAAGCCTCGAACTGAGCGAGCAGCGCCCCTTCGGTCGTCCCCAGCGCAGGGTAGAAGTCCTCGGCGAATGCCTGCTGGAGCGTGCGTGTCGGTTGTCGGTTCGCAAGCATGACGCCCGTCGACTTGAGGAGCTGAGGAACGAGGCGGTCGGGCGGCACCCAGGGCGCCATGTGGCGGCTGAGGCTCTTCAGGTACGACTGCAGGAAGGCGTCGATGTCGTTGTCGAGCAGCGTGCCGTCCAGATCGAGGAGGAGCGCCTTGATCACGCCTTGCTCTCCGGCCCCAGAGTCGGGAGGTTGTGACACAGGCCGCAGCCCACTTCCGGAGCGGCCACGATCCCGCCGGACTTCGTGCATGTGGCCGAAACCCGGACGCCGCGCCCGAGACCCAGGAGGCCGGGCTGGGCGCGGGCTTCTAGGCCGAGATTCGGACAGGCGTTAGCCAGATGGATGGACGGGACCCGGCAGCGGGCACACAGGTCCGGCGTCCAGCGCCCGCCGCCGTCCGTGCGCGCCACGAGACGGCATTCCTGCCGCTGGCGGCCGCGGTGGAAATCCGCGTAGTAGAAGGGGCACTCGGACCCGGCGGGGGTGCGCATGGCGTCGCCGGTCGATCAGACTCGCGTCAGGTACTGACCCGTCCGCGTATCCACCCGGATCTTGTCACCGGCATTGACGAACAGCGGCACCTGCACCTTCAACCCGGTGCCGGTGATGACGCTCTTGGTGGCGCCAGTGGCGGTGTCGCCCTTCACGGCGAACTCGGCCTCGACCACGTCCATGTCGACCGCCGTGGGAAGCTCGATATCCAGCGGCTCGCTGCCGTAGTAGGTCAGCTTGGCCTCCAGACCGTCGGTGAGGTAGTCCACGGCATCGCCCAGCATAGCGGCGCCCAGAACGGGTTGGTCGTACGTCTCGGTATCCATGAAGTGGACCAGGTCGCCGTCTCGATACAGGTACTGAACCTGATGGTACTCCAGCCGCACATCCTTGACGCGATCGCCGGAGCTGAAGGTCTTCTCGATCACCGTGCCGGTGCGCAGGTCGCGGATCTTGATGCGGATGGTAGCGTTGCCGCGCCCCGGCTTGTTGTGGGAGTATTCGAGCACCTTGAACAGGCTATTGTCGAGCTCGAAGGTTACGCCCTTGCGCAGGTCATTGACATCGATCACGTGCTGTTGCCTCGGGTAGGGGAGGTTGAGGCATTCTAACATCCCGCAGGGGGCGGGTCAATTGCCAACCGCGAGGCAGCGGGAGTCGTTGCGGCGGAATCAGACGCCGAGCCAGCGGGCCGCGGCGGCTGGCAGGTCGGCGAGGCGGCCGGCGCGGACGGTGCAGGAGGGGAGCGAGTCCAGGAACGCTCGCCCGTAGGGTTTGGAGAGGATCCGCCGATCGAACACGATCACCACACCGCGATCGGATTGGGTGCGGATCAGCCGACCGAAACCCTGGCGGAAGCGCAGGACGGCCTCCGGGAGTGAGTACTCGTCAAAGGGCGAGTCGAAGGTCTCGGAGCGGGCGGCGATGATTGGATCGCTAGGGACGTCGAATGGGAGTCGCACGATGGCCAAGGCCGACAGCGCCTCGCCGGGGACGTCGACGCCTTCCCAGAAGGAGCGTGTGCCAAGCAAGACGGCGCCCTCCGAGGTTCGGAAGCGCTCGAGCAGCGCCTGACGCGAGGCGCCCTCCGATTGCTCCAGCACCTGAATGCCGTCGGCTGCCAACGTCTCGGCGATGGCTTTGGCCGTCGTACGGAGCTGGACGTTCGATGTGAACAGCACCAGGGCGCGTCCGTGGGTCGCCTTGCACAGGCCGATGAGCCCCTTCTCGACGGCGCGTTGGTAGGACTGCCCGGCGGCGGGCTCGGCGATGTCGTTGACCAGGTAGAGCAGCGTGGCGGTCTCGAAATCGAACGGCGAGCCGAGCGCCAGCTCCTCGGCCTCATCGGCCCGCAGCCGCCGGCGGAGATAGTCGAAGTGCCCGGCGGTGGTCAGTGTGGCCGAGGTCAGGATGACCGATTCCTTCTCGTGCCAGACGTGGCGCTCCACCAGCGGGCCGATCTCGAGCGGGGCGGAGTGCAGGGACGTTCGGCCCGACCGGGCGTTGAGTTCGGCCCAGTAGATGCGCTGTGGGTCCGGCTCGAAGATCATGTGATTCAGGTTGCTGAACAGGTCGGCCAGTGATCGGCCGGCGGTGCGCAGCCCCTGGGCGAGATCGGCGAGCGTGCTGCCCCCACCTTCCGTGGTCGCCAGCAGCGCTTCGGAGAGCGACTGCAGCTGCTGGATGCCGCGCGCCAGCGGCTCGCGCAGCGTCTCCCAGGCAAACTCGACCTCGGACCACTCGGACAGCGTGCGCGTCGAAGGCACGATGCGCTCCTGCTGGTCGTAGGCTCCCGGCGGGCGGCCATCGCGGCGGCCGGAGAGGAACTCTCCGACGACGGCGAACAGGCGGGTCGTCGGCTCGAGGCAGGCCTGGAAGGACTGGGTGATCTCTCGGCCGGCCGCCTCGACCTGCGCCGAGTCATTGGGCGGCAGGTCACGCCGGGCGGCGGCGGCGGTCTGCGCCAAGAGCCCGGCGGGCCGGCCGGTCAGGTCCCGCAGCCAGCGCGCCAGTTCCGCTTCGGTTACCTCGAAGCTCAGCCCCTTGGTCGTCGCCGCCTCGAGGTGATGCGCCTCGTCGATGATGAGGTAGCTGTATTCGGGCAGGACGCGGTTGCCCGTGGCGATGTCGGCCAGCAGGAGTGCATGGTTGACGATCAGCACCTGCGCCGTCTCGGCTTGGGCGCGTGCGTTGTAGTACGGGCAGGTGCCCCCGGCGAACTGCTCGCACGCCTCGGTCGAACACTCGTCGCCCTCGGCCGACAGCCGCGCCCAGGCCGCGGCTTCGGCCGGCCCGAGCAAGTTGATCTCGCCGCGGTCACCGGTGCCGCCGCTGGAAAGCCACACGAGCACTTTGGCGGCGAGGCGCATCTCCTCGCCAGTGCGCGGGCCGAGGCGGCGCAAGGCGTCGAGCCGTCTCGGGCATAGGTAGTTGGCGCGTCCCTTCAAGACCGAAGCCTTCAGATCGAATCCGAGGGCCTGAGCCAGGTCTGGGATGTCCTTGTGCAGGAGCTGCTCCTGCAGGTTGATGGTGTTGGTCGAGACGACGACGCGCTGGCCGTTGGCAGAAGCCCAGGCGAAAGCCGGCACCAGGTACGCCATGCTCTTGCCGGTGCCGGTCCCGGCTTCCACCATCAGATGCCGCCCTTCCGAGAAGGCCTGCGCGACGGCGCGCAGCATCGTGATCTGTTGCGGCCGGTGCTCGTAGCCTTCGAAGCGGCGGGCGAGAGGCCCGCCCGGTTCGAGGATCGAGGCCAGCTCCTCGGCATCGAGCGGCGTCGTCTCCGCAACCGGCTTCAGCGGGACGGCCGAACGGTCCGGGGGCTCGAACGGGTAGCGGATGGGCTGCCGCGCCTGCGACAGGTCAAGTCCATCGCGCGTGATCTGGCGATAGGCCTCGTCGAACACCAGGGCGGCACCCCACTCGATCTCGGCGCCCAGGCGAGTCACCTCTTCCAGGACCGGCGGCGGGAGACGCAAGGCGATCTCGAACAGGTGTTGGAAGAGCAGCCGCGTCGTTTGTGCATCGTCGAGGGCGCGGTGCGAGGCCGTCACCGGTACACCGAGCTCGGACGCCAGCGATGCCAGGCCGTAGCGGGCGGCCGTGGGCAGAAGGACCGACGCCATTTCGAGCGTATCGTGCGCTTCGTTGAACTCAAGGACACCCTTGCGGCGCAGAAACGCCAGGTCGAACCCGACGTTGTGTCCGATCAGCGGAGCGTCCCCGACGAACTCGACCAACGCGCCGAGCGCCTCGCTCAGGCGCGGGGCGCGCGCCACCATGCCATCGTCGATGCCGGTCAGTTCTGAGATGAAGGGCGGGATCGGGCGGCCGGGGTTGATCAGCGTGGACCACTGATCCTCGACCCGCGGCCCGCGGAAGCGCACGGCGCCGATCTCGATCACGGCTTCGCGCTCCGGGTCGAGCCCGGTCGTCTCGAGATCGAGGGCGATCAGCGTGCGCATCTGCGCGGCATTATAGCATCCGGCCGCGAGCAGCATGCTATGCTCGCCTCAAATTCCCCCTCAGGGGTGATCATGGTCCAGGATCTCGCGCGCCGACTGCGCGCCAACGTGCAGACCGTCATTGTCGGCAAGGACGAAGTCATCGACCTCGCCCTGGCGGCCGTGTTGTGCGAAGGGCACATCCTGATGGAAGACGTGCCGGGCATCGGCAAGACGACGCTGGCGCGCGCCCTGGCCGCGTCACTGGGCTGTTCCTTCCAGCGGATCCAGTTCACGCCCGACCTGCTCCCATCGGATGTCACCGGCATCAACTGGTTCAATCAGAAGTCCCAGACGTTCGAGTTCCGCCCGGGTCCGCTGATGGGGCAGGTGGTGCTGGCCGACGAGATCAACCGCGCCACGCCGCGCACACAGTCTGCACTCCTGGAGGCGATGCAGGAGCGCCAGGTGACGGTGGACGGGGTGACCCTCCCGCTGCCGCGGCCTTTCCTCATATTGGCGACGCAGAACCCTGTGGAACTGGAGGGAACGTTCCCGCTCCCCGAGGCACAGCTTGACCGGTTCCTGCTGCGCCTGACCATCGGCTACCCATCGGCGCAGGAGGAAGCCGAGATCCTCGAACGCTTCGGGGCCGGCGACCCGCTGCTCGGGTTGCAGGCCGTAACCTCGCCGGAGGAGATCCTTGCGGCGCAGCAGGCGCGGCGATCGATCCGGGTCGAGCACTCGGTGCGCGACTATGTGATCGCCATCTCGGCTGCCACCCGGCGTCACCCCGAGATCGCGCTGGGCGCCAGCCCGCGCGCCTCGCTGGGGATCTACCAGGTCGCGCAAGCATGGGCCGGCATTGCCGGTCGCGACTTCGTCCTGCCGGACGATGTCAAGCGCATCGCGCCGGCTGTCCTGATCCACCGCCTGATAATCGCCCCCCAGGCCCAGCTGCGCGGGCAACAGCTCGACGACCTTGTGGCTGGGATCATCGAGCGGGTGCCCGTGCCCGTCGAGGCGTAGGTTGGTATGACGTCTTTGGCTGCAGTCGGCGATCCTGCTGGCGCTGCTGGGCTATATCCTGGCGTCGCGCGAGCTGCTGCTCCTGGCCGGGCTGCTGACCGCGGCCTATGGTGTGGCCGGCGGATCGAACCGCGGCTCTCTCGCTGCCGTTGGGTATTCGCGCCGCATCCTCCCGCGCCGCGCCTTTGCCGGTGAGTCGCTGGCATGCGAAGTCCAGGTGGAGAACCCCCGGCGCCTGCCGCTGGTATGGATGACGACTGACGATCGCTGGCCGAATGCGGTGACGCCCGAGGCCTGCCGCGATCTTGCGCCCTCCCACGTCCCCGAGGATTCGGTCCTGACGCTGGCGCTTTCCCTGCGGGGGCGGACTCGCGCCCGGCGGGACTACCGCTTGTTGGCGCGACGGCGCGGGATCTACGCCCTGGGTCCTGCGACCGCGCGCAGCACCGATCCATTTGCCATGTTCCGGGATGACGGGGTCGTCGCGCCCGCTGAGCGGCTGGTGATCTACCCGCCGATCCGGCCGCTGGCGGCTCTAGGATTCCAGTCGGACGACCCCTTCGGCTCGCGACGCGCCCAGCGCCGCCTGTTCGATGATCCCAGTCAACCGATGGGCGTCCGCGACTACGCGCCGGGCGACAGCTTCCGGGACATCCACTGGCCGGCGACAGCCCGCACAGGCATGCTGCAGACGCGCGTCAACCAACCCGTGGCCGGGCTGGACATGGTCGTGTGTGTGAATGCCGCCACGTACGAACGGCATTGGGAGGGGTACGATCCCGAACGCATGGAGGCGCTGGTCGAGACCGCCGCGGCTCTGGCGGTGCAGGCGCTGAAGGATGGACATCGAGTCGGGCTGATCAGCAACGGGTCGATCGCGCGCTCCGGCAGGCCGTTCCGCGTCCCGCCGTCGCGAGCGCCAGGGCAGTTGAGTCTCCTGCTCGAGTGCCTCGCCGGACTGACACCGATCGTCAAGGCCCCGTTCGGGTCCCATCTCCTTGCGGAAGCGCCGTCGCTCGCCTACGGCTCGACGCTGATCGTGATCACCGCGCTGACACCGCCGTCCATCCTGGAAGCCCTGGTGCAGCTGCGCGCGCACGGACGGAGAACCCGGTTGGTCTCGCTGGCACAAGCCGCGCCGCCTTTCCTTCCCGGGATCCCTGTGACGCACCTGCCGCCGATCCCCGCAGGCCACACATGATCGCCAGCGCGCGGGCTACGGAATGGGCGCGCGAGATGCTCACCGGCCGAGTGATCTGGCGGCCACTGGGAGTCGCGTTCTCCCTATGGGCGCGCGTGGGTTGGGTCATCCCCTGGTTCGTCGCCCTCCTGCCGTACGGCCGCGAGCTGAGCACGCCGTACCCGGCGGCACTGGTCATCGCGGCCGCGCTGCTCGGGCATCTGAGTGCCTGGGTGATGATGGTGCTCGATGCGCCGGGGGTTCTGGCGGCCAGCGGCCGCCTGGTGATCCTGCTGGCGACGCTTGGCCTTGGCTTGTGGTCCTACGTCGCCGTGCCCCTCGCGCATGCGGCTGGCGCTCCCTCTGCCGAGAGGATGGAGTGGCAAGCGACCTGGGTGGTGATTCTCTGCCTTGGCTTCTCCTGGTGGCGCGGTGGGCGGCTCTCGGCCGGCGAGGCTCTGGAACCCGAGTCAACCTTGCGCAGCCTGTTCACCGGAACACTCCTGGCTGCAATGGCCCTTGTCGTGTTCCCCGGCGCGGCGGTTGCCGGGGCCATGGTCCTGCTGCCCGTCTACGTCGGTGGAGGCCTTGCGGGTGTTCTGCTGGGGCAGGTGGAAGACGCTTCGCGCCGACGCGGCGGACGTCCTCTGCCCTTCGAGCTGTCCTGGTACGGCAGGCTGCTATTGGGCGTGCTGGCGGTCGTGGCGCTGGGCATGGCGGCCGGGTTGGCCCTGGGAAGCCCGCCTGCGTGGACAGTTGTTTCGGTGGTGGCTCGCATCCTGAGCGCCATTGCCCGTGCGCTTGCGACGATGTTGGTGCCCGTGATCGAGGCGATCTTGAGGCTGCTGGGGCCGGTCTTCGAGGCGCTGATCGTGTGGCTTCGATCGCTTATGGAGGGCGCCGAACCTGCGCGCATGACGCTTCCGCCGCCGCCGACGCTGGGTGGGGAAGACAGCGCGGCGCCGGAGGCCGTCACCCGGCTGCTGGGAGAGATCGGCGCCATCTTGCGGGTGCTGTTGACGGTCCTCGGCGTTGGGGTGCTCTTGTGGATGGCCGTTCGCACCACCCGCCGGCCGGGCGCGGAGCCCGACGGGCGCAGCCTGGAGAATGTGGAGGACATGGAGCAGGCCTCGGGCCGTCGGCGAGGCCAGCGTTCTCTGGGCTACGTGCTGCGTTCGGCCCTGCGCCTGACGGGAGGCGCGCGCGGCCTCTACCATGCATTGATCGTCCGGCGGGTGTATGCTCAACTGCTCGAGTGGGCGGCGCGTGAAGGTCGTTCCCGGCGGCCGGCCGAGACGCCGCTGGAATTCGGCGCCGCCCTGAGCAAGCGCCGCCCCGACCTGCAGGCTGACCTGGACATCCTGACTCACGCGTACCTACAGGTGCGCTATGGGGAAAGGCCCGAAAGCCGCGAGATGATCGAGAGTGTTCTGGCATGCTGGGCGCGGGTGCGGAGCCGCCCCTCCGTCCCAAGAACGCCGAATGGGGAGAACTCCCGGTGACCCGCGGGGTTGTTAACGTTGAGCCGATCGCGAGAGGCGGGGCTGATGGACGCCCCTGACCTCGAGCTGGTCCGCCGCGCAGCCACTGACGCCGAGGCGTTCGGTCAACTGTACGAGCGCCACGTGCGGAAGATCTACAACTACATCTACTACCGGACCGGCGACCACCACGACGCCGAGGACCTGACGGCGCGCGTGTTCCAGAGGGCGCTGCGGCACGTGGGCGGATTCCAGGATATGGGCGTGCCGTTCTCGGCCTGGCTGTACCGGATCGCCCACAATTTGGTGGCGAACTGGCATCGCGACCGCAGCCGCCGCCCGGTGGTGCCGCTGGAAGACCACCTGGTCCTGACGCCGGGATCCCAGCATCCGGAGTCGCTGGCCATGGCACGCGAGGCGGGCGAGGATCTGCTGGAGCTTGTGCGGCGCCTGCCGGAGGATCGGCAGCAGCTGTTGATCCTCAAGTTCGCCGAGCGGTTGTCCAATGCCGAGATCGGGCAGATCATGGGACGGACAGAGGGGGCAATCAAGAGCCTGTACCACCGGACCCTCAGCTCGCTCCGGGAAGAGGTGGAGCGAAAGCAAGCCGAAGGGCGGAGCGCAGGCCTGGGCGAACATGGGTGATGAACAGCCCGCTGCCGGCGGGATGGCTGGGCAGCCGGGCTGAGACTACGGGCAGGGTGCAAGGAATGGCGTTCAGCGAAGAGCAGCTCGAGGGCATGCTCCGCCGGGTGTTGATCCCGGTGGAACCGAACCCGCAGTTTGTCGTCCGTCTGCGGGGACGGTTGGTGCATGTGCGCGGCGGGGACGGCCCGACTCTGTGGACCATGGTCGCCATCGGCGTGGGGCTGATGCTGGTGGTCGCGGCCTGGATGGGGTTGGCACTGAGGCTGATCCTGGCACTGGTCGGCGCATTCGGATTGCTGAGCCAGCGCCGGTCAGCGGGCGCGACCTCTCGCGCCCTGCGATAGCGGGGGGATGGGCCGGGGCAAACGAACGGCGGGCTCGAAAGCCCGCCGGTTGATTCCTGGCTGGGTTGCGAAGAGGGCTAGAAGCCCCAGGCGGCGCCGGCGCCTTCCTCCATCATGCTCGGATCCCACATCTCCATGCCGAGCTGGACGACGACCGGCTTTCCGCCCACTTCGGCGGCCTTGGTGCGGGTCATCTCGAGCATCGCCGGACCGTACGGGCAGAAGGGCGTCGTCAGGATCATCTTGAGGTGGATCTGATCGGGGTCGATCTTCACTTCGCGGATCAGGCCGAGCTCGATAATGCTCAGCCCGGTCTCCGGGTCGACGACCTCGCGCAGCGCGGTGCGGATGCTCTCCGCCGCGGCCGGATGAGTCGAGTCCGCTTCCCAGATCGGATTGGGAGCAGGGGGTGAGTCGGTCATGCGGGTGTTTCTCCTGGGCCGGGTCCGAGGGCCACCTCGAAGGTGCAGACATCGGCGCCCTGGAGAAGGCAGGTCAAACGCTCGACGGGAAGCGCAAGCGCTGTGGCGATGAAGGCCTGATCGACGGTGCACACTTCGGGGTGTTTGCGCCCGATCCGGAAGTACGGGCAGCTGAGCTCGCGGATGATGATGCGTTGATCCCGCTGTTCGACCTCGGCCTCAAAGCCCTCCTCGGAGAGCAGCTCGATCATGCGCGCCAGCCGTTCGGGGAGGGGCAGTCCCTCCAGCTTGCGGCCGACCTGGTCGGCCATGGTAGCAGCAACGCTTGAGAATAGCGCCTCAAGCGTCTCGGGCGGGGTGGATTCCTTCAGCTCGTCGAGAAGCCGGTTGGTGAGGCGAACATAGCGGCTGGAGAACAAGTCGAGTCCGGTCTCGGTCAACGAGAACAGCTGCCGCGGCCGCCCGACACCGTGCCGCTCGTCCTCTACTTCCACCAGGTTCTCGGCCTGTAGATTGGCCAGGTGGTGCCGGACGGAAACCGGCGAGACGGCCGAGACCTCCGCCAGCGAAAGGACGGAGCATTTGCCGCGGGCCCGAAGCGTCCTCAGGATGATGTCGCGCGTTGGTGTCGCCATAGGATCCAGCGTCCCACTGGGCGTTCTGGGAACAGCTCATATTTCCTAACTATCCCTTGGATATTACCACACGGGTTGTTGGTTGTGAAGTGTATATTTTAGATATTTATCACAAAAATATTGACACTTTCGGGCTTCAATGCTATACTCCTGCCCGTCTCCCGCCCGGATTGAGCGGCGGGGACAGGAGGGTCCGGGATGGGAAGCGCGTTGGAGATCCGGGATCTGCACGTCTCGGTGGAGGGCAAGCCGATCCTGAAGGGTGTCAACCTGGTGGTTCGCCAGGGTGAAGTGCATGCGCTGATGGGGCCCAACGGGACGGGCAAATCGACGCTGGCCAACACGCTGATGGGTCACCCCAACTATGAGGTGACGCACGGCCAGATCTTGTTCAAAGGCAAGGACCTGGTGGGCCTCGAGCCGGATGAGCGCTCGCGCCTGGGGCTGTTCCTGGCCTTCCAATATCCCGTAGCCATTCCCGGCGTCTCGCTGGCCAACTTTCTGCGGGCGGCGTTGAACGCGCGCCGGCGGGCCGGCAACCCCGAGGACAAAGGGATGCCGATCCCTGAGTTCCGCAAAGTGCTGAAGCAGAAGATGGATCTGCTCAAGATGCCGCACGAATTCGCCGGACGGTATCTGAACGACGGCTTCTCGGGGGGCGAGAAGAAGCGGGCGGAGATCCTCCAGCTGGCCACCCTCGAGCCCGAGATCGCCGTGCTCGACGAAACCGACTCGGGCCTGGACATCGATGCCTTGCGCATTGTCGCCTCGGGCGTCAACGACCTGGCCGGTCCGGAGCTCGGCGTGCTGGTCATCACGCACTACCAGCGCATCCTGAACTACATCAAGCCGCGCTTTGTGCACATCATGCTGGCCGGGCGCGTGGTCGAGAGCGGGGGGCCGGAACTGGCCGAGCATCTCGAGGAGCATGGGTACGATTGGATTCGTGAGAAGTCAGGGGAGACGGTAGCGGAGGGTTAGCCATGGCAACCCCGACTGACGTCCAGGCGCTGGAAGGCCTGGACGGGTACAAGTACGGCTTCAGCGACAAAGATGTCTCGTTGTTCCAGACCCCGAAAGGGCTCCGCCGGGATGTGGTCGAGAAGATCTCGGCCCTCAAGGGCGAGCCGGCCTGGATGCTCGAGTTTCGTCTCAAGTCCCTGGAGCACTTCCAGCAGCGGCCAATGCCGACCTGGGGAGGCGATCTCTCGCGCCTCAACTTTGACGAGATCATCTACTACGTGCGACCGTCGGAGGCATCCGAGAAATCCTGGGACGACGTCCCCGAGACGATCAAGAACACCTTCGACAAGCTCGGCATCCCTGAAGCCGAGCGCAAGTTCCTGGCCGGCGTCGGGGCGCAGTACGAGTCGGAGATGGTCTACCATAACATCCAGAAGCACCTGGAAGACAAGGGCGTCATCTTCCTGAGCATCGAGGATGGGCTGCGGCAACACCCGGACCTGTTCCGCCAGTACTTCGGCACCGTCATTCCCTATACGGACAACAAGTTCGCCGCGCTCAACGGCGCGGTGTGGTCCGGCGGCTCGTTCATCTACGTCCCCAAGGGTGTCAAGATCGACCTGCCGCTGCAAGCCTACTTCCGTCTGAACCAGGCCAACATCGGGCAGTTCGAGCGCACGCTGATCATCGCCGATGAAGGCGCCCAGGTGCACTACGTCGAAGGCTGCACCGCGCCGGTCTACACGACCGACTCGTTCCACAGCGGGGTGATTGAGATCGTGGTCAACAAGGGCGCTCGGGTGCGCTACACGACGATCCAGAACTGGTCGGTCAACGTCTACAACCTGGTGACCCAGCGGGCGCTGGTGCACGAGCGTGCCACGATGGAGTGGGTGGATGCCAATCTGGGCAGCAAGCTGACGATGAAGTACCCGTCGTGCTACCTGTTGGGCGAAGGTGCCCGCGGCGAGATTCTTTCGCTGGCGTTCGCCGGCCCAGGGCAGCATCAAGACGCTGGCGGCAAAGTGATTCACGCCGCGCCGCGCACGACCAGCAAGGTCACCTCGAAGTCGATCAGCAAGGGCGGCGGACGCACCTCCTACCGCGGCCTGCTCAAGGTCCATAAGGGCGCGGTGGGCGCCCGGTCGAACGTCGTGTGCGACGCGCTGCTGCTCGACCCGCAGTCGCGCAGCGACACCTACCCGTCGATCGAGATTGACGAGGACAACGTCACCATCGGGCACGAGGCCACGGTCAGCAAGGTTGGGGAGGAGCAGCTCTTCTACTTGATGAGCCGCGGGCTGAACGCGGACGAGGCGACGTCGATGGTGGTCTCCGGGTTCATCGAGCCGCTGGTCAAGGAGCTGCCGATGGAGTACGCCGTCGAGATGAACCGGTTGATCCAGCTCCAGATGGAAGGGTCGATCGGCTGACGCCCGATCGGGAAAGTGCACGCATGAGCCCTCGCACGGTTACGACCCGCGCTCCCGCCTCCGCAGCGGCTCCGGCAGCCGAAGCCGGCTTCTCGTTCCAGGTGGATGACGTCCGCACTCGGTCGGCGGCGTTGGGCGAGCCAGGCTGGCTGCTCGAGCGGCGGCTGCGTGCGTGGGAATCGTACAGCCGGCTGCCATTCCCGACCATCCAAGACGAGGCCTGGCGGCGGACCGACCTGCGGGCGATGCCGCGCGGTGACCTGCGGCTGGGGCCGGCCAACGGCGCCGCGGTCGATCCCGAACTGCTGCGGCCGTTGGCGGGCGAGATCCACGGGGCACTGCTGGCGCTGACGCCGGGCGAAGACCCGGTGCACGAAGGCGGCAAGGACTTGGCCCGGCGGAATGTGGTTTTCGCCGACTGGGCGACGGCCGTGCGCGATCACCCGGAGGTTCTTGAGCGCTGGCTAGGCCAGGCAGTGGCCGACGACGAGGGACACTTCGCTGCGCTGGCGGCATCGCTGGCATCCGACGGCGTGCTGGTTCATGTGCCCGCCGACGTGCGCGTCGCTCAGCCGCTCCACTCGGTACTGTGGGCGCCGGGCGCCGGACGGGCTTTCTTCTCCAGACTCCTGATCGTCGTCGAGGACGGCGCCTCAGTCACCTACGTGCATGAGACCGCCTCGCCGACCGAGCCTGAAGGCCACGCGCTGCACGCCGGCATCGTCGAGCTTGTCCTCGGCGTCGGGGCGCAGCTGACCTTCGTCGAGCTGCAGACATGGGGCGAGCACGTCTGGAATATCACCCATGAGCGGGCGAACGTAGCCCGGGATGGAAAGCTCGACTGGATCTTCGGCGCCGTCGGCAGCCAGGTGACCAAGAACTTCAGCGAGCTCACGCTCGCCGGGCAGGGGGCCGAAGGGCGCATGTCGGGCTTCACCTTCGCTGACGGCACCCAGCACCTGGATCACGACACGCAGCAGAACCACATGGCGCCAAGCACCACCAGCGACCTGCTGTTCAAGGGCGCGCTCATCGGCCGCAGCCGGTCGGTCTGGCAGGGCATGATCTATGTGGCGCCCGGAGCGCAGAAGACCGACGGCTACCAGGCCAATCGCAACCTGCTGCTCAGCCCGCTGGCGCGCGCCGACTCGATCCCGGGGCTGGAGATCCTGGCCGATGACGTCCGCTGCACGCACGGCGCCACGGTCGGCCAGCTGGAAGAAGAACCGATCTTTTACTTGATGTCCCGCGGCCTGCCGCGCCGCGATGCAGAGCGCATTGTGGTCGACGGTTTCTTCTCGCCGATCATGGAACGCATCCCGTTCGACGGCGTGCGGGCGCGGTTTCAGCGCATGATCGACGACAAGCTGGCGTAAGACGATCCCCGGGTGAACCATCACCCGTGCTGGACTGCCGAGGTCTGCCTATGAAGAGAATGATGCCCGCGCCGGCCATGGATACGGCGCCCGACCAGCGGTTCCGCGTCGGTGACCTGGTGGATGTGCTGTGTGACCACAACGTGGCTGGAGAACGCGTGCGCGATTGGCTCCAGGGCGTGGTGGTCCAGGCCGATCGCAAGATGCTGTCGATCCAATTCGTCGATGACGTCTACCTGACCGACGGCTGGATGGTGCCCGACCGGGTGTTGTGGTGCCAGCAGTCGGGGGTCAACATCCGCCCGTCGACCCGGCGCCGCGCCCGACGACCGGCGCCGCGCCGCCGCACCCGCGCCTAGACGGCCGAGGGCCCATGCCCACCCTAACCACCACCCCCGCACTGGACGTCGACCGGATCCGTGCAGAGTTCCCCGTGCTGGGGCGTGAGACGCGTCCCGGCGTCCGGCTGGTCTACCTGGATTCGGCCGCCACCTCGCAGAAGCCTCGCCGGGTGCTCGAGGCGATGACCGGCTTCTACGAGCAGCACAACGCCAATATCCACCGGGGAATCCACCGGTTGGCCGAAGAAGCGACGGAGGCGTACGAGTCCGCCCGCCGGCGCATCGCCGCTTTCGTTGGCGTGCACGACCCGGTCGAGATCGTCTTCACCCGCAATGCCACCGAGTCGATCAACCTGGTCGCCTCCACATGGGGCCGGGCCCAGCTGCAGCGCGGCGACCTGATTGTGCTGACCGAGATGGAGCATCACGCCAACCTTGTGCCGTGGCAGATGCTGGCCGCCGAGCGCGGCGTGACGCTGGCGTTCATACCGGTGACCAATGAAGGACGGCTCGACCTGGCCGCGTACCGCGTGTTGCTCGACCGGCGCCCTCGCCTGGTGGCCTTCACCGCCATGTCGAATGTCCTTGGAACGATCAACCCCACGGCGGACATGGCGGCCGAGGCGCACGCCGCTGGAGCGCGGGTGCTCGTGGACGCCGCCCAATCGGTCCCCCATCTTCCGACGGACGCGGCGGCGCTGGGGGCGGATTTCCTGGTCTTTTCCGGCCACAAGATGTGCGGACCGACGGGTATCGGCGTGCTGCATGCACGGCGTGAGCTGCTCGAGGCCATGCCGCCCTACCAGGGCGGCGGCGACATGATCCGCCGGGTGACGCTGCAGGCCTTCGTGCCGAACGACGTGCCCTACAAGTTCGAAGCCGGCACGCCGGCGATCGCCGAGGCGATCGGGCTGGGTGCGGCGGTTGACTTCCTCGGGGAGCTGGGAATGCCCGCCGTGCATGCGCACGAGGCCGCCATCACCGAGTACGCCCTTGAGCGGTTGAGCGAGGTTCCGGGGCTGCGCGTGTATGGTCCGCCGGCGGTGGAGCGGGGGGGCGTAGCGTCGTTCTCGATGGCCGAAGCGCACCCGCACGACGTGGCACAGATCCTCGACCATGACGGGATCGCAGTCCGGGCCGGGCATCACTGCGCCATGCCGATCCACGAGAAGCTTGGCTTGCCGGCGACGACGCGGGCGTCCTTCTACCTGTATACCACCCGGGATGAGATTGACAGACTCATCGAGGGGCTGTATAAGGTCAAGCACCTCTTCGCCTAGGACCGGCCATCATGGATGACCTGTACCGCGAACAGATCATCGACCGCTACAAGCACCCGCGCTCGCGCGGCACGTTGGACCCCCACGACTACACCTACGAGGACGACAACCCATTGTGCGGAGATCGCATCCGCATCGATGTGCGCGTGGGCGCCGACAAGCGCGTGAGCGAGGCGGCGTTTTCCGGGCAGGGCTGCGCTATCTCGCAAGCCTCGGCCGACCTGCTGACCGAGGCCGTAGTGGGCAAGACGCTGGACGAGATCAAGGCGATGTCCAAGGACGACATCCTCGAGATGCTCGGGATCGAGCTCGGCCCCGTGAGGCTGAAGTGCGCTCTCCTTTCGTTGAAAGTGCTCAAGGCCGGCGTGTACGGCATTGACCAGGTCGAGGCCGACCTGGCCTGAGGGTCCCCCGTGTTCAACTACCGGTTGGCGAAGGACGGCGAGCTTGAGTATGTCACCGTGGCCACGGTGGACGAGGTCGGCCCCGGCCAGCGCAAGTTGGTGGATGTGGACGGCGAGCCGCTGGCTGTGTTCAATATCGCCGGGAGCCTCTTTGCCATCGCCGACCGCTGCTCGCACGACGACGGTCCGGTGGCGGAGGGCGAGGTGGCCGACACGACCGTCGAGTGCCCGCGCCACGGTGCCCGCTTCAATCTGGAGACCGGCAAGGCTTTGAGCCTGCCGGCGGTCGTCGACATCCCGGCCTACCCGGTGCGGGTCATCGGCCAGGACATCCAGGTCGGGCTGCCCCCGTTCTGAGACAGGCGTCCGGCGACTGCGTGACATCCGTCGCAATGGATTGGGCCGGCCTCCGCTTCTCGCCCCGCGGGATTAGGGTATGATTGTCTGGAATGCGCCGTGCCCGCCTGTCGGGGGTCGCGGCGTGTACTCTGAATCTGCAAGCGCGCAATCACGGGAGGACGAACGCAATGCCGACGAAGTGGGTGTACCGGTTCGACGAGGTCGACCTCGCCGAGAAGAAGATGAAGACGTGGGACGGCGTCCGCTCGCTGCTGGGCGGCAAGGGCGCCAATCTGGCGGAGATGACGCGCATTGGCGTCCCCGTTCCGCCCGGATTCACGATCACCACCGAAGCCTGCAATGCCTTCCTGGCGAAGAAGGCCAAGTTTCCGGAAGGAATGTGGGAGCAGACGCTGCGGGCGTTGAAAGCCACGGAGAAGGCGTCCGGCAAGACCTTCGGCGACCCGAAGAACCCGCTCCTGGTCTCTTGCCGGTCAGGCTCGAAGTTCTCCATGCCCGGGATGATGGACACGGTGCTTAACATCGGCTTGAATGACGAGACGGCCGAGGGCATGGTTGCACTGACCAAGAATGAGCGCTTCGTGTATGACGCCTACCGGCGCCTGATCCAGATGTACGGGACCGTCGTCCTGGGCCTCGAGCACCGCCCGTTCCACGACGCTCTCGAAGCCGCCAAGGCGAAGGCCAGCACGACCGAGGACTCGAAGCTCCCGGCGGCCGAACTGAAGAGCCTGGTCAAGACCTTCAAGGGCATTGTCAAGAAGCACGCCGGGCGGGAGTTCCCCACCGACCCGATGGAGCAGCTCCGTCTGGCGACCGAGGCGGTCTTCCGCTCGTGGAACGGCAAGCGCGCGGTCGACTACCGCAATGCGGCCAAGATCCCGCACGACCTCGGCACGGCGGTCAACATCGTCACGATGGTCTTCGGCAACATGGGCGACGACTCAGCCACCGGCGTGGCGATGACGCGCTCGGGAAGCACCGGCGACAAGGCCATCGAAGGCGACTACTTGACCAACGCTCAGGGTGAGGACGTCGTGGCCGGGATCCGGCTGACCAAGCCGATCGAAGAGCTGGCGACCGAGATGCCCAAGGCCTACGCGGTGTTCGCCAAGGTCGCCCGGCGCCTGGAGAAGCACTACCGCAACATGCAGGACGTCGAGTTCACCATCGAGCGCGGCAAGCTGTGGATGCTGCAGACGCGCGACGGGAAGCGCACGGCGCAGGCCGAGGTGCGCATCGCCGTCGATATGGCCGAGGAAGCCCTGATCACGAAGAAGGAAGCTGTCCTGCGCGTCAAACCCGAGCAGGTTGACTTCTACCTGCACCCCCAGTTCGACGCCAGGGCCAAGAAGGCGGGCAACAAGATCGCCACCGGCCTGAACGTCTCGCCCGGCGCGGCGGTGGGCCAGATCGCTTTCACCGCCGACCTGGCTGAGAAGTGGGCCAAGGTAGAGAAGAAGCAGGTCATCATGGTGCGCCCGGAGACCGGGCCTTCCGACGTGCACGGCATGCTGGCGGCCAACGGCATCCTGACCTCCAAGGGGGGGCGCACGTCGCACGCCGCGCTGGTGGCGCGGCAGTTTGGAAAGCCGGCGGTGGTCGGGGTGGCGGCGCTCGACGTGGACGTCGACAACCGGCGCATGACCGTTGGCGGCAAGGTCTACCAGGAAGGCGACTGGCTCTCGATCGACGGCACGTCGGGCGAGGTGTTCGCCGGACAGGTTCCGACAGTCGTTCCGGACCTGAATGACCCCTACTTGACCAAGCTCCTGGGGTGGGCGGACAAGTTCCGCCGGCTGCAGGTGTGGGCCAACGCCGATTACCCACGCGATGCCGAGCGAGCCCGCAAGTTCGGGGCGCAAGGCATCGGGCTGTGCCGCACCGAGCACATGTTCTTCGAGACCGAGCGTCTCCCGATCGTCCAGCGCATGATCCTGGCGGAAACGCTCCCGGACAAAGAGGCGGCGGCCAAGCAACGCGATGAGGCGCTGGGGTTGCTGCTGCCGTTCCAGCGCGCCGACTTCGAGGGTCTGTTCCGGGCGATGGACGGGCTGCCGGTCATCATCCGGCTGATCGACCCGCCCATGCACGAGTTCCTGCCGGCGCACGACGTCCTGCTGGTGGAAGTCACCGAGCTCAAGACGAGCGGCAAGGATCCGCAGCGGCTGGCCGAGGCCGAGAAGATGCTGGCGGCGGTCGAAGCCATGCGCGAGGCCAATCCGATGCTGGGCCTGCGGGGCGTGCGGCTGGGGATCCATATCCCCGAGCTGACCAACATGCAGGTGCGGGCGATCATCGAGGCGGCGTGCATCTGCGCCAAGGACGGCGTCGACGTTCACCCTGAGATCATGATCCCGCTTACCTCGCATGTGAACGAGCTCAAGGTGCAGCAAACGGCGCTGGAAGAAGTCGCCCGGCAGGTGATGAAGGAGCAGGGCGTCAAGGTGGCCTACAAGTTCGGGACGATGATCGAGATCCCGCGCGCCGCTCTGACGGCGGGCGAGATCGCCGAGTTCGCCCAATTCTTCTCCTTCGGCACCAACGATTTGACGCAAACGACCTTCGGCATCTCGCGCGACGACGCCGAGAAGAGCTTCCTGGTGGAGTATCAGGACCGCAAGATCTTGCCCGAGAACCCGTTCGCGTCGATCGACGAACCGGGCGTAGGCAAGCTGATGGCCATGGCCGTCAAGGACGGGCGGGCGACACGCCCCGGGATGGAGATCGGCATCTGCGGTGAACACGGCGGCGACCCGCAGTCGGTGTGGTTCTGCCACAGCATCGGCCTGAACTACGTGTCGTGTTCCCCGTTCCGCATCCCGATCGCCCGGCTGGCGGCGGCGCAGGCGGCGCTGGGCAGCAAGAACGAAGACAAGTGAACCACGGGATCGACTTCCGAAGTCCAAAGGACTTCGGAAGTCGATCTTGGCCTATGTAACCAAGGCGAAGGACCGGGCGCACCCTGCGGGGTGCGCCCGGGTGCTTGTCCGCGCGGGGTGTGTGTGGAAAACGCCGGGGCGCCCTGCTGGGCGCCCCGAGCGATGGGCTTGGAGGGTGGAGAAGAATGGGCCCTACGGCCGGATGAACCGGCTGAGGTCAGGGAAGATCAGCGCGCGGCGATCGCCGCGGGCGAGCGGGACCTTATTGGCTCCTTCGAAGTTGCGGTGCACCTCGCGCAGGGCGCGCACCTGCCAGCCTGGCGGCTGCTGCGAGAAGGCGACCAGGGCGGCCGTGTACTCGCCGGGGATCAGCAGCAGCGCCGAGCCGTCCTCGGCTTGTGTGGCCAGGATCCGCCCAGTGAGCGGGTCCGGGCCGCTGGGACCAAACGTGCGCAGTAGTGCCATCGCCTCTTCGGCCGAGGGCGGCATCTCGCCTTGGAGGAAGAAGCGCTCGCGCTTGGTGAGGTCGTACAGCGCCAGGGCGTGGCAAACCGCCTCGTTGAGCTGCATCAGGAAGGAGGTCTTGCCTTCCTCGAGGACGACCTTCCAGCGGTCGCTCTCCGGATGAGCCTGGCGCAGGCGGACGGCCACCTCGCGCTGTTCGAGGTAGTGACGCCGGATGGCGCGGTACTGGGCGGCGTTGACGCGCCCCTGCTGGAAATCGAGCTCGAGCCGCTCCAGCTTGCGCTCCAGCCCGGCGAGCATGCGGGTCAGATCGTCGGCGACGCCACCGGGGCTGCTCTTGAGCTCGGCCTCGGCCTCGTCATCGTCGAGGTCTTCGCCGGCCGACTCGGTGAGGGCGGGTGTCGGGGGCGGGGCGACGCGCGGCTCCTCAACGAACGGCTTCTGGCCCACACCCTCGAGTTGGACGACGCGCAACTCCTGCTCGCGCAGCAGCTCGCGAACTGCCTGAAGCTGTCCGACGCTGATCGAGCCATCACAGAAGGCGATGGAAGCCTGCAGCATCCGCCGGCGAGCGGAGTCCAACTGCTCGCGCGCCGATGCCGACTCCGACGTCTTGTCCGGGGCTTGGGCTTTGGCAGGGGAATGGGCCTCGGCGCGTTGTGTGCGCGCCACTGTCCCCGCAGGCTGGCTGGGCATGTCTTGATGATACATGGCGGCTGGCACCCGTCTCAGAGGACCCTTGTACCAAGCGAGCAGGTTTCGTGCCGTGGTGCAGCTGGCTGCGGTATACTCCTCGCCGCCTGCCGGGGAGGAGTTGTGTGACCATGCGTTCCAGGCTTTCCACGAGCGTCGGCCTGCTCGCCAGCCTACTGGCGCTGGCCGGGCTGGCGGCTGGATGCACGGGCGCGGGGCTGGGGACGCCCACGCCGTCGGCCGAGGACGTCATCCGCACCGCCGAAGCGATGGCTGAGCAGACGCGCCAGGCTGCCACGCCAACCTCCAGCCTGACCCCGGTGACGCCGACGGCGACCTTCATGCCGGTGACCCCGACGGTGGCGGTCACGCCAACGCCGGCCGTCTCAGGCCCAGTGGTGACGGCAGACTACCCCGTCACCGTCCGGGTAGGCCCGGGGGAAACGTACGCCCAAGTGGACCTCATGCTGACCGGCCAGATGGCGAGGGTCGTCGGCCGGTTTGACGACACGCCGATCGGGACCTGGTACCTCCTCCAGCGGATCGAAGTGGGCAAGGACGGGTGGGTCTGGTCGGGCGCGGTGGCGCTGGTCGGCGATCCGGCACTGATCCCGTTGGTGACCCCGGCGGAGTAGGGCGCATGGGCCCGCTTACTTCAGGCCGACTTACGCCCGCACGAGGTAGGGAGGGGAACTGGCCGGGCGTTTGCGAAACTCCCCTTCTTAGCGCATAGCCACGAGGAGAGGTAGTCTGACCCGGGCACGGGGCCAAGCCAGAGTCTGAGTCGCCTCGTCTGAGGTGATGACTACTCAGGGGCAAGGTCGGGTTGACCCTATCTGGCTTCCCATGCGTCACTGGTTGCCAATTCCGCTAGGCATTATGGTGATTGTGGCTTGGGGGGTGGACAGACCGGATCCTTGGGGGTCGATTGCAGATCGACGCCTGCGGCCGAAAGGAGCAATTGCACGCCCAGGATGACGGTCACGGTCGCGAGCATGACGGTGCCCGTTGGCGCCGAGATTCCAAGTCGGCTGTAGTGGATCCACTTGGCGCTTCCGAAGACAAGGCCAAAGGCCAAGAGCGGGATCCCGGTTAGCAGGTAGATGGACCCCATAGAGAAGTCGAAGACCGCGTACTTGAGAACCAGGCGACGCAAGAGGGTCAAGAGCAATCGTGGAGGGAACTCGAGGAGCACACGCGCAATTGAGAGACTTGACCGCTCGGTGCCATATCGAGCCGGCGTGTCGACGTCGCGGATCACAGCTCCCAGCAGATAGAGCCGGGCGAGGAAGGAAATCTCAAAGAAGTAGGTTGGGTCAATACGCGCCATGGGCATCTGTCGGAGCAGCTCGGCCCGGACGGCAAAGAAGCCATTAGTCGGGTCGAACATGTTCCAGTAGCCGGTAGCCGCCTTGACCAGGAAGCTCAACGCGGTGTTCCCGAACCGGCGGATTGCCGGCATCCTTGCCAGAGCCTCGAAATCCCGGAACCGATTGCCCTTGGCCATGTCTGCCTGGCCACGCACCAGAGGGGCGAGGAGGTCGGAGAGCTTGTCCAACGGGGCCTGTCCATCGCCATCAATCTTGACGACGATCTGGGCACCGAGCTCCAGGGCGCGCCGGAAACCGGAGACGACTGCGCCTCCGACGCCTCGATTGCGATCGTGGGTAATGACCTCGATGCGCGGGTCGGAGCGCGCCACCGCCTCAAGCGTTTGAGCGGTCTGGTCGGGGGATGCGTCGTTGACGACGATGATGTGCCGGACATACGCCGGGAGGGAGGTGATGACGGCTCCAACCTCGCGTTCCACTCTGTAGGCAGGAATGACCGCGGCGATACAGTATTGGGAGAAAGCATCGTCTACTAGGCTATCGACCATCGGTATCCCCAAGACCCCCGAGGCGTTCGGGGCGCGGACGGTGTCCATGGGAAGGCGAGCCCGGGGCTGCATGCAAACCTGGCGCATCCGGTGTGGACATGCATCGGAGATCAGGCAGCCCTTGGCATAGACCCGCTGCCACGCGTTAACCCTCCAAGGCGGCGCGCGAGCGAAACGCCGGAACGTACTTGCCCAGACCAGCCGCGCAACCGTATTGGAAGACCACATCGGCATCGACAGGAGCCCGGTTCTCAGTGAGCTTGACCTCCGGATATTCCTGCCTGAGTGTCAGGGCGATCCGCGTGCCGGCCAGTTCGGAATCAAGACCCGGGCTGATCCGGAGTAGGTAGAGCCGACCCCTCGAATGCCACTCAGGGCCGAAGCCAAGGGAGAACCATCCGCCACTCGGAAGGTCGGCGTTGGCCACGGTGACTTGTGCGAGGTCTTTGTCGGTCGTAGGATCCCTGAACACGAAATCTGTCTTCCCATCGGCTAGAAGCTCCGACGAGTCTACCCACACGCGGACCTGTGACAAGCCGTCGCATTCGGCAATGACCTCTTGGAGAAGGCTCTCTGAGCGGGAGATGGGCATTGAGAAGCGTTCGTTTGGTGCCCAGTTCTTGTAGGATGGCAGGTAGCAGAGCCCGGGCTGGTAGTAGGCCGTCCCGCAAAGGACATGGTAGGAAAGGAGGATCCCTGCCCCGAAGACGGCGAGCGATGCGACAAGGAACCCCATGGCCCACCAGGACGCCCGGGAGGGTCCCCTCACGTGGATGGCACCGATGGCCACCAGTCCCAGGAGCGGAGCGATGGCTGCGTAGTAGCGGCCCTGAATCCCCTCAACAACCTTCGCCCCGACAGGTGTGACAGCCAGGTACATGACGAACGAGGTACCGATCGCGCACACGAGGAAGACAAGTGCGAGGCTGCGCCGTGCGCGGCGGGTCGGCAGCGATCCACTGGCTGAGTCCGTCCACCAGGATGCAAAGACCGCCGCCGCAAACAGCATGTACGTCGGAATGGGCACAGAGCCATAGCCATAACCGTAGTCACCTATCCATTGTCGGATGTACCGTATGCCGTTGACCCAGAAATCGTGAAGAATCACGCCAAAGGATCCGACAGGATTCCTGACGAGATTCATAAACTGGGCCGACGCTGAACCACCCCCGCCGGGCGAGAGGAGTCCCGAGTAGGCCAGCGCGGTCCAGCCCCCCATCTCCACCATGCCAACAACCCCGATCGTCAGTGCCAGGAGAAAGTACCCGCCACGCATCCGGAAGCTCGACGGGGGCAGCACCAGGAATGGCAGGATCGCTACCAGAGCCAGATTGCCCTTGGCCCAGAACAGAGCGATCGACAAGGCTACCAGCCCCATCCATTCCTTCCAGCCAACACTCCCTCGCGCCGAAGCCGCCAGGCATCCTGCAATGAAGACGATGGCTACCCCGTTGGACACAGGGTCAGCACCGATGCTGGCGGCCTGGAAGACCGCGGTAGGAGCCAGGGCAACAACGGCCACCGTCCACTTTCCGTAGGGCACGAGCCGAACCGCTAGCCATGCGAGCAGAGTGTACGCTGCCAGGCCGGCGAGACGGCTGGCGTAGAAGACGGTAAGCGCCGATAAGTTGAACTTGAGACCCAGGTAACGCATGACGAGCGTGTAGGGAAGTAGGGTCGGAGGCGAGTAAAGCGAGCGAGTCTCGGCGCCAGCGTAGAGATATCCCTGCCCGTCGATGGGCTCTGCACCGTAGCGTGCCCAGAACCCGCTCTCGGCGGGTCGAACAATCAACTGGCGCCGGTACGAGAGATTCCAGTAAATGGCGGGGTAGGGGAGTTCGTTGCGCGAGACCTCATTCGGGACGAATCGCAGGTGAGCCAACTCCCAGACTCTGATCTGGTGGGTTTCTTCATCCCATCCGGCTCCCAACGGGATCATCAGCGCGAAGAGGGTCCCGAATGTCAGGAGGGCCGCAACCACAAAGACCTCGGATGGATGCAGCCTGAGAGCACGGCGTCTCCCGCGCACCGCAGGCTCTTCCTTGGACCGTAAGTCGGAATCCACAGCCGCGTTCTCCGCACGTAGTCGGGATGACCGGGGAGTTCACCGCAGAGCCGCACCCGGCCTCCGGGCACGCCTGTGCACCACTCGGCGGGAACGCGAAAGCCGACTGCGTCTCGCCGAGCCCGGTTGGCTCACAGGCGGCCGTGCAACCTTCGGCCTCGGACCCTCTACAAGTGCACGTTCCTCGCCGCCACGAACGACAGCCCTGCCTCCGTCAACGCCCACGCCGTCCGGTTCGCGGCATCGTACTTGTCGAGGAAGTTGAGGGTCAGGTTGTCCCAGTCGCCGGAGTCGACAATCTCCTGACGGTCACGGAAGTAGTCCAGGATATCAGACGGGTGCGGCCGGGTCGAGTCGACATCCGGGTCGCCGCCCTCATGCTTGGCGGAGATGTTGGCGACGTGATCGGCCGCCTGGACCAGCTCCGCGCGCCGCAGGTAGGGCTGGCGGACGATGCTCTTGTAGGCCTCGGTGATGTGATGCTCGTATCGGACAACATCCTCAAACCCAAGCTCCTTGCGGAACTCGGCCGTGATCTCCATCGTCCGGTTGTCGATCGAGTTGCTCCAGTTGAAGCCGATCAGCGGCGATGAGCCATCCCGGCGCGAGAACAGTTTGGCGCCGATCAACGTCCACAGTGCGGCGTACGCATTGTCATTGCCCATGAAGACCGAGATCTTGAACCGCATGTCGACCCCGAGCCGGTGGAGCAGGTAGCCGAGCAGGACCGTTCCCGGGTTGATGTTGAGGACCTCGCGCACGCCGTAGGTGGTGTAGTAGTAGAGGAACTCATCGAGCCACTGCAGCGCGTGGGTGTTCGGCTGGCCGATCCCGCCGAAGTAACCGGTGATGGTCTCGGGGCCGCCGAGATGCACGTTCGACCCGTCGGTGCCCTTGGTGTCGAGCGTGCATACGTAGCTGGCGCCGAGGATCTGCATCGCCGCGGCGAAGGCTGGCAGGTCGCCGTCGGCCTCCTGCTCCTTCATCTTGCGGACCTGGATGTAGCGGCCCGGCATGAGCGACTGCTTCTCGATGGCGCGCCGGGCGGCATCGATGATCCAGGCGAAGTAGTTGGCGGCGCTGACTTCGAGCGTGACGGCGACGTCCTCTTTGAACTGAGTGCCGGCTGCCTTGTCGCCGAGCACCTTGCGCCGGTAGTCGTCGATTCGGATGAAGGCCCCCCGGTCACGCTGCTCCATCAGCCAAAGCAGCTCCTTGAGGTTCTCCGGGCGGGTGGCGCGCACGCGTCCCAAGAGCGACGCCAGACTGCCAGCCTCCGCCGCCTTGCGGTTGATTTCCTCGGGCGTGCCGTAGCGGGCGACGACCTCGAGGAGGTCCTTCATCACGGTCATGCCCGGGTCCAGCAGGACGGTGTTGATCGCCTCCAGCCGTGAGGCGGGGATCTTCAGACGCGCCTGCAGTTCACGGTCCATGGAATCTCCTCTCTTCTCCCACCACACGCCCTACTGGAGCAGGCGAAGGAGTTCGTCGTACTCCTCGTCTGGCATCCCGAACCAGTTCTCCGGCTGCGGGAAGGTGCGGCCGCTGACTTCGGCGACGTAGCGCTGCAGCCCCTCCAGAATCACCTTGCCTGCCTCACCGAAGACCTTGGCCATCTTCGGCTTGAAGCGCGGGTACAGTCCGAACATGTCGTGGTAGATCAGCAGTTGGCCGTGAGCATGCGGCCCGGAGCCGAGGCTGATGATGAAGCACTTCTCGGCGCGCTCGGTGATCAGTTGGCACAGCCGGTCCGGGACCATCTCGAGCAGGATGGCGTAGGCGCCGGCGTCCTCGAGGGCCTTGGCGCTCTCGACGATGCGTTTGGCCTGCTGCGCACCCTTGCCCTGGACACGAAACCCGCCGAGCGCACTGGCGGATTGCGGCGTCAGGCCAAGGTGCCCCATAGCCGGGATGCCGGCGCGCACGATGCCGGCCATGCGGTCGGCCATCTCGACGCCGCCTTCGAGCTTGATCGCGTCGCAGCCGGCCTCGGCCATGAACCGGCCAGCGCTGCGGATCGCGGTTTCTACCGATGGCTGGTACGACATGTAAGGCATGTCGCCAATCAGCCAGGCGTTGGCCGATCCGCGCCGCACGGCCTGAGAGTGGCGGATCATGTCATCCATCGTCACGGGCAGCGTGCTCTCGTAGCCGAGCATGGTCATGCCTAGGCTGTCGCCCACCAGGATCATGTCGATCCCGGCTTGCTCCTGCAGGTACCCGGTCGGGTAGTCATAGCAGGTGAGCATGGTGATCTGCTGGCCCTTGGCGACCTTGTCGAACAAGGCGGGCAGCGTGACCTTCTTGCGCTCCGACATGCAGACCCTCCAGGAGAAGATGGGCCGGGGATCCCTCCCCGATGCCCCAGAGTCTAAGCCAGCGACGGTGGCCAGGCAAGCGACGAGGCTGGAGCGAGAAGGCCTTCCGAGGCCCTTAGGACTTCGTAAGTCGCTTGAGTCAATCCGCCAGGATGCGCGTGCCGACGGGTTGCCCGGTGAGGGCCGCCCGGATGGCGCCCGGGTCAGCGCCCGAGAACACACGGACCTCGAGGCCGGGCACGGCGCGGGCCATGGCGAATGCGTGCTGGACTTTGTCGGCCATCCCGCCCGTGACATCGGTGGCGGCCGATCCGGTGATCGTCGCCGGTTGCAGGTCCGCCTGTCGCAGCGTCTCGAACACGCGCGTGTTGGCCGGGAAGTCGGCGTACACCCCGGGATCGACCCCGGCCAGGAGCAGGTGCGTCGGCCGAAGGGTCTGTGCCAGGCGGGCGAAGACGCGCTCGGTCGAAACGATCGTCGAGCCGCGTTGCCGGTCGAAGGCGACGTCGCCGGCGACGACCGGCATGAGCCCGGCCGCCAGGGCGTGGGCGATCGGCTCGGTGGAGAGCTCGACGATCTCACCGGCCTGCGTGATGGCTGAGGCCGACGGTGGGAAAGACAGGGCGCGAAGACCGGCGCCGACGAGGGCGTCGACGACCAGGCGGTTGAGCAAATTGGCGACGCGCCACACCTCGGCGAAGCCGATCCACTCGGCCGGTGTAGACGCGCCGAGGTGGGTCTTGTGGCGGGAGGCCGCCTGATGCCCGTACGAACCTGACCCGTGACCGACCAGCAGACGCATCTCCGGCCGGGCGGCGCGGGCCTCGGCAATCTCGGCCGCCACGCGGCGAAGAACATCCAGCCTCGGCGTTTCCGGCGAGGCCTTGTCCGTGATCAGCGAGCCGCCCAGCTTGAGAAAGATCATTCGCCTACCTGAGTGGTGATCGTGCGCGCCGCGCCGGCGCGGGTCAGGGCGGCGCGCACAGCATCCATCCGGTCCTTGGGTGCCAGCGCCAGCATCGTCCCACCCATTCCGGCGCCAGAGAGCTTGGCACCCCAGGCCCCGGCTTCGATCGCCGCGCGGACCAGCGCGTCGAGCACTGGAGAGGACACGCCGATCTCCTGCAGCAGAACATGATTGCGATTCATCAAGGGTCCGAGGTCCGCGATGCGGCCCGACTCGATCCGTCCGCGCGCCTCGTTGACGATCGCGCCGATGGCGTCAAAGCGCCGCTCGTAGGCTGCCGGGTTCTCCCGCCAGCGCTCGCGAACTCCGCCGACGGCGACGGACGTGGCCGAGGGGATGCCGGTATCGCCTAGGACAAGGTGCAGCGGCGCGCCCACTCGGAACGGAACTGGCGGGTTGTCGCGGCGGAAGTAGACCGGGAGACCATAGGCGACAACGGTGTTGTCGACGCCCGAGGGCGTGCCGTGGTGAATGCGCTCGACAGCGAAGGCCAGTGCCGATTCCCTCGACGGCTCCAGGGGACAACCCAGGTGCTGGCTGAGGGCGCGCGCAACCGCCACCGAAACAGCTGCCCCTGAGCCAAGGCCGGAGGCCATTGGGATCGTGGAGGTCACTCGCAGTCGCAGGGGCGGGGGATGTTCGACCCCGAGCGCGTAGAGTGTGTCGAGGATGATGCGCGGCAGTGGATGGGATGGATCGAGGGCGGCCAGCTCGCCGGCAAGGTCGATGGCCGGGGCTTCGACCAGCAGACTGCCTGGGGCCGCCCCAGGATTGTCGAGGACCTCGGCCTGGGCAGCGATCTCCCAGACGGGCACGGCAATGGCCGGGCGACCGTAGACCACGGCGTGCTCGCCGAACAGGATGGCTTTGCCGGGGACGGAGGCGACGGTCATTGCCCGAGATACAAGACGGCGATCGCGGCGAGACCCCAGAGCAGGAGCGTGGCCATCAGAGGGCGGTCCTTGAGGACGAGTTCCTCCGGCGCTCCGCCGGAGTTCTCCACGTGGATCAGGTACAGGTAGCGGAAGATGCCGTAGATCACAAACGGGATCGTGAGCATCATCGTGTGATTCTTGGGCAGGTTCTCGGCCGAGAAGGTGTAGAGCGAGTAGGCGACGATGGCCGTGGCCGAGACGATGACGATCAGTTGATCGAGAAACGAGATGGTGTAGCCGTCCAGAACGCGGCGGGTGTTGTTGGAGGCGTCCGCCACGAGGACCATCTCGGCGCGACGCTTCCCGAACCCGATGTACAGGGCCAACAACGTCGTGCATACGTACAGCCAGGGTGAGAACCGTGTGACGACGATCAAGGATACGCCGGCGCCGACGCGCAGGACAAAACCGGCGGCGACAATGAACACGTCGATGATCGGGACGTGCTTGAGCCAGAAGGAGTACAGCAGGTTGAGGCCCAGGAAGCCGGTGATGATGGCGCCGAAGGCCGTGCCCAGCAGAAACCCGCCGGCGAGCGCTCCGGCGGCCAGCACGGCGGCCGTGGCCAGGGCGGTCCCAGGAGGGACGATGCCTGAGGCAATGGGGCGGTTGCGCTTGGTGGGGTGCTGGCGGTCACTGTGCAGGTCCGCAACGTCATTGACCAGGTAGACGACGCTGGACGCCAGGCAGAACAGGCCAAAGCCGGCCAGGGTGTGCAGGAACGGGCCCGGCTGCAGGAGCTTCTGGTCGAAGACCAGCGCCGCGAAGACGAAGACATTCTTGGCCCACTGCCGGGGCCGCATGGAGCGCAGCAGGCCGAGGAGCATAGGGCCATGATAGCAGGAAGGGCAGATGGCGGCAAGCATGAGCGCCGCCCACGACGAAGGTGCGGCGGTAGCTATAATTCGTGCACGTTGGAGGTGCGTATGAAGCGGGTCCTGGAAGCAAGCCGCTACTTGTCGTTGCTGGCCGTGCTCTCGCTCGCGGCAGCCTCCGCGGGCGCGTTCGTGTGGGGGACCGTCAGCGCCTTCGACGTGCTCGTCCACCTGATCGAGCATGCGGGAAGGCCGCCTCTATTCTCGGTCGACCTGGTGGCGCTGATGGACAAGTTCCTTCTGGCCTCGGCGCTGCTGCTGTTCGCCGTCGGGCTGTATGAGCTGTTCATTGGCGAGCTGAACGTCCCGGCGTGGCTTGAGATCCGCAACCTGCACGACTTGAAGACGCGCCTCGCCAGCGTCGTCATCCTGGTGATGGCGGTCACGTTTCTTGAGCATCTGATCGAATGGACCGGTCCGAAGAACATCCTGTACTTCGCCGGCGCCATCGCACCGGTCTCCGCAACCTTTGATCGCCTTCGCGCAGTTTGGGGAGAAGGAGTAACCGTGGCCGCATTCGGGCGCGGCCCCGCAGATACGGGGTGGTGCAATTGGCAAGCATGAGCGAGCGCAGGGCGCCCGCCTCGGCACGCAAAGCCCGGCTTGACACCTTGTTGGTCGAGCGAGGGCTGGCCGAGAGCCGCTCGCTCGCCCAGCGGTTGATCATGGCTGGCGAGGTGCGCGTCGACGGGCAGGTGGCGCTCAAGCCCGGCCGCGAGGTAGATCGCCAGGCGGCAGTCGAGGTAGCCACCCCGCCGCGTTTCGTTTCTCGCGGCGGCGAGAAGCTCGAGGCAGCGCTGACCGCGTTCGGGCTGGAGCCGCGCCAGGCCGTCTGCGCCGACGTCGGCGCCTCCACCGGCGGCTTCACCGATTGCCTGCTGCAGCATGGGGCGCTCCGGGTGTATGCCCTGGATGTCGGCCATGGCATCTTGCACTGGAGCCTGCGACAGGACCCGCGCGTTGTCGTCCTGGAGCGCACCAATGCCCGCTATGTGGAGGCTCTGCCCGAACCGGTCGACTGGGCGACGATCGACGCTTCGTTCATCTCGCTCCGCCTGATCCTGCCGGCCGTCGTCCGCTGGTTGAAACCCGAGGCCGAGCTCGTCGCCCTGGTCAAGCCGCAGTTCGAGGCCGGGCGGAAGGCTGTGGGGCGGGGCGGCGTGGTGCGCGATCCGCAGGTCCATCGACAAGTCTTGGAAGCGGTTACCGGTGCACTGGGGCCATTGGGCCTGCATGCCTGGGGACTGATCCGTTCGCCGCTGCTGGGTCCAAAGGGCAACGTCGAGTTCCTGCTGTGGGCCCGCCCTGGACGCCCGGCGCCGCATGACGTGCTGTTCCCACCGCTCGACCTCAGCGCCTGACGGTCTGCACCTCCATACGGTATACTTCGAACGCGGGAGAGAACCTCCCGCGGCTTCTCGCATGCAGACGTCCAATATCCGCAACTTCTGCATCATTGCCCACATCGACCACGGCAAGTCGACGCTCGCCGACCGCCTGCTCCAGCTTACCGGGACCATCCCCGATCGGGAGATGACCGAGCAGGTCCTGGACAGCATGGAGCTTGAGCGCGAGAAGGGCGTGACGATCAAGGCGTCGGCGGTCCGAATGTCGTACCGCGCCGCCGATGGCCAGGACTACGAGCTCAACCTGATCGACACGCCCGGGCACGTGGACTTCGCCTACGAGGTCAGCCGAGCGCTGGCAGGATGCGAGGGCGCCGTCCTGGTAGTCGACGCCACGCAGGGCGTCGAGGCCCAAACCCTGGCGAACCTGTACCTGGCACTCGAGTCCGACCTCGAGATTATCCCCGTGATCAACAAGATCGACTTGGGGTCGGCCCGCCCGGATGAGGTGGCTGAGGAGATCCAGGCGCTGCTGGGTACCCCGCCCGACCAGATCCTGCGCATTTCCGCCAAGGAAGGCACGCACATCGCTGAGGTTCTGGAGGCGGTAGTGGCCAAGGTGCCGCCTCCGCGTGGCGACCCCGCCGCTCCGCTGCGGGCGTTGATCTTCGACTCGCACTACGACTCGTACAAGGGCGTGGTCGCCTACGTGCGCGTCTTCGATGGCACCGTGCATGCCGGCGAGAACCTGCGCCTGATGGCTGCCGGCGCCGATGTGCACCCGATGGAGATCGGCACCTTCGCGCCGGGCATGGTGGCCGGGAAGGAGCTGCAGGCCGGCGAGGTGGGGTACGTGGCCACCGGGCTGAAGACGGTGCGCGAGTGCCGCGTGGGCGACACGTTCACCTCCGCCGCGCAGCCGGCGGCCGAGGCGCTGGCGGGCTACCGCCACCCGAAGCCGATGGTCTTCGCGGGCTTCTACCCGGTGGAAGGCGAGGACTATGCCAACCTCAAGGACGCTCTTGAGAAACTCCAGCTCAACGACGCCTCGCTGATCTTCGAGCCTGATGTCTCCCAGGCGCTGAACTACGGCTTTCGCTGCGGGTTCCTGGGCATGTTCCACATGGAGATCATCCAGGAACGGCTCGAGCGCGAGCATGAGGTGGACTTGATCGCCACCGCCCCGTCGGTGGAGTACGAGGTCCTGATGATCGATGGCAGCACGAGGATCATCGAGAAGCCGGCGGACCTCCCGGAGGAGACGCAGATTGCCGAGGTGCGCGAGCCGTGGATGCGCATCCAGGTATTCACGCCGGAGGAGTTCTACGGCACGGTGATGGACCTGGCCACCAAGCGCCGGGGCACCTTCGTCGAGCAGGAGTACCCGGCGCCGCAGCGCGTCGTCCTGCACTTCGACATCCCACTGGCCGAGCTGATCGTCGAGTTCTACGACCAGCTCAAGGCACGCACGCGCGGCTATGCCTCCCTGGACTACCACTTCACCGGTTACCGGGTGGACGACCTGGTCAAGCTGGAGCTGCTGGTCAACGAAGAGCCGGTCGATGCGCTGGCGATGATCGTGCATAAGAAGGAGGCCTATCACAAGGGGCAGCGCCTGGTCACCAAGCTGAAGGAACTCATCCCGCGCCAGATGTACGCGGTGCCGATCCAGGCGATCTCGGGTGGACGGGTGATCTCGCGTGCCAACGTCAAGGCCGTGCGCAAGGATGTGCTGGCCAAGTGCTACGGCGGCGACATCTCGCGCAAGAAGAAGCTGCTGGAGAAACAGAAGAAGGGCAAGAAGCGCATGAAGCGCGTCGGCAGCGTCGAGATTCCGCAGGAAGCCTTCATGGCTATCCTCCGGCTGGAAGAAGAATGACGCGCATGACAGCCCGGCGGACGCAGGCCTCGATCGCGCCTGGCCGTGGGCGCGAGCCAGGCGCGGCTTGGGGGCCGGCGTGAGGTCGGGCGGGGCGCGTTGGGCAGGCCTTCTGCTCGGGCTGGCGGTCTCCGCCGCCGCCCTTGCGTTGGCACTTCGCTGGGCGGGCTGGCGCCCGCTGCGCGAGGCGCTGCTGCAAGTCGACTTGCGTTTCCTGCTGTTGGGCGTGGCCGTATTCCTGATCTCGATGATGGCCCGCGTGGCCTGCTGGCGGGCGTTGATCGGCCGAGAGGTCGGGTTCGGACGGGTGCTGGCGGCCCTCAATGAAGGCTACCTCCTGAACAATGTCCTCCCATGGCGGATGGGCGAGCTCGGCAGGGCGATTCTGATGGGCCGGCAGCCGGGGCTGTCAACGCCATTGGTCCTGTCCTCAATCGTCGTGGAACGGCTGTACGACATGATCCTGGCCGTCGGATTGATGCTGGTGTTGCTGCCCGTAGCGGCGGGCGCGGCCTGGGCGTCGCGTGCCGCCTGGATCGGGGCAGCGGTGGTGGGCATGGCGCTCAGCTTTGTAGGATTTGCCTTGCGCCGACCGGCAATGATCGAGGGCTGGGTGGCACGCCTGCCGGGTCCAAGGCCCGCATGGTTGCGGCTGTGGGGATCGTTTCGCGATGGACTGGCGGTGCTGCAGACACCGCGGCGACTGGCGATGAGCTTCAGCTGGATGGCGGCCAGCTGGGCGTTGGCGCTGCTTGAGTATTGGGCCGTGCTCCACGCGGTCCTGCCGGACGTTCAGCCGTTGTGGGCGGCCTTCATGCTGGCGGCGACGCTGCTCGGCGTGGCCGTCCCGTCGCTTCCCGGCTACGTCGGCGTGTTCGAGGCGGCAGGTGTGGCGGCGCTGAGCGTCTTCGGCGTCCCGCCGGACCAGGGGCTGGCGGCGGCACTGGTCTTGCACGGCATGGTGTATTCGATCGCCAGCCTGATCGGCGCCGTGGCATTGGTGCTGGACGGGGAGACACTCACCGGTCTGTACCGCCAGACGCGGGATTGGCTGGCCGCAGCGGCCTGAATGCGCATCCTGAACGGGCATTATCTAAACCCTACGCAACGCCTGACGGCTGGCCTGCCGGACGTTCGCCCATTTGCCTTGTTCACGCGTGGCGAAGACGGCACTGATGAGCGTGCAGTCGGCAATCTTGGTGGGCTTGAACTGGTACGTACGTGGGAGCCGGGCAGTGGGTGAGAGGTCGGTTGACCAGTTGCTGAGTTGGGATGCCCCAAGGGGTACACCCGAGTTGACAGCACCAGGCAACTTGGAGTATCCTACAGATGGCCAGCGGACGAAACTCGGCCTCGTGCCGTGTGACAGTTCAAAGTCCTATATCCCTGGCCGACCTTCTAGGGCCGCTCGATTGAGCGGCCTTTCGCTTGTGTAGTACTCGCCGTACCCCTTCTGACGAGTATCGTCTATGTCATTGACAAGCCGATACCGGGGCCACAGAAAGCCCAAATAGCGATCCTCTCCGCGTTCGTATAGCCTCTGAATAGCCCACAAGAAGTAGTCGGTAGCCTGGAGTGGCGGGCACGTTGCCGGCGTCGCTGCGACAACTTCAGGACTCCTGACCCGTGGCCGAAATCGATGCAACATATCCAGGCTCATAGCTCATGCGTAGCCGCGTGCCGGGATACCTGACTTCGGTTTCGTTGAGCTGCTCGCACAGATGCCGAACTGCCGC
>Ga0315295_10000106_pt1 | contig 69117 bp, 61 predicted proteins | sample YL17G14_0_MG_FD_204453 | JGI IMG/M metagenome (GOLD analysis project Ga0315295, IMG submission 204453) | Sediment microbial communities from Yellowstone Lake, YNP, Wyoming, USA - YL17G14_0 | ecosystem: Environmental > Aquatic > Freshwater > Lake > Sediment | place: USA: Wyoming | collected... | reverse complement strand
ATGCAGAAAAAAGCCCTGGTGGACGCCACCGCCGACCTCGTGCCCGCCGCCATCCGGCAGCGGCGCAAGCAGGGTTTCGCCCTGCCCTTCGCCCAGTGGATGCTCGGCGAGCTGCAGCCCTTCCTCGAGGAGACGTTCGCACCGGTCTCGCTCTCGGGCTGCCCGTGGCTGCAGCCGGCCGAGGCCGCCGCCCTGTGGCAGGGATACAAGGCCGGCCACGACCCGCGCGCGTGGTCGCGGGTCTGGACCCTCGCCGTGCTCATCAGTTTCGCCAACCGCCGCTCCACGCCATGAAGGCCCTGCTGCTTTCGCCCGAGCTCTTCCACGCCGAAGGGGGCATTGCGCGCATCATGCGCCTCTACCTGAAGGCGCTGTGCGAGCTCGCCGGGCCCGCCGGTCGCGTCGACTCGCTCGTCCTGAACGACCGCCCCGCCCGCGACGAGCGCCTCAGCCGCTACACCAACGAGCGGCTCGGCGAACACCTCGGCTGCGACCGCGCAAAGCTCCGGTTCATCCGGCAGGCCATCCGCCTCGGCCGCCGCGCCGACCGCCTGGTCTGCGCACACCTGCACCACCTCGTCATCGCCCGGCTGGCCCAGGTGTTCAACCCGCGGCTGGAATACTACCTCGTGGCGCATGGCATCGAGGTGTGGCGGCCCTACAGCTTCCTGGAAAAAAGCGCTCTCTCCGGTGCGCGCCGCATCCTGTGCGTCAGCGAATACACCCGGCACCAGATCCTGCGCTTCCACCCCGCGCTGCCGCCGGAGCGGGCGGTGGTCGTGCCCAACACCCTCGATCCGTATTTCTCCAGCCGCGACAAGGTCGCCCCCTCCGCCACGCCGTTCGCCACCCCCCGCCTGCTCACCGTCTCCCGGCTGTTGTCGACCGACACCTACAAGGGGGTGGACACGCTGATCGAGGCGATGCCGCTGGTGCGCCGCGCCTTCCCGCTCGCCCGTCTGCGGGTGGTCGGCACCGGCGACGATGCGCCGCGCCTGTTGGCGCTGGCCGGGCGGCTGGGCGTCGGCGGCGCCGTGGATTTCCTGGGGGCGGTCAACGACGAGGCGCTGCGCGCCGAATACGCCGCCTGCGACTTCTTCGCGCTGCCCAGCCGCAAGGAGGGCTTCGGCCTGGTGTTCCTCGAGGCCATGAGCTACGGCAAGCCCTGCCTCGGGGCCCGCGCCGGCGGTGTGCCCGAGGTCATCAACGACGCGGTCGGCGCGCTCGCCGAATACGGCAACATCCCCGACCTCGCGGCCGCCATGGCCGACCTGGTGCGGCACCCGCGCGATTCGGAGGTTGTGCGCCGGCACGCGGACTCCTTTGCTTTTCCCGTCTTCACCCGGCGCCTGGCCGCCGCCCTCACCTGAGCATGGTCATGAACGAATCACCCGAACTCATCCTCGAGGCCGGCCGCGCCAGCCGCCATTACTGGGCCGACCTCTGGCGCTACCGCGAGCTGCTCGGGTTCCTTGCCTGGCGCGACATCAAGGTCCGCTACAAGCAGACCACGCTCGGCGTCCTGTGGGCGCTCATCCAGCCCACGGTCACGCTGGCGGTGTTCACCTTCATCTTCGGCAAGCTCGCCGGCATGCCCGCGGGCCATGCGCCCTACCCGCTGCTCGTGCTCTGCGGCCTGCTGCCGTGGCAGCTGTTCGCCGCCGCCTTCGCCAACGCCAGCGGCAGCCTCGTGGCCAACACCCACCTCATCTCCAAGGTCTACTTCCCCCGCCTCATCGTGCCCCTCTCGTCCGTGGCGGTCGCCCTGATCGATTTTGCTGTCGTGCTCGTGCTCCTCGTGCTCATGTGCCTCTGGTGGCAGTTCACGCCCGACTGGCGCATCGTGTTCGTGCCGGTGTTCATCTTTCTGGCGCTGCTCACCGCCATCGGCACCGGGCTCTGGCTGACCGCGCTCACGGTTAAATTCCGCGATTTCCGCTTCGTCGTGCCGTTTCTGCTGCAGGTGGGCCTGTTCCTCTCCCCCGTCGGCTTCAGCTCGACCAACCTGCCCAACTGGCGGTTCATCTACTCGCTCAACCCCATGGTCGGCGCCATCGACGGCTTCCGCTGGTGCCTGCTGCACGGCGAACCGGCGCTCGACCCCGTCAACCTCGTCCTCTCGGTGGGCATGGCGCTCCTGCTGCTCGCCTCGGGCCTGTGGTATTTCCGCCGCACGGAGCGCACGTTCGCGGACATCATCTAGGGACCACCGGACAACTGACCACAGACCACGGACTTTAAAACACGGGCCACAGGACACCGATCATGGAACGAACAACCACCGGGCCAAAGGATGATGGAGCATGAGAAACTACATGAAAATCGAAGCATGGCAGCTGGCGGACGACCTGACCGTGGCAGTCCATGAAAAGACCCGGGGCCTGCCGCCGGAGGAACGCTACGGGCTCACCGGGCAATTGCGGCGGGCGGTGAGTTCGGTGCCGGCCAATATTGTCGGGGGTTCGGCTCGCGAAAGCAAAAAGGACTATCTGCATTTTCTCCATATCGCCCGCGCCTCCCTATCCGAAGCGCAATATTTCGTGCACCTCGCCAAACGCCTGGGCTATCTCCCGGCCCCTGAGGCCGCCGAGCTTCACGGGCAAACCAAGCAAGTATTCGCCTGTCTTCACGGGTTGATTCAGGCGGTGGCCCGGGAGGTCCGTGGTCCCGTTGTCTCGTAGTCTGTTGTCTTCCATGTCTTCCCCCGTCATTTCCGTCAGCGGCCTCGGCAAGCGCTACTACCTCTCCCACCAGGCGCGGCAGGACACGCTGCGCGACTCCCTCACCCAGAAATTCCGCCAGCTGGGCCGGCGGCTGACCGGGGCCGGCGACCCGCCCGAGGGCGAGGAATTCTGGGCCCTGCGCGATGTCTCGTTCGAGGTCCCGCAGGGCGACGTCGTCGGTATCATCGGCCGCAACGGCGCGGGAAAGTCCACACTGCTCAAGATCCTTTCGCGCATCACAGAGCCCACCGCCGGCCGCGCCGTCATCCGCGGCCGCGTCGCCAGCCTGCTGGAGGTCGGCACCGGCTTCCACCCGGAGCTCTCGGGCCGGGAAAACATCTACCTCAACGGCGCCATCCTCGGCATGTCGCGCGCGGAGATCACGCGGAAGTTCGACGAGATCGTCGCCTTCGCCGAGGTGGAGCGCTTCCTCGACACGCAGGTGAAACACTACTCGAGCGGCATGTATGTGCGCCTGGCCTTCTCGGTCGCCGCGCACCTCGAGCCCGAGATTCTCATCGTCGACGAGGTGCTGGCCGTCGGCGATGCGCAGTTCCAGAAGAAATGCCTCGGCAAGATGGGCGAGGTCACGCGCGAGTCCGGCCGCACGATCCTGTTCGTCAGCCACAACCTCGAGGCCCTGCGCGCCATCTGCCGGACGGGAATCTACCTGGCGGCCGGCCGGGTGCAGGCCCTCGGGCCCATCAACGACGTCGCCACGCTTTACCACCAGCCGCAGTCGGAGCTGGCCGCGGATTTCCCCGCGGCGGCGGACAAGCCGTGCCTGACGCGGGTGGCCGTGGACCAGGCCCGCCTCGCCGCCGGCGACCTCGTGGTGCAGTTGCATTTCTCCTCGCCCTTCGCGCTGCGGCCGCCGGTCGGCGGGCTCATCATCTCCACGATCGAGGGCCGGCCGCTGTTCGGCGCGAACATGCGCACGCATCCCCCGGCCCGGGCGGCCGCCGAGTCGGCCCGCGGCGTCTGCACCCTCACGGTGCCCCGCCTCGCGCTGCACTCGGGGAGCTACGTGCTCTCGGCCTACCTCGGCGACCAGACCCACGATTACGACCGGAAGATCGAGGCGGTCTCCTTCACCTTTGTCTCCCCGCACCATTATCCCGGCCGGCCGCCGCTGCACATCATCGGCCCGGTCGACCTCGGCTGCACCTGGTCGGCGGAGTGAGACGGATCCCCGCCTTCATGGCTGACCCTACCGCGCGCGCGACCCTCGGCATCGGGGGCCTGCTCGGCCACGACGCCAACGCCGCCCTGCTGGTGGACGGCCGGCTGGCCGGGGCGGCCCAGGAGGAACGCTTCACGCGCCACAAGCACGACGGTATTTTCCCGCGCCGGGCCATCGCGGATTGCCTCGCGCAGGGCGGACTGGAGGCGGACGCGGTCACCGACGTGGTATTCGCCGAAAAACCCCTGCAGGCCCACTTGTTCAATCTCTCCGGGCGGGCCGGCGGGGCCCTGACCCGCACGCTGGGGCGGATCCTGCCCGAGGGCTGGGGCAATCTCTACGGACAGCAGGCGCGCGAACTTTTCCCCCGCGCCCGCTTCCACCACGCCTGGCATCACCTCTCGCACGTGGCCGGTGCGTTCCACACCTCGCCCTTCGACCGGGCCGCCTTCCTCTGCGTGGATGGCAAGGGCGAGGATTACTCCGCCAGCGCCGGCGTGATCGACCACGGCGAAGGCAGAATGCTCTGGGAGCAACCCTACGAGAACGGACTCGGCCTTTTCTACACCCTCCTCACCTACCACCTCGGCTTCGCCACCTTCGGCTCCGAATACAAGTTGATGGGCCTCGCCCCCTACGGCGAGCCGCGCCTCACCGCCGCGCTGGGCCGGCTCTTCACCACCGACGAGTCCGGCGGCTTCCGGCTGCGCCGCCCGGTGCGCTTCACCTGGGACTCGCTCCTGGCCGCGCTGCCCTGGGTGGCCGCCGAGACCGGCATCCCGGCCCGCGAAAAATCCGCCCCGCTCGGGCAGGAGCATATCGATCTCGCCGCGTCGCTGCAGCGGATCTTTGAGGACGAGATTTTCAAGATGGCCCGGTTCCTCCGCCGGGAAACCGGCGAGGCCAACCTGCTCTTCTGCGGCGGTTGCGCGCAGAACTGCGTCGCGGCCGGCAAGCTCCGCACCGCGGGCGTCTTTCCCGCGATCTTCAATTCCCCCGTCGGCGGCGACATGGGCTCGGGCCTTGGCGCCGCGCTGCTGCTGGAACGGACCCGCCACCGCGGCACGGCGTTCCGGCCTGACGTCCGCGGTTTCTATCTGGGCAGCGAACCCGGCCCCGCGCCCGCCGCGGCGCAGCCCTGGCGCGTGGCGTTTGCCGGAAATCTCCATGATTTCATCGCCGGCGAGCTGGCGGCGGGCAAGATCGTCGCCGTCGTCCGCGGCGGCATGGAACTCGGGGCCCGCGCGCTCGGCGCCCGTTCCATTCTGGCCGACCCGCGCGCGCCCGGCATGCACTCGCGGCTGAATCTCGCCGTCAAGTTCCGCGAGTCCTTCCGGCCGTTCGCCCCCGCCATCCTCGCGGAACACACCGGGGAGTGGTTCGATTCCGCCGCGGAATCCGACTACATGAACTACACCGCCTATCTCCGGCCGGAGCGGCGCGCCGTGCTGCCCGGGGATTTTCCCAGCCTGCGGGCCCGGCTGGATTTCCCGCGCTGCAGCATCCCGAGCGTCATCCACGTGGATTTCTCGGCGCGCCTCCAGACCATCCGCCCGGAGGTCCATCCCGACCTGCACCGGTTCATCAGCGCCTTCCACGCCCGCACCGGCGTGCCGATCCTGATCAACACCTCCTTCAACGTCGCCGGCCAGCCCATCGTCCGGACGGCCGCCGAGGGCTGGGATTGCTTCGTCAACACCGACATCGACCTGCTCGTCCTCAACGACGAGGTCTTCCGCCATCCCGGGGAAAAGACCCGGGAGGAGAAAATCACATGGCTCGCGCAATTCGCCAAATCGGCCTGAGGCTGCTCGTCGCTCTGCTCCGCGCGTTCACGCCGGCGGCCCCCGCGGGCTGGCGGCGCAGTTCCCGTCCGCCGGGCGACCTCGCCGGCCGCTAATCGTATGAACGGCTATACCCTCACGACCCGCCTGCTCCATGCCCTCCGCCGGCTCCGCCTGCGGCTCGGCGGCGCCACCCTCGGCGGCGGCGGCGACATCGGCCCAGGTGTCGTGATCAAGCGCGGGCCCGGCCGGGTGACGATCGGTCCCGGCTGTTCGCTCGAGGCCGGCGTGATGCTCGCGGCCTACGGCGGCAGCATTGATATCGCCCGCTGGGTTTTCCTCGGACCCTACACGGTCATCTACGGGCACGGCGGTGTCACCATCGGCGAGGGCTCGCTCATCGCCATGCACTGCCGCATCGTGTCGTCGAACCACACCGTCGCGCCGTTCAGCCGGATGATCCGCGGTGAGCCCGACATTCCGCTGCCGGTGAAGATCGGCCGCGACGTCTGGCTCGGCGCCGGCGTCACGGTGCTCGGCGGCGTCACCCTCGGCGACGGCAGCATCGTCGGTGCCGGCGCGGTGGTGACCAAGGATCTACCGCCCGGCGCGATTGCCCGCGGAATTCCCGCCACGATCCGAGGCTGGCGCGAAGGCGCGCCAAAATCCACCGGCTGAAATAGCACTCCGTGTCCGTCCGCCTCACCGTCATCATCCCCACGCACAACCCGCATGCCGGCCGGTTGCAGAGGACGCTGCACGCGCTGCGGGCCCAGACCCTGCCCGCGGGCGAATGGGAAACGGTCATCGTGGACAACGTCTCGGCGCCCGCCCTTGCCGCCGGCGACTGGACCACGCACGGCCCGGCCAATCTCCGGTTCGCCACCGAGCCCGAGCCGGGACTCAGCCACGCGCGGCGCTGCGGTTTCTTCGCCGGCCCCGGCGAATTTTTCGTGCTGGTCGACGACGACAACGAGCTGGCGCCGGACTACCTGGCGGAGACGCTGCGCCTCTTCGCCGCGCACCCGAAGGTCGGTGCGCTGGGCGGACGCAGCCTCCCGGAATTCGAGCAGCCGCCCGAGCCGTGGATGCGCGAGTTCGACGGCCTCATCGCCTGCCGTGACCTCGGCGATTCCCCGCTGGTCTCGACCGGGCTGCGCAATCCGGCCACCGGCCGGAACGAGTATCCGCTGTTCGCCCCGATGGGCGCCGGCATGGCGCTGCGCCGCGCCGCCGTGCAGGCCTGGCTCGACCGGGGCGGCCACGCCGCGCTGCCCGATCGCAAGGGCGCCGACCTTTCCTCGAGTGGCGACAACGACATCGTGCTCGCCGCGATGACCGCGGGCTGGGAAGCCGCGTATTTCCCCTCGTTGCGCCTGACCCATCTCATTCCCGCGTTTCGCACAACCCGTGACTACCTTGCGCGGCTCAACCGCGGCATCCAGCGCTCGTGGCTGCGCGTGCTGGCGCGGCACGAGGCCTGCCCCTGGCCGCCGATTGCGCCGTGGACCGTGTCGCTGCGGTGCGCCAAGGCCTGGTTCACCCACCGCGCCTGGTCGTCCCCCGCCGCCTACGTCCGCTGGCAGGGCGCCTGCGGGCACTTCGAGGGCCGGCGCAATTCCCCCGCATGAGCTATTCCGCCAAACTATTGACGGCCATCCGCCTGCTCCTGGGCGGGGACTGGACCCTGCTCAAGCACCAGGCGCGCGCGAACCTGGCCGACTGGCGCGTGCGCCGCGCCCGGGGCCGGCCCATTGTCTACCGCGATTTCGGCTTCCCCATGGTCTGCCACCTGGACTGGCCCGATTCGCTCCGCTACTTTGGGCACCAGGATGTGGACGAATGGGAGACCCGGCTGATGCGGCGCTGGCTGGAGCCGGGCGACACCGCCTTCGATTTCGGCGCCAACATCGGGATCTACACGTTTGCCGCCGCCGCCGCGGTCGGCCGCCGGGGCCGGGTCGTGGCGATCGATGCCGATCCCCATGTTGTCGAAAAACTCCGTTCGGGCGCGCAAATCCTGGACACCCCGCAGGTGACGCCGGTCCACCGGGCCATCACGCAGGAGAACGGCAGCGTGACATTCTACATTCGCGCCAACCACCAGGACACCGGCGGCCAGTCCCTGCGCCCCGAGGAGGCGGACCGCGCGGCCTGCACGGCCGTCACCGTCCCGGCCTGCACTGTGCCGCTCCTGCTCGGGGAACTGGAGATCACCGCCGTGCCGGCGCTGGTGAAGGTGGATATCGAGGGCGCGGAGGTCATGATGCTGGCCGCCACGCCGCCCGGCTGGTTCGCCGCCGACGGACCCTTGTGGCTTATCGAGATCAACCCCGGCGCGCTGGCCAAGTTCGGCGCCACGCCCCGCGCCGTGGCGGACTTCTTCCCGCCCGCCCATTTCGACTGCTGGCTGCTGCCCAAGCACCCCGTCGATCCGGCGGATTCCCCCCGGCTGCGGCGCCTGACGGCGACCACCACCTTTGCCGACTCGCACTACTACAATGTCTTCGCTCTCCCGCGCGATGCCTCCCGCCAGTCACGGCGGCGCCGGCTGGCCAGATTTTTTCCGGGCGCCTGAAGCCCGCCGCCCCACCCGGTCATGAGTTCAAGGCGCCAGACCCCACTTGCGCTTCGTCTCGGGCGGCTGCACCGAGGCCGCCTCGTTGCGCAGGAACAGGCGGCGCAGCGCCGGGTTCTCGCGGAAGCGCCGGCGCAGGCCCGCCGGCAGGATCACCAGGCCCGCCATCCGCAGCGCCTGCAGCCCGGTGCGCCACGCCAGCCGGGCCCAGCCCCCGGCGGACTCGTGCTGCATCACGCAAAGATCCAGGATCGGCACCCAGGCGCGCTGGCCCAGCCGGGCGTTGACAATCTTCTCGATGCGCTGGAGGTCGGCAAAGGTCCGGCCGTGGAAAATCTTCACCGCCGCGCAGGCAAACTGCACATGCTGCACGATGAAGTCGTATTCCGGTCCGAGCACCGAGTGGCGCAGGCCGGACTGATACAGGGCGACGCGGAAGGCCTTCTGGTCACTCACGTTGGTGTAATCGTAGAATCCGCCCGTGTTCAACGCCGCGTAGGCCAGGTGGATCTCGGACCACCGGGCGAAGAATTTCTCCACCTCCGGGCTGCGGCGGAAGCCGAACACCCCGCCGTTGAACTCGGGAAAGGCGTCCGGCACCTCGGGGATCCGGTAGTCGTGGCCCTCGAACAGCTGGTGCCCGATCATGTCGTATTGCTCCAGCAGCCGGAACATCTCGGACAGGTCGCCGGCGACATAAGTGTCGCAGTCCAGGTAGACGAAACGCTCGTAGGGGCACAGCGACATCAGCAGCTTGTCGCGGAAGGTGAAAGTCGGCTTCTCCACCACCACGATGTCGTCCCAGAATTTCTCCCCGTGCGCCTTGTCCGTGACCACGCACACGCGCGCCGCGGGGTTCGCCGCCCGCAGGTAGCGCACCGCCTCCGCCGTCTCGTGAAAATAGACCGCCCCGGTGGCGACATACACGAAGCCCTTCGTCCCCTTCCAGTCGTTGGCGGCGGTCATGGCACCAAATTACGGGCCAACGGCACGGCACGACAACCCCGGATTTAAGCGCGCGCCATGTCCACCCTCGGCAGGATCGCCTATTACGGCTGGTATCGTCCCCGGACCTTCGTGACGGAATTCTTCGCGGAGAACGGCTTTGTGCACGGGCGCATCAACCAGTGGCACGGGGCGCAGATGCGCGCCGCGGCCCGGCGGCTCCCCGCGCTGCCGGTGGCGGACGGGCCGCGCCACACCGCGCATTACCTGACCGGCCGGACCTTCTGGCACCTGACCGCCATGGCCGCCTATTCGCTGCAACAACACACGGCCGGCCGCATCCAGCCGGTGTTCCACAGCGACGGCCGCCTGGACGAACCCACCGTCGCGCAGTTGCGCGCCATCTTCCCCGCGGCGGATTTCGTCACCCATGAGCGCCAGCAGCAATTGCTGGCCCAATACGTCCCGGCCGACCGCTATCCCGTGCTCCGCCGGCTCTGGGGCGAATTCGTCCTGACCCGGAAACTGCTCAGCGTCCACCTCGGCCGCCCCGGCTGGAACCTCTTCCTCGACTCCGACACGCTCTTCCTCCGCCGCCCGGACCACCTGCTGGCGTGGTATGAACGCCCGGAGCGGCCTCTCTGCATGGAAGACCTCCTGGATTGCTATGGCTACGACCGGCCGCTGCTCGACCGACTGGCCGGTCAGCCGCTGCCTCCGCGCGTCAACACCGGGCTCATCGGGCTGCATTCCCCCTCGCTGGACCTGGACCGCGTCGAGTATTTCGCCCGCGAGCTGATGGCCAGCAAGGGCCTCGATCACTTCCTCGAACAGGCGATGACCGCCATGCTGCTGGCCGGCCGGCCGTTCGCCTACGCGCCGCCGGCCGACTATTTCATCCCGCGCAAGCTGGCCGACTGTCTGGAGCGGCGCGGCGTGTTCCAGCATTACGCCGGCCCCGCGCGCAAATGGTTTTACCGCCACGCCTGGCGCATGGTGCCGCCCGCCCCCCTGCCATGACCCCGGGCCGCCTCCTCTATCTCCTCTGGTTCAAGCCGCGGGCCGAGCTGCGCCAGTGTGTCGCCGCCGGCGGGCCGCTCGAGCAATGGCGGACCTGGCGCGGCCGCGTCGCGATGGAGCAGGCGGCGTGGACCCTGCCGGTTCCGCCCGCTCGCGGCGGCCGGCCGCTGGAACTGCACGTGCTGAGCGGCCGCCACTTCTGGTATCAGACCGCGTTTTGCCTCTGGACCTTCGCCCGGGAAAGCCAGCGCGACCTCGCTCCGGTCATCATCGACGACGGCAGCCTCGAGCCCGGCCAGGCGGAGGTCCTGCGGCGGCTGTTCCCGGCGGCGAAGCTCCGGTCCAACGCCGCGAACACCACCCTGCTCGACATCCACCTTCCGCGCGCGCGCTTTCCGGCCCTGCGGACCCGGATCGACGAATATCCCCTGCTGCGCAAGCTGACCGATCCGCACGTGGGCCAGACCGGCTGGAAGCTGCTGATGGATTCCGACCTGCTCTTTTTCCGCCGGCCGACGCTGCTGGTCAACTGGCTCGATGCACCCACCCAGCCGCTGCGCGCCACCGACATCCAGAATGCCTACGGTTATCCGCTGCCGCTCCTCGGCGAGCTGGCTGGCCGGCCGGTGCCCGAACTCGTCAACACCGGCCTCATCGGCCTGCGCAGCGAGGAGATCGACTGGGAGCAACAGGAATACTGGTGCCGCACCCTGGTCGGGCGACAGGGCACGCACTACTACCAAGAACAGGCACTCGTCGCCCTGCTGCTCGCCGGCCGCCCGCACATCACCGCACCGGCCGCCGACTACGTCACCCTGCCGCGCCCGCCCGAGGCGACCGCGTGCCGGGCCGTCATGCACCATTACGTCGCCGAATCGAAGCAATGGTATTTCCGCCACAACTGGCGGCGGGTGCTTTCCGACCGGCTTGGACCGGACAATCGCCAGCCATGAATTTGAACCCGAAGTATCTGCTCGGTGCGCTGCCGGATGCGGCTTGGCGACTGCTGCTCAGCCGCCAGCGGTTTCCGTTGCTGCGCACTTTCCAAATGGGACGGGAATGGGCCTACGACGCCTGCCGGTTCGCCGGCACCCGGGATTTCCCCGTGCTTTTTGATGTCGGGGCCCATGTCGGGGAGACTTCACTTTACCTGCATCGGTTCTTCCCTCGCGGCCAGATCCATGCATTCGAATTCGTGCCCGAGACCGCCCGGCAACTGAAGGAAAATGTCCGCCACCGGCCCAACATTCAGGTTCACGTCCAGGCTCTGGGCAGCACCAGCGGTGAACTGCAGGTTCCCCTGCAGGCTTACTCAAAGGTCAACAGCCTTCGGTTTGGCTCCCGGCCTGGACCGGGTTCTCCCCCGGCCGGCTCGCTCACGGTGCACGTCACCACGGTTGATGCCTTCTGCGCGAGCAACGGGATAACCCGCATTCACCTGCTCAAGACCGACGCCGAGGGCCTCGACCTGCAGATCATCGAGGGGGCGGCGGGCCTGATTGCCGCGCAGCAAGTCCCTTTCATCTTCAGCGAGGTCACCTTTGCGCCCACGGACGCGCAGCAGCACTTCGAGCCGGTGCACCGGTTCCTGACCCGGCGGGGATATCATCTCTGCGGATTCTATGAAGCCCATATCCACGAATCCCGCCACCTCTTCTGCAACGCGCTCTATTGCAACCCGGCCGCGCTGGCCGCGCCGGCGCGCTCACCATGACGCCGTTCCGCCTGCATTTTGACACCCGCGCGCTGGACACCCACTTCGCGGGCGTCTGGGCGGCGCGGCTGGCCGAATGGACCGTGCCGGCCGGCGTGCAGGTGACGGCCGATCCGGCCGAGGCGGATGCGATCCTCGACCTGTCATCGCACCACCACCTCGGTGGCGGCCGCAGCTTCTCGGTTCATCCCGCGAGCCACTATCACCACTGGCCGGAAAAGACCTTCGACTGGGACTCGACCGATTTCCCCAGCGGCCGCATGGCGGGGCTGTATTGCTCCCTCTCCCGGCAGCAGCACGACCCGGCCCGGCACCGGGGTTTCTGCTATCCGTGGCGCCACAATGCTGCGGTGGCCCTCCGGTCGCAGTCCGAGGCCATCCTGCTCTACGGGTTCAGCGGCAGCGTCTCCTCGGGCCTGCGCGCCCGGATGCTGGCGGCCCTCACCCGGACCGCCGGGCCGGATTGCCTGATCCGGCAGACCGGCAGCATGTGGGACCGCATGTTCAGCGGCGGGACCGATCCGGACAAGACCCGCTACGCCGACGACCTCGCGCGCTGCAAGTTCATCCTCTGCCCGCGGGGCAACGGCCTGTCCAGCATCCGCATTTATGAGGCGATGGAAACCGGCCGCGTGCCCGTCATCCTGAGCGACCGGCTCGCCCTGCCCGAATGCATCGACTGGAGCACTGCGGCCGTGGCGATCGCCGAGCGCGACCTGGACCGCGCCCCGCAGCTCCTCGCCGCGCGGGCCGCCGACTGGCCCGCCCTCGCCCGCTCGGCCCGCGCCCAGTGGGAGGACAAGTTCAGCGACGCCCGCCTCCTCGCCACCCTGGCCGGGGAGTGCCGGCGGCTGCTGGACTTGCGGCGCCACGCCCGGCGCGGCACGACGTGGTTCATCCCCCTCCGGATTCTTCCCTCCTGGCTGCTGTTCCAGGCCAAGGCCGGCCGCCGCCGGTTGCAGCGGTCCGTCCGTCGTTCCGCCTAGCGTCCGCTCCCCGCCATGCCCCTCGTTTCCATCATCATCCCCTGCCACAACGCGGAGCGCTGGCTGGCCGCGACCCTGGAATCCGCCCTCGCGCAGACCTGGCCCGACCGGGAAATCATCCTCGTGGATGATGGCTCGACCGACGGCAGCCTCGCCCTCGCCAGGACCTTCGAGTCCCGCGGAGTGAAAGTGGTGGCGCAGGCCAACGCGGGCGCCGCCGCCGCGCGCAACACCGGCCTCCAGCTCGCCCGCGGCGACTACCTGCAGTTCCTCGATGCCGACGATCTGCTGGCACCGGACAAGCTCGGGCCGCAGGTCCGGCTGCTGCAGGCGCGCGGGAACGATTGCATCGCCGCCTGCGCCTGGGGCCGCTTCACCACCGACCCCGCCGCGGCCGTGCCCGACCCCCGCCGGGAGCTCTGGCGCGACCTCACCCCCGCCGACTGGCTGGTGCTCGCCGCCGAGCACAACCTGATGATGGCCACCGCCACCTGGCTGCTGCCCCGCGCCATCGTCGACCAAATCGGCCCGTGGGACACCGCCCACCGCTCCAATCCGCTCGACGACATGGATTATTTCGACCGCGCCCGGGCCGCCGCCCGGATGGTGCTGTTCTGCCCGGACACGCGCACCCACTACCGCTCCGCGCTCACCGGCAGCCTCAGCCAGGTGCGCAGCGCCGCCGCCTGGATGGCGATCAGCGCCACCCTGCATCGCTCCGCCGATTTGCTGCTGAAGCTGGAGGACTCCGCCCGCACACGCCACGCGGTTGCGACGATGCTGCAGCGCTTCATCTACGAACTTTACCCGGCGGGCCCGGAACTGGCCGCCGCCGCCGCCGCACGGGTCCGCCAGCTCGGCGGCTCGGGCCTCCGGCCGGAATTCGGCCCCGCCCGCCGCCGGCTTGCGGCTGTGATTGGCTGGAAACTCACCAAGCGGCTGCACCAGGCCTTCACCCATGGCTCCTGAGACCATCACCTTCGACCGGCTGGTCACCGACTACCGGAACACCGCGGAGCATAACGACTGGCTGCACACGAAGCTGGCGGAGATGACCTGGGCCGACCCCCTCCTCGCCGCGCACCGCCGTCATGTGGAGGACAATACACTGGGCTTCGGCGATCCGGCCTTCCACAGCATGTGGCGCCTGCTCCTGCAGGCTGCGGCGGCGCGCTTCGGCCCGGTCCGCGCACTCGAGATCGGCGTGTTCAAGGGCCAGGTCATCTCGCTCTGGTCGCTGCTCGCCCGCGAGGACCGGCTCGACCTCCGCGTCTCCGCCCTCACCCCGCTGACCGGCCAGCCCATGCCGCGTTCCCGCGTGCTCAACAAGCTGCGCCACTGGTTTAGCCCGCGCTTCCGCGAGCAGGTGGCGAGCGGCAACTTCCACCCCGAGGCTGACTACGAGGGCAGCATCCGGGCGCTTTTCGCCCGTTATTCGCTCGATTTCGACCGCGTCACGGTCCACCGCGGATATTCCACCGACCCGGCGCTGCTGCAGCGCCTCGCGGCAGAGACCTACCACATCGTCTATGTGGACGGCGATCACACCTACGAGGGCGCGCGGCATGATTTCACCCATTTCGGCCCCAAGGTCGCGCCCGGCGGCTGGCTGGTCGCGGACGACGCCGGGGCTGACCTGCCCGGCACCGTTTTCTGGAAGGGGTTCGAGACGGTCACCCGCGCCGCGGGCGAGCTGCCCGGGCTCGGCTTCGCCAATGTCCTCAACGTCGGCCACAACCGTGTCTACGAACGCACCCGCTAAGGCCGCGCTCGTCCGCGTCTTCGTCCCCACGTGGCGCCGGGCGCGGCTGCTGCCCCGCGCGCTCGCCAGCCTGCAGGCGCAGACCTGCCGCGACTGGGTGTGCGAACTGCACAACGACGATCCGGCCGACCCGGAGCCCGGCCGTATCGCGGCGGCCCTGGGCGATCCCCGCATCACCGTCATCAACCACGCGCGCAATCTCGGCGGCACCGCCGCCTTCAACCAGTTCTTCCGCGCCACGGCGGAGCCGTTCTACGCGATGCTGGAAGACGACAACTGGTGGGAGCCGGAATTCCTCGCCGCCCTGCTGGCCGCCGCCGCCGCGCAGCCGTCGGTCACCGTCTTCTGGGCGAACATGCGCCTGTGGGAGGAACTGGCCGGCGGCGCCTTCCGCGATACCGGCCGGCTCGTCTGGCCGGCGGGCGACGCGCCGCGACTCATGCCCTGGGGCCAGCCGGCGCAGATCGGCGGCGCGCTCCATTCCCACGGGGCGGCCCTGTTCCGTTCCCGGCCCGGTGATGATTTCTCCACCCCGGCCGTGCCCATTGCGGTGACCGAGCCCTTCCGCGAGCGCCGCCTGCCCCATCCGCTCGTCCTCGTGCCCCGGCCGCTCGCCAACTTCTCCCTCACGCTCGAGACCGCGCGCTCGCGCGACCCCGCCGAATGGGCCGAGACGCAGGCCATGCTTGCCGCGACGTTTTTTCTGGACTGTCCCTGGGATGAGGCGCGGCGCGCGCAGGTCTGGGCCGACGCCCGCGCGCAACACCCGACGGGCACGACCAACCTCATCCTCGCGGCCCTGGCGCACCCCGGCTGCCGCGGCCTGCTGCGGCACGCACGGTGGGGCGACTGGTGGGTGGCCCTGCGCGGGTTCGGGCGGCGGCCGGGGTTGTATTTCCGCGTCCGGCGCTCGCGGCGGGCCCATGCTGACTGGTGGGATTATCTGGTGCGGCACACGGCCGCGCGCTGGCGGGAGGCGCGCTCATGATGCCCGGGCCGCGCATCGCCTGGCTGCCCCTGCCCCGACCGATCAACCCGGTCCTCTCCACCTGGCTGGATTTCTTCCGCTGGACCGCGGCGTTCGCGGTGTGCCTCGCGCACACCCGCGCGGGGGTGATGGTGGATTATTCCGCCGGGATGGAGCCCGGCTGGCTGGCCCGCGCCGCCTACTGGCTGCCGGGATTCGCCCATTCCGCCGTCATGGTTTTTTTCGTGCTGAGCGGCTACCTGGTCGGGGGCGAGATCCTGCGCGGCCTGCACCGGGGCGACTTTGACTGGCGCCTCTACGCCTGCCGGCGCCTCGCCCGGCTCTATGCGGGCTACCTGGCGGCGCTGCTGCTGGGCGCATTGTGGGACCGGATCGGCCTGCACTTTTTCAACTCCCATCACCTCTACGACCTGCGGGAGAATTTCATCACGGTCATCACCTACCCGGTCAGCGAACGCACGGGTCTCCCGGTCCTTGCCGGCAACCTCGCGTTCTGCCAGACGATCCTGGTGCCCACCTACGGCAGCAACGGCGCGCTCTGGAGCCTGGCCAACGAGGCGTGGTATTACGCCCTCGTGCCGCTCGCCCTCTGGCCGTGCTGCACCGCCGGGCCGGGCCGGGGCCGGATCCTCGCCCTCGGCCTGTTCGCGGCCGGCGCCTGGTTCGTCGGCGGGAAAATCCTGCTCTACGTGACGATCTGGCTGATCGGCCTGGTGCCGCACGCCCTGCCGCGCCCGTTGTGGCGCCACCCGTGGCTGCCGGCCGCCGCCTTCCTTCTCCTGCTGACCGCGGCCCGGCTGCACCTGTTCCCGGAACTGACCCAATGGGGGTTCGATCTGCTCGTCGCGGGCTCGTTCGCCCTGCTGCTCAATGCGCTGGAGTTCCAGTCCCGGCCCGCCCCCGGGCCCGCCGCCTGGCACCGGGCGATGGCCGGTTTCTCCTACACGGTCTATCTCGCGCACTGGCCGCTGGCCCTGCTCATCATTGCGGTGTTCCAGCAGGTGCTGGGCCTGGGCTACCGCATGCCCTTCTCCGCCGCCGCCGTCGGCCTCGTGGTGCTGCTCACCGCTTTCGTGTATGCCTACTGCTGGGTCCTTTCCCGCGGCACGGAACTCCAGACCCCGCGCATCCGTGACTGGCTGCTCCGGCTCACGGGCCCGCGGGCCGTCCGCCCATGAGCGCGCGCCGCATCCTCATCCTCACCTCGGCCCACCTGTGCCGTAATCCCCGTGTGGTCAAGGAGGCCAGCACGCTCGGCGCCGCGGGCTACGACGTCACGGTGATGAGCATTTCCGTGCAGCCGCGCTTCGAGCGGATGGACCTCGAACTGATGCGCGGCCTGCCGTTCAAGCGCGTGACCCTCGACTACGCCGCCAACACCGTGGACGCGCGCGTGACCGATTTCTTCCAGCGCGCCGCCACCTGGACCGCGCGCCGCCTCTGCAGCGAACTCGAGGTCGAGACGGCGCAGACGCTGGGCCCGGCCGGCGCCCTGCTGCGGTTCGCCCGCACCTTCCCCGCCGACCTGACCATCGTCCACACCGAGATTCCCATCTGGGCCGCCCAGCATCTCATCGCCGACGGCCGGCGCGTGGCGGTGGACGTGGAGGACTGGTATTCGGAGGATTTGCTCTACGCCGACCGGCAGAGCCGTCCGATCAAGCTCCTGCGGCATGCCGAGGCAGCCGCCCTGCGCCAGGCCGCCTACACCTCCGCCACCGCGCAAAGCATGGCCGACGCCCTTACCGCGGCCTACCAATGCCCGCCGCCGATCGTGATCCGGAACAGCTTCCCGCTGCAGCCGCGCTCGCGGGTGGACGCGCCGGCCGCCCCGGACGCGCCGAGCTTCATCTGGTTCTCCCAGACCATCGGCCCCGGCCGCGGCCTCGAGCTGTTCTTCGCCGCGTGGGCCCGCACCACGCAGCCGAGCCAGGTCTACCTGCTTGGCGACGAGCGGCCCGGCTACCGGGCGAAGCTCCTCGGGCGCCTGCCCGAGTCCCGCCGTGGCGATCTCCACTTCATTCCCCTCGTGACCCCCGAGCAGCTGCCGGGCAAGCTGGCGGAGTTCGACCTCGGCCTGGCGCTCGAACCCCGCTGGCCGCTCAACCGCAACATCACCATCACGAACAAAATCCTCCAATACCTGAACGCCGGCCTGGCGGTGATCGCCACCGACACCGCCGGCCAGAAGGAGGTCATGGCGGCCGCGCCCGACTGCGGCGTGCTCATCGCGGCGCACGAGACCACCGAGTATGCCGCGAAGCTCGACGCGCTGCTCGGCAACCGCGCCCGCCTCCGCGCCACCCAGCTGGCGGCCCGGGCCGCCGCCGAGCGGGAATTCTGCTGGGAACGCGAAACGCCCCGCCTCCTCGCCGCCGTCGGCGCGGCCCTCCGCTGATTCCATGGCCCCTTCCCGCCGCTCCCGCCGCCAGATCGCCAAGGAATTCCTCCGGCAGCTGGCCATCGAGCTGTCCGGCGGCCTCCTGCATCTTTTCAGCCGTTCCTACGAGCTCAAGGAGACGCCCACCGTCGTCATCGCCCCGCACCAGGACGACGAGACGCTCGCCTGCGGGGGTGTCATCGCCCGCAAGCGCAGCGAGGGTCTGCCCGTGCACGTCGTCTTCATCACCGACGGCTCCGCCTCGCACCCCTCGCACCCGCGGCTGGGGCCGCCGGCCATCGCCGCGCTGCGCGCCCGCGAGGCCATGTCGGCCATGGCCTACCTCGGGGTCGAGCGCACCGCCGTGCATTTCCTCAACGAACCCGACGGCTCCCTCAAGACCATCACCCCGGCCCGCCGCGAGGATCTCGTGGCCCGTCTCGCCGGCCTGCTCCGCCGCATCGGGCCGGTGGAAATTTTCCTTCCCTGCCATCCGGACGGCAGCACCGAGCACGATGCCACCTTCGGCTTCGTCCTCGACGCCGTCGGCCGGGCCGGCCTGCGGCCCGACCTCTGGCAATACCCCGTCTGGTCGTGGTGGAACCCCACGCTGCTGGTCCGCCGCTGGCTGAGCACGCCCGAATGCCGGCGGCTCGCCGTGGAGGATTACCAGCAGGCCAAGCAACACGCCATCGCCTGCTACCAGTCGCAGATCGCCCCCCTCCCTCCCGACAACTCGCCGGCGCTGCCCGCCGACCTCGTGGCGATCTTCAATTCCGACACGGAATTTTTCTTCCGCTACCCCCTGCCCGCGCCCATCCCGCCCGCCGACCCGACATGAAGCTGTTCCGCCCCGACCTCCTCGCCAAGCTGCGGCGCAAGTTCCTGCTCGAGCCCGCCGGCTACGGCCGGCCCGTGGACCAGGCCGCCGTCGACGGCGAATACCGCAGCGGCGCCTGGGCCCATTTCCACCAGCTGCCCGAGCTGCCGCGCCAGAGCGTCATCGTCGGCTACGTGACCGCGCTGCACCCGAACCCCGCCATCCTCGACCTCGGCTGCGGCAGCGGCCGGCTGGCCCAGCTGTTCGCGCCGCATCCCTTCCGGCGCTACCTCGGGGTGGACCTTTCGCCCGTGGGCATCGGGCTGGCCCGCGCGCTCGGCCTGGCGCGCTGCGAATTTGTCGAGGGGAACTTCGAGACCTGGCGCCCGGCGGAAAAGTTCGGCGTCATCCTGTTCAGCGAATGCATCGGCTACGCCCACGATCCGGGCGCGCTCGTCGCCGCCTTCCTGCCCTGGCTGGAGCCGGGCGGCACCGTGGTCATCTCGCATTTCCGCTACGGCCACTGGGAGGCGCACTGGCGCCGTGTCCTCCGCCACCTCGCGCCGTTCGCGGCCGTCACCGTGGCCAATGAGTGCGGCCAGACCTGGGACATCAAGCTGCTGCGCCCGCCCGCCGCCCCATGAGCCGCCGCGTCCTCCTAGTCAGCCCGCACTTCCCGCCGGTCAACGCCCCCGACATGCAGCGGGTGCGGATGAGTCTCCCGTATTTTGTCGCGGCCGGCTGGGAGGTCACCGTGCTCACCGTCGCCGACCCCACGCCCACGGCGCCGCTTGAGCCGGAGCTTGCCGCCACGGTGCCGGCCGGCGTGCGCGTCGCCCGCGCCCATTGTTTCTCCCGCCGCTGGGCCGGGCTGCTGGGCGTCAACAATGTCGCGCTGCGTTCGCTGCCGTTTCTCTTCCTCGCGGGCTGCCGGCTGCTCACCGCCCGGCGCCACGACGTGGTCTATTTCTCCACGACGATGTTCGTCGTGCTGCCGCTCGGCCGGCTCTGGAAGCTGCTTTGCGGCGTGCCTTACGTCATCGACCTGCAGGATCCGTGGGTCAGCGACTATTATGAGCGCCCGGGCGCCGCGCGGCCGCCCGGCGGCTGGAAATACGCCTTCGCGCAGGGGTTGGGCAGGCTGTTCGAGGGTTGGACGATGCGCGGCGCCGCCCACCTCATCACCGTCTCGGCCGACTACGCCGCCGCGCTGCGCCGCCGCCACCCGGCGCTGCACGCGCTGCCGGCCACCGAGCTGCCCTTCGGCTCGCCCGATCCCGACCTCGCGCTGGTCGCGGCCCGCCGGCCAATCCGCGCCCCGCTCCTGCCGGCCGGCGGCGTGCGGCTGGCCTTTGCCGGCGCGCTCGGGCCCGGCATGCTGGCCGCGGTCGAGGTCCTGTTCGCCGCGATGGCGCAGGCGCGGCAGGAAGGCGTGCCGGTGTCGGCGCATTTCTTCGGCACCAGCTACTCGCCAGCGGCGTCAGGCCGCCCCGCGACGCTTGCGCTCGCCGCGCGATATGGTTTGTCGGACTGTGTGCACGAGCAGACCGACCGCCTCCGCTACTTTGACGCCCTGCAGGTGACGCTGGAAGCGGACGCCAACCTCCTGTTCGGCTCGACCGACCTGGCGTTCACCCCGTCCAAGATCCTCGCGGTGCTCGCCGCCGGCCACCCCGTGGTCGCGCTGGCACCCCAAGGCAGCGCGATGGCGGGGCGTCTCGCGCAACTCGGGCAATCCTGCGTGAGCTTCCCCGCCACCGGCCCGGACGCCGGCAGTGTGCGGACGGCCGCCGACCTGCTGCGGGCGCTGGCGGCGGGGCAGCTGGCTGCGCCCGCCCGGGCTGCGCTGGACCGCTACACCGCGCGCGCCGTCGCGGAGCGGCAGCTGGAAATCCTGACTGCCGCCCTCCCCGCCTGACCTCCATGGAATTCGTCAACGCCCAGCCCCAGCCCGACGAGACCGTCATGGACTACTCGATGCTCGGCGGCGCCCATGCCCAGCGCGGCCGCAAGCTTTTCCTGACCGCCCTCGCCATCCTGGCCGCGACCCTCGCCTACCTGGCCTACAACGCCAACGTCAATGACATCCTCCATCTTTACCTCGGCCTGATCATGTTCATCCTGGCGGCCGTGCCGTCGCTGCTGTGGGCGCGCAGCGGGGGCAGCCGGTTCCCGGTCTTTGAGACCATCCTGATCCTCACCGCCAACGCCTACGCCATGCCCGTGCTCAAGGGGCAGGAGCAGCTGGCCAACTATTCGCCCGACGTCGTCACCCGCGCCTGCCTGACTGTGATTCTCTACCAGCTCAGCGCCATCGTGACCTATGTCACGGTCAAGGGGCTGCCCGGCCGCTCCCGCTTCTGGCGCGAATCGCTCATCACCAACCAGGTTGAGAAATTCGTCGTCTACGGCCTGATCACCTCGACCACCTACATCTGGATGAGCACGTTCACCAGCTGGGTGCCGCGCGACCTGGAAAGCATCCTGCGCGCGATCTTCTACGGGGTGGGCATCCTCTGCACTTTCGTGAGCACGCAGCGGTGGGGTCGCGGCGAACTGAGCCAGGCGGAAAAGATGGTGCTGCTCTGCACCCTGATCCCCCAGCTCATCTTCATGAGCGTCGGCCTGATCCTGATCGGGGCCATCAGCCTCATCGGCATCGCTTTCCTCGGCTACCTTTCGGGCGGCAAGCGCATCCCCTGGCTGGTCCTGGGGGGAACCTTCGCCCTCCTTGCCCTGCTGCACACGGGCAAGACCCAGATGCGCACCAAATACTGGGACCAGCACCTGCCGCCGCCGACGATGGGCCAGCTCCCGGCCTTCTATGCCGAATGGGTGGAAAACGGCCTGGCCCCCACCAGCGGCGGCAAGACCGTGAGCCAGAAGATGCTCGAGCGCACCTCGCTCATGCACATCCTCTGCCTCATCGTCGACTACTCGCCCGCACGGCAGGATTACCTTTACGGCAAGACCTACACCTACGTCCTGCCCCAACTCGTCCCCCGCCTGTTCTGGCCGGACAAGCCGCGCTCGCACGTCGCGACCTACGAGCTTTCGATCTACTATGGCCTGCAGGGCGAGGAGGACACGAGCACCACGACCATCGCGTTCGGGCTGCTCACCGAGGCCTACGCGAACTTCGGGCTGTTCGGCGCCTGCCTCCTCGGGCTGTTCTGGGGCTACTGGCTGAAGAAACTGCAGATCTGGTCCACCTTCAGCCCGATGTTTTCCTTCGCCGGCCTGCTCATGGTGCTGCTCACCGCGTGGGCCTTCTCCGCCGAGCTGACCATGGCGGCCTGGGTGTCGTCGCTCGAGCAGGCGGTCGTCGTCGTGCTCGGCGTGCCCATGATCATCCGCAGCCTGTTCGGCCTCTGACCCCCGGCCATGCGCCGCCTCGCCATCGTCCTCTCGCACCCGGTGCAGTATTACAGCCCGTGGTTCCGCTGGCTGCGGGCGCACACCGCGCTGGAATTCCGCGTGTTTTACCTCTGGGATTTTGGCGTCACCGCGCAGCGCGACCCGCAGTTCGGGTCCGTGCTCCAATGGGACGTGGATCTGCTCGCCGGCTACGACGCGGAGTTCGTGCCCAACGTGGCCCGCGATCCCGGCACGCATCATTTCCGCGGGCTCGACAACCCGGCGCTCACCGCGCGGCTCGCGGCGTGGCGGCCGGGGGCCGTGCTGCTCTTCGGCTACAACTGGCTCTCCCACCAGCGCGCCCTCTGGTGGGCCCGGCGGCACGGCGTGCCGCTGCTGTTCCGCGGCGACTCCCACCTGCTCGGCCGCACGCAGCTCCCCTGGCCCCGCCACCGGCTGCTGGAGTTTCTCTTCCGCCGCTTCGCCGCCTTCACCTGCGTCGGCGCGGCCAACCGCGACTACTTCCGCGCGCTCGGCGTGCCGGAAGAAAAACTTTTCTTCGCGCCGCACGCGGTGGATGCGGCACGCTTCAATCCGGCCGATCCCGCGGCCCGCGCGGCCGCCGGGGCCCTGCGCGCGGAACTCGGGCTGGCCGGCAAACGCGTCGTGCTCTTCGCCGGCAAATTCACCGACCGCAAGCAGCCGGGGGAGCTGCTGTCGGCCTTCCTCGCGGTTGCCACGCCGGCCGACGCGCTGGTTTTCGTCGGCGACGGCGCCGAGAAGGCCCGCCTCACCGCCCTGGCCGCGGCGGCGCCGGCCGCGTGCGTCCGCTTCCTACCCTTCGCCAACCAGACGGAGATGCCCGCGCGCTACCTGCTCGCCGACATCTTTGCCCTGCCCTCGCGCGGCAGCTACGAGACGTGGGGGCTGGCGGTCAACGAGGCCATGCACCTTGGCGTGCCCTGCCTCGTCTCCGACCTCGTCGGCTGCCAGCGCGACCTCGTCCGCCCCGGCGAGACCGGCTGGGTGTTTCCCGCGGCCGATGCCGCCGCACTGGCCGCGACGCTCTCGACCGCGCTCCGCACGCCGCCCGGAGAGCTCGCCCGCCTGCACCGCAATGCCCTCGCCACGGTCGCGGGTTACACTTATCAGCAGACCAGCGACGGCCTGCTGGCGGCCCTGGCCAGCCTGCCGCCGGCCTGACCCCATGCGCATCACCATCGTCAACGGATTCTTCCTGCCGGTGCCGCCCATCTCCGGCGGCTCCACGGAAAAATCCTGGTTCAACCTCGCCCGGGAGTTCGCGGCGCGTGGCCACGAGGTGACGATTATCTCCCGGCGCTGGCGCGGCTTCCCCCACAAGGAGACGAGCGAGGGCATCCGCCATGTGCGGCTCTCCGGCTGGAACCACCAGCGCCAGCTCTGGCGCAACCTGCTCCTCGACTTCCTCTGGAGCTGGCGCGTTTTCTTCGTCCTGCCCGCCGCCGACATCGTCGTGGTCAACACCGTCGCCCTGCCGGCGTGGCTCGGCCGGCTCAAGCCCCGCGCCGGCCGGGTCGTCATCATGACGGGCCGCATGCCGAAGGGCCAGTATCGCCGTTACCGGGACATCGCCCGCGTGCTCGCCGCCAGCTCCCATGTCCGCGACCGGGTCCTCGGGGAAAATCCGGCGCTCGGCCCCGTGATGCGCGTCTGCGGTTATCCCATCGACTGGCGGTTGCTCAACCGGGAAGGCGAATCGCTCCCGCCCACCCTGCCCGAGTCCCGGGCCGAGGAGGTCGTCATCGGCTTCGTCGGCCGCATCCATCGCGAGAAGGGCCTGCTGCTGCTCGCGGACGCCATGAAGCTCATCAAGGACGCCCCCGGCCTGCCGCCATTCCGGCTGCTGCTTTGCGGACCGGTGGACATCGCGCACGGCGGCTCCGGCGCCCTGTTCCGCGGCCAGCTGCTCAACCAGCTCTCGTCCGCGATGCCCACCAGCCGGTTCAACCTGCTCAACCCGGAGTTCAACGACCGGACGCTCGCGGGCGTCTACCGGCGCATCCACATCTTCTGCTACCCCAGCCTGGCGGAAAAAGGCGAGACCTTCGGCGTCGCCGTGGCCGAGGCGATGGCTGCCGGCGCCGTCCCCGTCGTGTCGCGCCTCGCCTGCTTCACGGATTTCGTGCGCGACGGGGCCAACGGGCTCGTCTTCGACCACACCGCGCCCGACGCCGCGGCCCGGCTGGCCGCCGCGCTCGTGCGCCTGCTGGGTGACGCCGCCCTGCGCCAGCGGCTGGCAGAGGCCGCCCGGCAGGATGTCCGCACCTACGACTACGCCCCTTACGCCGAAGCCCTGCTCGCGGACTTCGCGCAGTTGACCACCCCCGCAAAGCCCGCATCCTCGGCCCCGTGAGCGATCCTTACCTTGGACAGGATTGTGTGACGCCCTACGCGAAGCCGGCGGTGCTCGGCCGCTGGCTGTGGCTGCTCGTGCAGTCCACGCTTTTCCGCTGGAGCCCACGCCCGTTCCATGGCTTCCGCGCCTGGCTGCTGCGCTGCTTCGGCGCCGACATCCCCGGCCCGGTGGTGATTTTCCCGACCGCGCGGGTCGTCTTCCCCCGGAATCTCTCGCTGGCCCCGCACAGCATGGTCGGGCCGCACGTCAACCTCTACAACCTCGCCCCCATCCGCCTCGATTACGGCGCCAATCTCAGCCAGCATTGCCACCTCTGCGCCGGCACCCACGACTTCACGCGCTGGGATATGCCGCTCGTCACCCGGCCGATCGTCATCGGCCGCAACGTCTGGCTCGGCGCCGATGTCTTCGTCGGCCCCGGCGTCACCATCGGCGAACTCTGCGTTGTCGGGGCGCGCTCGGTCGTGGTGAAGGACCTGCCGGCGCGCAAAATCTGCGTCGGCGCGCCCTGCCGGCCGGTCAAGGACCGGCCGGAGCCGGCATGAGCGCGTCCCTGCCCCGCTCGCTTTCCCTCCGGTGGTTCCCTGCGCTGGCCGCACTGTTCGCCCTGCTGTGCCTGCCCCTGCTTTTCTCCCCGGGTGAAAGCAATTATACCTGGGATGAGACATCCTATCACCTGCCCGCGGTCCGCCAGATCCGCACGCACTGGCCCCGGCTTGACGTATTGCACGACAGCCTGTCCGCCACGGCACCCGGCTATCACTATTTCCTGGCGGGAGTGTCATTCCTGACCGGCACCGGGCGCCAAGCGCTCCGGCTGGTCAATTTCGCCGTCAGCCTTGGATTGCTGGGTCTGCTGTGGAAATTCTGGCCTGCCGGCTATTCGCCGCGCCTGGCCTGCCTCGCCGTGTTCCCGCTCGCCGCCTCCAATTTCTTCGTCAAGTCGGCCTCGTGGGTGGTGACTGACAATGCCGCCCTGCTGGCGATCGCGGGAGCGCTGGGCGCGCTGTTCTTCGTCCCCGCCCGCAGCGGCCTGCCCTGGTCCAGCGGATTGGCCGCCGCCGCGGTCTGCATCCGCCAGTCCGGCGTCTGGCTGGTGGCGCCGCTTTGCGTCTGCCTGCTCGGGAAGGACCAGTCCCGCCTCCGTTTGCTCCTGCTCGCACCGCCGCTGCTGGCCCTCGCGTGGCTGGTCGTCGCCTGGCACGGACTTGTGCCGCCGGATTGGCAGGAAAGTCACCAGGCGGGCGCCGGCCTTGTCCCGGCCGCCGGCACTTATGCGCTCGCCGTGCTCGCCCTGCTTGGCATGGCCTACTACGCGGCCGGTCGGCCGCCGGCGTGGAAGGATGATCTGTTCAGCCCCTGGACCGGGCTTGGCGCCCTGGCGGGACTGGGGGTGGCGCTGGGGGGCCCGAACGTGCCCGCCTACGCCGAAGGCCGCTGGGGCGGCTATCTCTGGGTGGTGGCCGGGCATCTGCCGGCGGTGGGTGCGTATTCATTGCTTTTCCTCCTCCTGGCTCCCGCGGGCGGCGCATTGCTGGCCATGCTGGGGCGCCGCCTCTGGCTGGAGGCGGGGGCTTCCGCCGCGCTGGCCTGGTTCGCCGCCTATGCGTGCTGGTTCGCCACCGGTTTGTCCAACCGGCAGGTCTATCATCGTTACTTTGAGCCGGTCACCCTCGTGTTGCTTATCTGCTGGCTGGCTTTGCTGGCGAGGGCCCGCCCGCCCACGGAACCGCGCCGGACCACGCCGTTGGCGGTCCTCGGCAGCCTGCAATTGGCGCTGACGCTGGTCACGGCTTATGGCCGGACCTTTGGACTGCTTTGATGCGCATGCGTGTCGCCCAGATCGTGCCGAGCCTCGAGGACCGCCACGGCGGCCCGTCGAAGTCGGTGCGCGCGCTGGCCAACAGTCTGGCCGCCTTCGGGGAATCGGTGGAATTGCTCGCGACCGTCGAGGCGGGCGAAGCCCTTGCCCCTTCCGCCGGCGACGCCGCGGCTATCCGGTTGTTTTCCCGGGTTGTGCCGCGCTGGCTCGCGCGCGCGCCGGAACTCCGGACCCATCTGCGGCACGCGGAATTCGACGTCGTGCACCACCACTCGCTCTGGCTGCTGACGTTGCGCTACGCGCACGAGGCCGCCCGCCGCCGGCGGGTGCCCTTGGTGGTCTCCCCGAGGGGCATGATGAGCGGCTGGGCCTATGCGCACCGCCGCTGGCGCAAGGCCCTCGCGGAGCACTTCGTGCACCCCGGGGCGTTCGCCGGTGCCGCCGGCTGGCACGCCACCAGCCCCGAGGAGGCCGACGACATCCGCGCGCTCGGATTCACACAGCCGGTGTGCGTTTCGCCCAACGGCGTGGCCCTGCCCGCCGGGGCGGACCTGGCCGCCGCGCGCGCGGCCTGGCTGGACCTCTGCCCGGCGGCGCGCCCACGCCCCGTGGCCCTGTTCTACTCGCGCTTCCACCGCAAGAAGCGGCTGCGCGAATTGATCGACCTGTGGCTGTCCGCCCCGCGCGGCGACTGGCTGCTGCTCATCGCCGGCCTGGCGGAGGACTACACCGCGGCCGGGCTGACCGCCGCGATCGCCGCCGCGGGCGGCGCGGACCGCATCGCGGTGTTCGACGGCGCGGGCCGGCCGCCGCCCTACGCGGTGGCTTCGCTCTTCGTCCTGCCGTCGCACTCCGAGAATTTCGGACTCGTCATCGCCGAGGCGCTCGCCGCCGGCGTGCCCGCGCTGGTGACCGACACGACGCCCTGGAGGGGCCTGGCCGGGAGCCAGTGCGGCTGGTGCGTGCCGTGGGCGCAATACGGCGAGACGCTGGCCGCGGCTCTGGCCACCCGTCCGGCCGGACTTGAGGCGATGGGCCGGCGCGGCCGCGAGTGGGTCGCGCGGGATTTTTCCTGGGAACGGGCGGCCGGACTGCTGGTTGAATTCTACCGTCATCTGCGCGATGAGCGACGCTGAGCCGAACAATTCCGATCCGCGGCGGCGCCGCCCCACCGGCCCGCTGGAGCAGCTGGTCGTGCTGCACTTCAGCACCCTGCTGGTCTTCACCTCGTGGGCCTTCGGCGGGCAGGCGCCGTGGGTGCGCCAGGTCATCGCGGGCTGGGGTGCGGTGGGCGTGCTGCTGTTCATCATCGCCTGCGCGACCCGGGGAAAGTCCGCCGGCGGCGACGCCCGCTGGCCGGCCCTGCGCCACCTGTGGCCGCTCTGGCTCTACGACGCGGTGGTCCTCGCCAGCTGCTTCAACCCGGGTTTCAGGGAGACCGTCATTGCCGGTTCGCCCTCGCTCGTCATGGCCGACCCGGTCTGGTGGCTGCCCAGCGCGGCGCGGCCGCTGCTGGCGTGGAAGGAGCTGTGGCAGTTCAACGTCATCGTGCTCAGCTGCTACAACCTCTGCCTCGTCCTGCACCGCCGCCGGCAGGTGCGCACGGCGCTGCTCGTGCTGGGTGGCAACGCCGTGGCGCTGGCCGTGTTCGGCACGTTCCAGAAGCTGGCCCACGCCAACGGCCTGTGGTTCGGCCTCGTGCATTCGCCCAACCCGAGGTTTTTCTCCACCTTCATCTACCACAACCACTGGGGCGCGTTCACGCTGCTGAACACGGCGGCGTGCCTCGGGCTGCTCTTCCACTTCCTGCGCCGCGGCGGCCAGCGCGACAGCTGGCACTCGCCCGTCCTCCTCGGCGCCGTCGCCACGCTGCTGCTGACGCTATCGGTGCCGCTCAGCGCCTCGCGTTCCTGCACCGTGCTGATGAGCCTGCTGCTCGGCGGCGCCCTCACCCATTTCCTGGCCCGGCTCGTCCGCCGCCGGCGCGAGCACCACGAGTCGGTCCTGCTGCCGGTGGCGGGCCTCGTGCTCGCGGCCCTGCTGGCCACCGGCGCCGTCGCCTGGCTGAGCCGCGAGGTCATCGCCCAACGCGCCCGGCTGACCTCCGAGCAGCTCGCGAACATCGCGCGGGAGGACACGCTCAACTCCCGGCTCACGCTCTACCGCGACACCTGGCGCATGGCCGCCGCCAAGCCGGCCTTCGGTTGGGGCCTCGAGAGCTACGCCTACGTCTTCCGGGTGTTCAACACCCAGCGGGCCGCCGAACATTGGGTCTACATCCCCTACTACGCCGAGGCGCACAACGACTGGCTCCAGTCGCTCGCCGAGACGGGCTTCACCGGCACCGGCCTGCTCGCCCTGCTGCTGCTCGGGCCGCTCCTCGCCATGCCGTGGCGGCGCGTCACGTCGGTCATCCCCCGCTACCTCCTGGCCGGCTGCGGCCTCGTGCTGCTCTACGCCTGGGCCGAATTCCCCTTTGCCAACCCCGCCGTGATGCTCACATTCTGCGCAAGCTTCTATTGCGCCATCCGCTACGCCGCGCTCGACGTGCGCGACCAGCCGCCGGCCCCGAGCTGACATGCCCCCCCCCGCCCCCCTCTCCGTCCTTATCCCGGTGAAGAACGAGGCCGCCAACCTCGCGGCCTGCCTCGCCTCGGTTGCGTGGTGCGACGACGTCGTGGTCGTGGACTCGGGCAGCACCGACGCGACGCGCGAAATCGCCGCGAAGGCCGGCGCCCGGGTGGTCGATTTCCAGTGGAACGGACAATTCCCGAAGAAGAAGAACTGGGCGCTGGCCAACGTGCCGTGGAAGCACGAGTGGGTGTTCATCATCGACGCCGACGAACGCTGCACGCCGCCGCTCGAGGCCGCGCTGCGCACCGCCCTCGCGCAGACGGCGCACCAGGGTTTCTACGTGAACCGCCGCTTCTGGTTCCTCGACGGCTGGCTCAATCATTGCGGCTATTTCCCCAGCTGGAACCTGCGCCTCTTCCGCCACGCCCTCGGCCGCTACGAAAAACTCGCCGACTCGGCCGGCACCGGCTCGGGCGACAACGAGGTGCACGAGCACGTCGAGCTGCAGGGGTCTGCCGGCTACCTCGCGGGCGAGATGGAGCACCACGCCTTCCCCGACATCGCCACCTGGGTCGAGAAGCACAACCGCTACAGCAACTGGGAAGCGCGCCTGCAGGTCGAGACGGAGGCCGACGGCTCCGCGACCGCGGGGCTTGATCCCGGGCTCGCCCGCAAGCGCCGCCTGCGCCGCCTCGCGTGGTCGCTGCCCTTCCGCCCCGCACTGCGCTTCTGCTACCACTACGTCTGGCGCGCCGGTTTCCTCGACGGCTACCGCGGCTTTGTCTTCTGCCGCCTCATGGCGTGGTATGAATTCCTCTGCGCCGCCAAGGCCCGCGAGCTGCGGCGCAAACGGTAGCGGCGCATGCGCCCAGGGCCTGTTGAGGGCAACGGCCCCTACCCGCCGCCAGCAACATTTCACCCTTGTCCCACCCCCGCGTCATCTTCGTCAACCGGGTCTACTGGCCCTCAACGGCCGCCACGGCGCAGCTGCTGGCCGACCTCGCCGGGGGCCTGGCCGCCCGCGGCTGGCCGGTGCAGGTCATCGCCGCCGGAACCGGCCCGGACCAGCACAACGGCGTGACCATCCATCGCACCGGCGGGGATGAGGCGCACACGGGGTTGTTTTCCCAGGCGCGCAACTACGTGCGGTTCCGCCGCGGCGCCCGGCGGCAGCTCGCCGCCCTCATCCGGACGGACGACCTTGTGGTCCTCATGACCGATCCCCCGATGCTCGGGGCGGCCTGCGCCCGCCTGGCCGCGGCACGCGGCGCGCACGTCCTGCACTGGATCCAGGACATCTACCCCGAGATCATTCCGGCGCATCTCGGCGCGCTCGCCGCCCTGCCCCTGCTCCCGTTGCGCTGGCAGCGCGACCGCGCGTGGCGCGCCGCCCGCTGCTGCGTCACCCTCGGAACGGACATGGCCGCGACCGTGGCCGGGCGCGGGGTGCCGTCCGACCGGGTCGCCATTGTGCCGAACTGGGCGCCGCGCGAACTGGACGCGGTCCCGTCATCCGACGCCGTCGCGGCCCGGCGCGCCGTCTGGGGGCTCACGGACAAGTTCATCGTGGCCTACTCGGGCAATCTCGGCCGCGTGCATGAATTTGCCGCCGTGCTCGAGGCGGCGGACCGACTGCGGGCGCGGGCGGATGTCGTCTTTCTTTTCATCGGCCGGGGGCCGCGCTTCGACGCAGTCCGCGCCGCGGCGCAGGCCCGCGGGCTGGCGAACATCCGCTTCCAGCCCCCCGAGCCGCGCGAGAACCTCGCCGCCGCGCTGGCTGCGGCCGACGCGCACCTCGTCACCCTGAAGCCGGCCTTCGCCTGCCTCGTCCACCCGAGCAAGCTCGCGGGCGTGCTCGCCGCCGGCCGGCCGGTCCTGTTCGTCGGCCCGCCCGACGGCGAGATCGCGCGGCTGCTGGCGCGGGCCCGGTGCGGCGCGGCGTTCGCCCCGGCGGATGGCGCGGGCCTCGCCGTGACCGTGACGGCGTGGTCGGCCGACGCCGCCATGCGGACGCAGCTGGGCCGGGCCGCGCGCGCCGCCCACGAGCAGGACTTCACTTTCGGATCGGCGCTGGCGCGCTGGGAGGAGATCTTGCGCCGGGCCGCGGCGCCTTGAGCGTCCGCAAGTTCGGTTTGCTTTGGGCGGAATCGCGCCCGTTAATCACCACCGGATGCCCCAAGGAAGAACCATCACCCTTATCCTCGCGCTGCTGGATGCCCTCATGGTGGTCCTGCTGTTCAATTTCTTCGCCTGGACGCGCGGCTTCGCCGGCTGGAGCGACCCCATCGTGACCCCGCTGCTGCTGCCCGTGGCGATGACCTTCCTCGCGGTCTACCTGATCGACGGCTACAACCCGCGCACGGACATGATGTCCGTCACCTACACCAGCCTGCATGCCATCGCCCTGGTGTTTGTGCTGCTGTTCACCCTGCTGCTCACCTATGCGGTCATCAGCGCGGGCTTCCCGCTGCAGGGCAGCCGCTTTGTCACCACGAGTGCGTGCCTCACGCTGATCCCGCTGACGCTGGGCTACCGGCGGTTCTTCTACCAGCGGTCGCAGGCGCGCCGCAGCCAGCGCTATTTCATGTTCCTCGGCAGCCCCGAGAGCTGCATCGCCTTCAAGGAGGAGTGCCGCAAGACGGGCATGACCCAGGCCGTGCTCTACGCCACACACTCGACCTTCGCGCGCGGCTTCACCCAGCCGGGCACCGTCACCTCCGCCCCGCCGTTCGGCGACGTGGCCCACTACCTCGAGGAATACGAGGACAACCTTGACGCCATCATCCTCCGCGAGTCCAGCAGCGAGCTGCCGGCGGTCGTGGCGCAGAAGCTTATGGAGCTGCATTTCTCCGGCGTGCCCACCTACACCCTCGAGCTCTTTCACGAGGTCTACTGGCGGAAGATCCCGCTTTACCGGCTGAATCAGACCTGGCTTTTTCAGGAGGGCTTCCAGATTGCGCGCGAACCGGTCTTCGAGCGCCTGAAGCGCCTGAGCGACATCGTGCTGGCGTCACTCGGCCTGCTGATCGCGCTGCCGCTTCTGCCCCTCGTCGCCGCCGGCCTGTGGCTCGAGGACCGCGGGCCGGTGTTCTTCCGGCAGCCCCGCGTCGGGAAAAACCGCCGGCTCTTCAACCTCGTCAAGCTCCGCACCATGCACGCCAACGACCAGGCCGGCGCCGACTACACCGCCGTCGGGGACAAGCGCATCACGCGCCTCGGCGGCTTCCTCCGCCACACCCGGCTCGACGAGGTGCCGCAGCTCTGGAACGTGCTGACCGGCGACATGAGCCTCATCGGCCCGCGCGCGGAGTGGGTCAAGCTCGTCGCCGAATACGAGCAGAAGATCCCGTGCTACCACTTCCGCCACCTCGTGAAGCCCGGCATCACCGGCTGGGCCCAGGTCAACTATCCCTACGGCGCCAACCTCGAGGACACGCTCCGCAAACTGGAATACGACCTCTACTACATCCGGTATTTCTCCTTCGTGCTCGATGCGTCCATCGTGCTGAAGACGATCCACATCATGCTGTTTGGCAAGGGACGCTAGGGGCCGGCCGTCCCATGGACACGCCCTATTGGAACAAATCCTTCGCGCTGGCCTCCGCCCTGGCGGGTTCGCCCCGCGACGTGCCGGCCTGGCTTGCGCAACTGCCGGTCTGGGGCCGGCGGCCGGTGGACCTTGAGCTGCCGTGGTGGTCCTACGGCGCCATCCGCCATTTTGCCGGCCTCCTCGAGCCCGCGCACCGCGTGTTCGAGTTCGGCAGCGGCGGTTCCAGCCTCTTCACGGCCCGGCGGGCCGCCAGCCTGCTGGCTGTGGAGAACAATCCCGCCTGGCAGAAGCTCGTGGTCGATATCGCCCGGCAAAAGGGCCTGGCCAACCTGGCGTGCGAACTGCACCCGCTGGCGGACGACGGGCTGGCCACGTTCCAGGAGAGTTCGTTTTGCCGGCGCGTCACGTCCGATCAATGGGATGTCGTCATCATCGACTGCCATTGCGGCTTCCAGGCCGGACGCTACGGCGTGATCCGGCCCGCGGCGTTTGCCGCCGCGCTGCCGCACATCAAATCCGGCGGACTGATCGTCCTGGATGATTCCTGGATGTATCCCGAACTGCTCGCCCCTCGCGCCGGCTGGGAAATCCGCGACTTCACCGGCCTCGGCCCCTGCCGCTACGGGGTGACCTCGACCGCGATTCTCCGCCGTGCCGCCTGATCGCCCTGCCACGGTTGCCAATTTCTCCGGACTGCATTGCCTGACTCCCGTGGCCAACATCCCCCGCTTCGACTTCATCTGCCTCGGTGGCGGCAGCGCCGGCTTCAACGCCGCGCGCGTCGCGGCCGGCCTGGGCCTCAAGGTGGCCGTCGTCGACGGCGCTCCCCAGCTCGGCGGCCTCTGCATTCTCCGCGGCTGCATGCCGTCCAAGACGCTCATTTACGCCGCCGAGATTCTCCACCACGCCCGGCACGCCGGCCGCTTCGGCCTCAAGGTCGGCGGTGCCCGCGCCGACATGCGGACGGTCCACGCCCGGAAGAAGCGAATCATCGCCGACTTCGCCCGCTACCGGGTGGACGCGCTGACCGGGGGTAAGTTCGCCCTCTATCGCGCCCAGGCGGAGTTCCTCGACCCCCACACGCTGCGGCTGTCGGATGGCCGCCTGCTCCGGGGAAAATATTTCCTGATCGGCACCGGCTCCAAGGTCAGCATGCCGCCCGTGCCGGGCCTGCGCGAGGTCAAGGCCTGGAGCAGCGACGACGTGCTCGACCTGGACTTCCTGCCGAGGAGCGTGCTTGTGCTCGGCGGCGGCATCGTGGCCTGCGAACTGGCGCAATACCTCCGCCGCATGGGCGCGAAGGTCATCCTCGTCCAACGCAGCCCGAACATCCTCCGCGACCACTCCGCGGAGGCCTCGGGCGTGGTGCAGCAGGCGTTCGTCGACGAGGGCATCGAGCTCTTCACCGACACCAAGCTCCAGTCGATCGCGTCGGACAGGGCCGGCTTCATGGTGAAGTTCCGGCACAACGGCAAACTCGTCACCCGCCGCGCCGCGCACCTGTTCAATGCGCTGGGCCGCGAGCCGAACACGGCGAAACTCGGCCTCGCCGCCGCCGGGGTGAAGACGCGCCCCGACGGCCAGGTCATCATCAACCGCTGGCAGCAGACGAGTGCGCCGCACATCTATGCCGCAGGCGACTGCTCGGGTCCGGTTGAGATCGTCCACATCGCCATCGCCCAGGCCGAGCTCGCCGCCCGCCACGCCGCCCGGGTCAGGGGCCTCAGGCCCGTGGATTTCTCGCTGTTGCTCAACGTCGTCTTCACCGACCCGCAACTCGCTACCATCGGCGCGCTCGAGCGCGACCTCGACGCGCGCGGCGTGAAATACCTCGTCGCCTCCTATCCCTTCAACGACCACGGCAAGTCCATCCTCATGGAGGCCAATTACGGTTACGTGAAAGTGCTGGCCGAGCCGAAACGCGGCCGCATCCTCGGCGCGGAGATTGTCGGCAAGGATGCCGGCGAACTCATCCACGCCTTCGCCACGCCGTTGGCCATGCGCGCCACCGTGCGCGACATGCTCCGGGCCCCGTGGTATCACCCCACGCTGGCCGAGATCATCACTTATCCGCTCGAGGAGATCGCCAACCGGCTCAAGTGACCGAAAGTCTCGTCCGTGATCCGCAAAGGAGGCCCCCCGGCCTCCTTTTTTTTCACCGCAATCTGTTGCCCGGCAAAGTCGCTGCCACCCCTGGCCGGCCGGGTGCCGCATCCTTTCCGCCTGTTGGGCCGTCATTCCCCGCCCCACGATATGTGTAACGTATTACGTTACACATTTCCGGGAAGGGACGATGCCCCCGGCTGGCGGGGCCGCCGGCCGGGGCGCACGACGGGCGTGATTTCGCCGCCGCGCTGGAAAAAGCCCAGCCACCCGAGCAGCAGCAGCGTGCGCTCGGCGTCGAGGCTGGCCGAGCCCGCCTTCAGGCAGTCCTGCAGCCGCTGCCGGGGCAGGCCGAGCAGGCGTGCCAGCTGCGCCTTGGCCCCGTATTTCCGCAGATGCGGCCGCACCTGCCGCACCAGTTCTCGCCACAGCGGCGTGTCGGGTCCGGGACGCAGCGTCAGCCCCGGGCGGGGCCCCTGGCGTCGGCGCCTGGCCTCCTTGGCCCGGGCGGCGGCGGCCTCGGCCGACGACTTCGCCGCGGCCGCGATCAGGATTTCCAGCAGTTCAATGGCCGACGATGAGTAGGTTCCGTCCACGGCCTGTCTGAGCGAGGGCATGGGATTGGTGTAATATAATACGTTACAGATTTCCGGGGCGCTTCACGCCTGCGGCGGCGATTCAAATGTGGCAGGTTTGGGAGTGGGCATGGGGAAAGTGTAATATAATACGTTACACATATCGGGATCAGGGCTGATCGAGCGGGCCGGCCCTGCTCGTCGGCCCTAGGGGCCCGGCGAAGGCTGAAGCTGGTCGAAGGGGCTGCGCACGCCCAGCCCGGGTTTCTTCATCACATGCAGATAGATTTGCGTGGTCCTGATGTCGCTGTGCCCCATCAGCTCCTGCACCGTGCGGATGTCCGTTCCATTCTCCAACAAATGCGTGGCGAAACTGTGCCTCAGCACATGGGGTGTCACCCGCTTGTCGAATCTGGCCAGATTGGCGGCCTGTCGGACATCGTTTTGAAAAGTGCTGTCCGTCACGTGGTGCCGTCGCACGATTCCGCTCACCGGATCAAGTGCCGGCTGGCGCGCGGGAAACACCCACTGCCAGGTCCATTGCACGCCCGCCTGGGGATGTTTTCTCACCAAGCCCTCGGGCAACCAGACGCCCGACAGCTTGTTGGCCCGGTCCTCCTGATGCAGCAAACGCAGGCGTTCCAGGTGGCGCTCCAGTTCCGGTTTCAGCCTTTCCGGCAGCAGGGTGATGCGGTCCTTGTCGCCTTTGCCGGCGTAGACCTGGATCCGGCCGCGGGCGAGATCGAGGTGATGGATGCGCAGACGCAGCAGCTCCATCAGCCGCAATCCGCCTCCATACATCACTTCCGCCATCCGCGTAGAAGGCTTCGCCTCACGCGGTTGAACGCTGCGGATGCAGCGCAAACCAATCCCGGCATTGCTTTGAGAGATAGCGCCTGCCTGCCCCGCTTTTCAGGAATCGCTCGCGCCCCTCGGCATCTTGTCGCATGCGGTAGGCTTCGTAATAAATCAGCTGCCAAGGGCCACGATATGCCGTAGCTTGGGATTCACCGGCTTGATGCTGCGAAATCCGTCGCTTCAGATCGCTTGAATAACCGATATACAATCCGGCATCAGTCTCAGACTGTAGAACGTAAACGTAATACATACTCATTGTCATCTAGCCGCGTGGGCGAAGCCTATACGCGGCGCCACAAGAACCCCCGGTCTCGGCTGGCCTTGATCAGATCGCGCTCCCACGGCGTCCGCCCCAAGTCGGCGGCGGCCGCCGGAGGATGGTCCTTCCGCCAGGTTTGCGGCCTTGGATTTATCGGCCGGGAAACGGGAGCCGGGGCGCCCCCGGCCCGGTGTTGCGGCGAAGCCTCCACCCCTGCCGTCGGTCGGCCGGGCGCGGGAGGCGTGTTCCGGCCCTCCCTCGGCTGGGGCCGGGGCGCCCCGGTCTCGGAATCCGCTTTTCGTTCAGCGCCTCCCGGGCTGATACCGCCGCCGCCAGTGGTCTGGCGCCAGGCGCGATAAAACCAGCGGAGGGCCTCCCGTGAGGGACCCGTTGATTGCCGCTCCCGTCCGATCAAATAGTGTTTCATCGACTCGGCGGAGGCTGGAGCGTGCTGGATTTTGCAATGATGCAGGTAACTCAGGATCTCTCGTCGGAACGCCTCACGCTGTCCCGGGCTTAACGCCGCGCGGGAAAGCTCCACTTTCCAGTGAGGAAAACTGACGGGCTGTTGGTCCATGAAGACAGTGACAAATCGGCCCGTTGTCCGACGCCTAACAAGTCATTTCCCCACTCGTTTTCAACGGGGAAATGACTTGAGATGAAAATTCGAGTATTGCCGATGAAACACTTGTGGAATTTATTTCAGCTCATGACCCCGTGCGGCAAAAGACTCGTTCTCGAGTCCCACTAACACTGTTGGGCAAAAACATGCGCAGAATCTCTTGCCTGTTCATTCTCTTCTGCTTGGCCTTTGGAGCCTGCAAGAGAGCTCCTCGGAGCGAAGAGCATATGCCTTTATCATCGGGTGATGTGCTGACGCATGTCGCGGATTGGAACGGTCGGATGCCGTATCTCAATGATTCAGCTCCGCGCCATTTTCTTTACATTACGTGGAAAGACAGCGGAGAAAAAGAGCTTATTCAGGATGGAGGATGGCAGCGGCTAGATAATCAGCAGGCCTACGGAATCTGGAAGTGCAAGGAATGGGTGGCAGTGAAGCTGGGTTGCGATCTCTACTGGCGCGCAAATCCCAAAGGAGCTTGGCAAGGTGGAAGATTTTGGAGTTCGGTGACCCTCTATGAATATATCAAAGCTCGCTTGAGGGAAGCCGCGCCTGAAATCCAAGAAGAGCAATCGGAGTATGGCCGAAGACTTGTCCTTCCTGGGAGCGCAGGGATGAGATTTGACGTGCGGGAAAAGGCCAATGCAGGATGGAATCTTCCATACGAGATTGGTGAAGTGGATTTCGACATCAATCAGCTTGTTCTGACACTCAAGGTTCCAGTCGCCGGCCTGCCGGAGACTTTGGTTTTCGAGGGGCCGATTGGGCAATTTGGCGGTTGGATATTCTCTGCGGAAAAAACCGATCTAAGAAGGCCCAACCAGAGCACTACAGCACAACGCGCTTCGCGCGTGGCTGACCGCTAACGTTCGGCGAAGAGAAGAGCCTGCTGAGGGCCTTCGGTTCTGCGGGGCCTGTGATTGGAAACTGCCCGCCGGAGTGGAGCGGGCGCGCGCTTGCGCCCGGGCGCCGATTCCCCTTTTCTCCCGCCCATGACCGACTCCGCCCGCGACCAGCAGATCCAGGCCATCACCCAGCCGGACAAGGCGCTGTTCACCTACTATATGCTGAGCGCGCTCGTCATCCCGCCGCTGTTCCCGTTCCTCGCGCCCTACCTGTATTTCCGCTACCACACGATGCGCTACAAGTTCACCGACGACGGCATCTCGATGAGCTGGGGCATCCTCTTCCGCCGCGAGGTGATCGTGAACTACGCCCGCATCCAGGACATCCACCTGCGCTCCAACTTCGTCGAGCGCTGGCTCGGGCTGGCGCGCATCCTGGTGCAGACCGCCTCGGGCAGCTCCGGGGCCGAGATGACCATCGAGGGCCTCAAGGAATTCGAGGCCCTGCGCGACTTCCTCTATTCGCGGATGCGCGGCGTGAAGGACCACGTTCACCCCGCCCCGGCGGTGGCAACCGCTTCCGGAACGGGCGCGGCCGGCGGCAACGCCGAGCTCGCCGCGGCGCTCCGCGAAACCGCGGCGGAACTCCGCGCCGTGCGCGCGGCGCTGGCCAAACGCCAAAGCCAATGATTTTCGGCCACGGATTTCACCGATAATCACGGATGGATTCCGATCCAAACAAACCATTTTCACAGGAGGTAACAGAGATCGCAGAGATGTTCAGAATCCAGAAAACCATGAGCCCGAATCCCTGCTTCATAGCTGCTGATTTTTCTAACCACGGATTTCACGGATGATCACGGATGGATTCCGATCCAAACAAACCATTTTCACAGGAGGGAACAGAGATAACGGAGGGGTTCAGAATCCTGAAAGACAAGACCCCGAATCCTTGCTTCATGGCTGCTGAATTTACCTCTGTTCCCTCCGTTACCTCCTGCAAAATCTGAATCCATCCTTCCCCATGTATGACCGTGCCAGTTCCCTCGTCCTCCGGTGGCTGAAGGTCCCGCCGGAGCCGCACGCGCCGATCGGCGACCCGGCCTCGCTGCGTGTGTTCCGCGCGGGCAAGAACTTTTTCAACCTCAAGCTCGTCGGCTGGGCCTTCGGCCAGGCATTCGCGCTCGCCGGCATCATTTTCTGGGTCGTGGTGTTTGTCCAGGTCGAGGACGGCGCCCGCGTGGAAAAAGCCCGGCGGGCCGCCCTGCCCCCGGCACCGGCGGCCAAGGCACCCGCCTCGCTCCGCGACCAGATCAGGAATGCGGCCGAGTCCGCCACTTCCACGGTGGTCGAGACCCCGAAGCCCGGCGACACCCCCGCGACACCGGTCGCCAAGAAACCGGCCCGCCGCCAGCGGGTGCGCTCCGGGGATTGGGACGGTTTCATGCGGACCCTCGTCCAGATTGCCGTGGTGCTGCCGCCCTGGGCCTTCCCGCTGCTCTGGGCGTTGAAGATCTCCGGCATCGTGGCCTATCTGCTCCAGATTCCCTTCACCTACGCGGTCATGCGGCTCGACTTCGAGATGCGCTGGTATGTCGTCACCGACCGCAGCCTGCGGATCCGCACCGGGGTGTGGAACGTGCAGGAAATCACCATGAGCTTCGCCAACCTGCAGCAGGTCGAGATCAGCCAGGGCCCGCTGCAACGCTTGCTGGGCCTGGGAGACGTGAAGGTCCAGTCCGCCGGCGGCGGCGATGTGCAGCCCGGCCAGCACGGCCGGCAGGATTCGCTGCACGTCGGCCATTTCCACTGTGTGGAAAACGCCCACGAGATCCGCGACCTGATCCAGGCGCGCCTCCGCCGCTTCCGCGAGAGCGGTCTCGGCGACCCCGAGGAGGTGCGCCGCGCGACCGCGGCCGTTGCGCCCGCAGTGTCATCCGTCCCGGCCGCCGACGCCGACGTGCTGGCCGCCGCGCGCGAGCTGGCCACCGAGGCGAAATCCCTGCGGCAGGCTATCAGCTGACAGTTGTAGGTCGGGCTTTATGCCCGACAATTGATGCGCCGATGTCGGGGATAAACCCCGACCTACCAGCAGCAGGTGGTCGCCGATTTCCACATCGGCGACTGGCGTCGGTATGGAAACCGACGCCCACCTTTCCTCACCGCTCCGCTTCGAGCCGGATGATCTTCACGCGGGCGGTATCGGTCGAGCCGACGCCGAGCTGCTGGGCGAAGTCGAGCATGCGGGCCTCGTCCTCCGACACCGGGTCGAAGCCGTTGCGCTTCCGCACATTGTTCATCTTCACAAGCATGATCGAGTCGAGAATGACCGGGTCGGCGCTCATCAGGATGCGCGGCTCGGAGACGGTGTAGAGCGAGTTGAAATACGGGCCGCCGATGAACTGGTAGAGCTGCAGGCTGACGAGGTTCAGCACCCAGCCCTCGCGCAGCTCGGGGATGGCGGCCATCTCGGCGACAGCGGCGGGCGCGGTGTTGGGGCTCTTGAAGAAGCGGAAGGTGTTCGAGGCGTTCCAGAGCGTGGCGTTGACCAGCGCGCCGTTGACGCCGAGCACGAGGTGGTCGGTGTAGACCGGGAGGTTGATCCAGAAGTCGGCGTCGAGGAATAGCGGCGTGGCGAGGAAGCTCTTGCGGTCCTCCTCGGTGGTGGTGGTGGCCCGGCCGCCCGCGGCGTTCTTCACCGCCTGGTCGTTCGAGATCGGGTCGAAGCGCGACGGCAGCGGGCTGTCGTAGAACCAGGTCGGGTCGTAGAACTTGCCCGACTCGAGCACGTAGACCGGGTGGCCGGGGAACGGGAGGATGCCCGACGAGAAGTTCGGCAGGTAGCCGGTGAGGCGCAGGCGCAGCGGGTTCAGGCCGACGAGGAAGATGTCCTGGGTGGCGAAGCCGCGCTTCTCCAGCGAGGCGATGAGCGCCCGCACGAGACCGAACGGCGTGGCGAGGCCCGGGCCGGAGTCGGAGTAGATCTTGAGGCCGACCTTCCTCTTGGCGCCCGGCACGAGCTGGCGCCCCGTGGTCTTCTCGAAGTCCTGCAGCAGCTGCTCGACGGCGTAACGGTAGTCGGCGTCGCTGAAATCCACGAGGCGGTGCTCCCAGACGGGGGCTTGCGCCGTTGCGGGCTGCTGCCCGCCCGGTGTTTGTCCGGCGGACTGCTTCGCACCCGCAGGCAAAGGCGGCGCCGGCGGGGCGGCCCGGGCCGAGGCGCAGGCGGTGAGGGCGAGGACAAGGGCGGTTTTCGACAGAATGGAACGCATGTGAGTGGACGCACAGACAGTCCGGAGGGACGGGCGCGAAACGTGACAGACCCCAACGGCGGTTAAAAGTTTAATCGGAAATCGCCCGAATACAAAACCTGTAGGGCGGGGTCAGCGATCCCACCCGACAATTTGTCATTGCGAGGAGCGAAGCGACGAAGCAATCCAGCTGGATGGATCGCCACGGCCTGCTCCGCACGCCTCGCGATGACATCCCCTCCCCCCCGTGCCCGTCATCAAAGCCAGCAGCCTCCGCGACCTCAAGAACCGCGTGAACATCCACGACGTGGTGGTCCGCGTGGTGACGCTGAAGAAGGCCGGCAGCGGGCGCTTCAAGGGCCTCTGCCCGTTCCATTCCGAGAAGACCCCGTCCTTCAACGTCTCGGCCGACAAGGGATTCTTCAAGTGCTTCGGCTGCGGCAAGGCGGGCGACGTGATCAGCTTCGTCATGGAGACCGAGGGTCTGCAGTTCACCGAGGCGGTCGAGGCCATCGCGCAGCGCTCCGGCATCACGCTGGAATATGAGGAGGGTTCCGGCGGCCCGTCGAAGGAGACGCGCTCGCTGCGGCAGGAGATTTTCGACATCCACGACCACGCCGCCGAGTATTACCGGCAGGCCTTTCTGGCGGCCTCGCCGCACGGCGCGTTCATCCGCGACTACTGGGTGCAGAACCGGAAGTTCACCCTCGAGCTGGCCGACGAGTTCAAGATCGGCTTCGCGCCGCCGGAGGACTCCGGCCTCGCCGCCGCGTTGCTGAAGCGAAAATATACCGAGGAGGCGTTGCGGCAGTGCGGGCTCTTCTTCACGCGCGACGGCACGGTGCTCACGCTCGGCGCGCTGCGCCCGCGCTTCCGCGGCCGGCTGATGATCCCGATCCGCGACCACCAGGGCCGCGTCGTGGCCTTCACCGCCCGCCAGCTTGAGCTGACGCCGGCCGACGACCCCGCGCGCGAGGCGAAATACGTCAACTCGCCCGAGACCCCGATCTTCACGAAGGGCAACCTGCTCTTCAACCTCGACCGGGCGCGCACCCACGCCGGCGACGGCCACCCGTTCGTGCTCGTCGAGGGCCAGCTCGACGCGCTGCGCTGCTGGAGCGTGGGCCTCAAGACCGCCATCGCGCCGCAGGGCACGTCGATTACCGACGGCCAGCTGCTGCTGCTGCGCCGCTACCACTCGCAGGTCGAGTGCTTCTTCGACAGCGACAGCGCGGGGCAGAAGGCCGCGCTGCGGTTCCTGCCGATGGCGCTGAAGGCCGGGCTCGAGGTGCGCTTCCTCATGCTCGCCGGCGCGGAGAAACTGGATCCGGATTTGCTCTTCCTCGAAAAGGGCCTCGCGGCCTATCAGGAGCTTAAAAAGTGCTCTTTGTCCGCAATGCGATTTGTTTGTCAGCCATATTTGCCAAAAATTAAGCAAATATCTGCGGACGAGAAATCACGTATATATAGCTCAATTGCAGAAATCATTCTTCAATCCGAATCTGAGGTTGTTCAGCGCGAGCTACTGGAAGAAGCAGCCCATCTTCTTGAACTACCCGCCTCTACTGCCGTTGCATTTCTCGAACGGCGAAAGCTGCTCAAAGATAATCCGGGGTTTAAGATTCAGCCCAGGAGAATTGAAGCTGTTGAGAATCAAAAGAAGGGCGAAGAGGCGCACCTGCTTTTCCTCTGCCTGCACCACGAGTCGCTGCTGCACGCCCTCGCCACCCAGCTCCCGCACGAGTGGATCAACACATCCCACCCCGCCGGGAGGCTGCTGGACCGCCTCTTGGCGGAGGTCGCCCACAACGGCTGGACGGGCCGCGAGCAACTCGACCAACTCCTTGAGACAGAGGAGGAAAAGGCCATGGTCGCCTCCCTGCTTTTCGAGGCCGCCGCGGACGACGATCTGGTCAAGGTGGCCAACGAGGGATTGCGCTCCCTACAGCGCCGTTTCCTCGAACCGAGGCTGCGTCAAATAGAACTTGAAATAGCCAATAAAGGCACGGATGGTGACTCTGACTTACTTTCCCTCTTGAAACAGCGCGCCGAAATCACCCGAAAGCTCCAGCATCCGCCGAAGCTTTCGCCCGGCTCCTGACCCGCCCGCCTCCTCCGCGGTTAGACCGTAACTCGTCACGGGACTCATTACTTACGTTATGCCGAGCAAATCCAAGCCTGCTGCCGCCAAGAAATCCCTGAAGGACCATTCCTTCCACCGCTCCCACCACAACGAACCGGCCAAGGCGCAGCATGTCCCGGTCGCCAAGACTGCCGATCCTGCCAAGCCCGCCGGCAATGGCAAGGCCGCAGAACCAGTGAAGCCCGGCGCGCCGGCCCCCATCACCCTCTCCGCCGACGCCACGAAGGAATTCAAGGAAAAGGCGCTCGAGAACCTTTCCGGCGACCTCAACGACAAGATCCGCTACCTGATCCGCCTCTCCAAGGAGCAGGGCTACCTCACCTACGCCGACATCAACGAGGCCCTGCCCGAGTCCGTCGACAACCCCGAGGACATCGAGAACGTCATCTCCGTCCTCCAGAACCTCGAGATCGACATCCTCGACCCGCAGGAGGTCGACAACTACAAGCAGCGCCAGGAGGAAGCCGAGGAGGAGGAGTCGCGCACGTCGAACAACGACATCCTCGACGACCCGGTCCGCATGTATCTCAAGCAGATGGGCCAGGTCCCGCTGCTGACCCGCGAGCAGGAGGTCGAGATTTCCAAGCGCATCGAGACCGCCGAGATCAACGCCCTCGCCGCCCTCTTCGCCATCGGGCCCGTCGGCAAGCACCTCGCCGACCTTGGCGAGAAGCTCATCCTCCGCACCGAGCGGTTCGACCGCCTCGTCATCGACAAGAAGATCGAGAGCCGCGAGGCCTATTTCAAGAACCTCGACAAGCTCGTCCAGACCACGCGCAGCAACGACGCCATCGCCACCGAGGCGTGGAACGACGCCCTGAAGGCCCGCGACGAGAAGGCCCGCAAGAACGCGCTCATCCGTTTCAAGAAGCGCGACAACGTCCTCCGCGCCTGCTACCTCAAATACTACTTCAAGCTGAAGGTCTACGAGGACTTCCTCCTCGAGCTGCGCCCGAAGATCCACGAGGTCGAGAAGGGCTTCGTGGACCTCCACCGCGCCAAGCACCCGAAGTCCAAGAAGGACGCCGCGATCGACGTCCGCTCCGTCAACCACCGGCTCCGCTCGCTCGAGCTCGAGATGCGCATCCCGCCGCAAGCGCTGATGGACACGCTCAAGGTCGCCCGCGGCCACATCCGCGAGGCCCACCAGGCCAAGACCGAGATGGTCGAGGCCAACCTGCGCCTCGTCATCTCCATCGCCAAGAAATACACCAACCGCGGCCTCTCCTTCCTCGACCTCATCCAGGAGGGCAACATGGGCCTGATGAAGGCCGTCGAGAAGTTCGAATACCGCCGCGGCTACAAGTTCTCCACCTACGCCACGTGGTGGATCCGCCAGGCCATCACCCGCTCCATCGCCGACCAGGCCCGCACCATCCGCATCCCGGTCCACATGATCGAGACGTTGAACAAGGTCATGCAGGTCCAGAAGCAGCTCCTCCAGGAATTCGGCCACGAGCCGACCCCCGAGGAGGTCGCCGAGGAGATGAACCTGCCTGTCGAGCGCGTGCAGCAGATCATGAAGATGGCGCAGCAGCCCATCTCCCTCCAGTCCCCCGTCGGCGATGGCGACGACACCAGCTTCGGCGACTTCATCGAGGACAAGTCCGCGGACAATCCCTACGACATGACCGCCTTCTCGCTCCTGCGCGAAAAAATCATGGACGTGCTCGACTCGCTCACCGAGCGCGAGCGCCGCGTGCTGACGCTGCGCTTCGGCCTGGTCGACGGCTACAGCCGCACGCTCGAGGAGGTCGGCAAGCAGTTCAAGGTCACCCGCGAGCGCATCCGCCAGATCGAGGCCAAGGCGCTCCGCAAGATGCGCCACCCGACGCGCATCCGGCAGCTGCACGGCTTCTTCGACGCCGAGCAGATCGACAACCCGCAGAACCTCCTCAAGAAGCCGCCGATGATCCCGCCGCAGTTCATCAAGCAGGGCGGCCCGCTCGGCAAGATGCTCTTCCCGTAGGGCTGACGCCGGATTTCACCGGGGGTAGCGGAGCAAACCGAGGCCAGGTCATTGTGATTCCTCTCTGCTTCCTCGGTGGCCTCCTGCAAAACTTGGTTTGCTGTCTTTGCTTGCTCATTGGATTCGCGTCCCTTCGTGTCCCTCGGGGTTGAATGAACGGATCATTCTGAACCGCTTTCGGCCTTTACCTCCTCCCACCCCAAGCCTACTCCTCGTCCACCATGTCCCTCGCCTCTTTTCCACTCGCCGGTATCTTCGGCCTCGGCGGCCCCGAACTCATCATTATCCTGGTGATCCTGCTGCTGCTCTTCGGGGGTTCCAAGCTGCCCGCCCTGGCCAAGGGCCTCGGCGAATCCATCCGCGAGTTCAAGAAGGCGGCCAAGGAGCCGGCCGAGGAGGACAAGCAGGACCCCAAGAAGTCCGACGGCAACGACGCCAGCAAGCTCCGCAACAACTGAGGCGGAGATTGCGCCCCATTCCAGCCGCGTCCGACCGACGCGGCTTTTTTGTGGGATCCAGTCCTGGTTAACGGCACCTGAATCGAGGCGATCTGCAGGGCCGCAGTCCCCCCGCGACCTACTTCTGCAGACTCGCCTTGAACGTGGTGATCTGGTCCGGGCTGCCGAGCACCAGCACGTCGTCACCCGAGAAAAGCTTCTCGTCGCCGCCGGGATTGAGGATGCGCTGCCCGCCGCGGTTGATGCCGGCCACCTGCAGGCCGAAGGCCCGGCCCAGCGCGATGTCGGCCAGCGTGCGGCCGTGCAACCCGCAGCCCGGCGGCAGTTCGACCGCCTGCATGCGCACCTCGTCGAAGGTCGAGGTGCTGGGCGCGCCCGAGGCCTGGGCGAGGAACTCCTTGCCGGCCGCGACCTGCTTCGGGTCGCCGAGCAGCAGCACCTTGTCGCGCGGATATAGGATCATGGCGCCCGTCGGGTTGCCCACCATCACACCCTGGCGCTCGACGCCCGCCACCGTGCAGCCGAACCGGGTGCGCAGGGCCAGCTTGCCGAGCGTGCAGCCGCGGCAGTCGGCCAGATCCGGCAGCACACAGTCCGTCAGTGCCAGGTTCCAGTCGCTGTGCGCGGCCATCCACGGCGCCGTCGTGCCGGTGAACTTCTGGTCGCCCGAGGCAAGCATCTCCGACAGCTCCACCTCGATCATGCTGTGCCAGTAGATAAGCCGGCGGCGAAGCACGAGGAAGACCAGCGCCACGACCACCAGCGCCACCAGCGGCAGCCAGCGCGCCATGCCGCTGATCGGCAGCAGCGCCGTCAGCCAGAGGAAGAGCAGCAGGCCCGCGCCGGCCTTGAGCCCGGTCTCGACCATCGGGGCCAGCTTGGCCGCCCTGGGGTGGCCCTGCGTGCTGACCTGCGCGTAGAGCAGCGCCAGGGCCGAGATGTTGCGCCAGATGGCCACCACGGGGGCGAGCGCCAGCAACACCAGCACGCTCCAGAAGATCAGCTCGGCCCCGCGCGGGAAGCTGCGGTCCGCCGGCAGGTAGTCCCGCACCAGGCCGAACATCTGCTCGGAGAACACCAGCAGCCCCGTCACCAGCAGCATCTCGACGCCGACCTGGATGAAGCGTCTCTTGCTCAGCTGCCAGAGCACGCTCTTGCGCTCGCGCTGCTGCAGCCGCTCGAGCCAGCGGTGGTAGAAGGCCTCCAGGTCCTGCACCCATTTCGGCTGCTGCGCCACCACCCAGCCGCTGATGGCCCCCGCCCGGCGCGTGAGCACCGGCCCGGCCAGCGTCGTGATCAGCGACACGCCGACGGCCAGCGCCTGGAATTTGGGCGGGATCGCCAGCGCCACCACGCCCATCTGCGCGATGATGAAGGAGAATTCCCCCAGCGGCGTGACGGAGAGCCCGACGCGCAACGCCTCCCGCGTCGGGTTGCCGATGAGGAGCATGCCCGCGCCCACCGCGAGCGGCCGGGCCACCAGCACGAAGGCGCCGATGCCGAGGATCAGCCGCCAGGACTCGGCCATCGCCGCCGGGTCGATCAGCATGCCGATGGAGACGAAGAACACCGCGCTGAACACGTCGCGCATGCCCTCGAACGCCCGGCCGACCTGCGTCTTGTGCGGCGTCTCGGCCACGATGGCACCGAGCAGGAAGGCCCCGAGGGCCAGCGAGAATCCAGCCTGGTCCGCCAGGAAGGCCAGCACGAAGAGCAGGCCCGCCACGACGATGGTCGGCAGCTCCTCGCCCGCGCTGAGGCTCATTTTCTTCAGCAGCCAGGGCACGAGCAGCAGGCCCCCGATGCCGGCCAGCGCGATGAAGGCGCCGAGCAACCCGAGGGTCGCGCCGAGCGAGGCCTGCTGGGCCCCGCCGATCGACACCAGGGAATTGAGGATCGTCAGCATCACGATCGCCACCACGTCCTCCAGCACCGCGACGCCCATGGCCATCTGGCCGGTCTTCTCGTGGGTCGCGCCGGTCTCGAGGAGGATCTTGCTGATGATGGCCGAGCTGGACACCATCAGCATGGCCGCGAGGAAGGTCGTCTCCACCGGGTTGAAGCCGATCGCCCCGCCGAGCACGCGGGTGAGGTTATACATCACGATGGCTCCCGTGAAGGTCGCCAGCACGAGCGACAGGCCGAGCCGCCGCAGCTTGCGCAGGCTCAGGCCCATGCCGATGGAGAACATCAGGAACACCAGGCCCACCTGCGCCAGCGTCTCGATCCGATCCAGGTCGGCCACGAGCTGGAAGGGCGGCGTGTAGGGGCCGATGACCATGCCGGCTGCCAGGTAACCGACGACAACGGACAGGCCCGCCCGGCGGCACCCCCAGCCCACCAGCCCGGCCACAAGCAAGACCACCGCCAGATCCTTGATGAATTCGATTCCGTGCATGGTGCCTACCCCGCAATGGACGCCGCAACCCTTCCCTCCGTCAAGCCCGCAGCCGGGTGCTTCCCCGCCTAAACCCTTTTCGCCAACGAGTTTGCTTTTGACAATTTCGCGGACGGACGGCTTGTATTCTCCAACCCCCCGCCACCGCCACAATGTTCAACCAACTGCTGGGACTTTTCTCCAACGACATCGGCATCGACCTGGGCACGGCCAACACCCTCGTCTATGTGAAGGACAAGGGCATCGTCCTCCGCGAGCCCAGCGTGGTCGCGGTCCACACCACCTCCCGCAAGGTCCTCGCCGTCGGGGACGACGCCAAGAAGATGCTCGGCCGCACCCCCGGCAACATCACCGCCATCCGCCCCATGAAGGACGGCGTCATCGCCGACTTCGACATCACCGAGGCGATGCTCCGCTATTTCATCAAGAAGGTGCACAACAACTCCAAGGTCGTCTCCCCCCGCGTCGTCGTCGCCATCCCCAGCGGCATCACCGAGGTCGAGAAGCGCGCCGTCAAGGAGTCCGCCACCCACGCCGGCGCCCGCGAGGTCATCACCATCCTCGAGCCCATGGCCGCCGCGCTCGGCGTCGGCCTCCCGGTCGACGAGCCCGCCGCCAACATGATCGTCGACATCGGCGGCGGCACCACCGAGATCGCCATCATCTCCCTCCACGGCATCGTGTTTTCCAAGTCCATCCGCGTCGCCGGCGACGAGATCGACCTCGCCATTATCAACTACATGAAGCGCGCCTACAACCTCCTCATTGGCGAGCGCACGTCGGAGGAAATCAAGGTCACCATCGGCTCCGCCTACCCGCTCGAGACCGAGCTGGCGATGGAGGTCAAGGGTCGCGACTCGGTCGCCGGCCTGCCCAAGACCATCCACATCACCTCGCAGGAAATCCGCGAAGCCGTGGGCGATACTGTCGGCGCCATCGTCGAGGCCGTGCGCGCCGCCCTTGAGCGCACCCCGCCCGAGCTTTCCGCCGACCTCGTCGACCGCGGCTTTGTGATGGCGGGCGGCGGCTCGCTCCTCCGCGGCATCGACAAGCTCCTTTCCGAAAAGACCGGCCTGCCCGTCACCGTCGCCGACGACCCGCTTTCCGCGGTCGCCAATGGCACCGGCGTGTTCCTCAACAACATCGACGAGCTCTACCGGACGGCCGCCGACTTCTGATGCCGGATGGAGGGCCGGTGCTTGCCGCCGGGCCGCCCACGGAATGACGGATCGCCTCTCGCTCCCGGTCCGGCCACAAGGGGCGCCCCTGCAATAACGCGGTTGCCTTGTCTTTTTCCCGCCGGGTCAGGCTTGTAAGCGACCGGCCTTCAAGGCTATTTAATTCCCCGTGCTCCCGAAACGCTACGACCAGGCCCGCCCGTTCGCCACGCTGGGCATCATCCTGCTCGGGTGGCTGCTGCTGCCGCTCGTGCTGAAGGTCTTCACCCGCGCCACCTTCTTCGAGATCCAGGCGCCGCTTGTCGTGGCCGAGTCCTACGCCGAGGACCTGCGCAACTTCTGGTCGAACCGCCTGCACTCGAAGGACGAGCTGCTCAAGGCCGGCAAGGACCTCTCCGGGCTCTTCGCCCAATACGCCTACAGCACCCAGCAGAACACCGAGTTGGAGGCCGAGATCCTCCGCCTGGAGAACCTGCTCAACCTGCCACCGATGCCGGCGTTCCGGTTTGAACCGGCCCGCGTCGCGCGACGCGATGACTCCGGCTGGTGGTCGCAGATGGTGATCCGCAAGGGCTCCAACTACGGCATCCCCGTCGGTGCGCCCGTGGTCTTCTCCGGCGGCGTGGTCGGCCGTGTGACCGAGGTGCACCGCAATACTGCGGTGGTCCAAATGATCACGAGTCCGAGTTTCCGCGTCGCGGCCACCGTCTCGGGCGACAACCGCCCGTTCAGCTACCAGGGCGGGCTCAACGACGCCTTCAAGTCGCCGCGCGGCTTCATCGAGTTCGTGCCGCTCGATGTCTTTGTCACCCGGTCCGCTCCGAAGCGCATCGTGACTTCCGGCCTCGGCGGCGTGTTCCCCGGCGGACTCACCATCGGGGAGGTCTCCAGCCTCGAGTCGAGCGGCGACGGCCTCTTCAAGGTCGGCGAGGTCGCGCTCGACCAGCGCCTCGGGTCGCTCACCGAGGTCACCGTGCTCGTGCCGCTCAACCCGGAGGAATAGCCCATGCGCAAGCACGACCCCCGCTGGCTCATCGTTTTTGGCGCCAACCTCCTGCTCTCTTGGCTGGTCGGGCTGGCCAACAACTGCCTCGCCGGCTTCGCCGTCCACCTCTATGTCGGCGGGCTGTTCCTCGTCTACGCCTCCCTGCAGCTCGACCGGAAGCACGGCCTCATCGCGGTTGCACTGACCGGCCTGATGTTCGACGCCGCCGAACCGGTGCCCTTCGGCACGAGCCTGCTGCTATTCGGGTTGATCCACGCCACGCTGCTCTACGGCCGGCGCCAGTTCCCGCGCGAGGGCGCGGTCTTCGGCATCGTCGTCGCGCAACTGGCCAATCTTTTCCTGTTCATCGCGCTGTCGTTCCTGCTGGTGGGGGCCAACCCGCGCCCCGCCGACGCCTGGCTGCGGCTTTTCGTGGACCTCCTCGCCTCGCAGCTCGTGATCCTCCTGATCGCGCCCTGGTTCCTCGCGCTGCAGGCGCGGGTGATGGAGCTGGCGAAGATTCATCCGGAAACGGGCCGGCGGGTGACGATTTGAAGTCAGATCAACCGCGAAGAACGCCAAGGATCGCGAAGCCAAACCAAATGCCCCGGAACCCAATCCGTCTTCCCCGACAGAATCCGCTGCCGCCAACGGTGGCCGGAGTGGCTTCGCGTCCCTTCGTGTCCTTCGTGGTTGAATCGGTTTTTTTCCGGGTCTCTCTCCCCCTGTGAGCCGCCTCATCGAAACCCACAGCGCCCGCAACCCGCGGCTGTTCCTGTTCTACGGCATCCTCGCCGCCCTGCTCGCCGTGCTCGTCGGCGGCGTCGCCTACCGGCAGCTCTTCACCGCCCTGCGCTACAGCGAGCGCGAGCGCCTGCAGAACCAGCGCCGCGTCATCGTGCCCGGACCGCGCGGCAACATCTACGACCGCGGCGGCCAGGTCCTCGTCGGCAACCGCCCGCGCTTCTCCGTCGTGCTCAACCTTGCCGGGCTCCGGGCCGAGTTCCGGAAGGAGTATGACAAGGTCAAACGGAATTATGCCACGCTGGCCACCGACGAGCGCCCGGACACCGACCAGATGGCCCGCATCGCCCGGGCCGCGGTGGCCCAGCGCTACCTCGACCAGATCAATTTCATCCTCAACCGCCTCGAGACCGTCAACTCCAGCCGGCTCACGCAGCACATCACCCAGTCGCTGCTGCTGCCCTACGTCCTGCTCGACGACCTCGCGCCCGAGGAATACTCGCGCCTCATCGAGCGCCTGCCCGTCAACTCGCCCCTGCAGGTCTACACCTCCAGCACCCGGTATTATCCCCACGGCTCCGCCGCGGCGCACACCCTCGGCTACAGCGGCGTCGATAACAACCCCGAGGTCGAGGACTTCCCCGGCGAGGACCTGCCGACCTTCAAGATGAAGGGCACCATCGGCCGCGACGGCTTGGAAAAGGTCTTCGACGAGCACCTGCAGGGCGAAAGCGGCGGCGCCATCTACCTCGTTGACCCCGTTGGCTACAAGGTCGACCTCCCGCTTGAGAAGCGCCTGCCCGTGCAGGGGAAAAACCTCTTCACCAGCCTCGACATCGAACTCCAGCTGGCCGCGGAGACGGCCATGCAGGGTCGCACCGGCGCCGCCGTGGCCCTTGATGTCCGCACCGGCGAGGTGCTGGTGCTCGCGTCCAAACCCGATTACGACCCCCTCACCCGCCGGCCAAACCTGGAGCCCGACCAGGATCTCGAGAAGTCCGGCGTCTGGACCAATCGCGCCGTCCAGGGCCAGTATCCGCCCGGGTCCACCTTCAAGGTCATCACCGCCATCGCCGGCCTGCGCAGCGGCGCGATCGAGCCCGGGGTTTCAAGATCCCTCTGCCCCGGCTACCTCATGGTCGGCAACCGCCGCTTCCCCTGCTGGAACCACGACGGCCACGGCGAGCGCGAGCTCGTCACTGCCATCCGCGATTCCTGCAACGTCTTCTTCTACAAATACGGGCTGGAGACCGGCCCCGAGCTCATCGCCGCCGAGGCCAAGCGCTTCGGCTACAACCATCCCACGGGCATCGAGCTGCCGTCCGAGTTCCGGACCCCGCACGTCGCTGACCCGGCTTGGAAGCTGGCCCACATGAAGGAGCGCTGGCAGCCCGGCGACACGGCCAACATCGCCATCGGCCAGGGCGACACGCTCATCACCCCGCTGCAGGCGGCCTGCTTCACCGCCTCCCTCGCCCGCGGCGAGACCGAGACCCGGCCCGCCATCCTCCACGATCCCAACCGGCCCGCCCAGCACACCGCCCCCATCGGCCTCTCGCCCGCGGACTTTCGGGCGGTCATGGAAGGCATGAATCTGTGCTACCGGTTCGGGACGGGGCGGCTCGCCTCCGTCGAGGGCCTCGACGGCGCGGCCAAGACCGGCACCGCGCAGAAGGGCCGCATCGAGCTGGCGTGGACCATCGCCTTCGCCCCGATGGACCATCCCCAGATCGCCATCGCCGTCGTGCTGGAGGGCGCCGAGGATGTGAGCTTCGGCGGCGCGCACAATGCCGCGCCCGTGGCGCAGGCCATCCTCCAGGCCTGGAAGACCAAACGTGAACGCCCGCCCGAGGAGACGGTGAATTTCCGGGTGCCGGTGCCCCCGAAGGCCCGCTGAGCCGCCCACCCTCTCCGGCGCGAATCTTCGCTCAGACAGGTCGGGGGCCCCTCTTGAGAGGGGTGGCGCGCAGCGCCGGGGTGTGGTGGCTCAACGCCCCGGTGCATTTGCGATTATCCAGCGATCTATCGCGAGCACGATGGCGTCCACCTTTGATCTCACGTCCGCCTCGGTGAACCGCAGAAACCGGACGCCCAGCTTCTCGGGCCGACGCTGCCTTGCCTCATCCTCGGCCCCCTTCAGCTTGTGCGACTCACCGTCAAGCTCCGCTGCCAGCATCAGCTCGGCGGCAAAGAAATCCACGATGTATTCATCGATTGGTTTCTGCCGGTGGAAATCATAGCCTTGGCGCTTGCAGATCTTCAATTGTTGCCAGAGCACTATTTCGGCCAGCGTGCTCTTGTTGCGCAGTTCGCGAGCCAGCGCTTTGAGTCTCGGATTATAGGGCAACCTCACTCTCACCGCAGGATATTCCCGGATAACCCAACATCGAGCAAGACCACACCCCGCCCTTCGGGCACCCCTCTCCAGAGGGGATCTTCGCAAGCGTGAGTTTGGCTCCCCTCTTGAGAGGGGTGGCGCGCAGCGCCGGGGTGTGGTGCTCTATTATTACCTTCGCGCCTGCCGGGCCCGCTGGAACACCCCGCGCGGCTCCGGCCACGTCTCGCGCCGGCCGTAGCGCAACCGCTGCAGATCGGACATGACGTCCCTGACCTCTGTTCTCTGATTTCTGATCTCAGCCGGCTGGCGCAGTCGCGCCAGCCATTTCCCTGCCGTGCGCCGCACGGGATCGAACTCGTTCGGCCGGCGCCAGCCCTGCCAGCGCAGCCAGCCCCACTGGCCCAGCCGCACCAGCACCCAGCCGGCAGCGGCGAGCGCCCCGGCCGCCGCCGCGGTCCGCCCGAGGCGCGCGGCGTCCCACGGCCGGTTGATCCAGGCCTTGAGCCGCTTGGAAAATTCCTCCAAGCGCGCCCGCAGCGCCGCCCCGGAATCCTTCGTGGCGGCTATCGCCTCGTCGAACAGCTGCACCTGCGCGCGCGAGTCGAAGTTGACGATGCGCCGATACCAGATGACGCGCAGGCTGTCGAAACGCGCCGACCAGCTGCTGTCCTGCGCCTGCTGCACCGCCAGCGCCGAGGTCCGCTCGGTGAAGGCCAGGGAACCGGGCGTCGGGTCCTGGCGCACCCACGCAGCCTTGCCGTCGTAGATTTCCGTCCACGCGTGGGCGTCGGAATTTTTCACCATGTAGTAATTCTCGAAGCCGTTGAGCACGCCGCCCCGGAAGCCGGCGACCACGCGCGCCGGGTGGCCCGCCGCCCGCGCCAGCACGGTGAGGCTGGCCGCGAAATACTCGCAGAACCCGGGCTCGTTGGAATCGAGCCACCGCACAATGTCATCCTTCCCCTCCCCCGGCGGCAGCTTGACGGCCAGCGCGTAGGCGTGACGGTTCTGCAGCCACTCCGTCGCGCGGCGGGCAAACTCCGCCGCCGGCAGCGCCGCGCCGCCTGTAATCTCACCGAGCACCCGGGCGAGCACCGCGGTGTTCTGCGGCCCCGCCGGACCGCGCAGGCTGGTCAGCGGGTCGGACCGGTATTTGTCGGGTTCCCGGCCGGGATTTTCCCGGGCGTCCCGGAGCCGCTGCGCGAAGCGCACGTCCGGCACCGTCGGGGTCAGTTCGACGTCCTCGAGCTGGAACGCTGTCATGGCCAGCGGCTCACTCCGCAGTGCGGCGAGCCGGTGCCCCGCGCTGGTCTGCAGCGGCAGCAATTCCCGCAGCCGCAGCATCCCGTAGCCGCCCGGCAGCGGCAGGAAGCGGCTGACGCCGGGCTCGATATAGAAGGTCCACACGCCGCCCACCGGGTTCTTCAACCGGCCCAGGCCCCGGTCGCGCACGCGCTGCGTCACGGTCTGGCTGCGCAGGAGCTCGCCCTTGAGGTTGGAGGAAACCTTGAAGCCCTCGGGCGTGTATTCGTCCAGCACCACCAGCCGCCAGTAGGGCGACTCGCGCAGCCCGGAGGCATCGGTCAGGTCCACGCGCATGGCGACGCTCTCGTCGCGGACCAGCTCGCTCACGTCGCCGAACTTCACCGACTCGGTGAAGCCGGTGCGGCTCTTGCGCGTGATGTATTTGTCGAGGAAGAAGCCGGTCGCCAGCTCGAAGCGCGGGATGATGACGAAGAGCAGCGCGGAGAAGCCGACCACCAGCGCGAACAGCCCGGCCGCAAAACCCAGCAGCCGCCAGTCGGCCACCTGCCGCAGCCGGCCAAGGAGCCGCCCCCAGCCGTCGCGCGCCCACGGCGGGCACTGGCTCATTTCCTGGTAGGTCAGCGCGATCGCGGTGCGCTCCGTCATGTCGATGAGCGTGATGACAAAAAGGAAGCCCAGGGCGCACGCCGTGAACAGGAGCAGGAGGAAGGCGAAGCCCAGCGACACCGTCAGCACGCCCGCCACCACGATCAGGAACAGCCCCAGCACGATGAGCTGCAGGTCCTCGCGCTTGCGGCGGTAGGAGACGGCGCGGTAGAGCACGAGCAATATGCCCAGCCGGATCAGCGCCGGCAGCGTCTCGGAGCTGAAATAGAGGTCGAGCGCGAAGCTGCCGATGATGCCCGGCACCGCGAGCCGCCAGACGAGCGGCGGCACGCGCGCCGGCAGCTGCGGCCACCCCAGTGCGGCGAGGATGGCCGACCCGGCGATGGCAACCAGCGAGAGCGCCTCGACGTCGAGGAAGAACACCGTCCACAGCGACACGAGCGCCAGGACGCCGCCGAGCAGCCATTTCAGGCGGCGGAGCTCATCGAGGCTAAGCTGAGGCGGTCGGACGGCCGTCGACATGGGCGGTGACTCCCCGCGCCCCCTCGGGCGCGAAGGTGATGACGTTTCTGGTGGATGGAGGCGGGGTGCTCCCACCCCGCGGGAATGATGCCTCGCGGGGTGAGGGCACCCCGCCTCCAGCGGAAACCACCGGCTCCAGCCGGGCCAGCCCATCGAGGAAGGCCTCGACATCGCGCAGGCGCCGCGTGTCGAGCAGCGGCCCGCCGTTGACGGACACGCCGCGCAGCCGGCCGGCGGCGTAGAGATCCTCCGCCATCGTGCCCGCGAAGCTGCACAGCAGCTCGAACTGTTCCGGCCGCGTCCACACGCCGGCCGGAGTATCGACCCGCAGCACATAGCCGTCGTGACTCTCCGCCGCGAACTGCCGGAGCATGAGCTGCCCGAGCCGCGCGCTGGCCTTCCAGTGGATCAGCCGGTGTGAGTCGCCGGGCTCGTATTTGCGCAGCGCCAGCAGGTCGTCGCCCGTGCCGGCCCGGGCGGTGCGCCGGCCGGACGAGCCGGCATAAGCCGCCACCGCGCCGCGCCACTGGTATTCCACCTGCGCGGGCCACACCAGCACCGGGTGCCGCAGGACCGTGCCGATGTTCTTGCGCAAAAAGCCGAACGGGAACAGCGAGCCCACCGCGGTCAGCTCGACCACGGCCTCGCCGCGTTGCGCAGGCTTCACGCCCCAGTCGAGTGTCATCTCCCCGCCCGCCGCCAGGCGCTCGCGCATGAAGATCCGCCCGCGGGTCACCAGCTTGTCCGCCGCCGCCAGGATCTCGCGCACCTTCATGTCCTTGGCGGGCTTCTCTCCGGCGGGCGGGTGGCGCGGCTGGGTGGTCAGCTCGAACCACAGCCCGTAGCTCGGCAGCCAGCGCTTGCGGTTCTGCACCTCGACCATGACCAGGGTCTCGTGCCCGGCGCGCCAGGGGCCCTGCGGCCGCACGCGCCAGCACACGCCCATGAAGTTGAACCACGACATCAGCCCGCTGAGCAGCAGGCAGGCGAGCAGGAGCGAGAGAGTGATGAACAGGATGTTGCTGGCGGTGTTGTAGGCCGCCGTGCCGATGCCCATCGCCAGCAGCATCAGGAACAGGCCCGTCACGGTCGGGGAAATCTTGTGCCGCTTCGGCGGGAACACCAGCGACCACAGCAGCGCCCGCCAGGAGAATACGCGGTGGCGGCGCTCCCGGGCGCCCGGGCCCTGCCAGTCGGCGGGGCTGGCGCGGTAGGGACGGTTGCCCTCAACCGCCTTCTCCGGCGGGCTTTCTCCCCAAGGGCCGTTGGGGGCAACGGCCCCTGCCTTGGCCATGCCTGCCATGTTCACTCCGGGATCGGCACCGCGTTGATGATGCGGCGCAGCGCGGCGTTCACCGTGCGGCGTTCCTCCAGCGCATCGGAGGTCTGCCGGGCGAGCGACAGGCGGTGGGCCAGCACGGCACCAGCCATGGCCTGCACGTCGTCGGGGATGACGAAGTCCCGGCCGAGCAGCAGCGCGCGCGCCTGTGCGGCCACGCGGAGCGCCAGCCCGCCGCGGACGCTGACGCCGGCCTTGAACTCGGCCTCGGTCCGCGTCGCGGTGATGATCTTCAGGACGTAGTCGAGCACGCTGTCCTCGACGAACACCTTGCCGACGAGTGCCTGCATCTTGAGGATGTCGGAGCGGGTGACGACGGGGTTGAGCGCAATGGCGTCGTAGCCGAGGCGCGTCGCGCGCAGGATCTCCAACTCGTCCCCCGGCTGCGGGTAACCCATCTGCAGGCGCATGAGGAAGCGGTCCATCTGGCTCTCGGGCAGCGGGAACGTGCCCTCGTAGTCCACCGGGTTCTGCGTCGCCACCACCATGAAGGGCGAGCCGACCGCGTGGGCCTCGCCGTCCACCGTCACCTTGCTGCGGTCCATGACCTCGAGCAGCGCCGACTGCGTCTTGGGGGTGGCGCGGTTGATCTCGTCGGCCAGCACGACGCTGGCGAACACCGGACCGGGCTTGAACACGAACTCCTTCACCGTCTCGTCGTAGATGGAAACGCCCGTCACGTCCGTGGGCAGCAGGTCGCTGGTGAACTGGATGCGCGAGAAGGCGCAGTCCATCGAGCGGGCCAGCGAGTAGGCCAGCGTGGTCTTGCCGACGCCGGGCAGGTCCTCGATCAGCAGGTGGCCGCCCGCGAGCAGGCAGACCAGGGTCTGCTCGATGACGTCGTCCTTGCCCTTGATGGTGACGCGCATGTTGGTCTTGAGGCGGTCCAGGGCGGCGCGGGCGGTCGCGACTTCGGCGGCGGGGGCGTGATCACTCATACCGGCAGGTTAGTGATGCGCCCAGTCAGCGCAAACGGTTTTACGTCCCGGGCTGTTTTGCCCAGATATTTTTCAGCCCTTGTCGATTGCGGTTTACGCCGCCGGCCCGGCCGGAAGAGGCTGGAAGGATGAGTTGCCTCCGGACATCGTTCCTGCTGATGGGCGTTGCTCTGCTCACGGGCTGCGCCACGGGCGGACCGAATCACGTCTACCTCACCACGACCGCCAGCCCGGCGGTGCTCGACCTGGGCCCCACCCCGGGTCAGGTGAATCGGGCCATCCCGCCCGGCGAGCGCGTGCTGGGCCTCGCCTATGATTTCAATACCGACCATCTCTTCCTGCGCCTCGCACCGGCCCAGGTCATCCTCGTCATCGAGCGTCCCTCCGGGAAAATCCTCCGCGAGATGCCGCTGCCCGACAATTCGCCAACGGACGAAGTTGTCGGGACAAACACCGGGCCGGCAGCGGCCGGCAACGGTGTCCACTCCGCCGACCTGGCCATCCGTTCCGGCGACCGGCACCTCTTCGCCGTGCATCCGGAAGGCCGCTCCATCGTGGAGCTGACCTTATTCGGCGAATTCGTGCGCCGGATCGAAGTGCGCGGACCCGCCGAACCCATCGGCGGACTCGCCTACGACCAGAAGAATGGCCGCCTCCTGGTGCTCAGCGTCTCCTCTCCGGCCCAGATCGGTTACGTGATGCCCGATGCCAGTGTAACGTATTACGTTACACTGTCCGCTCCGGTCCGTCCGGTGTCGCTGGGTTACGATTCGGCTGCGGGCCGCTTCTTTGTTCCCCTGGCCGACGGGCGCACGCTCGGCGAATTCGACTCCGCGGGCAACTTGCTGGCCTCCCACCCGGCGGACGGCGCCATCACGGCGATCGACGCCGGCCCGCGCGCCTTCGTGCGGGTATTCTGATCAGCCGGCTGGGCTGAGTGCCTGGATTTTCTGCGCCAGCCCGACGTCCTTCGCCGTCACCTTGCCCCCGGCGTCATGCGTGTTCAGCCGGATGGCGACGCGGTTGTAGACATTGGTCCAGTCGGGGTGGTGGTCCATCGCCTCGGCCTCGGAGCCGACGCGCACCATGAAGGCCAGCGCCTCCTTGAAGCTGCCGAACTTGAACTCCCTCGCCAGCGCGTCGCCCGCGAGCGTCCAGCCGGGCAGCGCGGAGAGCGCGGCGGTGATCTCGGCGGGGGTCAGGGGTTGGCTCGCCATGCCGTCAATTTGTCACCGGCTTTCACCGAGGCAAGCCGGGGCTTGGTGCCCCTCGCGGTAGGGCGGTGAGTCCCTTCACCGCCGGAGAGCCGCGGCGCGGAACGGAATGGCCCTACCCGACTGCAACGCATCCGATTCGCCCGCACCCCAGCTGTTGGCTTGTCAAAGACTCGGGGCCTGCGCTCAATCGCAGCACCTCCGCATGACGCCCCCCAGCCCCGCCAAGATTCCGCAGCACGTCGCCATCATTATGGACGGCAACGGCCGCTGGGCCCAGTCGCGCGGCCTGCCCCGCCTCGAGGGTCACCGTCGCGGGGTCGAGACGGTCCGCACCGTGGTCGACGCGGCGCGCGAGATCGGTATCCGCTACATCACGCTGTATGCCTTCTCGGTCGAGAACTGGAAGCGCCCCATCGACGAGGTCTCGGGCCTGATGGGCCTGCTGGATTATTTTCTGCAGCGCGAACTGGACAACCTCATCAAGAACCGCGTCCGCCTTCTTACCATCGGCCGCACGGAGGCGCTGCCGGCCAATGTCCAGCGCGAGCTCAACCGGGTCATCACAGCCACCAAGGATTTCACCGAGTGGACCCTCGTGCTCGCGCTCAACTACGGCTCGCGCACCGAGATCGCCGACGCCGCGCGGGCCTACGCCGCCGCCGTGGCGGCCGGCACGGAGCAGCTCGCCGACGCCTCGTGGGAGAACTTCAGCCGCTACCTCTACACCGCGCACATCCCGGAGCCCGACCTCCTCATCCGGACGTCCGGCGAGCAGCGCGTGAGCAATTTCATGCTGATGCAGTGCGCCTACTCCGAGATGGTGTTCACCCGGGTGCTCTGGCCCGACTTCGGCAAGGCCGACCTGCAGGCCGCCGTGGACGAATACGGCCGGCGCGAGCGCCGCTACGGCCTGACCACCGAGCAAATTAAGTCTGGCGCCAGCTGACCCCGGCCCGCCTACTTTTCCGCCGTGCTTTCCCGCATCCTCAGCACTCTTGTCATGTGGACCGTGGTCTTGGGCAGCCTGCGGCTGTTCGGCACCCACGCCGCGGTCGTGATGGTCACCCTGCTCGCCGCGCTGACGCTGCACGAGTTCTACGGCATCACCGCCAAGATGGGCCTCCGCGCCTTCCGCTGGATGGGCCTTTTCTTCAGCGTGCTGCTGACCGGCGGGGCCTATTACCTGGCCTGGTTCACCGACGGGGGCGAGGTTCTGGCCCCGGTCACCACCGGCCTGCTGGTGCTGGCGCTCCTCGTCTGCTGCGTCCGCGTGTTGGGTGAGCGCGACCCCAGCAGCCGGGTCGAGACTATTGCCGCGACCATGCTCGGCCTGCTCTTCGTCCCGTTCATGCTGCAGTTTCTCCTCCGGCTCGTCGCGATCGAGTCGGAAACCGGCGACAACCTCGCCCTCTGCCTCTGGGTGGTCGCGGTCTCCAAGTTCTGCGATGTCGGTGCCCTGGTCACCGGCCTCACCCTCGGCCGGCACAAGCTCGCCCCGCTGATCAGTCCGAAGAAGACCTGGGAGGGCGCAGTGGGCGGCGTGCTGGTGTCCGCCGGCGTCGGCGCCGCGATCGCGCATTTTGCCGCCGGCCGCCTGCCCGAAATGCTGACCCCCGCCATCGCCGCAATCATCGCCGTGCCGCTGGCCGTGGCCACCATCATCTCCGACCTGATGGAATCGGCCCTCAAGCGCCGCGCCGACGTCAAGGACACCGGCGCGCTCATCCCCGGCATCGGCGGCGCGTTCGACCTGACGGACAGCCTCATCCTCACGGCGCCCGTCGCCTACTGCATTTTCTTTTTCTTCGGGGAATGAGGAGTGATGAAAGCAAGATCATGGACTGATCGGTCTTGTGGGCGGGGTGCCCTCACCCCGCGAGACATCAGCTGCGATGCCTGCAACCCGCGGGGTGAGGGCACCCCACCCACAGAAGCCTAGCAAAGCCGTGTCTGCTTCCTCTCCCAAACGACGCGTAGTCCTGCTCGGCGCCACCGGCTCCATCGGCGAGAGCACGCTGCGCGTCATCGCCGCGCACCGGGACCGGCTGGAGCTGGTCGGCATCGCCGCCCACGGCCGGCACCAGCGCCTCGCGGAGATCGCGCGGGAGTTCGGCGTGCGCCAGGTCGGCATTTATGATGCGGCCGCGCTGACCGCCGCGCGCGGCAGTAGCGCCTTCCCCGCCGGCACCCAATTCCATGGCGGCGCCCAAGGTCTCGGTGAACTGGCGACGCTGCCCGAGGCCGACACCGTGCTCGTCGCCGTCGTGGGCACCACCGCGCTCGAACCGACGCTCGCCGCCATCGCGGCGAAAAAGACCATTGCCCTCGCCTCGAAGGAAATCCTCGTCCTCGCCGGCAAGTTCGTCATGGCCGCGGCCCGGGCCAGTGGCAGCCGCCTGCTGCCCGTGGACAGCGAGCACAATGCCGTCTTCCAGTGCCTCGAGGGCCACCGGGCGGCCGACGTGCGCCGCCTGGTGCTCACCGCCTCGGGGGGCGCATTCCGCGACTGGCCGCTGGAGAGACTGGCCGCGGTCACGCCCGCCGATGCGCTGAAGCACCCGAACTGGGCGATGGGGCCCAAGATCACGGTCGACTCCGCCACACTCGCCAACAAGGGCCTCGAGCTGATCGAGGCGCAATGGCTGTTCGGCCTGCGGGTCGGCCAGTGCCAGGCCGTGCTCCATGACCAGAGCATCATGCATTGCCTCGTCGAGTTCACCGACGGCTCGATGCTGGCGCAGCTTTGCCCGCCCTCGATGACCTTCCCGATCCAGCACGCGCTGCTGTATCCGGAGCGCGCGCCCGCCGCCACCGACCCCGCCCTGCCGCTGGACAAGGTGTTCTCGCTCGATTTCCGGCCGGTGGACGAGGCGCGTTACCCTTGCTGGCGGCTGGCGCGCGAGGCGATGGCCGCGGGCGGCACGGCCCCGGCGGTATTTAACGCGGCTAACGAGGTGGCGGTCGCGGCTTTCCTCGAGAAACACGCGCCCTTCCTTGCGATTCCGCGGATTATTGAGCACACTCTGGCCACGGTCAAACCGGTCGAACCCACCACGCTCGATCAGGTTCTGGCCGTTGACGCCGAGGCCCGGCGCGTCGCCCAAATTTTTACCAACCAATCCTAGCCACCTCTCCTTCTGAGCGCAGCGAAGAATCCACATGCCCGCCAATCCCCCAAGCCTGGCTCCTTCGCTGCGCTCGGGATGACAAATCACAGATAATGGAATTCCTTTCCGGTCTCTTCAGCAGCGCCTGGTCGATCTTCCTGATCGTCCTCTTTTTTGGCGGCTCGATCTTCGTGCACGAGCTCGGTCATTTCCTCGCGGCCCGGCGCCGCGGCGTGAAGGTCACCCGCTTCTCCATCGGCTTCGGCCCGGCCATCTGGAAATGGCAGGGCCAGGACGGCGTCGAATACCGCGTCGCGTGGATCCCGCTCGGCGGCTACGTGGCGCTGCCCCAGCTGGCCGACATGGCGGCCATCGAGGGTGAATCGGAAAACACCGAGCCCCTGCCGCCCATCAGCTACGGCACCCGGATCATCGTCTTCGCCGCGGGCGCGGCCTTCAACATCCTGTTCGCCTTCCTGCTGGCCTGCATCCTCTGGGTCGCGGGCCAGCCGACCAGCGAGGACCTCGCGACGACGCGCATCGGCTACGTTTCCAACACCATCACCCTCGCCGACGGCTCGGCGGTCACCAGCCCTGCGTCCGAGGCCGGCCTCCGCCTCGGCGACACCATCCGCGCCATCGACGGCACCCCGGTCGCCGACTGGCCGGAACTGCTCCAGACGCTGGTCACGAGCGCCGGCGTCACCGACGACGGCCGCCGGCAGGCCGTCTTCACCATCGAGCGTGACGGCAAGCGGGTCGACATCACCGTCCATCCGCGCCTGTCCGGCGAGGACAACATCCGCAAGGTCGGCATCCTGCCCGCCTACACTCCCATTGTGGCGAGCGTTCCCGAAAAGTCCTTCGCCCAGACGCTGGGCCTGCGGGTCGATGACGAATTGAAGGCCCTCAACGGCGTCCCGCTGCTCAATCTCGTGACCCTGATGGACGTCATGCAAGCCAAGGAGCCGGTGGAGTTCACCCTCACGGTGCAACGCGGCGGCCAGCCGGTCGAGGTCCGGGTGCCGGCCGCGCGGCCCAAGGACACCACGGCCCTGTTCGGCGCGGCCTTCCGCACCAACTTCGGGCTCGTGCACACCAACCCGCTGGAGCAGCTCACCGGCCAGATCCGGATGACCCTGCGGGTGTTCGTGAGCCTCATCCAGCCACAGTCCGACATCGGCATCTCCAAGCTCAGCGGGCCGGTCGGCATCGGGCGGATTTACTGGGACGCGTCCAAGGCCGGCATCCGCTACGTCCTCTGGATGGCCATCCTCGTCAACGTGAACCTCGCCATCTTCAACCTCCTGCCGATCCCCGTGCTGGACGGCGGCCACATGCTCTTCGCCACCGTCGGCAAGCTGCGCGGCAAGGCGCTGCCGGTGAACTTCATCGCCGCGACCCAGAGCGTCTTCATCGTGCTGCTGTTCTCGATGATGCTTTACGTGACGGTGTTCGGCGACATCCGCCGCTGGGCGCGCGACATCAAGGCCGACAACCAGGCCCAGGCCCGCGAGACGGCGGCGGAACAGACGAAGAAGGCCGCCGAGCCGGCGCCCGCCAAGCCGTAAAGAAACTGGAGGCAGGGTGCCCTCACCCTGCGGGGAGTATCATTCGCCAACGATTGCGGGGTGAGGGCACCCCGCCTCCAAGCTTCCGGCTCTTGCCACTTGTCCCTTGATCCTTGTTACTTCCTTCAACCATGAGCTACTGCGCGTCCCGCTTCTCCACTGTCCGCCGCCGCACCCTCGAGGTGAAGGTCGGCGGCGTCGGGGTCGGCGGCACCCAGCCCATCCGGTTGCAGTCGATGACGACCAGCGACACGCAGGACATCGCGGCGACCGTGAAGCAGTCCATTGTTTTGGCCGAAGTCGGCTGCGAGATCGTCCGCATCACCGCGCCCAACGTCGCCGCCGCAAAATGCCTCCGGGAGATCCGCGCGCAGTTCAGCGCCGCGGGCTTCGGGCACGTCCCACTGGTGGCCGACATCCACTTCCTGCCCTCCGCCGCGATGGAGGCCGTCGAGCACGTCGAAAAGGTCCGGGTCAACCCCGGCAACTACGCCGACAAGAAGAAATTCGCCGTCAAGGAATACACCGACGCCGACTACGAGGCCGAGCTCCATCGGCTGCACGATGCGTTCTCGCCGCTGGTGAAGCGCGCCAAGGCGCTCGGCCGCGCCCTGCGCATCGGCACGAATCACGGCTCGCTGTCCGACCGCATCATGAACCGGTTCGGGGACACGCCGCTCGGCATGGTCGAGAGCGCACTGGAGTTCCTCCGCATCGCCCGCGCGCACGACTACCACGCCCTCCTGCTCTCGATGAAGTCGAGCAACCCAAAGGTCATGATCCAGGCCTACCGGCTGCTCGTCGAGCGCATGGACCGGGAGGACATGCACTACCCGCTCCATCTCGGCGTCACCGAGGCGGGCGACGGCGAAGACGGCCGCATCAAGAGCGCCATCGGCATCGGCAGCCTGCTGCTCGACGGCCTCGGCGACACCATCCGCGTCTCCCTCACCGAGGATTCGGTCTACGAGATCCCCGTGGCCCGCGCCATCGCGGACAAGGCGATGAGTCTCTGGAACGACGGTAGGGCGCGACCGCTGGGCGCGCCGAATCAGACGGACGGCCCAGCGGTCCGTCCCTACCTTCAACACGACTCGATCGACCCTTATCATTTCACCCGCCGAGAGACGGGCGTGGTGCATCTCTCCGCCAAGTGCGCGGTCGGTCCCGGGCAACCGCCGCGCGTCATTGTCCGCAGCACGCTGGCCGGCTTGGCCGCCGCGGCGAGGGACCTCGCCGGGCCCAAGCTCAAGGACACGCCCGCCGAGGGCCTGCTGGTCCCGCTCGAATCCGCCTCTGACCTCGCCCGGCTCCCGGCCGGCCCGCACCCGATTGAATTTCTGGCGCTCGAACTCGCCTCCTCACTCACTCCTGCGGACCTTGAATCCGCACTCCACAATCCGAAATCCAAAGTTCTCCTGGTTCGCCGCTTCGGCATCGACGACGCCGGGTTACTCAAGGATTTCGCCGCCACCGTCCGCGCCCAGGGTCACTTCTTTGCCGTCGATGCCCCGGCGGAGGTGCTCGCCGCCCTGGAGCCTGCCTTGCGCGAATTGGGCGACGAAGGCCTGGTCTTCACCCTCTCGGCCACCACCGGCGCGGGCCACGCCACCGGCGCCTACCGCCGCCTGCGTGAATTTCTCAAGTCAATCGGCTCAAAGGCGCCCGTCTGGATCCGCAACACCACCGCCACGGCCGTGCACGGCGACGCCAGCTTCCTCTCGAAGCTGCTCGAGGCCAGTTTCCTGACCGGCGGGCTGCTCTGCGACGGCGTCGGCGACTTCGTGAGCATCGAGACCGAGGCGGACGCCGTCCGTTCGACCAGACTGGCCTACAACGTCCTGCAGGGCGCGGGCGCTCGCCTCTCGAAGACCGAGTTTGTCGCCTGCCCGAGCTGCGGACGCACCCTGTTCGACCTGCAGACCACCACGCAGCGCATCCGGGCGCAAACCGGGCACCTCAAGGGCGTGAAAATCGCCATCATGGGCTGCATCGTGAACGGCCCGGGCGAGATGGCCGACGCGGATTTCGGCTACGTCGGCGGTGCGCCGGGCAAGATCAACCTCTACGTCGGCAAAAACTGCGTCCAATACAACATCCCGCAGGTTGAGGCCGACGCCCGGCTCGTCGCGCTCATCCGCGAGCACGGCAAGTGGGCCGACCCGGGGCCGCCGGCGGAGGCGTGAAACGGCAGGTGGTCGTCGATTTCCACATCGACACGACAGGCCTTCGCCAAGGCTTCGGCCGGCAAGCTGGCGCCGGGATGGGAACCGGCGCCCACCAGCCGGCCGGTGAACGCGTGATTTCTGTGGGCCAGCGAGCTTGCTCGCGCCCAATTTGCGCCCGCCAGCGGGCCACCCACATGTCTGCCGGCCCGGGCGCTTGGGGCAAGCGCCCCTGCCCCGCGGCGACCCCGCCGCGGAAGAATTGTCTTTTTTCTGGAGGACTCGCGTCCCTGCAAGCCGCGGCCCGCAGAGACGCGGACCCTCCAGGGGAAACCCGCCGCGGAATGTTCTCAGAGGGAGAAACGCGGCCGAGGCCTGGCCGGTTATTCGCAACACCAAAATGAAAAAAGTTATGCGCCCGGGTGGTGTGAACAACATGTCGGAAAGTTGCTCTTGAAACGCATTTTTTGATTCACGTTAGTCACGAAGTATCTTTTAAACGTTCTCTCCTCGGTCTGTTCTTTGCCACCTCCGCAGCGCACCCCGTGCCCGATGCCCCCAAGGGTCTCCCCAGTAGCTGGCCATCAGCCACTTTGCCGCAGTTCCCCGCTGCCGACAAGGTGGCGGCCCCCGACCCATTTTCCCTTGTGTGTGACGGCCCCGACGGAAGAGGCGGAGGTTCTCGCAAATGCAGTTGCTGAAGTGTGAATAAACCGCCACTTATACCGACTCGTCATGTCCCACCCCGTCCTCCAGACCAGTCTCTGGGAAACCGTCAAATGCGACCTCAAGGGCCTGTTTCCCGAGGATGTGTTCTCGATGTGGTTCGAACCCATCTGCTGCGTGGAGACGACGGAGGATGCGATCACCCTCGGCGTGCCGAATGATTTCGCCGCCATCTGGATTCACGACAACTACCTCGACCTGATCTCGCAGCGCCTGCGCCTGGCCGCCGGCCGGCTCGTCCAGGTCAACCTGCGCAAGGCCGAGCACGGCACCCTGGCGCCCGTGGCCGCCCTCGAGCCGCGAGCCCGCCCCGCCAAGGCCCGCCCGGCCCGCTACGACGAGCGCTCGGCCGCCGCCGGCACGCTGAATCCGCGCAACACCTTCGAGACCTTCGTGGTCGGGCAGAACAACCAGCTGGCCCACGCCGCCGCCCTCGCCGTCGCCCAGGCGCCCGCCCAGGCCTACAACCCGCTGTTCATCCACGGCTCGACCGGCCTCGGCAAGACCCACCTGATGCACGCCATCGGGCACAGCATCCTCCAGCGCAACCCCGAGGCCCGCATCGCCTACCTCTCCACGGAAAAATTTACCAATGAATACATCCACGCCATCCAGGAGAACGCGCTGACCAAGTTCCGCCAGCGCTACCGGAGCGTGGACGTGCTGCTGGTCGACGACGTGCAGTTCCTCGCCGGCAAGGAGCGCATCCAGGAGGAGTTCTTCCACACCTTCAACGACCTCTTTGAGTCCCAGAAGCAGATCGTCATCTCCAGCGACCGCCCGGTCTCCGAGATCGCCACCCTCGAGTCCCGCCTCGTCTCCCGCTTCCAGTGGGGCCTGTCCGCCGACATCCAGTCGCCCGACTTCGAGACCCGCGTCGCCATCCTCAAGGCCAAGTCCGCCACCCTGAAGGTCGAGCTGCCCATGCCCGTGATCGAGTTCATGGCACAGCACATCTCGAAGAACATCCGCCGCCTTGAGGGCGCCCTGATCAAGATTTCCAGCTACGCCGCCCTCACCGGCAAGCCGCTCGACCTCGCCATCGCGGAGCACCTGCTCAAGGACGTGCTCATGGAGGAGGCGCAGAACCGCCTCAACATCGAGGGCATCCAGAAACGCGTCGCCGACCACTACCAGATCCGCCACTCGGACATGACGAGCAAGCGCCGGCCCAACGCCATCGCCTTCCCCCGCCAGATCGCCATGTATCTCAGCCGCCAGCTCACCCGCCACTCCCTGCAGGAGATCGGCGAGGCCTTCGGCGGCCGCGACCACGGCACCGTCATCCACGCCGTCAAGACCGTCGAGAACATGATGGAACAGGATGACTCCGTGCGCGGCAGCGTGGATTTCCTGAAGTCGCAGCTGTCCAAATAATTTTGGATTTTCGCTTCTCGATTTTGGACTGCTGACTCGCCTTGTCGCCCGGTCAGGGGCCCGTAAATCGAAAATCAAGAATCCAAAATCGAAAATCTGATGACTCTCTCTCCCGAACAAAAGCAGGCCGTCGCCGCCTGGGTCGCCGCCGGGGACAACCTCTCCGCCGTCCAGAAGAAGCTCGCCGGGCAGTTCAAGCTGTCGCTTACCTACCGCGACGTCCGTTTCCTGGTCGACGACCTGAACCTCGCGCTGCAGGACCCGGCCCCCAAGGTCGACGCCTCCGACGTCAGCAAGGCCTCCGCCCCGGGAGGCCCGCCGCCCCCGGCGCGCCCCGCCGCCCCGGGCAAAAAGGGCCTGATCGACAAGCTGAAGGAGAAGGTCGGCATGGCCCCGGATGCGGAGGAGGACGAGCTTTCCGACGAGGCGCTGGCCGACGCCGAGGCCGAGGGCCTTCCCGCCGCGGCGCCTGCCGGCACCGGCGGTGTCACCCTCGACCTCGATCGGATCGTCCGGCCGGGCTTCATGGTCAGCGGCACTGTGGCTTTCAGCGATGGCGTCAGCGGCAAGTGGGCGCTCGACCAGATGGGCCGCCTGCTGCTGGAGACCCCGCAGAAGGGCTACCAGCCCGGTCCGGCCGACGTGGCGGCCTTCCAGCGCGAGCTGCAGGCCCAGCTCCAGCGGCAGGGGTATTGAGGCGGTGGAGGCGGGACCATCCATTCCGTTGAGAATAATGTGGCGGGCCGGTCTCCTGACCGGCCGCGGCCGGGACCATGCAATTGGTCGTGGGCCAGCGAGCTTGCTCGCGCTCTGTGGGCGCCCGCCAGCGGGCTGGCCCACCGTCGTATCATTCGGTTTTCCAAATTCACTCAGGAGGGTCCGCCAACTGCATGAGTCCGTAGGCTAAGGCGGGCTCATGCAGTTGGTGGGCGTCGGTTTCCATACCGACGCCTGTCGCCGATGTGGAAATCGG
>Ga0315295_10000105_pt1 | contig 69224 bp, 42 predicted proteins | sample YL17G14_0_MG_FD_204453 | JGI IMG/M metagenome (GOLD analysis project Ga0315295, IMG submission 204453) | Sediment microbial communities from Yellowstone Lake, YNP, Wyoming, USA - YL17G14_0 | ecosystem: Environmental > Aquatic > Freshwater > Lake > Sediment | place: USA: Wyoming | collected... | reverse complement strand
CGAACATTGAGGTCTCGGCTCAATCCGATGGGGTGCTTCCACGATGAACCCGCCATCGAACGGGCGGTCTTTGGCCAACTGCTCCGATGGCATAAAATTAAACTTACACATAATACTTGACGTTATCCGTTCGCTTTGACAGCTTGACTTGAGCGTCAGACTTGCATATAATGATAATGTGGAAGTGTGATGAATCTGGAGGCAGCTCTATAACAGTACACTTCCTTTTTTGGAACAGGTGGGTCCGGCAAATAGGGATGAGGCGTGTTTTGTCCTGTGCCGGTGGTGGAATAAAAGTGGACTTGGGGGCGGGATGGAGAAGTGGGTATGAAGCTGAGTTTTGTAAAAGTGGCGTTGTTAGCCGCTGCGGTTGGGCTCTTGGCACAGACGGTCGTGATGGGAATAGCACACTCCGACTTGTTCGGATGCAACGGATGCCATACGCCGCATAACGCGGAAGCCTTGCCGGGCATGCCGTTGTGGAATGGTCTCGAGACCAAAACGACCTTTACGATGTACTCCAGTGCCACGTTCCAGGGCACGATTGACGGCCAGCCCAGTGGGACTTCCAGGCTGTGCTTAGGCTGCCACGATGGAGCCAATCCCGACTTCGCATGGATGAATCCGCAACATACCTTCGGGGCCGGCGAGCTGGCAAACTCGCACCCCATTTCGTTCGTGTACGATTCAGCATTGGCTGTCCGGGATGGTGCATTGAAAGACCCTTCTGTAGCGAGCACTCTCGGGGGAACCATCTCTGAAGACCTGTTGGATGCGGAGAGCAAAGTGCAGTGCGCCAGTTGCCACGACGTGCATTCGTCAGGTATCGGCAACACCCTGTTGCGAGGTTACGAATACGGCAACGGACACGGCCCAGAGCTGTGCCGTATGTGCCACATCAAGTAATCCATAACGCTCCGAAAGTGTGAAACATTCTCGTGTACGCAAGCAGGATTCTGCGATCCGGCAGTCTGCATCCAGGTCGGGCCCCATAAAATCCATTGTGCGTCTACTGGTACATACGCTGCGCAGACACACGTGCTTTCAGATCGCGCGCCGGCGGCAGGAAAGGCCTCGTGTAGCGCACGGCCGGCTCTGTATGTTGCGTGACCAAAGCGCGATTGCGCCCAAGTCGCGGTCGTGCATGAATCGTGCTGCGTGGGGGGGCACTTACAAAGTCGAATTGTACCGGTCCGGGAATGGGATGGCTTCGAACAATTCGATTCGGTGTGTCACCGGGGGCGCTCGGCAATTCCAGAGGACCGGTTTTCTCCGGCACATAACGAACTCTTTGCCAGTCAAAAAGAGACGCACTTTACTCATCCAGCACTATTGAAATTGCCGAAATAATAATCATGAGAATACACAAATCCGTGTTACTCAAGGGCTTAGCACTTTTGGGCGTGATTTGGACCGTGTGCCTTTTCGCGGGGTGTCGGTCCGCTGAAGTCCAGCCGGCCGTCTCGGAGCCGGTGTTCTTTCCACCGCCTCCTGAAGCGGCGCGCTTACAGTTTCTCAAGTCCTTCGCCGGCCCCGAGGATCTCGGTAAGTCGGCGGCCAGTCCCCTCGAGCGGTTTGTACTCGGCGAGCCCGAAGCGGCCGAGGGTATCGCAACGCCTTATGGAATGGCTATCTTCGAAGGCAAGTTGTACGTCTGTGACGTAGGCCGCAGGATGGTTGAGGTGCTTGATCTTCGCAAGCGAACGTTTGGCTACTTGACCAAAGACCGGCGTTTGATGAATCCCGTGAATATCTACATTGATGACGACGGTTTGAAATACGTCGCGGATCCGATGGCCGGCATCGTGTTCGTTTTTGACAGGGACGACAACCTCAGCGCCATGCTGGGGCAACAGTTGAAGATTAACCCTATCGACGTCGTTGTTCGCGGCTCGCTGTGCTATGTCACCGATTACACCAGCAACCAGGTTGTTGTCCTGAACAAGACAACCGGGGAAGAGATCACACGCGTAGGCCAGAGACGGTTGACCGAAGGACAGGTCCAGCCTCTGGCTGAAGTGCCCCCCGGAGAATTCACGCTCATCAGTGATCTGGCTCTTGATCAGCAGGGCGGCATCTACGTCACTGACAAAGCCGCAGCGCGGATCACGCAGTTTGACCCGTCCGGAATATTCAGGCGAACCATCGGCCGGCTGGGTGACAATATCGACGAGCTTGTCAGGCCGAAAGGCATTGCCGTCGACAGGGCCGGCAGGATATGGGTGGTGGATGCCGCGACGGAGGTCGCCAAGATATACAATCAACAGGCCCAGCTCCTTTTGTTTTTTGGCCTGCCCGGCAATGAGCCCGGCACGATGAATCTGCCAGCCAAGATTATTCTGGATTACGACAACGTGGCGTTGTTTCAGCAATATGCCGTTGAAGGGGCCAACATAGAATTTCTCGTTCTGGTCTCGAATCAGTACGGCTCAAAGAAGATCAGCGTTTATGGTTTTGGCAGCTTTCCTGTTCAGGGAAGGATGATAGCGCAAGAGGGAAAACCCGCTACGAGCGCCGGGTTGGAAAACAAATTGAGGCCGGAAATCGGCTCTTCCCCGGCCCCTGCGAGGCCGGGCACGGAGAGGCTCGGCAATGATGCGCTCGAGCAGACAAAGAAGATCGCCGAACTCTACAGCGCAAGCATGGGGTTCTATCGCGCCGGGCAGCTTGAAAAGGCGCGAGAGGGTTTCGTCGAGGTTCTCAACAGCGGTCTGATTCCCGGTGATATGGCCAAGACGCTTAGGGGTTACATCGCGGATATCGACAGGGTCGCGGCCGAAGGTGACCGGGAAAAGGAAATTGCAGACCTGTATTACCGCAGCATGGCGCTCTACCGCGGCGGCCAGCTCGAGAAGGCTCGGGAGGGCCTGATGAGAGTCATGAAGAGCGGCTCGATTCCGCCGGCCATGGCAAAGGCCATAGAGGACTGTCTGGCGGACATCGACAACGCTTTAGCCTCCCGGCGGGGCAACCGTCGACGGTAAGCACCGGGGGAACAAAGTTTGAAGACCGGTCGGCAAGAGAGCTCTCTCAGGCGGCCGGACTGAAGTTATGCGTGATTCGAAAAAACACAACGTTGTATCGTTTCGAATGGGACCGGCATCCGTCGGCGTCGTGCTGCTTGCCGGCCTGGGGGCGTCGGTTCTGAGCTGTGATGAAGTTGAGCGTCACCAGATGCTCACGTTTTTCCTCGACGGGGTTCCACCCGCGGGTTCGCGGAACTTAGAGGAGGAGCTTATCAATTCGAATTCTCAGGAGCCTGAGCCGGGCGGACAAGAACCCGTCTGGTACGTACATGAGCCCCGAAAGGACTGTGCGAACTGTCATCAGAAGCAGAGAACGGGACGTTTTTCCACTCAAACGCGTCTGCTCGCAACGGTGCCGAAACTGTGCCACAACTGCCACCCGGACTATACGGCGGGCGCGTTGTTTGTTCACGGGCCCGTGGCCGTCGGTCAATGCCTGTTCTGCCACAATCCTCACAAGAGCAAGATCAAACACCTGCTCAACGGGCCGGAGCCCAAGCTCTGCTATCTTTGTCACGACGTGAGAATGATCGAGCTGATACCCGCCCACCTGGCGCAGCAAACGTCTGCGTGCACGGACTGCCATAATCCCCATGCCGGTTCGACGAAGGCTCTTCTGAAAGGTGCTTTTTCTCAAATGGCCGGTGCACCAGCGGACGGAAGGATGACCAGTGCGACGGTGCAGGACAACGTTGCGCCCGTGAAGGAACGCAGCGCCGAGGCCGCACGCGGGCCGTCAGGGACGGCGGATCAAGCTGCGCTTGAAAGGCAGAACATGTTTGAAGTCTTCTGGCAGGTGTCCAGGCTCATCGAGCAGGGCGATCTGAAAAAAGCCAGAGCACAGCTTGAAGCACTGAAAGACAATAAGGCACTCACGCCGGAGGAGCGGGAGAAAATCCTGAACGTACTCAGGCTTATGAACAGCGCCTCAACCGGGGGCAAGCCGAATGGATCCGGAACAAAATCCGAAAAAAGCGGCGATTTGATGAGCAAACAAGAACGCGAAGTGGCTGATCTCTACTACCGGAGCATAGCGTTTTACCGCGATGGTCAGCTTACAAAAGCAAAAGAGGGTTTTATCGAGGTTTTGAAAAGAGGGCTGATTCCCGATCCGATGGCCGAGACAATTCGCCGCTACATGTTGGATATAGACCTCAGGCTGGCCCAGGGGCTGTAGCTGAATTATTAACCTGGACGTTAGGATTGAAACCGGCCGGCTGAGAAGTCGCGTCCTGTTTTCGACTGCGATATGGATGACTTGTATTTCGTGATAGCCAGACCTGAAAAACGGAGCCGTTAAACTGAAGGGGCTTGGCGCATTGCTGAACCGACTGCACAGTAGGATAGAACGCTCGGCTGGTGAACGGATGCTTGCGAGCAGGATGCGCCGGGGCTTTGCGCTGTGCTGTATGAGCTTGATCGCCGCTCTTCTGGCGGGCTGCGAGGTCAACGTCGTCGGCAAGCAGCGTCCTCTCGTGAGGCATGACAGAATTCAGGGTGAGGTCGAGCTGGTCGCCGAGAGGCGCGCCGACAAACAAGGCACAAGCGGGAGCGAGCGCGAGGGCAAAACGAACGTGTTCGAGGAGCGGCTGCGGCTCAAGACCGACGGCGACATCTACCACCCGGATTTTCTATTCTACAACGCCGTCGTCGGCATGGGGCTTGCCCAGCAGCGAATCTGGACGGACGGTGAATCCGACACGCATAATGAAACACTGAACGACTACAGCATATTCGCCGAGCTCTTGAGAGGAAAATCGTATCCGACGACCTTTTATGCAACCCGGTCGGAGGAGTTGATATCGCGGCAGTTTCTGGGGGCCTTGAGAACGGAAAGGGAAAACAAAGGCGTGACCTTGTCCCTGCGGTCCGAGGACTGGCCCATGACGTTCCAGTACACAACCAGCAAGAGCGACCAGGATGAGCTTACCACACCCGCCGCGGACTTCTTCGCCCGGGACGACCAGCGGTTCAGGTACTCTGCGACTCACGATTTCGGCGACCTGTCGCATATCAGTTTCGATTTCGACAGGACGGAGGTTTCGCAGCGAAGCCCCGGGGCCCTGGTCGAGACGGATACGAATCGATATACGATGCTGCACGATTTGATCTTTGGCAGCGACGAGCAGCATCGGCTCGACTCTTTTATCAACTACGTCGATCAGTCCGGCTCGTTTGATTTCGAGAACCTCCAGGTGGAAGAGCGTTTGAAGCTCCAGCACCTCGACAGCTTCCTGACCAACTACAAGCTCCGATTTGCAGACTATACCCGAGAAACCGTCGGGAACCAGGAGGTGCGCGGCGAAGCGGGCTTCGAGCATAGATTGTACGAGAGCCTCGTGACAACGGCGAACGTGTTCACTTCGGAAACGGACCTTGAAACGCAGGGGAATCTGACCCAGAAAGGCGGCACGGCCGGCCTGAACTATCGAAAGAACAACCCCTGGGGCATACTGCTCAGCAGCTATACGGCGAGCCTGACCCAAAGTGACCAATCGGGCGGCACCGGTACGGGAGTCGTCATCAATGAGTCCCACACGGCCACGGAGCTGGTTCCCGTAGAGCTCAACAGGGTCAACATCGACGTTTCGACGATTCGCGTCAAAGACAGCGTCGGATTGCTGTACCAGGAAGGGGAGGATTACACGATCACCCGGCGGAACGGGCGCGTATGGTTGAATATCATCACGGTCGGCGGCGTCGTTCCGCCGAATTTCACGGAAGGGCAGGAGTTCTTCGTCGATTACAATTTCTTCGTCGAGCCCGAGAGGCAGGAAGACACGCTCCGCCAGAGCGTCACCCTTCGGGAGCGATTCGAAAACGGCTTCTCGGTCTATTACGCCCATCGGCGGCAGGATGAGGACGTCAGCTCAACCGTTACGGCTATTACGCCGGATGAGTACACGGTCAATACCATCGGAACCGACTACACGAACAAAGGGCTCTTTTTGCAGGCCGAGTACAGTGACGAGAATTCAACTCAAATTCCGTCCACGAGCAAAAAGCTGCAGGGCCGGTATAGCTGGCCCCTGAGCCCGGATACCAGTGCGAGTGTCGGGGTGTTGAATCACTGGCTGGATTTCGGCGAGCCGGACGCACGAGACGTTGTGCTTTTCAAGACCGGCGCTGAGGTGTTCAGCCGACTGACGGACAAGTACGGCGTTTCCGCCCGGGCCGACTACCGCGATGAAGATGATACGCGATTCGGCACGACCCGGGGATTCCAGTTCAATTCCGAATTGCAGTATAATGTCCGCCAGTTGAGCGTCGTTACCGGCGTCGAATTCAACACGCTCAGTCGCAGGAGCGACGAGATCGACGGCAGTTTCCTGTACTTCCGGCTGAAACGCTTCTTCTGAGCGAACCAGGAAAATAAACAATGGAAGTGAAAAAGAAAACGTTTGCAGCAGGTCATCTCTTTGTGCGATTGCACATTTTGGTGCTGGTGGTGCTGGCGGTATGCGGCGGATGTCAGAGCCGGCGAGGCGAGCTGCTCTTGCGCTCGGGGCCGGCGCGGGTCTGGCCTGAGCCGCCGGAGGCGCCGCGCATCAGGTACCTCGGCGCCATTTCGACCGAAGCGGACTTGAAGAGAGAAACCACGTGGATGGAGGCACTGGGCGATCTGCTCTTCGGCAGGAAGGACATAGGCGTCCTTGTTGCTCCCTACGCGGTGGCGGTTGACCAAAGCGGCAGACTGTTCGTCACAGACGCGGCCGGAGCGGTCGTCCACGTGTTCGATCTGAATACGCGCGGGTATAAACAGTTTTCCGACCTGAACAGTCAGGAAAAACTGCGTAAGCCGGTCGGTCTGGCAATCGTCGGCAACCGCATCTATGTCGCCGATAGCGCGCTGCACAAAATCTGTGTCTTCGACAAGAACGGCCAGTTCGTTTTTTCTTTTGGAGGCGAGCGGCTTACAAGACCCTCCGGGATTGCGTACCGCGCAGACGACCAGACCATGTACGTGGCGGACACGGGGCGACACGCGATAGACGTATTCACTACGGGCGGAAAATTTATCCGGCAAATCGGCGCCAGAGGCGTCGCGCCGGGGATGTTTAACTTTCCCACGCATGTGTGGTTTGACGCCCGCGGCAGCTTGTACGTCAGTGATACGTTGAATTACCGGATTCAGGTGTTCACGCGGGATGGGAATTTCCTCACGACGTTCGGCCGCCAGGGCGACCGGCCCGGCAACTTTGCCCATCCGTGCGGCGTCGCCACGGATACGTTCGGCAACATTTACGTGACGGACCGGCAGTTTGAAAACGTCCAGATTTTCGACCCGCAGGGCCATATTCTCATGGCTTTTGGCGAGGAAGGGACACAGCCCGGCCAGTTCTGGCTGCCGGCGGGCCTCTTCATCGATGAGCGTAACAGAATCTATGTCGCTGATTCATTCAACAAGCGCATCCAGATATTCGAGCTTCTGGAGTAAATCGATCCATGAAAATCAAACAGACTATTCTGATAACGTTGCTCGCGATCATGGTGACGTCGGGCTCGACCGCATGGGCCCTGACGGAAGGCTCGCTGCATGACTTGTCGGCCGTGACCGGGGGCAATACCTGCGGTTTCTGCCACACGCCCCACGGGGCACTGAGCGGCACTCCGTTGTGGAGTCACAAGCTCTCCAGCGCGGTTTACAGAATCTATCAAAGCTCGTCTCTGGAGGCCAGGGTCGGCCAGCCGACCGGCTCAAGCAAGCTGTGTCTGAGCTGTCATGATGGCACCGTGGCCCTGACCGAGACGGTCGGCGGCGGCCCCAGGGGCGGCGCATACATCGCCCCCGGCGGGACGAACCTCGGTACCGATCTCTCGGACGACCACCCTATCAGTTTCGTTTATTCGGCCGCCCTGTCGGCCGAAGACGTCCAGATCCGCCCGCCTTCGGCATTGCCTGAGCAACTCAAGCTGGACCGGGCGGGCGAGCTGCAATGTACCACCTGTCACAACCCTCACGAGAACCTGTACGGCAATTTCCTCGTGATGTCCAATCGCCGCTCAGCTCTATGCGTGGCGTGCCATGATCTGTCCGGATGGCGGCTTTCCACGCACGAGAGCTCGGCGGCCCTGACGTCGGTTGCAAACGATTCGTACCTGCAGAGCAGCGAGCACGCCACCATGGTGGAAAACGGCTGCCAGAATTGCCACAGGTCTCACTCGGCCGGCGGACATGAACGGCTGCTTCATTTCGCCAGGTCGCAAGACAATTGCCTGAGCTGTCATGACGGCTCCGTGGCGAGCTCCAACCTGAGATCCGATCTGTCGAAATTCAGCCGGCATGATGTGATTCGATATGACGGCATCCACGATCCGACCGAATCGCCGCTCGTGGCGGCCAGGCACGTTGAATGCGTTGACTGTCACAATCCCCACGCCGTTCAGAACGCGCCCGCGCAGCCTCCGGTTGTACCGGGAGTGATGCGGGGAGTCTCCGGCGTCACCGTTTCCGGGGGCGTTATCCAGCAGGTTCAGCACGAATACGAAGTCTGTTTTAAGTGTCACGCCGATAATCCCAGCCGGATTCCGTCAGCGATTACCCGGCAGATCACGCAGACGAACACGCGGCTGGAATTCGATCCGGCCGCCGCCTCGTTTCACCCCGTGGTCTCGCCCGGCCTCAATCCGAACGTCCCCAGTCTGAAATCGCCGATGACCGCTGCGGCGCTTGTTTACTGCATCGACTGCCATAATTCAGACGGCGCCTCGGGCACGAAAGGCCCCCACGGCTCCAGCCATCGCTATCTCCTGGCCTATCGGTATGAAACATCCGACTTCACGCCGGAGAGCAGTTATTCGTATGAGCTCTGCTACCGATGCCACAGTCGCAACAGCATTTTGAACGACGAGAGTTTTCCGCAGCACCAGAAGCATCTGAACGAGCAAATACCGTGCTCAGCGTGTCACGACGCCCACGGCATCAGCTCTGCTCAGGGCACCCGAACGAACAACAGCCATTTGATAAACTTCGATACCTCTATCGTGCGTTCCGATCCGGCGACGGGACGCCTGGAGTTCGAGGATATGGGCACGTTGCACGGGCGGTGTTTCCTGCAGTGTCACAACAAGCAACACTCGCCGCAAGAGTATTGACAAGACAAATTCGGACGACCTCGTGCCAAACCGTCTGATTTGCTCAGGACGAGTTTGCGATTTTCGATTTTTCAATCGACAATCGTCAATCTACTCGGCTTCCCACCAGAGTCGCGGATAGTCCTGGCCTTCTAAAATCCACCAGATGTCTTGCGTTCCGTTGGCCGTCTCCCCCACGAAGTCCCAGCCGGCTTCAAGGAACGTGCTGGCCGTTTTCATCTCGGCCGTCGTCTTGCCTGTGCCGCCGGCACTCGTGGTCTGGCCTGAGGTCTGGATATCCCAGAAGGAGCTGGTGACAGCACCCTCATAGTTGGCCCCCACCAGCCCGCCGACAAATGATTCTCCGCTGATCGGGCCGGTGCTGTAACATTGGGTCACAGCACCCCTATAGGCGTCGTACCCCACCAGCCCGCCTACAGACGAGCTACCGCTGACCATAGCGGTGCTGTGGCATTGGCTCATACTGGCAAAGGAGCCGTGTAGCCCCGCTATACCTCCGACATTCGAATTGCCATTGACCACGCCGCTATTGCAGCATTGGCTTACCTTGCCTCTATGGTTGGACCCCACCAGCCCTCCGACCTGACGGGCCCCGCTAACTGTACCGCGGCTGCAGCATTGGGTCACACTGCCAAAGTCGCGGTTGAACCCTACCAGACCGCCGATATGGTCGCCGGAACCTGTTATGTTGACATCCACTACGCTCAGGTCTTTGACCTCGCCGACCGAGGACGGCCCTTTTCGTAGCTGACCAAACAGCCCCAGATAGTCTTTACCGCGAACCGTCAAATGCGAGATTGTGTGGCCGTCGCCGTCGAAGACGCCGGTGAAAGGCATCCCCTGGAATCCTCCGGTTGCATCGTTAACATCCGGAGCGATGACGGCCTTGTCAAAGACCTTTCGGCCGGGGAGATTGGGGTCCAGGTCGATGTCAGAGGTCAGGATAAAATGCTTATCATAGTCGTCGGGAGTCTCGCCGAGGGCGATCAGATCGGCAGCCGTAGCGATCTGGTACGGGTCGTTAGGCTCGCCCGTGCCACCGCTGTATGTGGAGTAAGCAATTCCTGACGGTACTTGAAATATCGTTCCGCTGCCTTCCTGCGGATGTACCGGCTCTCCTGATGCAATGACAAAGCTTGTCGTTGCACTCGGATCTAAAGTGGCTGTAATAACGTAGCGTCCTTCATCGGCTTGTGCGGTGTTCAAAAGAAAAAGACAGTCACCTGCCGCGTCCGTGGCAACGTCGCCGAGTGTATAGCTGTTCACAACGAAGGTCGCCGTGCTGTCGGGCGGGAAACCATGACCTGTAATCGTAAAGAAGCTGCCCCGGCCGCCGCTCGCGTGGTTGATGGAAAGAGGGGGCATGCTCGCATTCAGGATCAGTATTCTTTTGTGCTGGGCTATGAATACAAACGATGTGTTGGCTGCACTGCCGTATGGGAAACCATCCCGCTGGCTGCCCCCGGACGTGAAGGTCGCGACGATTTGCAGCTCGTTGCCGTATGGCCGCAGCACGGTGCCATTGGTGACGATATTGTCACCGTCGAGGGCGGCTACCCGGGCGCCAGCCTGTTTCGACGCCAGCAAAACGGGATTAGCCGGCGTGGTTAAATCCCATAGGGCGACCTGGTTGCTCGTACATTCAAGTAATTGATTGCCAACAACTCGAAGGTGATAAGCACTGTCATCGCGGCTTATGGTATTGAGCACTGAAAGACTCGCCGGATTAGAAAAATCAATCACGCTCAGATAATTCGTAAAGATCCCCTGCGAGTCCGACGTCCAGTTGCACACGTACAACAAGTCGCCGTACACCGCCGCCGACCAGACCAACTGGCCTTCGCCCATGTTCAAATCGGAGAGCAAAGTGGGATTCGACGGCTCGTCAATCGAATAGACGGCGACTTTCTCTCGTCCGGCGGCGACCAGGTAGTTCTCGTGCCTGACCATGTTATAAATGCGCAGGTCGCCTCTAAAGCTGAGCAATGAGGGCACGGCTGGATTCTGCGCGTCTATTGTCTGAATTCCATTGCGGCCAAATGCGTAGAGATAGTTTCCGTATCTCAAGATGCCGTCGCCACTGCTGCAAGTTAGCTTATGGGCCGGCGTGTTGTATGTGGCAAAAGACTCCTGAAGCGGCAAGTCCGATATGTCATACGTGTACAGAATCCCTTCCCTCGCCAGCAGATAAACATATCCATCCTTTTCTTCGACCGCCCGTGGGACGTTCACATCGCCGGCGGGAACCATGACCTCGGCGACAGGCTCATACAGTTTCCATGCCGGCGCCGCAGAGCTTGAGGGCGTCAAGATAGACAGACAGCATAGCAGCACGAACGCCGGACTAATGATGGACATGGTTCCTGAACTTTTGTGTGTCAACATCTTCTCAACCTCCCGCCCCCAACCCTGGATATCAGGGGAATCAACGGCTTTTCCCCACTTTGCACGAATACGCAGTATAACAGACGGCGGCTGTCCAAGTCAAGCGCCTCGGTGTAAAAACGCTCCCAACAGGCGGCCGGACAGATAAAAAAAGTCGCGCCTTTTACAGCGCGACTCTCTTGGTTTTTACGCTGCCATGCAGGGGCAAGCCGTGTGCCTGCCCTGGGCAATTTTATCCTCTGCGTCTTTCATCTGAGCCGGGAATCGGGGCAACGTCGTCCTCGGGAGCGACCACCTCGCCCTTCTCGAAGTCTTCGGCCGTGGGTTTGAGCGTCAGGTTGTACCACTGCGAATCCTTCTTCTCGGTCAGATCGGACCACTGGACTATCTGGCCGGTGTATGTTGCGATGCGGCCCATGATCGCGGTCAGCGTGGATTCGGCCACGTTGCGGGCCTCGTTCAGCGGCTCACCTTTGAGAATGCTGTTGAGCAGATCCACGTGCTCCTGGACGTAGGCGTTGCGGTCGGGGAATTCCGGCACGTCGATGGTCTTGGCCGATTCCATCTTGCCGTCGCCCCAGGTGGACCCTTCGCTGCCGACGAAGTGCTCGCTGACCCGGCTGTAGGTCCCGTTGATCTGGCGGCACATGCTGTGGATGTGAAGATCGTCGGCGTAGTCCAGTTCGACGCTGTGGAAATCGAACTGGTTGCCGGTCTTGCGGCGGGCGCGGCCGCCGAAGCCCAAAGCCCGAATCGGCGGATGCCCGATGAACCAGTTGGCTACGTCGATGTTGTGGACGTGCTGCTCGACGATGTGGTCGCCGGACATCTCAGTGAAGCTGACCCAGTTGCGGATCATGTAGTCGGCGTCGCTCTCGCCCGGCTCCTGCGTCCTGAACCACAGGGCCCCGCCGCACCACCATATGCAGCCGCCGCGAATCTTGCCGATCGCGCCTTGCTCGAGGGCGTACCGGGTGCGCAGGTAGTTCGCCTGATGACGGCGCTGCGTGCCGGCGACGACGGCCAGACCTTTCTTCTTGGCCAGCTCGCCGGTCTCGATGATCCGGCGGGCCCCCGGCGGATCGACCGCCACGGGCTTTTCCATAAAGACGTGCTTGCCTGCTTTGATGGCCGCCTCGAAATGAACCGGACGGAAGTTGGGCGAGGTCGCTATCAGGACAAGCTCCACGTTGGTCTCCAACAGCTTCTTGTAGGCGTCGGCGCCACCGAAGCATTGTGAGGCGGGAACCTGGTATTTCGTACCAGTTGCTTCGGCTTTCTGCTTGAACCAGTCGGCGGTGGCCACGACTTGCAGCTCCAGGCCGTCGACGTATTTGACGGCTTCCATGCAGTTCTCCAGGGCGCCGTTGCCCCGGCCGCCACAACCGATCAGAGCGATCTTCATCTTCTTTTTGGCCGGCCCGGCGAACAGAACGCTCTTGCCGCCCAGTGCCGCCGCCACACCGACCGCCGAGGTTCTCATGAAATCTCTTCGTGAAACCCTGCCGGTCTTATCGACTGATGTACTTTTCATATCCATGTCCTTTCAATCAATTCTTTTCGATTCACCCGCGTATCCGGCGGAATTCTGCGAGAAATCAGCCGGCCTGAAAATCGTCGCACGCCCGATAAGCATCAATGAGCGCTCTTTCGCCTTCCTTGCCCTTCTTGCTCGTGCCGTGCTCCATGCACAGCGTGCCCTGATAGCCCTTCTTGTGGAGATGCTTGAAGATGTTCTTGTAGTTGATCTCCCCGGTGGTCGGCTCTTTGCGGCCCGGATTGTCGCCGATGTGGAACGCGGCGATTTCGTCCCAGGCCCGGTCGATGTTGGGAATCAGATTGCCTTCGGTAATCTGCTGGTGGTAGATGTCGTTAATAATCTTGATACAGGGACTGCCCACCGCCCGGCAGATCTGGTATGCCTGTGGGATTTTGGTCAGGAACAATCCCGGATGGTTCGTCCAGGCATTCAAAGGTTCGAGGACGATCACGAGTCCCGCCGGCTCGACCACCTCGGCGCAGCGCTTAAGGTTCTCGATGACATTGGCCGTCTGATAGTCCCATTCGAGGCCCGGGTCGAACGCACCCGGCACGACCAGCGCCCACTTGGCATTGACGCGCTTGGCGCATTCGATGCCGTCCTTCATTTTCTGGATCAGCATCTCGCGGATTTCCTGGTCGCGCGTGACGAACGATTTCTTGGGGAAGTCGGCGTAGAGGACAAACGGCCCCAACGTCATATCCAGGCGGCTCATTTCCGCGGCGATTTTCTCCTGCACGTCTTTGGGCCTGCCCATCAGGCCGTTGTCGAACATGGCGGAGAAACCCTCATCGGCCATGAACTTGAGCTGGTCGATCGGGTCGTTGCCCGCGTGCTCCTTGAATTGTCCGAAGCTCGGGGCATACTTGAGCTTGAATTTTTTCGGCGAAGCCGCTGCTTGAAGCGTATTCGTCCCGGCAGTGATCGCCACGGCCGCCATCGCGGCTGAAGCCATCAAGCCGCGACGGGATATCTTGGAATCCCGTCGCCGTGAATTCTCTTGCACGTCTTGCATTCTGAACACTCCTAATCTCCCCCGTGCTTTCTTGCGAAAGCAAGAACGGGGGCTATTTCTTGAACGCGGTCCACTTCTGATTGCTCTTGGCGCTGGCCAGAACGGTTTCGATAAAGAGCATGCCGCGCAACCCGTCGTTCACGTCCGGGAAGTCCAGGGCGAGCGGATCGGGTTTGGTATGGGTCAGTTTCGCTCGAATAGTGTCGGCGAAGTTGCGGTACGTATTGGCGAAGGCCTCGAAGAACGCCTCGGGATGTCCGGAGGGCAGACGCGTGGCGCGGGCCGCCGCGGGGCTTTTCGCTGCGACGTAACCATTGCCGCGGCACCAGACCTGCATCGGACCGTTCGGCTCTTTGACGTATAGATAGTTCGGATGCTCCTGATGCCATTCGAGCCCCTTCTGTTCGCCGTAAACCCATATCGCTAAATTGTTCTCTTCGCCAATGGAGACTTGGCTGGCGTGCAGAACGCCTCGGGCGCCGTTGTTGAAGCGCAGCAGGACGTTGCCGTCGTCGTCGAGCTTTCGGCCCTTGACGAAAATCGTCAGGTCCGCGCACAGATGTGTAATCTTCAAACCCGTGATGTATTCTGAGAGGTTCTCGGCATGAGTGCCGATATCACCCATGCAGCCGGCGCCGCCGCTCTGCTTGGGGTCGGTGCGCCAGGCGGCCTGCATCTGGCCGGTCCGCTCCAGCGCCGTCGCCAGCCAGCCCTGCGGGTACTGCACGACGATCTTGCGAATCTTGCCCAGATCGCCGCCTCGCGCCATGTCACGCGCTAATTTGACCATCGGATAGCCGGTGTAGTTGTGCATCAGCCCGAAGACCTTTTTGGACTTCCTGACAATCTGCTGGAGCTCTTTGGCCTCTTTGGCGTTAAGCGTCATGGGCTTTTCGCACATCACGTGGAAGCCCGCCTCCAGAAAGGCTTTGGCGATGGGGAAATGCCAGTTATTGGGCGTGGTAACCGAGACAAAATCGATGCGTTCGCCCGTGGGCAGTTTCAGCTCCTTCTGGATCATCTCCTGGTACGTGCCATAGACGCGCTTCGGATTGATCAGGAGCTCTCGTCCCTGCTGCTTTGACTTACGCGGGTTGATATCGAACGCCCCGGCGACCAGCTCGATGCCGCCGTCCATACGGGACGCCTTGCGATGCACCTCGCCGATAAAGGCCCCCGGTCCGCCGCCGACCATCCCCATTTTTAATTTTCGGTTGAGTGTCATATCTGCTCCTTTCAATAAAATTGCGGAATAACATCCTGTGTTTCGAGATACGGTTTTAACCGTTCACAAATATACCGCGGACCAGCCGGTTAAGCAAGGTTCTGTTTGAAAAGAAAATGGAGCCAAATATCAACGGTAGAGGATAGTTGACAATAACCGTCAGAACGAGTACCTTCAGTGTAAAGTGACCAAAGTTCGAAGCGCAGGCAACTTTAGCTCACGTGAGATACTTGACGCTGCTGGAATTAACATGAAAACCGACGTTAGCCCGGTATCCGTTGATTTGTACTTTATTCCCGTCGAGACGCGGGTGCCGCTGAAGTTCGGGCCCGAGACGCTGACCTCGGTGATCTGCGCGCGGGTCTGTGTGACCGTTGCCGATGGACGGGGGCGCAAGGCCCAGGGATGGGGCGAGACGCCACTGAGCGTGCAATGGGCCTGGCCCGGCAGTCTTAGCTATCAGGAACGGGCCGACACGATGCAGCGTTTCTGCCGGATGCTGGCCGAGGCATGGGCCGGCCTTGAGCGGCGGGGACATCCGATTGAGATAGGCCACGATTTTATCGAATCCGTTTTGCCGAAGCTCTTAGAGCGGCTCAACCGCCAGCGCGGCAAGCAGGCTGAGCCGATGCCGCACCTGGCGGCCCTGGTCTGCTGTTCGGCGTTCGACGTGGCCGTGCACGATGCGTACGGCAAGCTTCTGAAACGGGACGTGTATTCGACCTACAACGCGGAGTTTATGAATCGCGATTTGTCCGCTTTCATCGAGCCGGCGGAGGGATGCGACATTTCATTTGCAGGCAAGTACCCGGCGGATTTCTTCCGCTCGCCCGCACCCGTTACCATGCCCGCCTGGCACTTAGTGGGCGGCAAGGATTTACTCGATGCTTCTGAATTGACCGGCGATGAGCCGGACGACGGCTATCCCGTCCTGTTGCCGGACTGGATCGAACGCGACGGCCTGACGTGCCTGAAGGTCAAGCTGCGGGGCAACGATGCGGCGTGGGACTACGAGCGATTGGTCAGGGTGGGCGAGATTGCCATCAACCATGACGTGCCATGGCTGACCACCGACTTCAACTGCACCGTCACGAACCCGGCCTACGTCAATAACATCCTCGACCGGCTCATCGAGGAGCATCCGCGCATCTACCAGATGATTCTTTACGTCGAACAGCCGTTTCCATACGAGTTGGAAGAAAATCAGATCGACGTGCACAGCGTCTCGGCGCGCAAGCCTCTGTTCATGGACGAAAGCGCCCACGACTGGAAGCTGGTTCGGCTCGGACGCCGCTTGGGCTGGACGGGCGTGGCGCTGAAGACCTGCAAGACGCAGACCGGGGCGCTGCTGAGCCTGTGCTGGGCCAAGGCGCACGGCATGACGCTGATGGTGCAGGATTTAACCAACCCGATGCTCGCCCAGATTCCGCACGTTCGCCTGGCGGCCCACGCCGGCACGATCATGGGCGTCGAGACCAACGCGATGCAGTTTTACCCCGCCGCCTCGGCGCCGGAAGAAGCCGTGCATCCCGGCCTCTATCGACGGCGTCACGGCCGGGTGGACCTGGCAACCATCAGCGGCCCCGGCTTCGGCTATCGGCTCGACGAAATCAAAAGAGAGCTGCCCGAACCGGCCGGACATTTTGAAAAATAGGACTTCGCAAGTTTCAGGAGACAAAAATGGCAAAGTTGAGCGCATTTGCAGATGAAGTTACCGAAGACTTTTTACAGCAGGTCAAGTACCTTGTAGGCCGGGGCGTGGGGTACATCGAGCCTCGCTTTATCAACAAGAAGAACATCATGGACCTGACAAAAGCCGAACTGAAGGCAGCCAAGAAAATAATCGACGACCACGACCTGAAGGTCAGCGCCATCGGCTCGCCCATCGGCAAGGTCAGGCTCGATCAGCCCTTCGAGCCGCACCTGGACAAGTTCAAGCACGCGGTGGACCTGGCTGTGCTCTTCGAGACGCCGTACATCCGAATGTTCAGCTACTACGCCCCCGAAGGCAAGAATATCGATGACTACCGCGAGCAGGTGATGGACCGGATGGCCGCCAAGGTCGAGGTGCTGGCGGACGTGGACGTGACTATGGTCCACGAGAACGAGGCCGGCATCTACGGCCACACCGCCGAAAATTGCGTGGAGCTCGCCCGGACGATTGATTCGCCGAAGCTGCGCCTGGCGTACGACCCGGCCAACTTCGTCTGGGGCGAGAAGATCACCAACAACGTCGAGGTCTGCTGGCCCCTGATGAAGCCCTACGTCGTCCACATCCACATCAAGGACTGGAAGCTCGGCGCCAAGGACGTTGGCAGTATGCCCGGCAAAGGCGACGGCCAGATCAAAGAGCTGTTAGCCGAATTAGCAGCGATGAATTACGAGGGCTGCATGACGATGGAGCCGCACCTGCAGGCGGGCGGGCAGTTCGGCGGCTCGACCGGGCCTGAGCTCTTCTCGAAGGCCATCGACGCCGTCAGAAAAATCGCCGCCGATGTCGGCCTGGAGTGCGATTAAAAACGTGCCTAAAGTTGAGAGTGCCTAAAGTGACTAAAGTTGAAGACGTTGCTGGTACATTTTAGCTAACTTTAGCTCACTTTAGTCACTTCGATATATTGTAACATGGAAAGGAAGATGGACATGAAAACCTGGAACTTTGGAATCGTCGGCGCCGGATTGATCGCCGATTTTCACGCACGCGCCATCAGGGACATTCCCAACGCCAAGCTGATCGGCTGCTGCGATAAAATGCCCGACCGGGCGAAGAAGCTCGCCGAGAAGTTCGGCGTGCGAGCCTTTAAGAATTATCAGGCAATGCTCCGCAGCGACGAGATCGACGTGGTCACTATCGCCACGCCGAGCGGCTTCCACGCTGAGCCGACCATCGCCGCAGCCAAAGCGGGCAAACACGTGATATGCGAAAAGCCGTTAGAGATTACCCTCAAGCGGATCGACAAGATGATCGAGGCCCACGAGAAGGCCGGCACGCGCCTGGGCGGCATATTCCCGTACCGATTCAACGATATGATGACGCCGCTGCGGCAGGCCATCCAGTCGGGGCGGCTCGGCGTGATTACGTACGCCGGGATTTACGTCCCCTGGTGGCGGACGGACGAATACTACAAGGATTCGTGGCACGGCACGTGGAAACTGGACGGCGGCGGAGCACTGATGAACCAGTCCATCCACATGGTCGATATGCTCTGCGACGTGATGCCGCCCATCGAATCGGTTGCCGCCTTCACGGCCAAGCTGGGCCATCCGCAGATCGAGACCGAAGACACCGCCGCCGGCGTGCTGCGTTTCACCAACGGTGCATTGGGAATCATCTACGGCACGACCGCTTCGTACCCGGGCCAGTTCAGGCGCTTTGAAATCACCGGCACCAAAGGCACCATCGTCAACGTGGAAAACAGCATCACGGTCTGGCAATTCGCCGACGAGACGCCGCAGGATAAAGAGGTCCTCAAGAAGTTCGGCAAGATCGAGGGCGGCGGAGGCGTCGCCGACCCGGCGGCCATCACGCACCAAAATCACACGCGGAATTTCAAGGCCTTTCTCGATGCCTTCGATTCCGGCAAGGATTTCTGGATCAACGGACGCGAGGCCCGCAGGGCCGTCGAAATCATCTTAGCCATCTACAAATCCGCCAAAACCCAAAAAACCGTGAAACTCGTCTAAGACTCGTAGGGTGGGCCTCGGCCCACCGATTCAGGGTTGGCCCTGGGCCTGCGGCGTTTCGTGGGATTGTGCGTTCGACAGCAACGGGGCGGGAGGGTGAATATTTGCGGCGTCATGGTTGTGTCGCTGCTTGGTCAGTTGGACGGGCGACGGTCTTTCCCGGATGAATCGTATGCCCCGGCCGGTGATGATTTCCTTTTGCTCCCTGATGAAGTCCACATATTGCAGCAAGGCCCAGGCGCTGTTGTCCCATCGCATCTGGTAGCCCCGCTGTTGGGCCTGCCTTTCCATCATGAGGCGTTTGTTCTGGTTAAAGACCACATAATCGAGGGCCATAGCGATCTGCGGGACGGACGCCTCCGCCGGGTCGATCAGAATGCCGCGCGCGTACCGGCCGATAATCACGCCTTCGGGGCACTTCCTGTTCGAGTGAATCAGCTCACGGGCGTACAGGGACTTGGTCACGATGGCGACCCGGCCGGAGCCTAACGTGTCGGCCAGGATGCCGCTCGATATTTGCTGCATGTTCAGGTACGGCAGCAACATGACGTTGGTGGCCCCGTACAATTCGACCAGCGTGGTCTCATCCATGAACGTATCGAGGAACACCACGTCGTACGCGGCAAAGTCCACCCCCTGCAGGTCCTTGACTTTGCACCAGCTCAGCTTCGAATTCTCCAGCGTCGCAGCCAGCATGGCCTGGTACTGGCGGAAAGGCTCGCCGCCGGCATCCTTGACGAACTCCGGGTGGCACTGGCCCGCGATCAGATAAACGAGACTGCGTCTTTGGGATTCCGTGCAGGAGTCGGCCAGGAACTTGCCATAGCCACGTATGCCGTATTGAACGCCTTTGTCCGGCGACAACATGCCGATCGTCGTAATCAGAAAACGGTTCTCCAGCCCGTACTTGCGTTTGATTTCGAGCCGGTCGAACTGCGTCCGGTGCTGCATCCGGATTCCGTGATCGATGTGCTTGAGCTTGGCGTGGGCGATGCCGTAGATGGGCGATTCGAGGATGTGAATGGCGCTTTCGGTGGTCACGATGAGGCCGTCGCTGGACTCGGCCAGGTCCTGCAGGACGCTCTTCTGGTGCGGGTCCGGGTTGTCCAGAACCGTATGCAGGTAAACCAGCGTGACCAGCCCGTTTTCCCGGAAGGCTTTGGCCAATCGGATGAAATTAATGCCCTGCCCGTCCTGCCCGCTGTCGCTCGGGTCCAGGCCGTACTCGTGCTGCAAGAGCACGACGGTGAGGTTGGCGCTCTCCCTGGCCCGCGTGATGATGTGGCCGGCCGTATCCTGCCATGAAAGGGGATTGTACTGATCGATCGTCAGGTCCACCGGAAGCCCATATGGGCCGCTGCCGTTATCGATGGCGGCGACTCTGATATGGCCCACTTCCGCCGTAAATTGCGACAGCGCCGTCGCTATGTCGCGCGAGAACGTACCTATTCCGCACCGGCGCGGCGGATAGGTGCTCACGATTCGGATGTTACATTGCATAACGAACTCGCCTTTGCAATGGCACCGCCGCCCTCACTCGGCGGGTGGCATCCTCAAGCGAAGCTTGGGGATGGCTATTCGCATGTCGGCCATGCCTGCCTTAGGGAAACCTGCCACCCATCGCGCTGGCTCAGACGGCGGCCATGACGCCCCGGACGTAGCCGACCGACTCGGCCAGGCCCGCCAGCGGGTCGTCGGCGTCCTTTTCATATTCGAACGAGACGATGCCCTCGTACTTGATTTTCACTAAGGTCCTGATGTACTTCGGGATGTCGATCACGCCCCGGCCGACCTCGACGGCGTTGCCCTTGGCATCCGCTGCCGAGACATCCTTGATATGGATGTCCAGCAGCCGGTCGGCGAATTTCTCGGCCGATTCGCACGGGTCCACGCCGGCCCGCATCGTATGGCCGATGTCGTCGCACAGCCCGATGCGCTTATCGAGGTCCTTGATCTTTTCGTAGGCGGTGGCCGGCACGGGATAGACCTTATCGGTCGGCCCGTGATTGTGAATGGCCACCTTGATGTCATACTGCTTGACCAGCTTATCGACCAGAGGCAGCACCTCGGGCAGGGGGACGCCGACAATCACTCGCATCCCCGCGGCCTTGGCGTATTCGAACGCGCGATTGACTTCGGCTTCGGTCTTCATGTAGATCACGCCGCCGCCATAGAGAATCAGTCCTGCGTCTTTGACTTTTTGCACCGTTTCCTGAATTTGCTCCGGCGTGCTGTCCATCTTCAGGTGAACGTCCTTGAAGCAAATGTATTTCAATCCGACCCGCTTAGTCATGGCTAAGGTCTTATCCAGATCGAACTTTCTTAATGTGTACGAGGCCAGACCCAGCTCGAACGGCTTCTGACCACCCTGCCGTCCGGCCGCACGCCGGCCCTGGCGCGCCTCACGGCTGGCGGGCTGGGCCAAACTGCCACTCACACCTGCTAATGAAGCCACGCCGGCCCCGGCTACTTGCAGAAAACGCCTTCTGCTTTGTTCTTTCTCTGTCATCGGAAGCTTCTCCTAACATGGTATTTAAGACTCTGTGTTGTACTCATCAGGCGAATCAGATTAACGCAAATCCCTTTCAAATGCAAGGAAATTCGCTTTGCCGGGGCGGATCTATCGGGTATGATTATGGGCCGAAGATGGCCACCGAAGCAATGGCTTTGGCATCGAGAAAGGCAGGCAGGAATCACGTGAAAAGCCGAGAAGCCCCCAAAACGGGCGTTTTGACTCGCCGCCGGTTCCTCAGAAGTTCCGGGGCGACGGCCGGTGCGGTCCTTTTCGCACCGATTATCGTGCCGGCCGGCATACGTGGAGCCGAGGCCCCCGGCAGCCGGATTACTATCGGGATGATCGGAATGGGCCGCCAGGCCTATTACTCCAACGTCAAAACGTTCCTGGCCGCACCCGATGCTCAGGTCGTCGCCGTCTGCGACGTGGATACCTGGAGGCTCGATAACGCCAAAAAGGCCGTGGAAGAACATTACACAAAAGAGCGAGCCGCCGGACAATTCAAGGGCTGCTCAACTTATCGCGATTTTCGCGAGCTTCTGGCCCGCACGGACATTGACGCGGTGATGATCTCCACGCCCGACCACTGGCACGTCCCGATGGCCATCGCGGCCGCGAAGGCCGGCAAGGACATCTGCTGCGAGAAACCGCTGACATTGAGCATCGCCGAGGGCCGCGTCCTGAGCGATACGGTCCGGCGGTACAATCGCGTCTTCCGCACCGACAGCGAATTCCGTTCGCACGAGTGCTTCCAAAGGGCATGCGAGCTGGTTCTCAACGGGCGAATCGGCAAGGTGCATACGATTCGCACCGGCGTTCCCGCCGGCGACGTGGGCGGGCCGCCGGAGCCGGAAATGCCCGTGCCGCAGGAGCTGGATTACGACCTGTGGTTAGGCCCCGCTCCGTACGCGTCTTATACGGTCAACGGCGTGCACCCGCGTCAGAGTTACGAGCGGCCCGGCTGGATGCGCGTGCCCGGCTGCTGCGAGGGCATGGTCACCAACTGGGGCGCCCATCTGAACGACATCGCGCAGTGGGGCAACGGCACCGACCGCACCGGGCCCGTCGAGGTTGAAGGCACAGGTGTATATCCTCGCGACGGACTCTGGAACGTCCTGCTGAGCTTCGAGATTCAGTACAAATACGCCAACGGCGTGCGGCTGTTTTACAGTATAGATAAACCATACGTCCGTTTCGAAGGAACCGAAGGCTGGATTCAGGCGGACTACAACGACAGAAGTCTCAAGGCTGGGCCCGCGTCCATTCTCAAATCGGCCATCGGCCCGAACGAAATCCACCTGCCGCTTACGCCTGAAAAGCGGGACTTCCTCGATGCCATCAAGACTCGTGGCCAGACCCTCGCCGACGCCGAGATCGGCCACCGGACCAACTCGCTGTGCCAGATAGGACACATCGCCATCCAGGTCGGCCGAAAGCTCAGTTGGGACCCGGACGCCGAACGATTTGCCAACGACGAAACCGCCAACCGGCTGCTGAGCCGTCCGATGCGAAGCCCGTGGAGGCTCTGAGATTGACTATTGATGATTGACTATTCGGTGCCTTTGAGAATGGCCTCATCGTATTTGTCATTCCCGCGGAAGCGGGAATCGAGAATCGTAGGGTGTGCAAATTCCGTTTTTGCATACGCGGTGGCTTTTGCGATTGAAAGATTTTTGACGGGACAGAAACATGAGTACTGCAAGAACGAAAAAAACAAGCGTTATCACTCGCCGGCAGTTTCTTAAAGGCTCGGCGACAGCGACGGGAGCGGCTTTGTTAGGATCGGCCATCGTGCCGGCCTCGGTCTTCGGCGCCGATGCGCCCAGCAACCGTATCACACTCGGCTGCATCGGCGTCGGACGCCAGGGAATGGCCGACATGAGGGATTTCCTCGGACTGCCACAGTTGCAAATCGTCGCCGTCTGCGACCTCGATGCCAAACGGCTCGCGAACGCCAAAAAAGCCGTCGAGACGCATTACAGCCGGCAAACCTCCGGCGGTCCCTACAAAGGATGCAGGACCTACGGCGACTTCCGGGAGCTGGTCGCCCAGGCCGATATTGACGCGGTCTCCATCGTGACGCCCGACCACTGGCACACGCTGCCGGCGATTGCCGCCGCGAAGGCCGGCAAGGACATCTTCCTGGAAAAGCCGCTGACGCTGACCATCGAGGAAGGCCGTGTCCTGAGCGACACGGTCCGGCGGTATAATCGCGTCTTCCAGGTCGGCAGCCAGCAGCGTTCCGATACGCGATTTCGCCAGGCGTGCGAGCTGGCTCGCAACGGCCGCATCGGCAAGATACACACCGTCAAGGTCGGCTTCGGCACGGACCCGGGCACCGACCCGCAGCCGGTGATGCCGGTTCCGGATAATCTGAACTACGAGATGTGGCTCGGCCCGGCGCCCTGGCAGCCTTACACCGAGCAGCGCGTCCATCCGCAGGCCGATTACGGCCGGCCCGGCTGGCTGCGAATCGCCGACTACGGCGCCGGCATGATTACCGGCTGGGGCGCTCACCACAACGACATCGCCCAGTGGGGCCTGGGAACCGAATACACCGGGCCCGTCGAGATCGAGGGCCAGACCGAATACCCCAAGGACGGCCTCTGGGACGTCCATGGCCCGTTCCGAATCGAGTACACCTACGCCAGCGGTGTCAAGGTCATCTGCGCCGACGAGGAGAAGATCAAAGGCGGCGTCACCTTTGAGGGCGACGGGGGCTGGGTCTGGGTCACGCGAGGGCGTATCGACGCCGAGCCCAAGAGCCTGCTATCCTCGACCATCGGCCCGAACGAAATCCAGCTCTACAAGAGCAATAACCACAAGGCCAACTTCCTCGAATGTGTCAAGTCGCGTGCGCTGACTATCGCCCCCGTCGAGGTCGCACATCGTTCGTGCACCGTCTGCCTGCTGGGCGAGATCGCGATGCGACTGGGCCGAAAGCTCAAGTGGGACCCCGATAAGGAGCGGTTCACCAACGACGACCAGGCCAATCGCATGCTCGCTCGAACGATGCGAAGCCCGTGGACGCTTTGAGAAGTGACTAAAGTGAGCTAAAGTGAGCTAAAGTGCCTAAATTGTGGCAACGCCGCCCTTAACTTTAGTCACTTTAGGCACTTTTAACTTTAGGCACTTTGATATTGACGATTGAAAAGACAGGAGCTTGTATGAATTGGTTGACCAAGGTTGTTGTGGTTTTGCTGATAGTCACGTGCGGCTGCTCTTTGTCGCCGGCGGCCTCGCAGAAGGTCACGGCCGCGCTCGATAAAGACAAAATCACCGTCACTATCGACGGCAAACTCTTTACGTCCTACAAATTCGCGGCGGACCAGAAGTACCCTTATTTCTGGCCGGTCAACGGGCCGCTCTCCGGCAAATCCATCACGACCGAGACCTCCGAGCCGTACCCGCATCATCATTCGCTGTTCTTCGGCTGCGATCGAGTCAACGGCGGCAACTACTGGCAGGACGTGAACGCGCGAGGCCAGATCCTCTCGCAAGGCCCGAAGATTGTCACCGCCTCCGGCGAGCGAATCGTCCTGACCGACGTATGCCTCTGGAAGCAGCCGGGCAAAGAGCCCATCATCGAAGATACGCGGCAAATCACCATCAGCGCGCCCGCCGAGACGCTGCGGATCATCGACTTTAAGATCACGCAGACGGCCCTGGTCGATATCGAGATTCTCAAGACGAATCATTCGCTGTTCTCGGCCCGCGTCGTGCCCGAATTGAACGTTCCCTCCGGCGGCACGCTGATCAATGCCGAGGGCAACACCGCCGAGAAAGGCACGTTCGGCGTCGGATCGCCCTGGTGCGACTACTGCGGCACGCGCGACGGTGCCGCCGAGGGCCTCGCCATCCTGCAAAACCCGAAGAACCGCTGGTTCCCCAGTAAATGGTTCACCCGCGATTACGGCTTCTTCTCGCCGACGCCGATGTACTGGCTCGAAGGCGACAAACTGAATATAGCTAAAGGCGAAAAGCTCACGCTCGAATACCGCGTCATCGTCCACGCCGGCGACGCCAAAACCGCCGACATCGCCGGGCTGTTCGAGAAATACAAACAGTCCGCCGGGCAACAGCAGTAGATCCAAAGACGAACTCGATCCGCGATACAAGATACTCGATTGTGGCGAGGCCGTCCCGGCCTTGCGTCCCGCTGGCATCTTGCCAGTGGCAAGGAACAAGGGCAAGATGCCCTCGTCACGTCCCAAATCGCAAGTCTGTCCTTGCCATGGCAAGGATTAAAAATCCTTCGTCCTCCTTCGCGCCTTCGTGGTGAGAAATCCTAAAAGAAATCGCGTCACTATAGCACGAATATCGCCGATTTTGGCTCGAAAACCCGCAAATCCACAAAAATACGTAGTCACCACAATTGACAACAGTGCTCTGTTTCTGATACGTTTTTCTAAGAGGCATACTGTATTCTTCTCCGACGTACCCTTTGGGACCAGGTGCGTGGCCATTGTGTGTGGCTCAGACTGGAGGCGAAGGAAGATCAGAAGATGGCGGTCGCATCAAATCCGAGAAATCCACGATCATTTCATAACGTGAGAGTTTTTGCTCAAAGAGCAGAAAGGCAGGTGTAACATGAAGCGGTTTAGGGAAAGAGGAAAGATTGGAGGTACGGGTGTGGACTTGGGCAACAGCAGCTTTGCATCGCATTGGCTTTCGGTTCTCGGAATTCTCCTGATTCTTTTGAGTTGCCTTGCGCTTCCCGCCCGCACGGAGGCGCAGAGCACCGATTGGAGAATAATGACCGCAGGGAGTAAGGAATATACGGCCAGTGACGTGCCGAAAGACATCCCAGGTATGGGAACAGAAACCTCAATCTTGACCATCGCGGATACAGGCCCCATTACGGACTTGAATGTGAAGCTCAACATCACGCATCCGTATAATGGAGATTTGGACGTCTTTCTGATTGCGCCGGACGGCACGCGCGTCGAGCTGTTCACCGACGTCGGAGGGACGTCGGCTGACTTTCAAGATACGATTCTGGATGACGAAGCGTCACAGTCAATCACGGACGGCTCAGGGCCTTTCACAGGATCGTATCGTCCCGAAGGGAGCCTTGCGGATTTCATAGGCAAGAACATCACCGGCACTTGGACGCTCGAAATCACAGATGACTGGAGTTCAAGCCGCGCTGGAACCCTGAATTCCTGGAGTTTGATTGTGGAGCTGGAGGTCGAGCGGCCGCCCGGGATGAAGTATGGCGGTGGCACGGGAGAGCCTAACGATCCATATCAGATCGCTACGGCTGCTGATCTAATCACCCTTGGGGAGACACCCGGTGACTACGGGAAATGTTTCCTCCTAACCGCCGACATCGACCTGGCCCCAAAACTGCCGGGCCGAAAGGTCTTCGACAAGGCTGTCATCGCCCCGGATACCGACAATAACCAACAGTCCTACCAGGGAGCCGCCTTCACTGGTGTCTTCGACGCCAATAGTTATATAATCCGGAATCTGACTATCAACGGTAAGGGCTATCTCGGTCTGTTTGGGCAATTAGCCGGCGAGGCCAGAAACCTGAGGGTGGTTGATGTTAATGTCGTTGGCTCGGATAGCTATGTCAGTGGCCTCGCAGGTGAGAACTCCGGTAGCATTACCGCAAGCTACAGCACCGGTGCAATCAAAGGACATATCGGTGTCGGCGGCCTTGTAGGGAGTAACACAGGAGACGTGACCCAGTGCTACAGCAGTAGCGCTACAGCCAGCACTGCCGGATGGTGGGTCGGGGGCCTCGTCGGCGCTAACACCGGCAACATCACCACAAGCGGCAGCACCGGCCGGGTCAGTGCCACAAACAGCGTCGGTGGACTGGTGGGGTTCGGTAACTCTGGCACTGTGAGCCAGTGCTACAGCACTTGTTCAGTAAGTGGAACCAGTTTGGGTGTCGGTGGGCTGGTGGGTTACAACGGCGGGACCGCTGTGATCCACTGCTATAGCACTGGTATAGTCAGTGGAGGTTCTCCTGGCGGGCTCATGGGAATCAACCACGCTGACGTGACCGGCTGTTTCTGGGACACCCAGACCTCAGGACGGACCTGGAGCGCAGGGGGCACAGGCAAGACAACGGCTCAGATGCAGACGGTCAGCACATTCCTCAATGCCGGCTGGGATTTCGTGCATGAGAGGGCCAACGGCACGGTGGATATCTGGCGAATTGACGAAGGAAAAGATTATCCAAGACTGTGGTGGGAATCCACGAGTCCACCTCCACCTCCACCTCCGCCTCCGGCTGAGGGGAAAGTCATCGAGTTGACGGAGGCGACCTTTGATCAGATTGTTCTGGGCTCTGACATACCGGTCTTAGTGGACTTCGGGGCGCCTTGGTGCCCACCTTGTTGGATGATGGATCCCGTAATCGAGGAAATCGCAAAGGAATATGCAGGGAAGGTGAAAGTCTGTAAGCTCGACACAGATTACTCTCCCAATATTAATAGGAGGTATAACATCCAATACATCCCGACATTCATCTTGTTCAACGAGGGGCAGATCGAGAAAAGGTGGGTTGGCGTGACCCCCAAAAAGGACCTGACCGACGCCATCGATGAGCTGTTAACGGCCATCGCACGGCGGATCATCATCAGCGTCGTCCGTGCCAATGGCGCGTCGGGCAATCAAGCCCCCGTTGGCCCGTATAACGGCAACACCCAGGTACTGCCGACCGAGGCGGGGGGGATTAAGAATGGAAACCTCTGCTTCTCGGATCGGACCTATACCTGGACGACTACACCCGGGGAACTGGCTGGCCTGGAATACGTCCGGACGTTCTACAGCGATAAGACAAATACGACGGTCACCTATACCCTGACCACCAAGCGGGAAGCTACAGTGATAATCACGATCGATGGTCTCATCACCAATCCGCAGGCGGCGGCTGACCAAGCCACGGCAAGGTTTGCCCCGGCCGGGACGTTTGTGGATAGCTACATGCGTCTGGATATCTTCAATAGCAACGTCACGACAAATCGAACGGTGATGCAGAGAGTGTTCACGGCCAGGCTGCCCGCTGGGACCTATGTCTTTAGCGCCATGCCGTCAAACTACCACTTCTACGTCATCGCCGCGATGAATTGAAAGACGCACAGATGCACGGAATGTCTGCAACAGGATAGCAGAGACTCAAAAAGCAACAAAGGTACAACGCAGATAGCGGGCAAGGCCCAAGACCATCTGAAAAGGACTATGAGTCCCGTTCCGGCAGGTTGGCCGACCGGGCGATGGGGAACAAAGGCAACCCGATTAAGGGCTGCTCAAGGGCAGGCCGGTCGCTGGAGGTCCCTCGCTTACGCTCAGGATGCCTGTGCTCCCACGCCGAAACGGTATCGACGGGGTGCTCGGCAACTTACGGCCCTTTTTTTGTTTGTGGAGAGGCTCCTGGGGCTTTGTGTCATGGCTTGACATTTTGGAGCTGCCATTCGTAGATGGATGGCACTTCAGGAACCGGTCTGGCGGCGGAGCCGAGGGGCCCGCCGCCCCGACTCGCGTCGGGAGACGCGGGGGCAGGCAGCGTTTCGTTGTTCTCGACCAGCGAAGGTTGGGCCTTGCCGGAGGCGATTTTGCCGTTGCCGCCGTAAAGTTTGTTGCCGGTCAGTTCGACGCCGATGCAATCGGCGGCGTTCAGCGAGACCATCGGCGACTTGCCGTCTTTAAGGACGAAGACGTTGTCCTTAATGATATGGTCGAAGCTGGTGGCTTTCGCAAAGACGCCCGGGCCGGCGTCGGCGACGAAGCGGTTGTGCAGTATCAGCCAGTTCTCGTTCATGCCGCCCATCCAGAGTCCCGCCTTCGGGCTGCTGACGTCGCAGTTATAGACGACGTTTCGCGGACCGTTGGGGCCGTGGGCGGCGTCTTCGGGCGGCGAGGCCCACATCCCGTAGCCGTAGCCGCCGTTGCCCTGGAGGGATTCGATGACGCACTGCTCGACGAGGTTCTCGTTCGTCCAGCCGGCGTGCCACTGGCCGTCGCTTTCATGGAACACGCTCTTGCGAATCACGCAGCCGCTGGCCGCCCACTGGAAGCACGGAGCGTGGCGCATCTTGAAGGTCTCGACGTTCTCCATCAGGCAGTCCCAGCAGCGGTCCCAGCCGGTGTAGGCCGTGCCGCCGCCCCCTTTGAACCACGCGTTGTCGAAGACGCAGTCGCGAATCTCGCACCACTTGGCCGCCGAGCCATAGACGGGAAACCGCCCGCACTTTTTGACGGTGACGTTTTGCGCCCAGCAGTTCCAGCCGTAGGAGAAAATCACGCCGCTGATCCAGAGATTCTCGGTTTGTTCGAGGTAGAATCCTTCGACGCCGCAGCGCTGGATGGGCGAGAGTTTCTGAATGTACGAGCCGTCGATGACGGGAAACTCGATCCGCAGGGGCTGATTGACGCTGACGGTTTTGCCCTCGATGCCGGTGATGACCAATTCATACATGCGGTACGTGCCCCACAGGCAGGCGTTTTTGGTGAGCTTCTTCCAGCGGTCGGTCGCGGGGCCTTCGATCATAATACAGTCGCCGGCGGCAAGGCCCTCGGTGCTCCGCAGCTTGAGCTTCATGTCGCCGCGTTTTCCATCTGCGGCCAGCTCCAGTTTACGGCCAACCGTGCCTTTGCCGGCGAATGTAATCGCTGCCCGCGAATCGGCAACGGGCGTATCATCTCGAAATGTCGAATCCAGAATGACGGGAATTTCGCCGGAGAGTTTCGAGCCGTTGCTGTATTCGGCGACGCCCTTGAGGACGTGCGGGCCGTCGGGGACTTTGCCGATGGCCTGACGTCCGTACTGGGCAAAGTTGAACGTATTGCCCGAGTGCTGGCTCTGGGTCCACGTGCCGATGACCGTATCATCAATCATCATGGTCATGGTGGTCAGACCCGTCGGTGTGCAGTGCATCTCAAGCCGGGTGTCCCGCCCCACTCTGGCGCCCGCCGAAGGGCTGTAGAACGCCACACTGTTATCCGGAGCCGCGTATCGAAAGATCAGGCGGGTCTTGTCGGGGCCGTTGCCGCGAATCACGACGTTATCATGCCGGACCGTCACGGGCCGGTCGAGATAATACGTACCGTTGCCTAACAGCACGGCCCCGCCGCCCTTCTTGCCCGCCGCTTCGCACGCCTGGGCCAGGGCGCTTGAATCATCGGCGTTATCGTTTGCCTTGGCGCCGAAGTCTTCGATGCGATTGACGGGCTTGACCTGTGGGATTCCGCCCTGGACGCCGCACTTAGTCCAATTGGGATAGACGATTCCATCCGGGCCGAGGACGTCGGCCGGCGTCATTCGGCCCATCTCGCTCGGCTTGATCTTGTACAGTCGTTCCCAGGGTACTGTGTTTGCGGCAGGAGGCGTCGATGAGGCCGTCAGCATCAAGGTACAGCCCGCAACAAATAATTGTGACCACATCGTTTTCTACTCCAAAGAAATGAACGTCGAAATATCATCAGACCGTCTGCCTTAGTAGCAAAAGCCCGATGCTGTTGTCAAGCAGAAAAGACACCAGAGATTGACGATTGACGATTGACGATTTATGATTGATGAGGCTCGCGCGGGCGATAGCTGCAATGGTTCGACAGGCTCACCATCCTGAGCGAAGTCGAAGGATCGTAAATCATAAATTCAAACGTGGAGGCCGAAGAAGATGGAACGGGCAAGACTCTCAATCATAGTTATCCTTGTCACTTGGAGCTTATCTGTTGCGGCTGCGCCGAGCGGGTCCACCGTCGAGAGCATCGGTGTGACGCGCGGCATCTGTGTAGTGCTCGGCGATGGTGCGGCGGAGTTGGCCGTCAAGTTGGCGCGCGAAAGCGAGCTGATAGTGTACATCCAATTGGCACAGGCCAAAGATGTCCAGGCCGCACGTGGAGCTGCCGACGCTGCGGGCCTTTACTGTACGCGCATCTTTGTGGACAAAGGTCCGGCCGATAAGCTGAACTTAGTCGATAACATAGCGGATGCCGTTATCGCCGCAGGCGGAGCCGGAGGTATTCCGGAGGCCGAGGTGCTGCGAGTTCTTAGGCCGCAGGGAAAAGCTCTGTTGGGAGGCAAGGTCTTAATCAAGCCGTTGCCCTCTGGAGTGGACGACTGGAGCCATCCGTATCACGGGCCGGACAACAATCCGCAGTCGAACGACCGCGTCATCAAGGCGCCTTACATGACCCAGTTTCTCGCCGAGCCGCGCTATGCGCCGCTGCCCCAGATTGCGGTGGCCTCGGCGGGGCGGGTGTTTAAGGCGTTCGGACATATCGCGTTCAAGACCCGGGAAGAGCCATACCTGAACAAGCTTGTGGCTTTCAATGGCTACAACGGCACGATGCTCTGGCAGCGCGACTTGCCCGAAGGCGTGATGATCCATCGCAATACGATGATCGCGACGCCCACCAGGCTTTACGTGGGGGATGATAAGTCGTGCAAGGTCATCGACACGGCGACGGGCAAACTCCTGGACGAGATAATCCCGCCGACGGACATTGCGGGAGGGACGTTCTGGAAGTGGATGGGAATGGAGGGCGGAATTCTCTACGCCCTTATCGGCGAGCAGGAACACAGGGACCCGACCATGCGATGGCAGCGCGAAGCGCACGGCTGGCCCTGGAGCCCCATATCCGAAGGTTTCAATCAACCCGACAAAATCAAGGACAGCAATCAGGCGTACACCGCTCATCCGTGGGGCTTCGGCGGCAACGTGCTGGCCATCGACCCGGAAACCAAAAAGATCCTCTGGAGCCATCGCGAAGACGAGCCGGCGGACGGCCGGGCGATGTGCATGAAGAACGGACGCATCTATCTTTTCCGCTTCGGTTTGTATCTGGCTTGTCTCGATGCAAAAACGGGCGACGTGTTATGGCGCAAAACGCCGCAAAACGCCGCCGCATTGTTCGACGCTCTCGGCCCGTATTCGAACCGTCAGGGCGCCGCCTGGAACTGGCGGACGACGTGTTATCTCAAATGCAGCGATGAGGCCCTGTACTTCGCCGGCCCGCAGGTCGGCAGGCTCGTGGCGGTCTCGGCCGGGACGGGCGAAGTCCTGTGGAGCGACCCCTACAACAATTTCCAGTTGGTCATCAGGGACGATGGATTGTACGCCATCAGCGGCCAGAACGACCAGGGCGCTGCGAGCAAGAAGTTCCAGCCGCTCACGGGCGAGCTGCTGGCGGAGCTTCAGACGGGCCGTCGGGCCTGCACCCGCCCGACCGGCGCCTTGGACACCATCTTCTACCGGGCGAGAGAGGGAACGACTCGGCTCGATCTGGCCGCGGGCCGGCCGTGGTACATCTCACCCATGCGTCCACCGTGTCACGACGGCGTGACTATCGCAAACGGGCTGTTGTACTGGTGGCCGTACGTCTGCGACTGCCAGTTGACGCTTTACGGCGTGACCTGTCTGGCTTCTGCGGGCGGCTTCGATTTCCAGCCGCAGGTCACACAGAAAGAGCGACTGGAAACAGGCGATGGCGACCCTGCGAAAGTTGCGGTTTTGCCCGAATCGCCGGCGGACTGGCCGACGTTCCGGGCCGACAATGCCTGCAGCGCGACGAGCAAAGCGGCCATCGCGGCAAACACCCGGCTGCTGTGGCAATACGATGCGAAGATGACGGTTCCCATCTCGGGTCCGCTTCCGACGGCGCCGGTCGCTGCGGGCGGACTGGTATTCGTCGGCGGGCCGGACGGCGTGGTTCGCGCGCTGGACGCGGCGAGCGGAAAACTCCAATGGAAGGCTTACACGGGCGGCGCGGTGCGGATTCCGCCGACGATCTGGAAGGGCCGCGCTTTGGCCGGCTCAGGCGACGGATGGGTCTATGCGTTCGAAGCAAAGACGGGCCGGCTGCTTTGGCGCTTTCGAGCGGCGCCGGCGGAGCGAACGATTCCCGTCTATGGGGCGCTGCTTTCCACCTGGCCGGCCGCCGCCGGCGTGCTTGTTGAAGACGGCGTTGCCTACGCAGCCGCCGGGATCGTGAACTACGATCAGACCTATGTTTACGCCCTCGATGCAGCGACCGGGCAAATCAAGTGGAAGAACGACACGTCGGGACACCTCAATGCTCAGGCCCGCTGCGGCGTCAGCGTGCAGGGCCACCTGCTGCTCCATGACGGCAGACTCTATCTGGCCGGCGGAACCTCCGTCTCGCCCGCGGTCTATGACGCAACAGACGGCAAATGTCTCAACGATCCCGGCGTAGTCCAAAGGCTTACGCAAAACAACGTTCTGTTCTCGGAAAACCCGCGAGGCTGGGAGCTTTCTCTTCTGGCGGATCGCGTGGTCGCATGCGGAAGGCCCTTCTACGCCCATCCGAGCTATGAGGTTTATGATCCAACGGTCTTTAGCAGGGTCTTTCTCGCCTCCAGCTCGGGGCGGGACGTTGTCTGGACGACGAATCAGCAGAGCAAACGAGTCCTTTGCTTCGAGGGCATTGACAGAAAGGCGCTGAGCCGGAGCATGGCGGACCCGCGGAATCAGTTCCTCGTGGACTGGGCGAAATTGGGCGTCAGGGGAAAGCCGCTCTGGAGCCATGAATGCAAAGCGAGCCTCGCCGTCGCGGTGTGCAGCAACGCCGTCGTGATCGCCGAAGAGTCAAAGGTTGTCGCCCTGAAAATAGAGGACGGCAGCCTGCTGTGGTCGCATCCGCTCACCGTCGCTCCGGTCGAATGGGGTTTGGCCATTGACAATGATGGCCGTGCCGTAGTCACCCTCGAAGATGGACGGATTCTGTGCTTCGGTCGGGCCTGATGCATCTGATCTTGTCAGTTGTCGCGCGATGCGGCCGCCTGAACGTGTTCTACGTATTGGGTAGCCGTCAGCCTCGGCCATGTGAAGAAGAATGTGCTTCCTTCGCCGGGCGTTGACTCTACCCAGACTTTGCCGCCGTTCAGCTCGACAAGTTTTTTCACGATTGCAAGTCCGATACCAGTGCTCTCGACGTCCCTGCGCGGCGCAAGGGTCTGAAACATCTGGAAGATTCTCTTGAAATGCCTTTGCTCAATTCCCGGTCCGTTGTCGGCGACACTGAACCTCCAGGAATCGTCTTGCTCCACGCAGCCGATCCTGATCTGTCCCCTCGCTTTGTCCATGTACTTCACGGAGTTGCCGATCAAGTTCTGGAAAATTTGCATGACCTGAGCTCTGTCGCAAATCAGGGTCGGAAATTCATTCTCGGCTTTTATCTCAATATGGTCCGGAGGATCGATCCCGGCAATCACCTCTGAAAGGATGGTGTTCAAACCGACGCGTTGGGTCTGCGGCTCTTCTCGCCCGAGCCTGGAGTATTGCAGGATGCCGTCGATCAGAGCGCTCATTCGTTTGGTTCTCGAAACGAGCAACTGCACCTGTTCTCTACCCTGCTCATCAAACTTGTCGGCATAGTCAGTCGATATCCAATGCGCCAAAGTTCCGATTCCGCGCAAGGGAGTCTTCAAGTCGTGGGCCGTTATGTAGGCGAACTCCTGAAGCTCTTTGTTCGTGCGTGTCAGCTCCACGTTGGCGGATTCCAGCTCTCTATTGAGCTTCTCCAATTCCTCCTCCGCTCGCTTGCGTTCCATGATGTCACGAACAACGGCCAACACGCGATCCTTTCCCATGATCCTCGCGCGCTTCAGATTCACTTCGATCCAGAATATTCGGCCGCTCTTGTGCCTTCCCTGCCACTCAAAGACCTGGGGGCCCTGCGAACAGGTTTTCTTGATCCATTCGAAGGCATCCTGTTGAGTATAGGGCGGCTCAGACGAGCTTATGGCTCCCACATTGAGGGCCAGCGCCTCCGCCCGGGTGTAGCCGAACATCTCGCACATTCTCTTATTGACGTCAAGCATGTTGCCTGTATCCAGATCGTGCACGACGATCGCATCGTTGGCCTCATTGAAAATGGTCAGATAGTTCGCTTCAGATTCACGAAGCTTTTCTTCCATCCATTTGCGCTCGAACAGTCCGGGGACCTGGTATGTGGTTACCTTCTTAGCTATCTGCGGAGTTCTCTTGAGGTAGTCTTGTATGTACCCTTCAATTCTTGACGGGTGAGCCATCACAAAGCGACAGGCCTCATCGCCTTTGGCTTTGCACGTGATTTCCGAGGCTACAAGCGAAACGCCAAAGCTCTCCTCGCACCAGCCGGAAGAATACCCGGCATTCATGACGCATACCGGGAACGCCGTCTGCCGCCCCGCTCGTAGCCAGGCATCGGATTCAAAGGAAAAAGGGTGATCGTATAAAAGGTAATAGTCCTCATCCGCGGAAGGATGAGATTCCTGGAAAATATCCACAAATGCCCACCCGCTGTGCGAGAAGTGAATCGGTCCGGCGGAGAGTTTCTCAATAGGATCTTTGAGATCCATCTTCTTGTGGAAATTACGAGCGTCCATCTTGCCGACCGTATGGGCGATGTCGAATAAAATGCTCCTTGCGATGTTTATCGCTTCTTCCTCCCCTTGACTGCTGTACAGGTTCCTTATCGTATCGAAGAAATCCACAGACATGGAAGCCGCTCTGACCAGAATGTAACGCTGCCCAAAAATCTCAATAGTGCCTCTCGATGGGTCTTCCGTTTTCCGGCTGAAATACGTGCTGACGTATTCCTGAGCCTTTTGGAACAACGGCCTAAACTGTTCCGGGACGCGCACAGTGTTCAACATTTGATCGGTTCCTGTTACCCCATTCGAAGAATAATCCCGCGCCAGAGGCAGACGATGGCAACTTACAGATTATCGGCTAGTCGGCAAAGCAGGTTTAACCTCCTGCCGGACTTGAGCGAGGGAGCATATTTGCTCTACCTTCCCAGGTTGCTCTCTCGCGTAAGTAGCACAGCTTATAGGACCAAAGCGGCACATCGGTCAAACCACTCTGTGGCTATGGCTGCACGATTTGAATGGGGACGGCTGGCAAGAATCCTATCAAAGAGCGGCATTTCTGGTTTGTGGGCGTACCGTCTTTCTGCTGAACAACCGTCTCTCGAAAGGCCTCGATGATCAGGTTGTCCGCGAAGCCGGCCTTCGACTGGAACGTCAGGCCCTCGGGCGCGACGGTGACCAAAGACGGCAGCGTTCTGTGCTTCGGGCCGTTAGTGAATTGAAGGATTTTCGATTGTTGATTGCCAATTGCAGATCGCAAAGCGTCAATTGTCGATAGGCTTTGGCAGCGTGAAGGAGAACGTGCTTCCTTCGCCGGGCTTCGATTCCACCCAGACTTTGCCACCGTTCAGCTCGGCGATCTTCTTGACGATGGCAAGTCCGATGCCGGTGCTTTCAGAGCCATCACGCGGAGCGAGCGTCTGGAACATCTTGAAAATCTTCTCGAAGTACTTCTCGTGAATTCCCGGTCCGTTGTCTGAAACGCTGAATTCCCAGGCGCCGTCCTGCTCGACGCAGCCGACGCTGATTAGTCCCTTGGGTTTGTCCATATATTTGACGGCGTTGCCGATGAGATTCTGGAAAATCTGCACGGCCTGGGTTCTCTCACACGTCAAGGTCGGCAGCGGGCCGGCGATTCTTATCTCAATATGTTCCGGCGGGCTGATTCCGGCGATGACCTCTGAAAGAACCGCGTTTAAATCGACGCGCTGCTTGTCCGTCTCCAGTCGCCCGAGACTGGAATATCGCAGGATACCGTCGATCATGTCGCTCATCCGTTTGGCTCTGGTCGCCAGCAGCCGCACTTGTTCTTTGCCCTGTTGATCGAACTTTTCGGCATAGTCCGTGGATATCCAATGCGCCAGAGTCCCGATTCCGCGCAGGGGGGTCTTGAGGTCATGGGCCGCAATATAGGCGAATTCCTGAAGCTCTTTGTTCGCGCGCTCCAGCTTCTGAAGGTTTGACTCCAGATATTCGTTGAGATCTTTCATCGCACACTCGGTTTTTTCCCGCTCAGCAATTTCGGACCCCAGAGCGGCATTGGCTCTTGCCAGCTCGGCCGTACGCTGTTCCACCCGCGACTCCAGCTCATCGTGCGCTTTGCGCAACGCTTCTTCGGTTCGAAGGATGCGTCGATAATCCGCGGACGTGCCGACGGAGACGCACCCAAATGCGACAACGTAGGCGCCCAGACGGATCAGGTGTGACAGCCACCACCCGACTCCCCAAAGCCCTGAAAGCCTGAAGGTCAGCCCGGCGGCGGCGAACAGAAGGCAATACGCGGTGAAGAGCAGTCCGGTATTCTCCCGGTCGCGGCAGAATCGGCGGGCAAAGTATGCCACCCCGGCCAGGAACAAAACGCCGCCGGCGAAGTTCAGCACCTGGGGCGCGAACGCGAATCCTCCGTTGCTCATCATGGCCGGCAATATCTCCGGAAGCAGCAACGACAATATGCCGAGCAGCCCACAGCCGGCTGCAAGCACTTTGGGCAGATTTGCGGCGAACGGTTTCCTTGCGAATCGTTCCGGCAGCCAGGTCATCGTAATGAGCACGCCACCGATGAATTGGGCGGCGCTATGCAGGAATACGAATTCCCGGCCCGGCGCGACGCTCGCGTGAAACGCGTCGAGAATGGCCATGCTCAACATGGCACACGCCGGCCACAGCTTGTATGCGTTGTCTTCCTCACCCTGGCGCATCAGAAGGAAACTCGCGATTCCCAGGGCCATCATGCAGCCCAGGGTCTCCATGACGGCATGAAGCGCTTCATGCTGCAGTTGCCAGGCGGCGGGAAAACTGCGCGCCGCCGAAGTAGCGACGAATAGAACAACGCCGCAGACAAGCAGAATGGCGGCGAACAGCAAATCGCTGCGCCGTGAAACGGCCATGTCTCTCGTTGTGGGCATTGGCTTTGTTGCTCCTTTCTCGCTTCGGTTGTGTTTCGGGCATGCGGGTATCGTCCTTGCCCGTCATCCCCTGACTCTTGATTCAATAAGACCAAGATTTTCCATTTCTTCAAGAAGCTTGTTTTTCTCGACAGGCTTGACTATATAGGCCTCGCAGCCTTCCCTGAATGAGCCGATGACGTTTTTTGAATCTCCAAGTGCAGTCGTCATAATCACTTTTACGCCGTCAAGACCATCTATACCACGCCCATGTTCTATCTGACGAATAGCCATCAGGGCTTCGCGACCATCCATGTTAGGCATCATGATGTCGAGGCATATCAGATCGTAGGGCTCCTTCTCATCCATAGCCTGGCGGAAAGCTTCAACGGCTTCGTGGCCATCGACGGCAACGTCACAATCGCCGTAATCTGACAAATACCTTTTCAAAAGCCGCCTGGCGGCGAAATTATCTTCGACAATTAAGTATTTCATTCTGATCCCCTTTTACTCATTCTTCAAATCAACATGATTGTTTTGCTTTTTAGCCTGGTGTTTGGCTATCTCAATCCAATCCGGCTGTGACAAGAATGACATGACCTTTTCATATTCGGTTGTTAATTCACCAAGAATCGAAGCGGCCATTTCCATATTGCCTTCTTTGCCGGCACGTTCCATTTGAGCGGCTATGTCCATCAACCGCTTTGCTCTAAAATTTCTGCTCGCTCCCTTTATCGCATGGGCGTTCGACCTGACGGCCATAGCATCACCGGATTGTACTGCCTCCGAAAGCTGAGCAAAGTATTTCTCATTGTCGGCCAGATATATAGGTGTGATTTCCCTGATGGACGCCTCATTCCCTAATGTGGCCAGAAGCCGATTGAAGTCAATCAATTCGCCTCCCCCTTCGACCTCAGCCGCCGCTTGGACAGTCTGGTCACAACAAACATACGTCAGCTCATCCACCTGTGATTTCGCCGAGTCGATTGTGTTGCTCAATGCGTCATTCTTTGAAGGCAGGTATTTGGCCACTATTCTCCGAAGCTCCCGGCGTTCAATGGGTTTAGTCAAATAATCATCGCAGCCGGCTTCAATACATTTTTGGCCGTCGCCTATCATTGCGTTGGCGGTCAAGGCAACGATGGGTGTTGTTATTCCTTGTGTCCTAAGGGCCTTTGTGGCCTGGTAGCCATCCATGCGAGGCATCTGCATGTCCATGAATATCAGGTCAAATTGACCCGTCAACGCTTTCTGCAGAACTTCGTTGCCGTCTTCTACAATTGTCACCTTTAAACTCATCTTTTCCAGCAGCGACTTCATCAGCGCCTGGTTCGTTGGAACGTCTTCTGCGACCAATATATTTCCGGAAAACACAAATTGTTCCGTTTCGGCTTTGCGGGGACTTGTGTGGCTGGCATTTAGGTCTAAACGCGACTGCTTTGTCACGTCAAGACCTGCTGGTATGGCAAGCGAGAACACCGATCCCTCGCCGACTTCGCTGGTAACACCAAGCTCTCCGCCCAGAAGCTCTGCTAATTGCCTGGAGATTGTTAATCCTAATCCCGTACCGCCGTACTTTCGGCTTGTGCTCCCATCGGCCTGAACAAATGCGTCAAAAATGGCCTTCTGTTTGTCTCTCGGGATGCCGATGCCGGTATCTTCGACGTCGAATCGGATATAAGCCTGATGGCCGTCCTCTCTGTATTCGAGAGAGACATTCAGGTAAACGTGTCCGTTTTCGGTGAATTTGAGTGCGTTATTTGTAAGGTTAATCAAACACTGACGCAATCGAATGGGGTCGGTTCGTATTCTTTCAGGCAGCTCACCCTTTTCGACGATCTTGAAGTCAAGGGATTTCTTGTCTGCTATCAGCCTTGCTGTGGATTCGATGAAGTTCAGTATTCTGCCTAATGAACATTCCATTTTGTCCACTTTGAGTTGTTTTGCTTCAATCTTCGAAAAATCCAGAATGTCATTTATCAGATCCAGAAGGTTGTGGCCGGATTCCCTGATGAGATTGACATCCTGTTTCTGCTCCTCGGTAAGGTCTTCATCCGCCAGCAAATCGCTGAAACCGATAATGGCGTTCATCGGCGTGCGGATTTCATGGCTCATATTGGCAAGAAATTCGCTTTTGGCCATATTGGCCTCTTCGGCCCGGGCGGTCATGTCGTTGGCACGTGCGGTTTCTAACTGAAGGTATTCGTTGATTTCTTCGATTTCGGCTGTTGCTTTCTCCGCTTGCCGGCGCGCTTCAACCAGATCGGTCACGTCGATGACGTTCAGCAGCACCCCCTGGTAACTGTTATTATTGTAGATCGGCTGCATCCGGAGAACTACTTCTGCTCCGGCCATAGGGCGTTGCACAGTAAAAGGTTCACTGCCTATGTTTCGCCGGAATTCTTTTATCAGATTGTCAATGTGGTCAAAGATATGACTCTGGTGGAGGTCCTCGATTTTCCTGCCGATGATTTTTTCGCGAGGAGTGTTGGCAAACTGACAGAAGTAGTTGTTGACCTCAATGATACGGTTTTCGGCGTCGGCAAAAACTACCCCTTCCTTCATTCCTGAAATCATTGCAGAAAGTTTTACCCTTTCTCGTTCAGCTTCCTTTCTTGCCGCCTCAGTGAGCTTCATCCCGCTCACAGCGGCCTCTTTTGTCCTTTTCAAGCTCGTCATATAATCAGTCAATTGCCGTTCCACCTGCTTGTGTTTGGCGATAGTCTGCCCCAGGTGGAGGTACTCGGCCGAGCTATTGATCGAAACGTACGCGAACGCGACCACATAAGCGCCCAGGCGGACTACGTGTGACAGCCACCACCCAACTCCCCAGAGCATCGAGTGCCTGAAGGTCAGCCCGGCGACGGCCAGCAGAAGGCAATACGCGATGAACAGCAGGCCGGTATTGTCCCGATCGCGGCCGAATCGGCGGGCAAAGTATGCCATGCCGGCCAGGAACAAAACGCCGCCGGCCAGGTTCAGAAATTGGGGTAGAAACGTGAATCGTCCGTCGTTCATCATGGCCGGCAGCATCTCCGGTAGCAGCAGCACCATGATGCCGAACAGCCCGCACGCAGCCGCAAGTACCTTGGGAAACTGTCGGACAATCGGCTTAGCTGCGAATCGCTCGGGTAGCCAGGTCATCGCAATGAGCACCCCGCCGATGAATTGGGCGGTGCTGTGCAGGAACACGAATTCCCGGCCCGGCGCGACGCTCGCGTGGAACGCATCGAGAATGGACATGCTCAACATGGCACACGCTAGCCACAGCTTGTATGCGTTGCCTTTCTCGCCCTGACGCATCAGAAGAAAACCCGCGATGCCCAGGCCCATCATGCAGCATAGTGTTTCCATGACGGCATGAAAGGCTTCGTGGTAGAGTCGGCAAGTCGCAGGTAAGCCGCCGGCTATTGAAATGGAGACAAAGGGAACAATGCCGCAGACAAGCAGAATGGCAGCGAACAGCAGATCGCTGTGCAACGAAACAGTGATGCGTTTCGCTATGGACACTTGCGTTTGACTCCTTCGGTATTCTTAGTCACCTATTGACACATAATATCGGCGAATACAGCCTCTCTAATAACTTGCTGTCGGATATTTTTCGGTAATGGCATTATATGTCTAACGCGCGTTTTTTCCGTGACAACCGGCTCTGAAGATAAGGTGTCACCATGACAACAACGGTACCGATAAGAAAGCCGCTTTGCTGATAGAGAAAGGTCACGTGGCAGGTCGCGTGGGCTCACCCCGTGAGATAGCGATATGAACGGCCTGGCTGTCCAGGCCAGAGGATTATCTCACGGGGCTCGTCCCTGCCGGGAATGATTATTGAGCGACGATTTGAATGGGGATGGCCGGCAAAAACCCTATCGAGGAACGGCGTTTTTCTTTTGTGGGCGTGCCGTCTTTGGCTCGAACGACCGACTCTCGAAAGGCCTCGATGATCAGGTTGTCCGCGAAGCCGGCCTTCACGAGGTCTTTGTCGGCCTTCAACTCGATCGCCAGGCCCTCGGGCACGAGGATTGTCTCGCCGAGGCTCAAGCCCTCCGGCGGCTGGTTGAGTTGAAGTTGTATATCCTTAAAGCCCGCCCTGAGCGGCGACGAAGGATTCGCACGTTTGCCCGCTCGCAATCCCGGAGGGGATGGCTGGTGCAATTGCACCTGAGCCGAGCCGCCCGCGGGAATCCGCACGGGGATCTCGCCGGCCAGCTCCACCGCAGGCACGCCCCATTTGGCTTTCTGTACAAACACCAGCAGCTCTTGCGCTGGTACCAAGTGCCGGTAGAGAAAGGCCTGCATGACGTCATCGGCCGCAGTAGCCGAACGGCTGACGGTTTGGTCCCCGATTTGGGCGCGGCCCTCCAATTGCAGAGCGACTGGTTCATCAGGGGCGTTGGCGGGCGCCGTCAGAGTTATGCGGATGCGGTCACGTCCGGCGGGAATCCGCGCGCCGGCCAGCTCGAAGCCGGGCGGCGCGTCTTTCAACGCCAGCTCGATATCGCCGCCGAATCCGTCTTTCCTCAAGGCGTGTACCCACATCGCAACGATACCGCCGGCTCGCATGCTCAGGCTTGACGGCGTCACGCGCAGCGCGAAGTCGCCCTGGGCCGGAGCGATTCGCAGGCGATAGCCATACGCCGGCCCGCCGTGGTTCTGCGAATCGGTAAGCTGCACGAAATATTCTGCGTCCCTCGGCAATTCGGCCATCAGGTACGAATCGGCGTGGTGCGTGAGCAATCCGGCCATGTTCTCGTAGAGGTGATTATCTTCGATTACGTGATCATCGTTCCATGCCAGCACGTTGCCCGATGCGTCGGTCAGCCGCAGCAGCGAATCCAGCGGCGAATTCAGCCGGCGGGCATAGACCTCAGCCGCGACTTTATCGCCGGCGCGGCCCTGGAAGCGAAATACATCAACGTCGCCCGGCCGCTCGATGCGCCCGTTGATAATTTTGGGCAGGTCGATTTGCTGCGCATCCGGGGCGCTGTTGTTGGTCTCGACTTCATTGCAGTCCGGCAGCGTATCGACGGCGTAGGGAACGGAATTAGAGAGCCGTTTTCCTTCACAGCAGGCGGTCCGGCGGAGACGAGTGCCGCCGGGCTCGCCCGCCTTACGTGTGGCGGGCTGGGTATCGAGCGGCAAGCGGGCGCGGGCGAGATTCCAGCCGGCAATCGAAGCGACGGTCTCGACGCCCTCCCTGCCGCCCAGCGGAAACATCCGAGTGATAAAGGGCTGCTCGCTGACGGCGATGCGATAGACAAAATCCTCACGTCCGCGATAGATCGAATCGCGGATCTCCAGTTCATATTCGCCGTCTTCGGGAATCTCGTAGAAAAGGACGGGGTCGGGATTGAAGCGGTAGTCGTCCGCGTAGGCCACTTCTTTGCCCTCGGCATTGTAAAGGGCCAGCGTAGCCTGAAACCAGCCGGGCACGGCGTCGGCCAGATATGGAATCAGGCTCCGGGCATGAACCTCCATCACGAGTTTTTGCCCGCGGCCGGCACGTATGCGGAACCGGTCAACGTCGCCCGGCATAATCTGCCCATTCAATACGACGGGCGGCTCGAAGGGCTTTTCTTTTGGCAGATCGCGCAGGCCGGGGTCGGCGTTCGCCTGGCGGTTGTTCGGCTCTAACTCGCGGACTTCCGGCAACAGTCCCACCTGGAAGACCATCGGATTGGTCAGGCCGGTAGCGGTTCGCAGCCGCAACTCGCGGTCGCCAGGTTCGGCGTTGGGATCGATGGTCACTTCGATCAGCACGAATTCGGAAATCTGCCTGTTCATTTGCAGCTTGTCTCGTGGGAAGAACAGAAGACTCGCAATATGGGCCAGCTCTCGGAGACTCTTATTCTCCAGGTCGTACAACAACGGATGCTCCGGCAACTTGACCGTGTCGTTGGCATCCTGCCCGCGATCCGAGGGCGGGACGCCCTCGACACGATTCGGGTCGTTTCCGGATAATTCCGCCAGCCGTTTGTCGCGAAGTTCTTTGAGACGTGCCAGGAGCAGCTTACGCTGGTCCGCGTTTATGTTTCTAACGGGGGGTATGTATTTGATGACCGAGCCGCGCACGCCCCGGCCGGAAATGTGCACCTCGACAGCGCCTCTGAGGAACTGGCCGCCCACGGTGATCTGAACAGTGGTCCCCTGCTGCCCCCCAGCGGGATAAAGATACCCCACGTGCGGCTCATTGGCCACCTGCTGGCCCCACGCCGTCGTGACGGGAACGGTCAAGGCCACCAACATCAGTTTCCGGATGTATGACATGATTCAACTTCCTGGATTTACATAATTTCCGTCAGGCGGCCGGCACTGCCCTGGGTGGAGGGACAGACCTGAAGCTCCATTCCGCGCGGGTTGGGCAGCGGGCCGTCGGGGTCGATGCCTAACAGCGTGTACATGCTGCCGATGAGGTCCCGCGGATGGACAGGACGCTCGGCCACTTCCTCGCCTTTGGCGTCCGAGGCGCCGACGATGCGGCCGCCCTTGAAACCTCCGCCGGCCACCAGGGCGCAGAAGCACTTGCCGTAATGCGAGCGGCCCCCGTTCCAGGGCGGCTCCCACTGGACCTTGGGCCCTCGTCCGAACTCGCCGCTCCACCAGACAATGGTGCTGTCGAGCAGGCCCATCTCGGCCAGGTCCTGTAACAGCGCGGCCATGCCGGCGTCCATCTCCGGTAGCTTGCGGCGCATCGCTTCGAAGTGCTGCTTGTGGGTGTCCCAGCCGCCATAGTTGATGGTGACGTAGGGCACGCCGTGCTCGATGAGCTTGCGGGCCATCAGGCAGGACTGGCCGAACGTGTTGCGGCCGTAGCGCTGACGGACCTCGTCTTTTTCCTGCGACAAATCGAACAGCTTGCGGGCGTCGCCGAACATCAAATTGTAGGCGTTCTCCTCGCATTGGTCGAATTTCTCGAACTGCGGATTTTCCGGCATGGCCTTGCCCAGGGAATCGAGGTTGTGGAGCAGCTCGCGCCGACTTTTCTGGCGGTCGTCGGTAATGCCCCGCGCGACGATGCCCTCGACGGCAAAGACGCTCTGATTGGGATCGCCGCCGGTGGCGAATGGTTTGTATCGCGGCCCCAGGAAACCCGCCTCGGAAAAACGGCCCTGGGGCTGGGTCAGTACGATATAGGGCGGGACCAGACCTTTGTAGCCGTGATCGTATCCCTTAAACATCGCCACGACGGCCCCGATGCAGGGCCAGACTAATCTATCCGGCTCGCGCCCGGTCTGAGTGATGTACGAGGCGGTTTCGTGGCTGTTGTTGCCGTGCGTCATACTGCGGATGATGGAGTATTTGTCGGCCTGCTGGGCCAGAAGCGGGAGCAGCTCACAGATTTGGACGCCCTCGGCGTTGGTTTGGATCGGCTTATTCAGAGGGCCGCAATAGTCGTAACCCGCGTTCGGCTTGGGATCGAAAGTGTCCAGATGAGACGGGCCGCCCCACATCCATATCTGGATGACTGATTTGGCTTTCGGCTGTAAAGGCGCGCCATGCGCCATCCCTCCCTTAGGGAAGGCGCCACCCATCGCCAGGGCGGTTGCTCCAAGAAGTCCTTGCTTCAATACGTCGCGCCGAGTCATTATGTTTCGTCTCTCGTGATTCGTTTTGCGTGACTCGTCCATCGTCTCTCGTACATCGTCTCTCGTACTCATAGGACCATTTCCTCGATGTTCATCGGCTCAGTGCCGGTATAGAAACTCCTTACTATTGATTAGTGCCCAGGCCAGGTCGCTTACGGCCTGCCTCATATTGATTCCTTTATTTTGAAAATACGCCTCCGCAACGGCCAGTTCATCCGGCGTCGGATTGCGTGACAGGATGTTCAGATAGATCATGCCGATCAACATGCGACGGTTGCCCTTGGTGATCTTGATCAGTGCGTTCAGCCGCACGCTGCGCTCGATCTTGTCCTGGATGTGGGTCGAATTCAGCAGGGCCAGGCGCTGCGCGTCTGAGGGCTGATTGTTTCGCTCGGATTCCAGGCCGGTGTCGCGCGGCGGCCGGCCGAACATTTCGAGGAACTGGCTGCTGATACTGCCGTCCGCCAGCTCGATGGAGCGATTCTCTTGCGGAATGAAACTGAACGGCTCCGGAACGGCGCTGGAATAGCCTTCCTGTGTCCCGGAAATCCAGCACAAGGCGTCGACCAGCACTTCCGCTTCGAGCCGGCGTGCCGGATAACATGCAAAAAGGGCCTCTGTATTTGGATTATCGCTCCGCGGAACCGAGGATTGCTGGTAGGTGCTGGAATTGAGGATGAGACGATAAATGTGCCGCAGGTCGTAGTGGGCTTTGACGAGTTCCTTTTCCAGGTAGGTTAGCAGCTCGGGATGGACGGGCGGATTGTCTGGCCGGATGTCATCGGGCTCGTGAATAATTCCCCGGCCCAGCAGCCAGGCCCACACGCGGTTGACGATATTCCGCGCGAACCACGGGTTCTCCGGCGCGATCAGCCAGTCGGCGAAGACTACGCGAGGGTCTTTGCCTGCCGGAATCTGCACGGCCGTGCCGTCGGGAAAAGCGGCTTGCAAAGCATCGGTCGGGGCCGGGTTCAGGTAAACGATTTCCTCTTTCCATTCGGCGGTCGTCTTGTACGCCACGCGTGAGAAGAACGCCTCCATGCCGGCTCGACCCTCCTGCGGCCAGTTGTCCACGCGGCTCCCCATGAACGTCAGGGCTACCGCCGCGGCGATAGCCGACGGCTGACGGCCCTGAATCGCACGGTAGAAATTCACCTGCGGTACGCGAAAATTGCTGCCGCTCGAGGTCAATAGCTCGCGGGCGAATCGGTCGTAGGGCATGTTGTCACGCAGACAATCGTGAATCCAGCGATGGTACGCCTGCACCGCGTTGGGCCATAGATTGATAGGAAATTCCGCCTTGACCCGCAGCAGATCGCACCACTTCAGCGACCAGTAGTCGGCGAATTCGTCGCGCTTCAGGAGGGCGTCGATCAGCGCGGCCCGCTTGTCGGGCTGGGTATCTTTGAGGAATTCACGAATTGCCTGAGGCTCCGGCAGCGTGCCGATCACATCCAGATACAGCCGCCGGATGAAGACTTCATCGGAGCACAGGTTTGCCGGCTCGATGCCCTGCTGGCGCCACGTCGGCATTACCAGGGCATCGATATCGTTGGCCACCGTGAACTTGGCGCCGCTTTCAAACTGTCCGAAGCGTTCCCGGGAACCATCCTGGGCACAAACAGGAACACAGAAGCACAACAGCACAAGAGCACGGAAATGATTGGTGATTGATGATTGCCGGTTTTCGATTGCCCGTGGCCGATGGACGATTGCCGCTTGCAAACAATCGCAAATCGCAAATCGCAAATCGAAAATCCGTAGGCTCTTATGTACCCAAGCCTTGATTTGCATGATCGCTGTCCTCAAATCCGTTGGGTGGCAGCCTCAAAGCCGAAGGCTTTGGGGATGGTTTCACCAAGGCTGGCCATCCCCAAGCTGCGCTTCAGGATGCCACACGTCGCGAGCGTAATTATAGCCCACGGTTGACTTTATGTCAATTGGAAAAGATGGGATTGGCGACCTTTGTAGTTGAGTCGTACATCATCGCTGTCATGCCAGTAGATTTTCTATCACGTTTCATACGCGCAATCCCTGGTCAATCGCCTCGCCAGGGCGTCGCCTCGATACGTTTGAATTCCGCTTCGATGTCCCGGCCTTCGTAGAACCACAGCCCGCCGTGAAGATGCGCCGTTTGGCCCGGCTCCAGGTCGGGAAACTTCGGGTCCGAGTGAAAGCAGGGGCAGTCCTTATTGCCCCAGGGGCGGTGACAGCTCTGCCAGGTGGTGATGATCCAGCGTTTGCCGTCGCTCGATCGGCACGCCACGTAAGGATTGGTGAAGACCTTGTTCTCATTGCTCTGCTGCTCGAAACCGGCGGCCATCTTCGTCATCACACAGTTTTGTATTCGCAGATCGCTCAGCCGCTGCTTCGTGCCGTTTCGCAGCCACATCTCCATGAGCACGGCCCCTTTTGTCGGCCTGACGTTCACGCCGAACGCGATGCCGTTGGGAAGCTCCCGCTCGATGTCCAGCGCGCCGTTCGAGCCGCGTTGCCATTCGAGCTTCGGCAGCGTGATACCTTGCTTGGTCCAGATCGTATCGATGTGCGTATGGGCCAGATAGGTCAGACCCAGATTCGACCAGATCGCCTCGGGGACGTCGACCACGACGTAGCTGTCGCGGTCCCAGGGCGTAAAGACGCTGAACTTCGTTTCTCGCTGCGGATCGATTGCGCCTTCCAGAAAGCCGATTCGCGGATGCCGCCTGCCTGGATAGGGCAGAACCGTCAGAGTGTCGGCTTTGTTCGGCTCAGGACGATTGTCGCGCCGAACGTCGAACTTGTTCATCGCGGCAGCGATTTCAACGTTGGTCAGATCCGTCGCGGCGGTTATCTCTTCGTTCGTAAACCGGTGGTACCAGACCATATTCTGCAGCCAGTACCTCAGCTCATCATCATTCCCCGGCCGGCGAGAGCCGTTCGGCCCCGAGCTCACGGCCGAGGGGTTGTCCGCACCTGCTTTCTGGCCCCCAGCGGACGCAAGCGCAGAGAACGCGACAACGCCAAATACCCCAATGGCTATCTTCGACATTGCTATTGCTCCCCTTCGGCAATTAGCTCCCCTCGACAGGCTCGGGGCCTGAGCTTGTCGAAGGCAGGGCCGGACTGCAATGCAAAACGAGCCGCCGATTCGGCGTGAATCCGGGTCGTATCAAACAGCGGAACCTGAACATCGTGCTGATTGACCAGCAGATAGATTTCCGTACAACCCAAAATGATTCCTTCCGCGCCCTTTGCAATCAGGCCGCGGATAATCGTGCAGAACCTCTTTTTTGAAGACGGCTTGACCCGGCCGATGCAAAGCTCCCGGTAAATCGTGCGGTCAACCATTTGCCGCTCGTCCTGGTCCGGTATGATCACCTCAAGGCCGTGCTTCCGGACCAGTCTTGCCTTCCAGAAATCATCCTCCATGGTGAACCGCGTTCCCAGCAGGCCCACTTTTTTCAGGCCGGTCGCCCTGATTTCTTCGGCGGTCGCATCGGCAATGTGCAGCAGGGGGATTTTGATGCTCCTTTGCACCTCGTCCGCGACTTTGTGCATCGTATTGGTGCAAATAATCAGGACGTCCGCTCCAGCGTTCTGGAGTCCGGCGGCGGCTTCGATCATCAATCCTGCAGCACGCGGCCAATCTCCCTGCTCCTGAAGTACAGCCATTTCCGCAAGGTCGAAGGAGTGCATGACAATTTTGGCGGAATGAAGCCCGCCGAGCTTGCCCCTGACGAGCTCATTGATGATGCGATAATACTCAAGAGAGGATTGCCAGCTCAAGCCGCCGATAAGTCCGATTGTTTTCATGCCCCTGCTGCTCATAATTCGTGGCTGAAGCGAACGCGGCGAATATCTTGCTCCAATCCGGTCGGAACCGCCAGCGGGCCGTACAGCTCCGGCCGCCGCGTCTTAATCCACCGCACGCCCGTGCAGTTGTCTCGCAAGGATGCCTCCAGGTCGGCAACGACCATATCGTCATCGGCCTTCCACGTCTCTTTGATGATTCGCCCGTAAGGGTCTAAGATCATAGCGTTTCCGGTCCGAACCTCGTCGCCGTCGATTCCGACGCCGTTGCTGAAAATCAAAAAAAGCCCGTTGTCATGCGCGCGGGCCGGCAGCCACGTCAGGAGCCATTGGCGTCCTTTCGGGCCTTTGAACTCGGCCTCGATGGCCTGCGGATTTACCTTTCGATTGTCCCACAGCGATTTGTCGATCAGGCCCATGCAACAAGGGCTGGGCGTCTTGCAGCCGCCGGTCTGATGGGGCGCCAGAAGAATCTCGGCCCCCTTCAAGGCGATGATGCGGACGTTCTCGCCTATATTGTTATCGTAACAAGTCAGCACCGCGACGCGGGCCGTCCCCCCGGAGGCCGGCTGCGGCATGTCGAACACGGTGTATTCCGATCCGCACGAGAGGTACTCACTGATGAAGGCGTGAATCTTGCGGTGCCGCTGAAATCCGCCGTCAGGCATCGCAACCACATAAGTATTGTACATCTTCCCATCGCCGGCTATCTCCACAAGCCCCGCCCCTACTGTCATGTTGCATTCTTTTGCCAGGGCCATCAGGGCCTGCGACGAGGGTCCGTTGGGCACCGGTTCAGCCAGGGCCTGCATTTGCTCGCGCGTGAGTTTTCGCAGAAACCAGTAGCCGGTAATGCAACATTCCGGGAATATGATAAGCTCAACCGGTCGCGCTGTGCGGCCGGACTCGGCGGCCTGCCTCACGAACGCGGCGATCCTGGCGAGATTCGCCTGCTTGTCGCCGGCCGCGTGCTCGAATTGAACGCTTGCAACACGAATATTTCTCATCATTCCGATAATACAATATGCCTACAGGTTTTGAAAGGACTTATTCCGGGTTGTCTGCCGAATGGCGGGACGCGACAAATCGGATTGTCGATTGCCGACTGACGATTGAAAAATCGCAAATCCCAAATCGGCAATCGTAAATCCTCAGATTATTCTTGACAACCGAGGCCCTAATAAGGTATAATAATCGACAATAGAGATAAACACACGGACTGTAACATCGTAGCCGCGCACCGGAGGGGCTGGGGGCAGCAAGAATATGGTCACAGGAGGGATTCTACTGAACGTCAAGACGACAGTTGCGGCGCAGTAAGCACCGCAGGAATATAGAGTGTTAGGGTGAATCAAAAGAAACAATTATCGTTTTTTTAAGGGGATGGGTCATGAAAAGCATAGCAAGAAAACTGAGGGGACAGTACTTCAGGAAGGCCGTCATATACTTCCTGACGTTCTGTCTGGTGCTGAACACGTCACTTCCGGCCGTGATGGCTCTGGAGCTTGGTGACGCGATCAGCTTTTCCGGCGCTACTCCAACTCAGTGGGGCGATCACACGATCATAAACACGGACAGCAGCGCCATCATCAACTGGAACAATTTCAACACGAGCGGAGGCCAGAGTGTCACGTTCAATCAGCCGAGCGAATTGTCGGCCGTTCTGAACAGGATCAGCTCTGGTGCTGTCCCGACGGAGTTCTACGGCGATCTGCTTGCTAACGGGCGCGTTTTTGTCGTGAATCCAGCCGGAGTCGTCTTTGGCGCCGGCTCGACGGTCAACGTCGCTCAGTTGGTCGCTTCAAGTCTTGATATTGCGGACGGGGATTTCCTTGCCGGCAACTATGAGTTTCATGCCGGCGGGGCAAACGGCGCCGTCATCAATAACGGCGCCATAAGTGTTTCCGAAGGTGCGGCGCTTATCGGCAAGAGAGTGCTTAATGCCGGCACCATAACAACGACGAATCCCGGCGGTTTTGTCGTGATGGCCGCCGGTGACAGGGTGCTCCTGGGTGAGCCATCGAGCAATATTATTGTCGAGATGGATTCCGTTACGCTCGACGACCCGGAGAATCCGGAAGGGTTCGGCGACGTGATTAACGAAAGTACCGGCGCCATCAGCGCCCCGGCAGGCACGATTGTTCTTGCGGCCGGCGACGTCTTCTCGGCGGCGCTTCGAGTTGAAAGCGGTGTCGGCCGGGTGGTCCAGAACGGCACGATCCATGCCGACAACGCCACGGGCGACGGCGGCAGTGTCACGCTGACGGCTGGTGATGCGGTCGTTCTTGGCACGGGCAGTCTGACCACCGCCAAGGGCGGTACCAGCAACAGCGGCGCCAACGGAGGCGAGGTTATCGCCTATGCGTCTGAACTATACGCCGATGATGCCCTGGTTGATTTCCAGGCCGGCGCGCAAATCCAGGTCAGAGGAGGCTCTCCTTCGAATCCCGCTACAATAGATGCCGGCGCGACGTTTGAAGGAGGCCTTGCGGAGTTAAGCGGCGACCACCTGTACTTTAATGGTTCCGTCAACGCGACGAGCCAGCCTTATGTGGTTCCCGATCCGGCGAACCCCGGCTCGACGATAACGGTCACGCCGGAAGGAGGCACGCTGCATATCGACCCGGTGAACCTGACTCTTGCGAATGGTGCGATCCCCGCTGGCGGCGCAGCCATGGATACGTTCTATGAGAAGCAACTGGAGGCCTATTCGCAGGCCGGCGTAAATACTATTCTCGAAGCCGATTATGACATTACCGTAGAAAATATAAGCGACGGGGTCATTCAAGGCGGCGCCGGCGATATCGCATTTCGCACGGTTTACAATACCGGCGGCATCGAGTTTCTGCCGGCGACGGTCGGCGGTGCGATTAACACCATCGTCCGAACCGTCGGTGGCGGCAACATCTACATGCTGGCCGGCAGCGGCGGCATCAAGACCGGTCGCCTGCAAACATACGAAAACGGCGGCAACCCCGGCCGAATCCGGATATTCACCAACAATGGCGGTGACATCCAGACGGGGGCTTTGCTGGTGGACGGCGGCAACGACGTCGAGGTCTCCATCATCGCATCGGGCAATCTGGCGATCAACGGCGGCGTCGTGACCAGTACCAATAAGGTCCCGGCCGAGGAAAATAAGACAGGCACGGCGTATATATGCCTCGTATCCGAGAACGGAAGCGTAAACATTCTTGGCGCGGTGGAAGTCGAGGCCCACGGCAAGCAGGAGACGGTCGCGCGGATCCATATTTGTGCGGACAACACCGTGACCGTGCATACTGGAAACGGCAGGGTTCAGGCTACAGCCAAAACATCGAGTGCGGGAACTGCCGACGCCGCCATAAGAATACACGCTGGTTCAGGCGCACCAGAGGCTATTTCCATCATAAGGGATGCCGGCGGCGATCCGATTCGGATTCAAGCCTATACAAGCGGGGCGACGATTAACCAGGACTTCACGGGTGCTGAGATCGACTATGACCAAATAAGCGGTGGCTCTCACGCGCTCGTGCAGATCGCGGATACCTGGCTGTTGGAATGTCCCGATTGTCCGACTCCGCCGGATCTGCCTCCACCCGTCACGCCGCCCGAGCGTAATCCGATAGCGGTTGACGATGATTACGTCATAGGTAAGGGCGATATCCTGCTGATTATCCTGGACGCCGACGGCGTGCTGACCAATGACTATGATCCTGACGAGGACACGATTATCGCTTTCTTACTTGACGGCGGGGACACGACCAAGGGCGGCACGGTGGAACTGTACGAGACTGGCGGCTTCGAGTACACGCCGCCTGTGGATAAGCAATTTGACACATACGGCACGGATGAAAACGGCGATTACGCCTTGTTTATCGACAGCTTCTCCTATTATCTCGAAGATGAAGGTGGTCTGAGCTCCAACGAGGCGACCGTCACAATCACCTCGAAGAATTACATCCCGGTGGCCCGGGCGGACAGCTACGACGTAATCCACAACGTGAACCTGTCACGGACGGTTGACCAGGGTATCATTACAGGCGTTGTCCCGTTGGACAACGGCGACACGGACGCGGACGGCGACTCGCTCAGCCCGTATCTGCTCGGCGGTTTGACCACGGACCTGACGGCCGAAGGTGGTACGGTGACATTGAATCCGGACGGTTCGTTCAGCTACGATCCGCCGGAAGGCTTTGTCGGCACGGACAGCTTTACGTACTACGCCAGCGACAGTTACAACGATTCGGCGACCGTCGATGTTACGATCAACGTGACCAATACGGTGCCCGTGGCTCAGCCGGACAGCTACAATGTGGTTCACAATGGGAGTCTTGACCTGACCGCGCCCGAGTCGCCGGCAGGCGTTATTGAGGGCGTTCTTCCCGAGAACGCGGATAGTGATCCGGATCCGGGCGACGTGCTCAGCGCGGTTCTGGTTGGCGGCGGAAGCACCACACTCGGCGGCACGGTGACATTGAATGAGGACGGCTCTTTCACTTATACTCCGCCGGCGGACACCGTGGGCACCGACAGCTTCTGGTACTATGTCACCGATGGTTATGCCAATGGCGATTCGGCGCCCGTCCTTGTGACGATCAATCTGACCAATACGCTGCCCGTGGCTCAGCCGGACAGCTACACTGTGGGCTTCGATGCATCGCTTTCTCCGACGGTTGGCCAGGGCCTCATCGTGGGCGTTGTTCCGGCGGTGAACGGCGATTATGATTTGGATCCGGGCGATTCACTGAGCCCGTATTTACAGGGCGGCCTGACCACAGGGACGACGGCTCACGGCGGTACGGTGACCTTGAACCCCGACGGCTCCTTCACTTATACTCCGGCATCAGGCTGGGAGGGCGCCGACAGCTTCACGTACTACGTCTTTGACGGCTATGGCAATTCGGAGCCGGTTGTGGTTACGATGTACGTTGGTACGGCGCCGCCGCCTCCACCTCCTCCGGTTGCACCGTTCATGCAGCCCGCACCAGGTCTTGAGCCGGTGAGAATCGAAACGTTGGGTTGCCCGGCTTTGATGGTCTGGACCGCAGCGGAGCTTGGGATTAACGAAGACGCACTTCAGATTCGCATAGCGAGCGGTCTGGCTTCCGGCATGGCTATACAGCCGTGCGATGCGTGCACGGGCCTCAAGCAGGCTGCTACAATCCTGCAGGACGCCGAAGGGGCGCACATAGCGGCTCTGGCGCAGGTTGTCAATGAGCTCGCCTCGAACACGGCGCCGCCGACGGAGGAACAGATGACCTCCATTGCCAGCGCCATAGCGATGAACGTCGGAGCCGACAATCAGTACGCCGTGGCCGGACAATATCTCGACGCTCTGGCCAAGTACGTCGGAATTTTAACCAACCAAATGGGCTTCTCGACAGCCGAGTCGATACAACTGGCCACCGACAAGTATGTTGGCCCGTTGGCTGAGGGTCAGAACGCCGGTGTGGCTGCCTACGTTGCGGCCAGGCTGGCTGCCCTGGGAGGATGATGAAAAGGTACAGGGCGGGCCCACGCGCCTGCCCTGGGCAACCTAAATGCTATTGTTTTCCAGGTTTGAGATTGCCGCCGGGGGCTAACCGACTATCCCCACCCCCGGCGGCAACTCTGTTTTTGGGGTCCTGCCGATTGCACAACGGCCTGGCGTTGGTAAGATATGCACAAACGTAGCCCGCAACGGGCAATGGGCCAAAGTATCTCATGGGAGACGAACATGGAGATTTCGAAAAGAAACGTCTATGTATTGACCGTTCTGGGATGCGTCGTCTTGTGCTTATATGGATGTGAAACTCCTGAAAAAAGGCCGGCGCCGGTGGGTGGCAGCCTCAAAGGCGAAGCCTTTGGGGATGGTAAACGCGCCAATCACCATCCCCAAGCTGCGCTTGAGGCTGCCACCCGGACGGAGACGGCGGTCGTGCCGGAAGAAACCGATGAGCTTCTTGCGAATCCCGGCATGGGCTGGGAGACCTTTCACCGAACCCGTGACAAGGACCGGAGCTTGCCGGACTGGATTCCTTCGACCATCCACTACGCCCGCTGGGGATGGGATACGCTTGAGCCGGAGCCGGGCAAGATCGACTTTGCATTTCTCGATGCCGTGCTGGAAGAAACCCGGCAGGCGGGACAACGGCTTGCGTTTCGCGTAATGTGCTGTTCCACCCGACCGGGCGATCCCTATCATCCTGCCTGGCTCGCGGACGTCGGCGGCAGGGTGCTTCTGAGCGACTACAGCGATACGAAAGACCTTGCTATCCCCGACCTCGACGACGCCGTCACGTTGGAGCGGCACCTCGACTTTATCAAGCGATTGGGCGCGCGCTACGACGGCCACCCGGACATCGACCACGTGGACCTCGGCACGGTCGGCTGGTGGGGCGAGTGGCACATGAGCAGCTCCAAAACCGGTAAGATGCCGACGGTGGAGAATCGCAGGAAGATCATCGATGCCTACACGGCCGCCTTTCGAAAAACCCCGCTGCTGATGCTCATCGGCGGCCGGGAAGACCTGACCTACGCCGCCGAACGCGGTGCCGGATGGCGGGCGGACTGCCTCGGTGACATGGGCGGCTTCTCGAAGACCTGGTGCCACATGTGTGACGCGTATCCCAAACTGATCCCGGATGCGGGAGTGGGCGACCTCTGGAAGGCGGCGCCGGTCGCCTGGGAAAGCTGCTGGGACATGCGGCGGTGGGTGAAGGAGGATTGGTCGCTGCGATACATCTTCAACTACGCACTGGACCTGCACGGCTCGTATCTGAATAACAAATCCGCTCCGCTGCCGGAAGACCCGAATGTCCGGCCCGAGATCGAACGCTTTCTGAAGCGGCTCGGCTACCGTCTGGTGCTGCGGGAATTGAAACATCCGCAGCGCGTAAAGCCGGGCGGGCCCCTCGTGCTGACGATGAAGTGGCAGAACGTCGGCTCGGCGCCGTGCTACCGGCCGTACCGCGTGGCCTACCGCCTCACGGACCCGAACGGCTACGACAAGACGCTCATCGGAAACATCACCGTTGAAAAGTGGATGCCCGGCACGGTCGAGACCTTTACCGAGGAATTCATCAAGAATCCTCCCGACCTGCCGCCAGGCCCGGTTGTCGAGGTCATCGACCGCCTGCCGTTGCCGGCGGATATTCCCGCCGGGACGTACTATCTGGTGGTGGGGATTGTGGGTGAGCAGACCTTTGAGCCTGTAGTCCGACTCGGCATAAAAGCCCGCACAGACGACGGATGGTATCCGCTGAGCGAAATCAAGATCTCGGATTGAACGAATCCTGCCCACGCGGACTGTTCTCGGAAGCATGAGTTGAAAATTAGAAATCCGGGCCTTGACTATTGGCTCTGAACCGGTTATACTTATGCACAGTTCTGCAATTCTATAAGAAGTGGGTGTTCTACAATGAAGCGACCGAGAGCATTTACCTTAATAGAGCTGCTGGTCGTGATTGCAGTTATTGCCGTGCTGATGGCGATCCTGCTGCCGGCTCTGCAAAGAGCTAAAGAACAAGCCAAACGAGTCATCTGCTCGAACAACCTCAAGCAAATCGGCACGAGCATGCACATGTACGGCAATGAAAACGACGGCAAGCTCCCCCTCAATGCGGCGGGAAACTGGCTCTGGGACGTTTCCTACGCGACGACCGATTACATCATCGCCACCGGCGGCGACCCGCACACGTTCTACTGTCCCGCCGACCCGACAAAGACAGCAGACATGATGAATCTCTGGCAGTTCAGTCAAAATGCCTCGCCGGAGTCGCGCCCCGGGGCGATCGCCGAGCCGCAAACCGGCCGGGACCAGCAGTTCCGCGTGACCGGTTATTTCTGGATGATGGACACGCGAACGGGAAGGTCGTACCACCCTCAGGGAACTCCCAAAAAAGACTGGGTCAAGATGCTCAACTGCACAAAACCGGTCGAGACCGAACTCGTTCTCGACGCGACGCTCAGCACCGGGGCCGACCCCAAGACGGCTAGCTTCATCGAGGTGCGCGGCGGCACGTGGAGCCGCTGGCAAATCTTCGATCGCACCAACCATCTGACGCAGGGCGATAATCCCGCCGGGGCCAATATCATTTTCGTAGATGGCCACCTCGACTGGCGGCGGTTCACCGAGATGCAGGTCCGCGTCTCGCCCCCGTTCCACTGGTGGTAGAAGCTCGTGCTGCGTGATGCGGACTGCGTGCTGTGTTTTGGAACGCCGAACGAACAAATCGAAAATCAAAAATCGAGCGTGGCCTTTTTCAGGCAGAAAGAATACAGGCCGCAATCTAGGCCGGAATACAGCAGCCACATCGTTTTGCCGTCAGCGCTGATCCACTTGGCGGGAAATCGGTGATGATACGTCCGGCAGTCCTGCCCATCCTTGACCGACCAGTGGTCGTCGTAATAAACCGTTGACCAGGGCCCCCACGGCTCGGGAGCCTCGAAGACACCCAGGGCGGCGGTGTGCGTCGCCTCCTTGCCCGTCAGATGAGACGTCACGAGGATATAGTGCCGCAGGGCCGCGTTATAGGTGATTGCAATGCGCTGCGTGCCTTTCGGGTCGGTGAAGATGGGCTTTCGCTTCGTGATGTCCCGCGACCAGAGAGGCTTGCCGCTCTCATCGAGGCCGGCGAAGAAATCGTAATGGACCCTGTCCATGACGCTGCCCTTTTTTACGCGGGCCATCACGACATCGGGTGAATAACCGTAGGCGCTATCGTTTGCCTGTGAAGCGATGTAAACGTAATCGTCTCGCGCGCCTTGGTAATCTTCGCCAAATTGCACGAACGCCGGGCAGCCGAACGTGTCCGAAAAGTGCCAGTCCGCCCACGTCCAGTTGACGCCGAGGTTCTTCGAGACAGCCAGCCGAGCGTTGGTGAAATCATCAGAGCCCGGCGGCTTGTAGTTTCTCACGAACATGTACAGAACGCCATCGACGATAATCATATCGCTGGCCTTGATACCCTTCGAGCCTCCGCCCATCGGCGTATCGGCGTCGCTCTTGAGATTCTCGGCGCGAAAGTCCGGCGGGTCCCCAAAGACTCGGGCAAAGCCCAGCGATAAATCAGGGGCCTGCTCGGCAAACCCTTTCCCGTCGCAGAAAGCCGTAATCTGAAGGTTGTCACTGACCCAGGCGATGGGCCAATTGTCGCCGCTTATACACCCTTCCATTATCAGTACGTCCGAATCCCAGGTCAGCCTGGTAATGACTTTGCTGGCCGGATACGGAGCGCCCGAACCGGCCGGGGACGAGCCGCCTAAAGCCGGCGATAACCAAAGCATCAGACTTAACACAATCGTGAACAATTGTTTCATTTCTGTTTCCTTTCCTTCCGGGCCTCAACTTCCAGGGGCACGTCATTTTGTTGCGGTGCGCCGGGCGTGCTGCGGCCGTCGCGTTTGTATTTTTCCAGAAGCTCCTTCAGCTCTGCGACCTTCTGCGGCTGCTCGGCGCAGAGGTTGCGACGTTCGGCCATATCCTGGCGCAGGTCATACAATTCGCACGGCTGATTGTGAGGCTCGTAGCCGCGTTCCTTCTTGAACCAATCGGGCTCTTTGTTGTCGTCTCCGGTTGTCCAGTCGATGAGCACCCAGTTCCCTCTGCGGATCGCAAAATGGCCCTTGGCACTGTGGTGAACGGTCGCCTCGCGAACAGGCCCATCGAATCTCTCGCCCAGCAGCGCCGGAAGGATATTATAGCTGTCTTCGCCGGCGTTTTCCGGCAGCCTGGTGCCGAGCAACGCTGCCACGGTGGCCATCAAGTCCACGTGGCAAATGGTTTCGCTGCTCTGTGAGCCGGGTTGAATCCTGCCGGGCCAGCGCGCGATGAACGGCACGCGATGCCCGCCTTCCCACGCATCGCGCTTAGTTCCGCGTAAGGACCCCATGCTGTAATGCTGATAGAGCTGGATGCGGTCATAAGCGCCCGGCCTGACCTCACCGGTGATTTCAGGGCCGTTGTCGCTGGTGAAGACGAGAAGCGTATCTCCGGCCGCGCCTGAACGCTCCAGCACGTCCATCACCTGGCCGACCGTCCAATCGACCTGCACCACATAGTCGCCGTATTCGCCCGCCTCACTCTTGCCCTTGAATTGCGGCGCCGGCACAACCGGGTAATGCGGTGCGGTCAGCGGGAAATAAAGGAAGAAGGGCTTGCGGGGTGAGGCTTTGGCTGCATCCTCGATATATTTTACCGCTCGCCGCGTCAAGTCCGGCATGATGTTGACCCACTCCCAGCCGGGCAGCATGGGGCCGGGGCGATTAAACTGCGGCCGGTTGGGTACGCTCGGAACCCCGACGGTGCGGTCGTTCTCGATATAACAATACGGCGGGTAATTCGGAACATCCGTGCCGAAGTAATAATCAAATCCGCGAGTGGTGGGGCCTTCAAGGATGGGCTTGCTGAAATCCACGTTGCTGAGCCGGTCGGCGCCGGCAGCCGGGGCGCCGCCGTCCTTCGTCGGCCATTTCCAGCCGAGGTGCCACTTGCCGATGCACGCGGTGGCGTAGCCGTTCTGCTTTAACAGGGCTGCGACGGTCAGCCGATCCGGGGCGATGAGCGTCTCGCCCCACGGCCCTAATACGCCGCGTTGAAGCCGGCTGCGCCAGCAATAGCGGCCCGTCAGAAGCCCGTAGCGCGTCGGCGTGCATACCGCCGAGCCTGTGTGGGCGTCGGTGAACAGCATCCCCTGCGAGGCCAGCCGGTCGATATTCGGCGTCGGAATCTTTCCATTGGGATTCAGGCATCGCACGTCGCCATAACCGAGATCATCGGCCAGGATATAGACAATGTTGGGCGCCCCAGGCGAAGTCGTTTTCGCTAATGCACCCCGAGCCAGGCAAGGCAGCGTGGAGACGACCGCGCCCGCTGCTTTGATGAAATCCCGACGATTCAGTCTGTTCATACTGCGCACCTTTCATAATAATGGAATTCAGGCCGCGATCCGTTTCCGGCTCCTCTACTGCGTTTTGTGCTCTGTTCCCATGAATGACGGGCATGGATCGTCAAATTGTCTCTGCCCTTCGAGAAGAAGTGCACGAAGCCTCGCAAGTTGCTCGGCGTGGCCCGGATCGGCAGCCAGATTGTGCAATTCATCCGGATCGTTTTGCAAATCGAAGAGCTGCGTGTTTCTTACCCCGTTGGCATTGTATTCAATGAGCTTCCATCGCTCGTCGCGCACCATCCGCTGGCAGTCCTTGTAGGCGCCGAAGAGCCACTCACGGACCCGGCTCTGCCTGCCGGCGATCACTGGCATCAGGCTTCTTCCTTCCACCACGGCGGGCGTCTCGGTGCTGGCCAGGTCGCAAATCGTGGGCAGCAGGTCATAAAGATAGACCAGCGCATCGGACTGTCCGTGCGGGATCCTCGGCCCAGCGAAAATAAGCGGCGGCTTGACGTGCTCGTAGAGGTTCTGCTTGCCCATCAAGCCGTGCTGCCCTCCGACGGCCAGTCCCTGGTCGCTGGAGTAAATGACAATCGTATTGTCGGCCCAGCCCCGCTCTCTAACCGTATCGAGAACGCGTCCGACCTCATGATCCATGTGTGAGATGGTGGCGTAGTAGTCCGCCAGGTGGCGGCGCATCTCCTCGGGGGTGCGCGGATGGGACGCAAGTTTTTCGTCGCGAATCATCAGTTCACCATTGTCGAACGGATGCCGGGGCATGAAGTTCTTCGACAGGGTGATCCTGGTAGGGTCATAAAGCTTCGTGAATTCACCCGGCGCCAGACGCGGGTCGTGGGGCACCGGCGGCGCCAGATAGATGAAGAAGGGCTTTTTACCATCGTGGGTGCGGAGGAACTTGATCGCGTTCTCGGCGTGCTCGGTCGCGGACTCGGCGCTGCGGTTGCGCGTTTCGATGTTTGTCTGAAACAACGCGTTGCTGAACGTGCAGGCATTGCCGGCTTTGCCGGAATGAAACGTGACGTAGCCCGCCTCGTTCAGAAGCACGGGCAGCAGCGGCACGCCGGGCGGCGGCGTTTTGGCACGCGGGTTGTCTGGGATGCGCCAAAGGGAACGGCCAGTCGCAAGCATGGTACGGCTCGGCAGGCAAACGGCGCCGACCGTCGAACCCATACAATACGCGTTGTTGAAATGGAAACCTTCCGCCACGAGCCGGTCGAGGTGGGGCGTGCGGATTTCCGGATTGCCCAGCGCGCCGATGGTGTCCCATCGTTGGTCATCGGTAAAGAAGAACAGAATATTGGGCTTGTTTGGCTCCGAACTCGCCCACAGCCTGCCTCCCGTTGCCAGGGCAGCGGCTCCGGCGCCGATTGTCTTGAGAAATCCCCTCCTCGTATGGTTCTGTCTGATCATGTCCATCTTCCTTTCCGTCAGGCCACTCGACGCCTGTGTGGAATTGCCGAGTTGGCCGGCTGCGCTCAGGCGGCGGCTTCCTATTGTACAATCCTTTGCAGGAAGTGGTATAATGAATGATGGATCAGATGAAAAAAAGACACTGGTTGGTGCCCTTGGCATGGCGGGGCCATATTGAAAGGCAGGACGAACGATGAAACTATACCTCTTTTCACTGTTTTTTGGTTGCTTTTGTGCGGGCTGCGGGGCCTCGTACAGTGTTGACATCAACGGATACGCGGCGAGCGGTCAGAGCCTTCAAATCCCGCAGGCCGCATCGATTTGCGTTGTGACCGACGGCAACGCACCTAATCCGATTCTCGAAAAGGAGGTCGGGGTGAAAATCGAAAAGCTCCTGACTGAAAAAGGGTACAACGTCGGACGGGACAAAGCGGATTATTTTCTTCGTTTCAGCTATGGAATTGACGCCGGCCGGACCGTTACGGAGGCGATACCCGTCCACCATCCTATGTTCTATGATGAATACCCCTTTTCCGGTTTCTACGGGCGCGGCTATACCACTTACATGCCCTACTCCGAGGTCATCCATACGCGGTGGCTTGTACTAAGACTGTACGAAGGGCAGGCACACACGCCTGCCCCTACAAACGCCAAACCTTTGTGGATCGGCGAGGTCACCAGCGCCGGAACCAGCTCGGACCTGCGAGAGCTGCTCAACTACATGCTCGTGGCCGCCTTCGAGCATTTTGGGCAGGACACACGCAGACAAGTCTCCACCGTCATACCCAGGGATGACGAACGGGTATTCCGGCTCACGGAACCGTAAGTAGTGTTGCGGGCGTCCCGCCCGCGACACCAAGACGCTCTCGACACTCGACACGACGCGGGAGTGAAATCAGTGGAAATTGGACCGCTGTTTGTGGTATAATGAATGTCATGCTGTGTGCTGCGTCGCGGAACGCTGAACGCGGAACGCTGAACAGGTGGAGTGGCCATGTGTCTTAGAAGTCGTTTCCTGGTTTTGGCGCTTTTGGTTCCTTTTGGGGTTCTCGCCCGAGGCGACGAAGCCGAGCCGGCGTGGAAGAACCAGATCACGCACCCTTCCGATCCGTTCGAAAGCTGGACTTCTCCTGCGTACGTCAAGTTCACGATCGTCATCAAGGAAGGATTCGACCCGAACGTCGTTTATTACCAGGATTGCCGGCGGTACGAGTACCACTATGATTTCGCGCTCGAGTGCCTTGAACCTTTTATCGGCATGACCATCGAGGAATTTGATGATGTCACCTTGTACGAGGCGGGGCAGCAGGCCGTGCTCGGCGCAGTGATTTTGCCCCCGTGGGCGGATCCGGCCATCAGCGAGTACGGGATACAGCTTGTCCGAAACGATCCTTACCCCCGCGAAGAAGTCGTCCGTCTGTTCAATACCGTCAAAGCGTCGGTCATCGCCGAGCCCAACGTTATGGCGTATTACTTCCCGACCTACGAGCAATACACTGTGGCCCGGCAGAACAGCGACTGGTTTAAGAGCCAGGGAATCCCCATCGGCTCGACGGCTCGATGGGCCGAGGGCAACACCGATTATTCGGACGGCTGGACTTTGGGTACGCTTAAGTTCTTCCCCGGCGGGCAAATCCAGGCGGCCTTTACCGCCGGAGATTTGTCGCCGGACGATATCGTGCTGACCGACGGCGTCCCTGCTGAACTGCCGTCGCTGGCCGGGATTCTCAGCCTGGCGCCTTCGACGCCGAATTCTCACGTGGCGATCCTCGCGCGGTCACAGGGCGTCCCGTTTGCTCACCTGGCGATGGAGCAGGATGCGGCCCGCGCCCGAGGGCTGGTGGGCCGCAGCGTCTATTTAGCCGTGACCAGAGAGAGCTTCGACCGCTGGTGCACGGTTAAGTTGCTCGACGTTGGGAGTCTCAGCGAGCAGGACAAGGCAGCTATCCTGGCGCTGAAGGAATCGCCTCCGTTGGCGATCCGGCCGATGGAGCACTGGGGAAAGCTCTGGGCCGATGCGAACGACATGCAGCCGGCCGATATCCGCTACGTTGGTGGCAAGGCGGCAAACTTCGGCATCCTCCGTCGGGCGATACCGGATAATTCGCCGCGAGCCATGGCGCTATCCTTCGATTTCTGGAACGCATTTCTCGATCAGCCGCTGTCCGGTGCGGCACCCGTTACTTTGGCTCCGGGCAGGCATGTCGTGCTCTGGGCCGACGGCGACCCCGAGCAGGGACCTGGCCACTTAGGCTTTAAGCTGAGCCGGTTCGGCGAGCAGATCGGCCTGTTCGACTCCGACGGCCAAACACTTATTGACGGCCTGGCCTTCGGGCCTCAGCAGACCGATGTCTCGTATGGGCGATCTGTCGATGGAATGGATCAATGGCAATTCTTCGACACTCCGTCACCGGGCAGGGCGAACTCACAGGCTGGCGGCGGCAGTACCTTGGTCATCAATGAATTTATGGCCGATAACCAGACGACCGTCGAGGACCCGGACGAGCCCGGCGAATATCCCGACTGGATCGAGCTGTACAACGGCTCAGACCAAACCGTCACCCTGAGCGGGCTGTTTCTGACGGATGATTTAAATAACCCGGCGAAATGGCAGATTCCTGCGTCTGTTGCAGGCGCGACCCTTCGTGACCAAATCGCTCAGCGCCTCTCGAAGTACACGGGCTATCCGCCAGCGGACATGAAGAAGCTCTCTGCGGACCTTGCGGCGATTCGCAGTCTGTTCGAGAATCCGGCAGCCGCGCCGTTCGGTCCGGAACTGCAATACGCCGTCACCGACGCCCTGGAGACTTTCGGATTTGACCCGAGCCAGAAGCTTCGATTTCGCAGCTCCACCAACGTCGAGGACAGCGAGCAGTTCACGGGGGCGGGCCTGTACGAAAGCTACAGCGGCTGCCTGGCCGACGATCTGGACGATGACGAGAACGGCCCCTGTGCCTGTGACGCCTCGGACGACAATGAGCGCGGAATATTCGAAGCCATTCGCAAGGTCTTCGCGAGCTTCTACAACGACAATGCCTTTCTCAGTCGTCTCAAGTACGGCCTGCATGAATCGGACGTCGGCATGGCCCTGCTGGTTCACCGCTCATTTGCCGACGAGGCTGAGCTGGCTAATGGAGTCGTCACGCTGGAAAGACCCCGGGGCCTCGACTGGAGCGCGACGATTGTGAGCCAGAAAGGAGCCGTGTCGGTCACAAACCCGCCGGCCGATGCGGTCCCGGAAGAGGTCAGAATTGACAATACTCCTTTCCAAGGGCCGGTTCCAGTGCTTGTGACGCGGTCGAGTCTCGTGCCGCTGCGCGAAAACACGGTGCTCGAATGGGAGCGGGAGTATATCGAGCTCTACCAGCTTCTCGCCGCCGCCACGGAACAGTATTGCAGGGTCACGGCAAAGGAAAATCCCGTGCTGGATTTCGAATTCAAGAAGATTGCTCTCGAAGGCAAGTCCGCTCCGGCGGGCAAGCTCATCGTCAAGCAGATTCGTGAAATCCCGCAGCCGGGCAGCACTGAGTATGCCACACCTTTTCTCCTCGGTGAGCCCAGAAACTACCGGACGCTGCAGGGCCGGGGCAGCAACGTGTTCACAAACCACCGGCTGAAATCCCGCTGGACGCTTACGCCGAAGAATCTCTGGCTCAGCGAAGATAATCTTAAGGGCTGCACGTACGCCGAGGTCCAAATCGAATACGTCGCCGACGAGCAGATTCGGCAGGTCTCTACCGAGCTGCCTCTATTGCCCGACGCCGAGCACATCTACGAAGGGCCGCAGAGCGAGTTCGACCAGTACGTGCTGATCGACACGTGGCGATTTGCGGACTTGAGCAATCCGCGGACGTACGCCCTGCGGAGCGAGCCGGCCTTTCGAAACAAGCTGCGCGATCCGATTGTCACGCCGGACGATTTCCGCATCGGCGTCGAGGTCGAATACGAAAGACCCGTGATGCTGGATGAGCCGAACACGATCATCGCTGAGAATGTGGCCCTCTATCAGCCGTGGGAGCCAGCCGGCCAGGACCTCCCTGAAGAGTGCTCTTTTGACGACCCGAACACGGGCGTGTCCATCCATACTCAGTTCTACGTCCGCTGGAGCATGATGGGGAGCACCCCCACGTCGGTTCAGTTTGAGCGGACGCGCATCGAAGGGCTGACAAGCGAGCCGATTATTCTGGTGGGTTTCTATTCCCAGAGCGTCGGCGGCGGTGCTCATCTGTGCCCGAAGAATTTTCTCTTCGAGCCGGCCCTGGAACCGGGAATCTCGCAGACGATACTCGACGAGCTCAAAAGCCAAAACATTCAGCTTATCTACTATACGACCGGCGGCCGGGAATGCCGGCCCACCGAATGGGAAGATACGCCGCCACGCATCGAACTCTATGGCTTCGACAACAACGTCTGGGGACGCGATCTATAGTTTCCCGGCGGACCAGAGGATGGCACGCTTTACCAATAGAGGGAAGTTGGGATTTTCATACGCCTTCGAATCGTGCCCCAATTGGATCGTGCAGACCCTTGATTTGCCGTACTGCCGCACCCAGGCGATGGTTGTATCGCTGGCCTCATGATCGGTGGTCAGCAGGACGTGATTGTCCTTATCGAACCAGCAGTTCTTGTACCCTTCGTCGTGAATTGTAAAATCGTTCATTCCCTGCATGATCGGATGATTCTTGTCCGCCACGTGAACGTTCATATCAATATCGTGCAGGTAGGTCCCGGCTTTCTGGAGGGCGCCGCCTTCTGTGGCCTCTTTCGTATAGTACTTCGTGCCGGTGATCTTCCTGAACTCAGGCCAATCCTGGTACGCGCACATCGTATGATGCAGCACGACGACCCCGACGCCCTTGTCCAGCAGCGCCAGGAAGTTCTTGCGGCGCTTCGGCGAAATCTCCTGTCCCATGTTGTAAAAAACCATCACGTCGTAATCCCAGCCCTGTATGTTCTCGAACAGCTCGCTCTGGTCTTTCTGGACGGACTCGGTGTAGTGAATCTCCTTGATGCCGTCGAAAATCTTGAAGAACGGGTCATGCTCGAAGGCATGCCCGCCGGTGATGACCACCACCTCAAGTTGTTTCTTTACCTGCTCAGGGTCCAGCTCCTGGATTCGGATATTCCGCCAGCGGACCTGGTAGGGCTGAAAGTTCTTGCCCAGGCCGTGAACCTGGAGGGCGATGATTCCTTTGGCGTCCATCGAATCTTTCAGATTGGCGCAGGGAACGTCGTTCACCCAGGTCTTGATCGAGCTTCCGCGACATTCGATTCGGTACTTGTTCCACTGGTTGTCCTTGAAGGCCTTGCTCGCGGCCGGATCGCCGCTCACGTCGGCCACGAAGAACGCCCGCCGAGCCTCGTCGTAAATCCCGCCGCATGTCCCTGTCTTGGCGCTGGCGATCTCGACCTGGTAGCCGTGGACGCGGTCGGGTGGATTGGTATGCGTGCGGGGCTTGCCGTCGGGGCCTTGAAAGACGAAGAACGTCGGGGCGTCGCAAACCCGGCTGCGAATCTGGATGCCAGAATTCAACGCCGGGTCGCACTTGACCTCAAGCTCCAGGATGAAATCGCCGTATTCTTTGTCCGTGCACAGAAACGTGTTGGGGCTGTCCTTGACAGCGGTTCCGACGATTGCGCCGTCCTCGGCGGTGTACTTCGCAAAGCCGCTGTGAACGCTCCAGCCGTTCAGAGTCTTACCATCGAATAGGTCCACCCACTGGCCGGCGTACGTCCCGGCCGTGAGCGACAACAGCATCAGCATACAGATTGACAGCTTCTTGAACATTTTCCCATACTCCTTTCTCAAAGGCTTAATTTGCGTTTGCGCCGTAAGGCGTCCTGTGGACTGCTATTTTAGGCAATCGAAAGCGAAATGCAAGCCCGTTGCAGGTATTTTATCACCGACGACGCGGAGGATACTTGATGCGATTTCATCGCACCTTATGCGGCTGTCAAAGGTCTTTCAATCGAAAATCTCAGAGTTTCCTTACTAAGCCTATAACGATGGCCTCGATTCGGCAGTTGTCGGAGTAGATGGGTTGATAGTCGTCGTTGGCCGGCTGCAATCGGGCGCGGTCCGGCTCTCTGTAGAACCGCTTGAGTGTGGCGTTCTCGTCGTCCACGATGGCGATGACCAACTGGCCGTTCTCGGCGATGCGAGTCCGGCGGCAAATCACATAATCGCCCTCGCGGATGTCTTCGTCGATCATGCTATTGCCGGTCACTTCGAGGGCAAACAGATCGTCACCCTCTCCGAAACAGGACGTCAGCGAGAGACTCTCGATGTTCTGGACTGCTTCGACCGGCGCTCCAGCCGCCACCTTCCCGGCTAACGGAATCCCTGCTGGCGTGGCACGGGCTTCCAGTCCGTGAAACACATGGCCAGGATGGCCATGCCACTGGGATGGTCGCACCATAGGACCGCAGGGGAAGCTCCGCTCAGCCAGAGAGCTAAGCAATTCGCACGCCGCCGGGCTGAGCGTCAAAGAGCGTGCCTTGTTTGACGAACCGCACAGCAGCCCCTTTTTTCGCAGCTCCGCGATATGCTCGAATATGGTGCTTCGGCTTATCTTCAACTCGGCGGCCATTTCGCCGAACGTCGGGGAATAGCAGCGATTCTCTTGAAAACCGGCGATCATCTTTAATAACTGGAGCTGCCGGGGCGTCAGTTGCGCCGAAGGAGCGGCTGTGTTCAATGGCATTTCTTACTTTCTCCGTGTGACTGTCAGTAGGTTTATCGGGGCGGGATGTATTGCCGAGCTGCACAAAGGCGCTGGTGCGCCTCAGGCCGAATACGACCGCGGCGACCTCGACCGCCGAGGCCAATAATCTGGCCAGAGGATTCAGCAAGGTGGAATCCTGCGGCCCCCGCGTCTTCCTGTCGGCAGACAGGAGCGGGGGTTGCCAGGCCGCGACGAAATCGCCGCCCGGCCCGAACTTGCAAAGTGGCTCTTGCCATCCTGGCGACGGTCCTTGCCATTCTGGCGGTGGCCCTTCACACGCTTGCGACGTTTCAACGATTCTATCTCTTTCAGGTTTCATGTCCGTTCTATCGGCAAAGCAGCCGAAATTACCCAAACAAAAACCGAACAAAAAACGGCTCAATTTCAGCTTCTTGCAGAAGCTTCCGATTCTCCTGCTGATAGCCGGAAAAATATAGGACTACATGGCGGATAAAATTCTTTTAGCGGTCGGGGCATGCCCTGCTCCGGCAAACTCCGCCCCGAGGAGATGAATACTAACCCAACTTCCGCAGTTGGGGGGTAAAATTGTTGTTTTTGGCTTAGAATCGCGGAAAGTTTTCACTACATCTCGTTCATTTTCTTTTCCATTATGGGTAAGTGCGACGGTAACGCAAGCCCCA
>Ga0315295_10000104_pt1 | contig 69309 bp, 56 predicted proteins | sample YL17G14_0_MG_FD_204453 | JGI IMG/M metagenome (GOLD analysis project Ga0315295, IMG submission 204453) | Sediment microbial communities from Yellowstone Lake, YNP, Wyoming, USA - YL17G14_0 | ecosystem: Environmental > Aquatic > Freshwater > Lake > Sediment | place: USA: Wyoming | collected... | reverse complement strand
AAAAGTCGTGATTCATTGTGGTTGCGGCAGCACTTTCGAGACCCGCAGCACGGCCAAGGAAATCCACGCGGAAATATGCTCGATGTGCCACCCGTTCTATACGGGCAAGCAAAAGTACGTTGATACCGCCGGGCGGATAGAGCGGTTCCAGAAGAAGTACGGCACGAGCTACATGAAAGGGGCCGCATCGGGCAAGAATGCGCCGGATGCGAGCTCTAAATAGGGCAAGAAAGACCAGCAGAAGTAGCTTGTTCTATCGGATTGTGGTTCGCGCTCCCACTCTGCCGGCGGCGGGATGGGGGCTTTTTGTTATTCTGGTTAGAGGCACACAAAGCGTCTTGCAGCGGCGCAAGGGCTTTCAGTTATCATCTCGTACCGGGGGCGGATTGCGTTTATGGCAGAACAACAAGACAGTTTGACGGCGAAACTTGACCAGATCGAAGCCCGCTATAACGAGATAGAAAAGCAGATTGCCGAGCCGCAAACCTCGCGCGACTCGGCTCGCCTGGTGGCGTTGTCCAAGGAGCAGGGCAAACTCAAGACGCTCGTCGCAAAATACCGGCAGTACAAGAAAATGGCGGCCGATATTGCAGACGCTGAGCAAATAGCGTCCGACGGCGCCGCGGATAAAGAGCTCAGGGCTCTGGCCAAAGAGGAGATGCAGCAGCTTGAAGGCCAAAAGACCGCTTTGCTTGAACACCTTACCGACACTCTGGTGATGAGCGACGAGAGGGATGCCGATTCGATCATCGTGGAAATCAGGGCGGGCACCGGCGGCGAAGAGGCGGCGCTGTTCGCACGCGATTTGTATAACATGTATATCAAGTACGCCGAGACTCGCAAATGGAAGGTCGAGCAGCTTGATTTTAGTGTAACGGAGAAGGGCGGTTTTCGCGAGGTCATCGTCGGCATCAAAGGGCCGGGCGTGTGGTCCGAATTGCGTTACGAGGGCGGGGGGCACCGCGTTCAGCGTGTTCCCGAAACCGAGTCCCAGGGCAGAATTCATACCTCGGCGGCGACTGTGGCGATATTGCCCGAGCCGGAGGAATTGGATATCCAGATAGCGCCGAACGACGTCATCGAGCACGTCTGCAGGTCCAGCGGGCCCGGCGGACAGAACGTCAACAAGGTCAGCAGCGCCATCAGATTAGAGCATATCCCAACGGGAATTACCGTCCACATGCAGGATGAAAAAAGCCAGCACAAGAACCGCGCCAAAGCCTGGCGGCTTTTGAGAAGCAGGGTCTATGAATTACACGAGAGCAAGAAAAGGGCCGAGCGCGATTCACAGCGCAAGAATATGATCGGATCGGGCGACCGATCCGAAAAAATCAGAACGTACAATTTTCCCCAAAACCGTGTAACCGACCACCGGATTAACTTGTCCCTTTACAATCTGGACAGTGTCCTGGCCGGCGACATGGCTGAGTTGGTCGCCGCCCTGAAAGACTACGACCGGCAGCAAAGATTGAAGAACCTCTAACGCCCGGCGGCGATCTGTGCTCCAGAATAGACCACGAGATACAAAGCACGAAGTAAGAGAAACGAGATGATAGTTGTCGTGACCGGAATGGTCGGCGTTGAGAAGAAGAGCTACCTTGAAGAGGTCTGTCAGCTTGCCGCCCAGAGAGGAAAAGAGGTGCTGCTGTGCAACGTCGGCGACCGGATGTATGCCGAGGCGACCGATATTCCACCCGGCAAAATCCTGGATATCCCGATGAAAAGGCTCAGCTCCCTTCGGCGCAGCATCTTCAAGGACATCATCGCAAAGGCCCAGGAGGCTCCTGATGTGATCGTCAATACACATGCCACTTTTCGCTGGCGGCACGGGCTGTTTCCCGCGGTGGACTTCGACCAGATGCGTCAGCTCAACGCCGGGATGTATATTTGCCTGATAGACGGTGTGGTCGCCTTGCACACGCGGCTCATCGAGGAGCACGCCGTCGCGCATACTTTGAAGGATCTGATTGTCTGGCGCGAGGAAGAAATCATCGGCACGGAAATGCTCTGTAAGGGCATTAACGAAAAAATTCCTTTTTATTGCCTTGCCCGCGGCGCCGAGCAGGAGACGGCCGAGATGTTCTACCGGCTTGTTTTCGAAGGTACGGCCAAGAGAGCGTATCTGAGCTTCCCCATGACCGCCGTGAGCGACATGGAGAACGTGCAGAAGGAGATTAACGAATTCAGGCGGCTGATGAAACAGTGGTTTATCTGTTTCGACCCGGGTGACCTGGAAGAAGCGTATCTGCCGCAAAAGGCGCTAAAAGCGGCCCAGGAAGGACTGGATTACGTCGAGCTGACGACGCTGGGACGCCAGGTCAGGCTGGATTTGCATGAGGTCCGGCAGATCGAGCGTGACATCAACAGTCAGACGTACGCCCGCGATTTCATGCTCATCGACCAGTCGGATATGATTATCAGCTTCGTTCCGAGCCTGGACGACGGGCGGGCCGCAATCTCCAGCGGCGTCGAAAGAGAGCTCCAGCACGCTCACGAAGCGGCCAAGGACGTTTACGTCATCTGGACGGCAAAGCAAAATCCTTCGGTATTCGTTACCCAAACCGCGACAAAGGTGTTCAACGGCGTAAACGACGCAGTGGACTTCTTCAAAAAGAAAAAGTATATCAGAGAAGGCCGGTGCTGATTACTTAACGGCAGATAGTTTGCAGAAATGCTCGAACGACCCATGACGGATAATGAGCACAAAATGTCGGACAGGGAATTCCCCGCGTGTATCGACCATACGCTGCTGGCAGCCACGGCCACGAAAGGGCAGGTCGAACGGCTGTGCGAAGAGGCGAAAACATTCGGATTTCACGCCGTATGTGTAAATGGACGGTGGGTGCCGCTGGCTGCGGAGCTGCTGACTTCGTCGAAAGTCGCCGTCGCCGGCGTGGTCAGTTTGCCGCTCGGCGCCGATTCGACGAAGGTCAAAGTGGCGCAGGCCAGGGACACGATCTTCGCCGGGGCCGATGAGATCGACATGGTAGCTGACATGGCGGCTATTATCGAGGCTGATTCGAGATACCTGTCCGACCAGTTGGCGGCGGTTTTGAAGGTCTGCTGGTCGATGAGGCCGGCGGTGGTTCTGAAGGTGATCATCGAAGCGGCGGCTCTGACCACCGATCAGAAGGTGTTCGCCTGTCGAATCGCCGAGCAGGTCGGCGTCGATTTCATAAAGACCAGTACGGGGCTGCACCCGGCCGGCGGCGCGACGGTTGAAGACGTGAGGCTCATGAAACAGACGGCTCCAAAATGCAGGATAAAGGCGGCGGGGGGGATAAGAACGGCCGCCCAGGCTCTTGAGCTGCTGGCCGCCGGCGCCGAAAGAATAGGTACTTCTTCCGGCGTGAAGATTATGGAAGAATTCAGGGCAGGACAGTAAGCGTAAGAGTGAGTAATCTGTCGGAGAGCGAATCAAGCCTATCGCAGATGCATTTGACGTGACAAGTAAGGTTACAGGCCAAAACAGAGCGAGGTAGTGGTTATACACAATCAAAGCAAAGGAGAAACAATGAGCCGGATGACTGCTATTTGTGGTTTGATTTGCAGCGAGTGTGGTGCTTTCATCACGACACAGAATGATGATGACGAAAAAAGGGCGGAGGTGACGCGGCTCTGGTCACAACAGTATGGCGTCGATATGAAACCGGCGGACATCAACTGCGATGGCTGTATATCAGACAGTGATCGTCACATAGGGCACTGCAACGTCTGTGAAATAAGAAAGTGCGGAAAACAGAAAGCCGTCTTGAACTGCGCATACTGCGGCGATTATGTATGTGAGAAGCTTGAAGGATTCTTTAAGATGGTCCCGGATGCCAGGAAGCACCTGGGTGGCATAAGAAGCCGACTTTGACATGGTGACGAGATCGCAATGACAAGAGCAGTTGCTTCGAAAGACAGATCCTCCATCCGTTGCCGATTGCGCTGCAAGAGGATTCTTGCGCCGGCGAATTTGCCCGGATTGAATGAAGTGTTTGCTCGGATAGAGTCAGCCTCAATCCTGGGTGGAAATCCCGCCAAAGCAAACGCGGATGGTTTCAGCTACTGGGCTGCTGAGCCAAAGGACGTCTTTGAATTCAAGACCGGGCAGACGAAGCCTTTCGACAAGCTCCAAAGGATACTGTCCAAATACAAAATCGGCGATTGCGAACAGGGTCTGGATGGATTGCCCCGGCGTCCGGTTTTTTGCGGCGGATGGATAGGGTATTTCGGTTATGAGCTTGGCCGATATATTGAAAAACTGCCCCAGACCGCGGTAGATGATGTTCGCACGCCGCTGATCCGGCTGTGTTTCTATGACCGGGTCATTGCTTACGACCATATCGAAGGCGATTTCTGGCTCTTTGCCCTGCAGTTGCCCGGCGACGCCGAAAAACCGCAGGACAAACTCTCAGCTCTGGAGCGATTGTTGGATGAATCGCGGGCGATTCGCGTCCCGGGTCCCGCGTCTGCCGATCTTGCCGGCATTGATTTCTCGCGAATCCGCTGCAACATGGACAAGGACTACTACCTGCGGACCGTCGAAAAAATACGGCGGTATATTTACGACGGCGACGTTTACCAGATCAACTTCTCGCAGAGATTCGAATGTGATTACGACGCACACCCGATAGAGCTTTATCACTGGCAGAACCATTATAACCCGAGTGGCTATGCTGCTTACATTGACGGTGGCGATTTTCATATTGTCAGCGCATCGCCGGAGATGTTCATCACAATCGCCGACGGCGTCATTGCGACCAAGCCGATAAAAGGCACGCGGCCCCGCATCGGCCAGACGGGCGCAGCGGCTTTACAGGCGCAGCGAATCAATGCCGAAAACTTCAACGAGCTGCTCCATAGTGCAAAGGAGCAGGCGGAGCTGAACATGATTGTTGATTTGGAGCGTAACGACGTGGCCAAAATCTGCACGCCCGGCACAAGAACCGTGGTCCAGACCAGGACCATCGAGACGTATCCGACTGTTTTTCACGCCGTGGCAACGGTGGCGGGGCAGCTTCGCGGGGATATTACGTTCTGCGACGTTCTGAAGGCAATGTTTCCGGGCGGCTCGATCACCGGCGCTCCCAAGATTCGCTCGATGGAGATTATCGACGAGACCGAGCCGACGGCCAGAGGCGTCTATACGGGCAGCATCGGCTTTATCGGGATAGACGGCGGCGTGTGCTTGAATATCGCCATACGAACGATTATCATCAGGGGCCAAAAGGCTTTTGCGCAGACCGGCGGCGGTATCGTGGCGGATTCCGAACCGCAAGCCGAATGGGAGGAAACCATTACCAAAGCAAGAGCACTGTTAGCGGGAATCCAGAGCGTGACGTGTAATACGCATCACACACGACTTCATGTGAAATATGGCTGAAAAAGTCTTCTTAAATGATGGATTGGTCGATATCGACAAAGCCTGCATATCCGTCACCGACAGCGGGTTCTTGTACGGAGCCGGGCTTTTCGAGACGATGCGAAGCCACAACGGGGTGGTTTTTGCGATAAAAGACCATCTGGACAGGCTCTTCTTTAGCGCCGGCAGTCTGTCGATCAATATATCATACGATAGAAGCTATATTACTGACGCTGTTTATGAAGTGCTGCGCGCCAACGAATTGACCGATGCGCGCCTGCGGATGACGCTCACCAACGGGCCGATGACCGAATCTGAGCAGCAGCGAAAGCCTACGCTTCTTATCACCGGCACGAAATTACGGCCTTATCCCCCCGAGTATTACAAGAGCGGCGTTCTGGTGGTGCTTTGCCCGTACCGGCAGAATCCGAGCGAGCCGACTTACGGCCACAAGACAACGAGTTATTTCTCCCGGATGATTGCCCTGAATCTGGCCCATCAAAAAAGAGCGGCCGAGGCCCTGTGGTTCACGATGGATAATCGCCTGGCCGAGGGGTGCGTCAGCAATGTATTCTTGGTCAAAGATTCGGTGCTCTACACCCCGCCGATTGTAACGCCGATCCTCGCGGGCGTGGCGAGGAAGACCATCTGCCAAATCGCTCTGAGAGATTCCATCGAATTTGTCGAAAAGGACCTCTTCATAGACGACGTGCTTGCCGCCGATGAAATCTTTCTGACCAATGTAATCATGGAGGTTATGCCGATAACTCGTGTAGAAAAGCATGCGGTCGGCGGCGGAAACGTCGGGCCGATGGCGAAAGAATTGAAAAGGAAGTTTGACGCATTCATCGAGCAGGAATGTCAAATCTCGAACAAGCAGTAGCGAATTGGAGACGCGCAGCGGCAAATGAAGGCTGAAGATATTGCACGGAGAATCGAAGAGCTTTATCCGCCTGGGCTGGCGCAGAGCTGGGATAACGTGGGGTTGTTGGTCGGCGATCCGCAGAAAGACGTCGAGAATATCCTGCTGACCATCGACGTGACGAACGGTGTTGTCACCGAGGCCAGGAAGCTGAAAACCGACCTGATTCTAAGTTATCATCCGGTGATCTGGGACGGACTGAAAAAAGTCACTTCCGAATGGCCGACGCGCGTTGTGTATGAGCTGATTCGCTGTGGGATCGCGGTTTACTCGATACATACCGCCTTGGATGCGGCTGTCGGCGGGGTCAACGACGGCTTGGCCGAAATGGCCGGCATCGTGGACGGCAAGCCAATCGGAGATTACGTTGCCAATCCAGCGGGCGACAACTACAAACTTGTCATCTTTGTCCCCGTCGAATCGGCAGCCGAGGTCTCCAATGCGATTTTCGCCGCCGGGGCGGGGGCCATCGGCAACTATAGCCATTGCGGCTTTAGCGCTGAGGGGACGGGTTCGTTCCTGCCTCAAAAGGGCGCCAGGCCCGCTATCGGCCGCAAGGGCAGATTGGAAAAAGTCACCGAAACGAGATTCGAGGCGATTGTGCCTTCGGAAAGACTCGCCGATGTAATCGCCGCTATGAAAAAGGTCCATCCTTACGAGACGCCGGCCTTCGATGTCTTGAAGCTGTACAACAGCGGGCCGACGTTCGGCCTGGGCCGAATTGGCGAATTGGCCCGGCCGATGCGATTACCGCAGATTATCAGGAAAATCAAGCAGGCCACAGGCGCCCGGGCCGTCGGCCTGATTGGAGACAAAAACAGGCTGGTCCACCGAGCGGCGGTTTGTGCCGGGACGTGCGGGCAAATCATCAATTTGGTCATCGCGGCCAAAGCCGATTTGTATCTGACGGGGGAGTTGAAGCATCATCAGGCTTTGGCGGCGCAGGAGGCCGGGCTGAGCTGCATCTGCCTGAGCCATACCGTTTCGGAACGCTTCATACTAAAAAAAATCGCTAAACAGTTGCAAAAGCAGGTTAAAGGCGTCAAAATTACAATCAGCAAGAAAGACGCTGACCCCTTTGAGTGGAAAAATATATGACGGAAGAAGGCCGGGAAATACAGGAAATAGAAGAAGTGCAAGAGCCCCAGGAAATCGAGGAAGTCCTGGAAGTCGAAGAGATCCAGGAAGCACCGGAGGCACAAGAGAGTGACTGTCAAACGCTCGACGAGCAGCGCCCCGACGTGTCTGAGCCCGCAGAGGGCTTCGAGGCGACGGTCGAGTCGGTTGTAGAGGCGGTTCTTTTCGCGAGCGATGAGCCTCTTGCGGAGGCTCGGCTGGCCGATATTGTCGAAACCGGTGCAAAGCAGGTTCGAGAGCACATTGAAAGTCTCAATGCAAAATACCAGGCGAACAACAATGCCTTTCGGATAGAGCAGATCGCCGGGGGCTACCAGATGCTGACGCTGAGCCCCTACAATTACTGGCTCAAGAAACTGCTGCGGGCTCGCAGTGACAATAAACTCAGTCCCGCGGCCCTGGAGACGCTTGCCATCGTCGCTTACAAGCAGCCGGTCATGCGGGCGGACATCGAGGCCATCCGGGGGGTGGCGGTCGGCGAAGTCATTCGCTCGCTCAGCTACAAAGGACTGGTCAAGATCGTCGGCCGAGCCGAGGTCTTAGGCAGGCCGATGCTCTACGGCACAACCAAGAGATTCCTCGAAGTCTTCGGCCTGAACACCCTCAAAGACCTTCCCAAAATCGAAGAGCTTAAAAAACCGAGAGAGTAAAAGCCGCCGCCTGATTCTTTGTGTGGATGATCGTAGCCGCTATTCGTTACGAATAGAGATTATATCAGCAAGCGAAATTATGGCTTTCGGGTCCGACTCCGTTTTTTCTCGCACTGTATTCCCCACATCACGTATATAGCTTCCAGCACCCCAGTAGTTGCCGTCAGACTGCCATCTATCTAAGATTGTCTGGGCCATGTGTCTCTTTGCCTCGTCTGAGAAGTGATACGCCCCCCAAATCAGATCAACGTCGCGAATTTGAGAGATGGCACGGTAATAAGTAAAATGGGAATGCCCACTTCCGAGATTAAATGCAAATGCGTGTTGCCAATCTGGCTGAAGACCATCAGGAAACTGGCCAATCGTCTGCGTTAGTATGGAGTCCTCAATATTCTCGCCCATTTTGCAATACAAGAGATAGCGAGTATGTCGTATCCTGCCTGTATTAATATCCACGTCCTCAAATTCGCAGCCCAGTTCAGGCCATTTCCGCAAAGCGCTGTTGACAGCGGGCAATAGAAGCCCGACAGCAATCAGAATAGAAAGAAAAACAGCGAAGCCCAGTATTGGTCTTCTGAATCTCATGATTACTATTATACACTCTTGTACGCAAAATGCGCCACCGGCAAGGCCTAATCCCAGGGCAGCTTTGCGGCGTCGGGCCTGACAGCGTATGCGGGTCTGGGATGAGCGTCATTGAAGACGTACATGTCGTCCTGCTTTTCGATGGTAACGAAGCTCTCGTCAATTGAGCCGTCCGGCTTGCTGACCTTCCCAATTGACAGGCCTAAGTGCTTGGCGAGAAACTTATACGCGCCGAGGCGCTTCGAGAGGCCATAATCATGCCCTTCATCCGCCAGGTGAAGATACTCGACGCTATCCTGCGCCCCAAAAAGACGATAAACGTTGCGGATGTAAGGATATTCGACTTCGGGCGTGTTCTTGGTCCAGTCCTGGCCGTCGGAGATAAGCAATTGCGGGCGCGGTGCGGCCAAAGCGGCGATGTCCGTGTTGTTGGTCTCGTGCATGTCACTCTTGTGGATGGGCATGCCGCTCTCGCAGTTGCAGCCGCCGAAAAAGTGCGATGAGACCATGACCACAGGGATCGAGACGGCGATGCGGTCATCGACGGCCGTCAAAAGAAACGTTTGCGTCCCGCCGCCTGATGCGCCGGTGACGGCAATACGCCTGGGGTCCACGTCTTTGAGGGAGGTCAGAAAATCGACGGCGCGAATACTGTTCCAGAGCTGCAATTTGAGGGCCTTTGGCATCTTGTGGTCCCAGCCGGCATTCTTCCAGTCGCCGTATCCCACCATATCGTAGGAGAAAACGATTGCCCCCATGCGGGCGAAGGCCGCACATCGTTTCTGCATATCGGGCCGAAAACGTCCATAATCATCGGGTTTGCTGAAATGTCCGTGTGGACAGAGCACCGCGGCGAAAGGTCCTTTGGCGTTTCGCGGCCGATAGAGATTTCCCGTGACAAAGACGCCGGGCAGGCTCTCGAACGCCGCGTTCTCAACCGTGTAGCTGTCATATTCGCGCTTGCTGTGAATGATGGGTTTCAGGTCGCACTTAGCGGGCAGCGGCCAGAGCTCGGTGCCGCGAAGGATGCCCTCGCGAATCCGCGCAGCCCGGGCCTTCCATTGCTCCAGGTTCGAATAGCTTTGGGCGAACTTGGCAAGCTGCTCCTTGGCCTGTTCTTCGTTCTGGTAATTTCCCTGGCAGAGCTGAGGCTTCTTTTCTTCAGCGCCTTGGGCTGAGACTGCTGAGAATACAAACACGGCCATCGATGCACGGATGACGACCGTTTTACAGATGCTATTTAACAGACCTTGCATTTTTAACCTCCCGACAGAACATTTTCTATATCTTCGTATCTGCTCACCACTGTGCTAACGGTTGAAGCTCGGCCGAACTGACGTCACGGCCATCCTTCCATACGGGCGAGAGCAAAATCGCCACTCGCACGTTATCTTTCGCATCGGCCAGGCGCACCAGCAGCCGGCGTACACCCTTGTTGGTTTTCTGCGGCGGCTGCTGCTCGGCGGACTCAACTGTAAACGTTGCTCCCTTGGGCGATAACACCCTCGCAATAAGTGTTTTACCGTTGAGTGTCAGTCTTGCGGCCCCTTCCTTCTCGACAGAGATTTCCGCATCGGTCGTCATGGCCCATGTAAGCTCGCAGGGCTTTTGGATTTCGAATTCATCCTGTATGAGCACCGCCTTTCTGCCGTCCAGCGTGGCCACGCCTCGCGTGGCCTTCTTAGCATACTTCTCATAGGCGCTTGACAGGTCAACGATAGCAAACGCGGAGGATTCCTGCGAATCCAATTTGATAAAGCTGGCTTTTGCCATGGGGTCCTGATCCTCGCCGTTCAGCAGCGGGACGCTGTGACTTTTCGAGTTCAGGCGATAATAGGACCACCGCTGCCCGCCTCTTTTGCTGTCCCAATAGCCCGCCATGTTGTAATCGTCCGAACCGAGGTCACGCGCCCACCGGACGCCGAGGGCGTCGAGCTCGAAGTTGCCCAGGTCGAGGTGGCCGTGATTGACCTGGTTGTAGCCGGCCTTGACGCCTACCCAAAGCGCCTCCGGGTCGTTCCATGCACTGCGGGAGATCGCCACCTCGACGGGCCCGCGGAAGTAGCGGTCGAAGTCTCTCGATTCGAGCGCGTTCTGCGGAGCCGGGACGTACCAGACGACGTGCTGCGGACTGGCCCGGCGTTTGGCAATCTCGGCGTGTTCAGACTCAGCGTACAGGGAATTGCCATAAGTGCGGGCCAGCCAGAACATGCAGGGCATCGGCCCTCTGGAGCTTTTTTCTCCAACATCGGCCAGATTCAGATAGTACCCGGTCGGGCCGGCCGTGTAGATCGGGAAGTTTCCCGCCTCCGCCAGGCCCTCGATTTGCAGCAGCCCGAAGTCTTTGCCCAGAGCGGTTTGCAGTGCTGTCAGCCCGTATGCGGTGTAATGCGTGGCGTAGCTCCAGTAGCCGGGGCCTTCGCCCCACGCGCCGTCGGGGCCGTAGCTCGCCAGCGCGAGCGGCAGCGATTGCACGGCGGCGGGAATAATCTGCTGTGCATATTGTGGGTCCGATTCGGCAATCGCCAGGGCGCCGACGATCAATCCGCCGTTGCAGACCTGGTTCCAGTTGTAATCGCTGCGGGCCCAGCCGCTCTTTTTGTACGCGACCAGCCCCGGCTCCAGACCGTTCTTAATCAGGCCGGCCTTGATTTTCCCCCGCGTTTCAGCGTCCAGGTACGCATACAGCCAGTCATAGCCAAGTCCGACGGCGTGGGACATCTCGGCCGTATCGAGAAAGTGCGACGGATTCCAGTCTGCAAACGCACAGACGGTCAGCATGTTTTCAGCGGCCTTTTGAGCGTATTTTTCCTGCCCCGTCCATCTGTAGGCCAGACCCAGAGCGTACACGCGGCGCAGGCACTCTCTGCTGACCTGGAGAAGCCGCGGCCCAATCTTTTTGTACGTGAGCATCGGTTTGCTGGCGCACTCGTCGGCTTCCTGAAGAACGTCCCTCACGCACTTCTGCAGGGCTGTATCTTTGGCGTACTGTTCCTTCAGATTCGCAAGGTCCTTATCCTTGAGCATCAATCGGGGATGAGCCTTGTCGAGGGTCTCAAGGACGGCTGAAGAATCTGTGGGAAGCTGCTTGGCCGGAACCGATGCTGGATAACAGCAGCTCAGGATAATCGCCGCTTCGACAAATCTGCGTGTGTTAATCATAAGATACCTCCAATCTATCTGGTTGTGTTCACTTCATGTCATCTTTTTACTGAATGTCGCCGGAACAAGCAAACAAAAATTGGCTTTGACAAACAGGCTGCACGATGCTAATTATCTGGTTCCGAAATGGCTGTAAAACATCGTAGGGTGTGCAACTTGTTGCACACGCGGTTCCATTCCGCGTGGGCAAAAACGGAATTTGCCCACCCTACAGGTTGCATTGACCGGATTAAGAAGGGCGCGATGGATAAAAAACCTCAGATTTGCATTGTCGGCGGCGGAATGATAACGCAGGTACAGATTCTGCCTTCGGTTTATCAGGCGCAGCGACTTGGCCTCGTCGGCGAGGTCAGCATCTGCGCGTTGAATAGCACCCCGCTCAAGGCGCTGAGCGAGGACCAGACGCTCGCGAGGGCCTTTCCCGGCCACAGCTTCACAGCGTATCCATCCGTGGACACCGATCCGCAGCAGAACTTTCCCGACCTGTTCGCAGAAGTCATCGAGAAGATGCCCAAAGGCAATATCATCGTCGTGGCCATGCCGGACCAGCTTCATTATCCGGTGATACAGGCCGCCCTTGCCGGCGATCAGCACGTTTGCTGTGTCAAGCCGTTAGTGTTGAAATATTCGCAGGCCGTTGAAATCGAGAAAATCGCGTACGAGAAGGGGCTTGTCGTGGCCGTGGAGTATCACAAGCGTCTCGACGACCGGGCCCTGATGGCGCGTCGGCTCTATAAAGAAGGCCGGTTTGGAGAATTCCGTATCGGCCACGCGGAAATGAATGAGCCGTATTACTATCGGCATTCGAATTTCCAGAACTGGTGCACTGTCGAAAATTCCGACATGTTTACATACGTGGGCTGCCATTACGTGGACCAGGTGCATTTCATCACGGGCCTGCTGCCCAGGGCGGTATCCGTTTACGGCATAAAAGATACGTACCCCAACGGCAAGGTAGGTTATCTGTGGACCGACGCCCGCGTGATTTGGGAAAACGATGCCTGCCTGCACGTGACGAATATAATGGGCTATCCGGATGACGGTCCCGGCGGCAATTTTCAGGGCATTCGCCTGTACTGCCGGGGACAGGATAAAAGCGGCATGCTCGTGCATAACGACCAGTACCGCGGCATTGAACACTGTTACGTCAGCAAGGGCGGTGAGTCCGGTGACAAATACTATTGCGAGCCGAGCCCGGATTACTTTAAGTATGTCGAGCTTGGCGGCGAAGGACTGACGCCGGTTGGGTACGGCTATCGCTCGATCGAATATATACTGAAGAATATCTGTAAGTGCATTGACGTATCCGCGGGTATCGACCGCAAACAGGCAGTGACCCGCAGGCAAAAGCTGATTAAGCAGTTTGATGAGGAAGGTATCATGGCGACCCCTGCGAACAGCTCGTACAATGAGCTGGTGACCGAGGCGGCGCGCCTATCCATTCTAAACGGCGGCAAAGAGGTCGAGATAACTTACGGCCAAAACGCGGGAGTTGATTTTCGCAAAGATTGACGGGTGTTATGAACGTTCATTTCTCCGGAGATTGAAAGGAACCGAGTTTCAGATGGCAAAGGAATTTCCGCTTGTTTCAACAGAAGTAAAGCCCGTATCAACGAAGTTTCGCAAACTCTCGGGGCTGATTCCGAATCCGGCGACGATAAAGCAGATTGAAAAGCTTCGCCGGGCTGAGTCACTGAGTATGCGAGGCCAGTCGCCGGTTATTTGGGATCGGGCCGAAGGCGTGAATGTTTACGATGCTTACGGCAACGTATGGCTCGATTTTTCGTCCGGCGTGCTTGTCACCAATGCCGGCCACGGCCATAAGAGAATCATCGACGCCATCGTCGCCCAGGCGTGTAAGCCGCTCCTGACGAGTTATTGTTTTCCCAACCAGCCGCGGATTGAGCTTGTTCAGAAGCTGGTTTCGCTGTCGCCACGGCCCCTGAAGAAAGCCTTCCTGCTCAGCACCGGCGGGGAAACCACGGAATGCGCCCTGAAGCTGATGCGTACGCACGGGCGAAAGACCGGCACAGACAATAAGAGCGTTATCGTCTCTTTTGAAAACGCCTTCCACGGCAGGACCCTCGGCGCCCAGCAGATGGGAGGCATGGGCAAGGGTAAAGCATGGATAAAGAACCTCGATCCCGAGATAGTCCATGTACCGTTTCCGGATGGCTTCCGCTGCGAAGACACGAGCTTCGAGCTGTTCGAGAGTACCTTGGCGCGGCTTGGAGTCGAGCCGGATAACGTGGCCGGCGTGATAAGCGAGACGTACCAGGGGGCCGGGCCGAACTTTATGCCCAAACCATACGCAAAGGATTTGCGAAAGTGGTGCGACAGGCATGGCGCCCTGCTTTGTTTCGATGAGGTGCAGGCGGGTTTTGGCCGGTGCGGCAGGATGTGGGGTTTTGAGCTGTATGACGTCGTGCCGGATTTGTTCTGTATCGGCAAAGGGTTCAGCAGCTCACTGCCCATCAGCGCGGTAGTCGGCAGGGAAAACGTGATGGACTTGTACGGGCCCAATGAGATGACCAGCACGCACTCGGGCAATCCTATCTGCTGTGCGGCTGCGCTGGCAAGCATCGAAGTGATTGAGCAGGAGAAGTTAGTTGAAAACGCGGCTAAAGTCGGGCCGGTTCTCCAAAAGCACGTTCAGAAAATAAAGGGTGAGTTTCCCGACGTGATCGGCTTTGCGCCCGGGGCGGGCCTTGTCGCGGGGCTGCTGATAGTCAAGAAGGGCAGTAAAGACCCGGACCACGAATTGGCATGGGATATCATCAATCTTTGTTTTCGCAAAGGCCTGCTGATGTTTGCCCCCGTGGGTGTGGGCGGGGGTTGCGTCAAGATAGCGCCGCCGCTGTGTATCAGCAAAGAAGCGGTCGAGGAAGGCTGCCATGTCATTCTCGAAACGGTTCAGGAAGTGGTCGGGAAGCTCAGAAAGTAGCCGCTCAAAACGTTCGTCTGCTGAATCAGACGTCCAGAGTGCATAAACCGCCGACGGGGGTGGTGATCTCCGCTCTTACCGGCAGGTTGCGTGGGTGATAGTATTGTTCGACCATGTTTTCGATCACGCCGGGCGCATGTTTATCCTCGACGACCAGCACGATACAGCCGCCCATCCCCGCGCCGACAAGACCGGCGCCGATCACGCCCGGAGAGGCTAAGGCGATGTCAACCAATGTATCTATTTCGGGAAGGCTGACGTCATAGCCGCCGCTTTGGCGCCACAAGGCGGCCCGGCTCATACGGCCGGGGTCGCCCGATTCCAGATCGCGGATCAGCGCATCGATTCTCTCATCGGGATAACTATTATCCACGGCTACTCGCCGCTCGCCAACAAGTCTTGTCACGCGGTCGCCGTCATGGGAGATGTTGATCAGCTCGCCAAAGGTCTTCATGTCGCCCGCTCGCAGACATTGCGGAACCATGTCCGCGCGAATACACTCGGCTATTCCGTAGAGACAAACCTGTCGAATGGGATAGCCTTGTTTGGGCTCTTCGTGACTTCTGAAGACGTGGTGAATTTCCCGCTCACATTCCGGCAGAATTTTCAATACGTCCTCGCGGCGGGCGGATAGGGGCAGCGATTTGACCATGCGGAGAATGTCAGACTGTTCGACGCCGAGTTTTGCCGGGTTCACATCGCGAAGATATTTGAGCTTGTCGGCGTGCTGTGGGAAGAGTTTGCGGATCATCATCAAGCCGAACGCGTATGCCGCTACGCGGCTGTTGAACGCATCTCGTGCGCCCGCTTGTTTCTTTGCCTGGATCAGGCTGTTGGCCAGCACAAAGCTGTAGCCGGCCGGTAGTGCAGCACTATCGACCGTCATGGGGAATGCCATGATATGGAGGATGGCGCCGGGTTTGCCGGAAAGAATAGCCGCGTGGTCGCTGCATCCGCCGCGGGTACCCACGTACCATTCGGCCTGACCGCAATGCTCCGCCAAATGGGCCGGGTCGATCTGCAGGGCGTTAATTCGCAGCACGGCTTCGGTTGTGAGCATCACAATTGCCGACGATGAGCTGAGCCCCGCCGCCCGTGGGACGCTGCCGTAAACCATCATGTTCATGCCCCTGATCGCCGGGGCGAAGCGGCCGTCATCGGCAGTGTGAAGATGCTGAAAGTACAGCGTCGCGGCACGGACATAATTTGACCACGTCACGGTCGGGTCGTGCCTGCGTTTCTCATACTCGTCGTGGCACCAGGCGTCCCAGTCGCGGATTTTCCTGCCGGCGGGCAGGCATTGGCTGATGCGAAATTGCTCGTCGGGAAAGAGATCGGACTCGACGTTGCGGGCCAGAACCAGATCGTCATCCCGCGGCTCGACGACAAGCCATACATGCTTGACCGCAATGGGGTTGACCGACCCGCCGCGATGATCAATGTGTGTGCCTACGACGTTTACCCTGCCGGTCGAGCGTATCAGCAGGACGCTGCGGTCCGGCCCAAACCTCTCGGCAAATGCTCCAAGAGTGCACAGGCACATCCGGACTGCTTCATTTCTCAAATCGGAATTGCTGCCGTAGATGGAGTCGAGTTGTTTGCGGAACGCACTATCCGGGTCCTTGATCAGGTTAATCCAACCGCTAACGGGCCGCAGGCCACGAATCGCAACTGCCATAAGTTCTTGTCCTCATGGACGCTTACATTATGTGCACGTGGGGGGAATCATAGAAGATGCGGGGCCGACAACGCAAGGAAAATCTCGTAAACCGGCTCACCGTTCGCGGGCTTTTGGATTGTTCGTTTGACAGGGCCGTGCGAATCTCATATAAAATAAGCCGGACACAAGTATGGGCCAGAAAACACAGATTTTGAAGGGTGTAAAGATACCAGGGCTGGTGGACTTGCAGGTCAATGGCTACAGAGGGGTAAATTTTTCCGATCTGAGCTTGACGGCTGATGATTTTATACTGGCCTGCCGGGGCGTCCTTGAAGCCGGAACAACGGCATTCCTGCCGACCGTCATTACAAGTCCGGCTGAGGTTTACGAGCACAATCTTCCGATTATGGCGGCGGTTCTGAAGACGCAGGAGTTTCACGGCCGGCTGCTGGGTATCCACATCGAGGGGCCGTTCATCTCGGCGCAGGAGGGGGCCAGAGGAGCACACAATCCGCAGTGGATAAAGAAACCTGACGTCGGTTTTCTTGAGCAGCTCATCCAGTGGGGGGGCGGCGAGGTGAAATTGCTCACCATTGCCGCCGAGCCGCAAGGCGCTGAACAACTTGCCCGGTATGCGTCGAGCAGAGGCATTGCCGTTTCGCTGGGACACCAAATGGCGTGGGAGGACGACCTGCACAAGTTAGTGCAGGCCGGAGCCACCGCATTGACACATCTGGGCAACGGTGTGCCGGGCATGCTGAACAGACATAAGAATCCCGTTTGGGCAGGACTTGCAAACGACGACCTTATGGCGATGATGATTACCGATGGGCACCATTTGCCGGCGGCGCTGATCAAGACCATCATCAGAACAAAGGGCGCCGAACGCTGTGTGGTCGTCAGCGACGCTTCGTCGCCCGCGGGATTGCCGCCGGGGCAGTACGAGGTGTTCGGGCATCAGATCGTGCTGGAGGAGACCGGCCGGCTGTACGACCAGACGACGGGATACTTAGCCGGCTCAGCGGCGACGATGCTCGAATGTATGAACCACCTGGCGTCTTTGCATCTGGTCGGCCCCGATGAGCTCATTGCGATGGGCTTTGGCAATCCGCTGCGATTGATCGGACTTGGTCCTGCCGACGTGGCGCCGGCGCAAAACGTCCGGTTCGACCGGAAGCGGGAGGTCTTTTACCTTGAAGCGTGAAGACGCCGGATTTAAACTAAGAGTGGAAAAATGCCCTGCAAAGAGTATGACCGAGGATACATGACGGCAGCCTGCCTTTTCGCTTTACAGAAGTGCAATGCCCGTGTTAGAATACTCTTTGTGCGATAAATCGTCTGGAAAACTCAGGGCGATGCGCAGTAGTATGCTGTATATATAGTTAAGATGGCTGGAAAAATCGTTATCAATGCCGAGCGATGCAAGGGTTGCGGCCTGTGTATAGTCGTATGCCCTAAAAAAACCATCGTCATCTCCGGAATATCCAACAGAAATGGTTATTTTCCCGCTCAAACGGATAATTGTGACTGCACGGGCTGTGCCGCCTGCGCTATTATCTGTCCGGAGGGGATCATCGAAGTATCTCGCGACGGTCCTGACAAAGTTACGATAACTGTTGAGCCCGGGGATGAGGACCGAGCGAGTCTGACTGAGGGAAAAGCGTGAGCCCCGTCATGGATTCTCCGAAAAACAGAGATATGGCAGAAAGAGAACAGACGTCTAAGGGGGCCGATGGGCGAATTCTGATGTGCGGCAACGAGGCCCTTGCGGAGGCGGCTATAATAGCCGGCTGCGATGCGTATTTCGGCTATCCCATCACGCCCCAGAATGAAATCAGCGCATATATGTCCCGCCGCATGCCGGATGAGGGCCGGGTTTTTGTACAGAGCGAGAGCGAATTAGCGGCTATCAACATGGTTTTCGGGACTTCGGCCACCGGCAAGAGGTCGATGACGAGCTCGTCCAGCCCCGGCATTAGTCTGATGCAGGAAGGAATGAGCTATTTGGCCGGGGCTGAGCTGCCGGCGGTCGTGGTCAACGTCATGCGAGGCGGCCCGGGCTTAGGCAACATCGGGCCGTCACAGGCGGACTATTTCCAGGCCACGCGCGGCGGCGGGCACGGCGATTATCGAACCATTGTGCTCGGACCTTCAAGTGTCCAGGAACTGGCCGATTGTATGCCACTGGCCTTCGACCTGGCCGACCAGTATCGAATGCCCGTCATGGTTTTGGCCGACGGAATCCTGGGCCAGATGATGGAGCCGGTAGTCCTGGAGCAGAAACCACGCCGGGATCTTCCGGCCAAAGACTGGGCTCTGACCGGGGCGGACAAAAGGAAGCAGAACATCGTCCGTTCATTATGGCTTGGGGAAGGCGTGCTGGAAGAGCTGAACAACAAGCTGCGCGACAGATACGAGCAGATCGAAAAGAATGAAGTGCTCTGCGAACAGTACGAAGTTGAGGATGCCCAGATTGTTGTGGTTGCTTACGGCATCGCAGCGAGGATCGTCTCCGGTGCGGTGGACAGAGCCAGGCAAGAGGGCATCAAGGTCGGCTGGATTCGCCCGATCACGCTGTGGCCGTTCCCGACGGAGCAGGTCAGCAGGGCCGCAGATGAGCTTCGGATTTTCTTCGTTGTGGAAATGAGCAACGGCCAGATGGTCGAGGACGTGAAGCTGGCGATTGCTGGGAAATCGCCCGTGGTTTTCTACGGCAGGCCCGGCGGCGGCTTTCCGACCGTGGATGAAATCCTGGGTAAGATCAGACAATTGACGTTAAGGCCGAAGAGTTGAGTATGAAAACGGTATTCACGCGAACGCCTACGCTCAAGGATTGCCCGACGCATTACTGTCCCGGCTGCGGGCACGGGATCGCCCATCGGCTCATCGCCGAGACCATCGACGAGCTGGACATCCGCGGCCGGACCATCGGCATAGCGCCCGTAGGATGCGCCGTGCTGGCTTATGATTATCTGGACGTCGATATGATCGAGGTCGCGCACGGCAGGGCGCCGGCCGTGGCGACGGGGATGAAGCGGACCAACCCCGACAGAATCATCTTCTCCTATCAGGGCGACGGCGACCTGGCGAGCATCGGGGCCGCCGAGATTCTCCACGCCGCGCATCGGGGCGAGCAAATCACAGTCATCTTTATCAACAATGCCGTCTATGGAATGACCGGCGGCCAGATGGCCCCGACAACGATGCTCGAGCAGGTGACGGCCACCACGCCCGACGGTCGTACCGCGGTCGGCCACGGCTATCCGCTTCAGGTCTCGGAGCTTTTGGCGATGTTGCCGGGGACAATCTACGTTGAGCGCTGCGCGCTGAGCGGTGTTACTCAGGTTCGAAAGACCAAGAAGGCCATCAGGCACGCCTTCGAGCTGCAGCTCAATGGCGCCGAAGGACTTGCACTGGTTGAGGTTCTTTCGCCGTGCCCGACGTATTGGCGAATGAGCCCCGCCAAGGCGATGGAATGGATCGACAGCCACATGACCAAGGTTTTTCCACTCGGGCGGTTGAAGGGTTGAACATGGCGAAGGACGGCCTTTATGAAGAGGTGATTATCGCCGGCTTTGGCGGTCAGGGGATCATCCTAACCGGCAAGCTGCTCGCCCAGGCGGCGATGAAGGCCGGCCGGGAAGTGACCTACATGCCGTCCTACGGCGCCGAGGTTCGCGGTGGAACGGCCAATTGTATGGTGGTAATCGCGGAAAAGAAAATCGCCTGCCCCGTTGTCGGCAGGCCCGATTCGCTCATTGTCATGAACAAGGCTTCATTAAACAAGTTCACATCGCGTCTAAAAGACGGCGGATTGCTCATCATGAACAGCTCGCTCATCGACAGCGAACTGCAGCTCGACGATTCGATCGAGGTTGTTGCAGTGCCCGCCGACGAGTTAGCTCTTGAGCTGGGCAGTCAGAAGAGCGCCAACATGGTGGTTCTCGGTGCGTACTTGCAGAAGCGAGGATACCTCAGCCTGGATGCGGTGGCGCAGGCCCTGCCGGATGTGCTTGCTGAGCGATATCATAAAACACTGCCGGTCAACATCTCCGCTTTGCACAAAGGAGCCGAATTTGCAAAGGGCTATTGCCGTTGCGTTCCCTGAAGAAGAACCGGGCAGGGACGGCATAGGCCGCCGATGATTGATATGGCGGTCGAATCGCTTGATTGTGCGGAGATTTTGGGTTACAATGAAAATTGTGCGGTCGAATGAATTGCATCTGATAGTGGAAAGGTAAAATGGCCAAGCAGTCGAATACGCATAGATCGAAATCAATTTGCAGCTTCTGCGGTCGGCCGGCAAACCAGGCCGAAACGCTCATAGAGGGTCCAAACCGAGTTTTCATCTGTCCCGAATGTGTGGAACTATGCCACAATATCATCCGGCAGGATCGCAAACGCACGGGCCAGGGCGCCATAAGCCGGGAAGAAATGCCCAGACCCAGAGAAATAAAGGAATACCTGGACCAGTACGTTATCGGGCAGGAGCACGCCAAGAAATATCTCTCGGTGGCCGTGCATAACCACTACAAGAGATTGTTGCACAGTGACAGCAACGACAGCGACGTTGAGATAGATAAGTCCAATGTTCTTCTAATCGGCCCGACCGGGGCCGGCAAGACGCTGCTGGCGCGCACGCTGGCCCGCAAGCTGGAAGTGCCTTTTGCGATCTGCGACGCGACTACTGTGACAGAAGCGGGCTACGTCGGTGAAGACGTTGAGAACTTCCTGCTGCGGCTGCTGCAGGCCGCCGATTATGATATTGAGACTGCGCAGCGAGGCATCGTGTATATCGACGAGATAGACAAGATCGGCAAGACCAATCAGAACGTGTCGATCACGCGTGATGTCTCGGGCGAAGGCGTCCAGCAGGCGCTTCTGAAGATGCTCGAAGGCACGACGGCCAACATTCCGCCTCAGGGCGGCAGAAAGCACCCGGAACAATCTTACATCCAATTGGATACGACGCAAATCCTCTTCATCTGCGGCGGAACCTTCGTCGGCCTGGAAAACATCATCAAGAAGCGACTGGGCAAGAAGATGATCGGTTTTGGCTCGGAGTTATCGGGAAAAAGCGACGAGCGGGCCGAGTATGGCGATATTTTGGCGCAGGTTGTGCCGGAAGACCTCATTGAGTTTGGGATGATTCCTGAATTTGTGGGACGGCTTCCCGTCATTGCCACGCTCGGCGCTCTGGACGAAGCGGCGCTGGTCGATATCCTGACAAAACCCAGGAATGCGTTGTGCAAGCAGTATCAGCGCTTTTTTGAGATGGAAAACGCCGAGCTGGAGTTTACGGACGATGCACTCCTTGCTTTGGCGCGAAAGGCTCTTACGCGTGACACCGGCGCGCGGGCGTTGCGGGCGATTGCCGAGGAGCTGATGGTTGATTTGATGTATCAACTGCCGGAGGAGCCCAAACCCGCGAAATACGTCATCACCCGCGACATAGTCGAGCGCAAAGCGAATTTGGTGACGGCCAAGCAGCAAGCGAAAAAAGAGTCAGCGTAAAGCAGCATTTACGCTCCATGCGGCAGGATCGGTCATGTGAGTAAGGTTCGAGCACCCAGAAATCGCACGATGACGCTTAGCCGGGCGGAAGCGGACCTTTACGGCAAAGACCTGATTCATATTTCCGAGCACGCCGGCGTCGAAGCCATCCGCGACACGATCCTCAATCAGGATATTTTTGAGGTCGCCACTTTGTTGCCGAAGGGCTTCGTGGACCTGCTGATCCTGGATCCGCCGTACAACCTCAACAAGACCTTTACCTCGGCCGCCTTCAGAAAAAAGAGCATTGCGAAGTACGCCGAGTGGTTTGAGAATATCCTGGTCAACGTGCTGCCCACGCTCAAAAGGACCGCGTCGGTTTATGTTTGCTCCGAATGGTATTCGTCCACGGCGGTTCATCTTGTTCTGGATAAGTACTTGAAGGTCAGAAGCCGAATTACGTGGGAAAGGGAAAAAGGAAGAGGGGCGGAAAAGAGCTGGAAGAATGCTTCGGAAGATATTTGGTTTGCGACGGTTTGTGACCAATATACGTTCAACCTGAAAGATGTCAAGTTGAAGCGCAGAGTTATGGCGCCTTACACGGACGCGGACGGCGCGCCGAAAGACTGGCAGGGTACATCCGACGGACAATTCAGGCTGACACATCCGTCGAACCTGTGGAATGATATTACCGTTCCATTTTGGTCCATGCCGGAGAACACCGACCATCCCACACAAAAATCTGAGAAACTATTTGCCAAACTGATTCTGGCAAGCACAAACCAAAACGACTTTGTGTTTGATCCTTTCATGGGCGTGGGCGGCGGCGTCGTTACGGCCAAGAAACTGAATCGCAGGTTCCTCGGAGTCGAAATTGACCGCGAATATTGTCTGCTGGCCGCAAAACGTCTGCGCCTGGCTGAATTCGATAGGGCGATTCAGGGGTACGAGGACGGCGTGTTTTGGGAGAGGAACGCCCACCTCACACGAAAATGCAGGACGAGAAAACGCAAAAGCGGTCTTCCGGCGGAAATATCCTGACGGCTCATTCGCTTTACAATCAAGACCGGCAGGTCGGAGCGCACTTTTGACTATGGCTGACAGAGAGCAAATCACCGCTGTTGACGACGGGGTGCTGGTACTGGCTCCGGCGAAAATCAACCTGTCCCTGCTGATTGCGGGCAAACGGCCTGATGGTTTTCACGAAATAGAAACGATCATGGCCAAAATCAACTGGTATGACGAAGTCCTCATCCAGCCGGGGCACAAGCCGGGAATTGAGCTTATCTGCAATGGGCCGCACTGGGCGCCAACGGGAAAGGAAAATCTCGTTTATCAGGCGGCGCAGAGTTTGCTCGCGGCTTCGAGCTCGACGGCAGGTCTGAAAGTCACCCTGACAAAAAACATCCCCGCGGGGACGGGGCTGGGCTCAGCCAGCAGTGACGCCGCTGCTACTCTTATTGGCCTGAAGCACTACCTGCATTTGGATATCGACGGTCGAACCATGCTTGAGTTAGCGGCGAAGTTAGGCAGTGACGTCGCTTTTTTCCTCAACGGTCCGTTGGCATTCTGCACCGGTAAAGGAGAGAAAGTTGAAAAAATAGACGAAATTTTTGACTTTTTGGCTCTTCTGATTTTGCCGGACGTAAGTATTTCTACAAAAGAGGTTTACGCCAATTATAAGCACAATCACGGCGTGTATGAAAAGCTCCATACCCGGATAAACAGCCATATCAAAGACAAGAGGATTGATTTGGCGGCGAAAATGTGCGCAAATATGCTTCAGGAAAGCTGTTTCAATTTGGCCGAAGGCCTTGCCAAGCTAAGAAAAGAAGTCGAGTCGTTGGATATCGGGCCCTGGTGCCTGAGCGGCAGCGGCTCAGCGATGTTTTGTATCGTCAAGAGCGGGGATGAGCACAGAGCCGGAGATTGCAAGCGCACGCTTGAGGAAAAGATCGGATGCAAAAGTGTCATCGTGAGGAACAATAGATGGTAAACTTTTGAGCGAGGCAAAACATGGAGATCAGCGAGGTCAGAGTCAAGTTGGTGAGCAACAAAGATGACAGACTGAAAGCTTTTTGCTCGATCACGATGGACAATGAGTTTGTTGTCCGTGACATCAAGATCATCGAGGGCGGCGGGGGATTTTTTGTGGCTATGCCTTCAAGGAAGATGAGCGATCATTGCGAAAAATGCGGGGCCAAGAACCATCTCAGAGCCAGGTACTGCAACAATTGCGGGACGTCTCTCCACGAGAACCGGGCCAAAAAAGATTTCAAGGGCCGAATGAAATTGCACGCCGACATCGCTCATCCGATTAACGCCGATTGCAGGAAGCGAATTCAGGAGAGGGTTATATCGGCCTTTAAGGCGGAGGTAGAGAAGTCCAAACTGCCTGGTTACAAGCCGGTCAGCATGGATGAGCCGGACGATGATGTCCCTGAAATTATCTCTTAAACGAAATGACCCGCTCAGGAGACACGCCGCGGGTGGAAGCCCGCGGGCCGGACGCAGGACAAAACAATCGCTTATCAGATCCCGAATCGAAACTTGGTGACATTTTGGGGGGGATCAGAACCGGCCCATACTACGCTACAGAGTCATGTACTCTGCTATGTGGTGAACTTCTCAAGGACCTTGTCGATAGCAATATCTAAATGCTCGTTCAAATCGTACCTGCCCTCGGTAAGCTGCCGACGGACGTCGAGGATTTTTTCGCGGCGGACTTCCGGCAGAGAAGCGATCTTTCTCAGCACTCGGCCAATGGGCGTAGTGTGCATATTCTCAAGAATTTGCTCCAGCATCAAATCGTTATCCGGGGCAAGACTACCTGCTTCACCGTTTGCCTGGCGTTTTTCACTCTTAAAGCGATTCTTTGAATCGAAACTTGGCATTGACACTACCTTGTATGACAAGCCTGAGCGGAAAACGTCCGTTTTTCCTCTCAAAGCCAAACTACTATATATTGTATGTCCTCTGAATCCTTTTCAGAGGCTCAAAGTAATTTGCTAATACTGCTATCGACAACAACCGCCGAAAAACTTTAAAAATGTTCAGTCCCACCCTGACTTTGGCAGTTCCCGGTAGTTCGGTCAGTTTTGGATAAAAATGCAGTTCTTAGTATGAAAAACGAAGCTTGCAGCATACCTATCTTGAAATAGACGTTAAAAATTTGCGTGGGCCGCGAGAAAATAGGCGATATACTATATGTTGTGAGGAGCGAGGCACCCAACTGAGGAGGCAAAAGGGGCCTGATTCTTCAAACGCATTCGGCTTAATAATAATATTTGAATTCTATATCCACATCCCACACATCATTATCGGCCAAACCCTCCTTCTTGGTCAGTTTCACTCGTTCACATTGCAGGTTTGCCCAGCGAAGCTGAATCATGGAGAGAAACCTGCCGAATCTGACTATGCCAACCTGCTTCAGGTCCACTTTGGCGCTCTGAGTTTTCTGTTTATTTGCAGTTATGACCAGGGATGAGTTGACGTTGTACTGGCTCGAAGATATCTTACAGATATTCGCAACCCAGTCAACGGCTCCGCCGTAAGTGAATTCGGCTGCGGCGTCATTCGCGTCTGCGAGTTCGACCCGCTCGGGATCGAGATTCAGAATATCCAGCATGATTATCTCGCCTCGCTCGGACTGTGCGATTTGTTCTTTAACGTCCTTCTGGGCGGCTGGAAGATAGAGCCCCCGGACTAATAGCGGCCATACACCCACTATGATGGGAATGGCGATATAGTATAGAACCGGATTCTTGTATATGTCTTTCATGAGCGTCTTTCCCGATTATGTTTTCGGCACGACCTTTATGACGAAATATTCGCGGCCGCCTTTTTCGTTGTAACCTTCTTGCGTGATATCGAGTCCGCTGTTTCTCACAGCGTCGAAAATCTTTTGCCTGTTTTGTCGACTGGAAGTGTCGCCTGCTATGGAGATATCGTTGGTCGTAATGGTGATCGAGCTGATATTCAAATTCGTCTGTGCGGCGTATGGGTTGAAAGCGCGCAGCACGAGCGCTAATTTGGACGCTATCGCCGCCTTATCGGCGATCAGCCCTTTTTTCTCAGCTTCGATGCGGCGCAAGAGCTTCTCCAGGTCTGCGACGGCCTTCTTGATCGTGACGTCGCTCGACAGCTTTTCCAGGGTCACTTCTGAGTAGCCTTTGGCGAATTTGCTGCGTACATTGTTCCTGTCTCTGTTGACAGAGAACAATTGGCTTTGAAAGTACAATCCGACGGCAATTAGAAGGATCGTCACGGAGACCGCCGCAGCCTTCAGCGCTTTTTGCAGCCTCATCTTCTTGCCCTGGAAGGGGCTGAAATCGCCACGGAAGTCCACTTTGTGTCCCTTTTCCGAATGAATCAGGGCAGCTCCATAAGCAATTGCAAAATCGACGGGATCGTTGCCGTCGGCCGGAGTTTGCGGCTCGATTCCGGCGGCCTGATAGAAATCAATCACGGCGGCTTGCGTGTTCAGCTTTTCACCAAGATGCTGACAGTCCACGGCCCCGGCGGAATCAAAAACTCGGATAGTCTTTATCGGCTCAACGTCCCCAGCCATGGCGATGGTGACGAGCAATTCTCTTGAGAGTAATTCCGAGCGGTTCTGTGTCGGGCCCACCATGAACGTTCGAAGGGTGATTCCCTTTCGGCTTCCTTCAGCGGCGGGTGCGGACGGGGCAATCAGGTAGCCGCTGTGCCGGGAGATCGCTGCGAACAAAGTCCCAGCCTGCTGCGGTTCGACGGAGCCTGCTTTTCGGCTGATGAATCGTGAAAGGCAACTGACATCCGGCTCCATCGTTATCGGATCGAGACCATATTGTTGCAGAGCAGAAAGAATATCTGACAGAATTTTTCGCTCCGCCGTGAAGACGGCCAACTCCGCTCCGGCCTGGTCAGTCGAAATGACTTCGAAAGCCAGGGCCACGTTGGCTATATCCGTCGCAAGGACCTCTTCCGTATCGAATTTCACGGTTGACGCGATCTGTTTGGGATCGCTGAACCCGCTGTGCACGCTGTGCTGCATAAACATCGCGCAATCCAGCGCCACGGCGACTTCCGTAAATTTCCATTCTCTCTCGGCGCAGCCCTTGGCGATCAGACCGGCCAACGTCTGAAAACCGGGCTGCTCCTGCCCTTTGGCCGAGACGCTGAAGCAGCTCACATCGCTGTCCTCTTTTGGCCGCGAATGAAGACAGACCGCCGTTGCTGTGTCCCTGGCTATATATATTCCCAAACAGTTCTGAGATTCCACTATCGGCAAGCTCCTATATGGTCGTTGCTGTTCAACCGTTGATTACACCAATTGTTGTTACTTTGTTTCCTTCTTTTGTTATAGCGATAACGGATGATGCCTTTGCCACGCCGCTGACCGCCGTTACCCTGATGGTGAATATCGTGCTGGCCGTTGTGATATAATTCTCGCACTTGCCGATGGAATCGGAATAGCGGGAAAGCTCGGCCTTTAGCTCCTGTACGTTCTCGAAGACTTTCTGCCTTCGCTGCTGGATGATGTCCTCGGCGATTAGAACTTCGTTGCCGCCGTAAATGAAAGCCGCTTCTAATACCGGGCGGGGCGCCGTATTGACGTTCACCTTTTGCGAGCCCCACAGGCCCATATATTTCAGTGCGGATTCTTGCCTGTTCTTGCAAATAATGGTCGGTTTGGCGAGAGCCTCGGTGTCGATAAGCGAGCTGTGAAAGAGCTTCGCAAAATGCGCGGTTTGCTCGGCGATTTGTTCGGCGACGGGAATGACTTTCCTTTGTGTAGTGGCTCGCGGCGTTCTGGTGGTACCGCCCTTTGCATCGGTCGGCGTGGTAGCCGGCGTACTGACCGGTACAGCCACGGTTTTTGTAAGCGGCTTGAAGTCGGTTACGAAGGGCCTTATTTCGCCTATCTGCTTGAGCTGCTCCTTCAAGGCGTCGATTTGCAGGGCATCGAGCCGCACCAATTCGCAAAAAGTCACGAATCCCGCCTCAGCTTCGCGCTGCACGTTCTTGTCGTCCAGTAAAGCCCATGTGAGCGGGTATTTTGCGTTTTCGTCTTCAATTTCAATCCGGACTTTGGTCGAGCCGATCTCGAACTCGACCGGCTCGGTTACAAACGGCCAGGGCGGGCCGTAGGGGCCCCGAATCACGTAACCATCGGGGTTGTTCAAGCCTTTTAGTTTACCTGACTTGCGCCCGATGTTATTCACGTCATTCATGTCATTGACGTCACCGGCGTTGTTCATATCGCCGAACACGTCGCCGCTGTCCAATCCGGTGAGCTGGGACTGGAGACCCCATTGCGTCAGGAGGTCCTGATAGCCAATATCATCGAGGGCAAACAAATCGGAGAAGTCCGGCTCGTTCGGGCGGTCAATCAGTTGCGCGTCAAGCTCTTCCAGGGTCGCAAGGGCGTATTTGACGGCCGAGTCGCAGCCGTACCGAGCCCTGCTGTAGTCGATGATATACTGGTTCCGATGGCGCTGCGCTGCCACGCGGCTGCTGAACGTATAACCCAGCGTTGCGAGCACGACCAGCAGCACCAGAGTTACCAGCAAGACGATGCCCGGCCGGCTGTCGGATGTATTCAGGTTGTCCGGGGCTTTGCTCATCTCGCAGGCTTCTCCGCTATCTTCGGGGTTATGGATTTCTCTGCTTTCTTGGGAGTGGTGGGCAGCATGTTTTCGCCGGCGGGTGAATTAGCGTCCGCCGGGGTTCCGGGGCTGTTGGCATCCGGGCTTATGGCAATCTCGAATGTGATTTTTCTGCTTCTATCCAGGGCGATGGTTCGTGTGGTTTTCTGCTCATCCAGAACGTCGTACGTGCCATCGACTTTCTTGTAGGGCTCGGCAAACGAGATGGTTGCTACAACGCCGGAAGGCGTGGTGCCGTTCCATTTATCCAACGTGTTTTTGCCGGTAAGTGCTTCTATCTTGAAGAACGTTACGCCGCAGCAAATCGGCACAAACAGCTCTCTTTCCCAGTCGTATTTGTTTTTATCGAGTACTTTATCTTCCGGAGCGAGCCCCCTGCGGCTGCGGTACAATACCAGACCGCCGTTCAAACTCTCAAAGTCATAGCTGCTTTGCCAGGTGATTTCTTCGAAGATCTGCTCCGTATCCCGGCCGTCCTGAAACGTCCGGGTCATGGTCAGCCGGGCGCCGGGGACGAGTATGGTGCCAGCCACGTTCACGAATTTGTTCTCAATGGTGATTTTTGCATTTGAGCCGGCGGAGACGACGTTGTCGAGGTCTTCGGCGATGCGTTGGAGGACCTCGCCGGGTACCCGGGAGCTGTCCAGTCTGCGTATGACCGAGGCCGTCGAATTCTCGGCGCGCCGGTAGATGCCGAGCACTGCGACCGAAATCATCGCCCCGATGGTCAGGGCCGCGAGCACTTCGGCCAGTGAGAATCCTCGCGGCGCCGTGCATACGCCGGAAGCTTTTGTTCTGTTGTAGCCTGTTGTCGTTGAATTCATCAGAGCCTGAGCTCCTATTGCTGCCGACTTTTCATGAGGTTCCAGATTTGGGTAAAATCCATCTGTTCAAGCTCGCTGTACGGCAGACCCGTCTTAGGGTCAATTTTGTCCTGCTGTCCTTTTTGACTGGTGTCGCCCGGCTGCTTTGTCTTGTTGTCTTTCATCTCAGCCTTTGTTTTTATCTGCTGTTTCTTGTCGTTGTCGCTGGGATTGCCTTTGCTGCGTATAAAAATATCAAGATTACTTTTAAGAAAAGAGCCGTCTTCGAGCGTGAGCAACCCGTTCTCAAGCCACTGCTGGATGGTTTCAACATCGACGCCGGCGTACTCGGCGGCCTCTTCCAGTGTGGCGATGAGATCGCCGCTGCCGTCTTCCGGCTTCTCTTGGTCTCGCTTCATAATCTGGAGCAATTGCTCCTTCGTCAGATCGGTCAGCCAGTGTTCCAGCTCGATGGTTTGCTCCTGTCCGTTCGGGTCATTGTACTTGGCCGAGCACACACCTCGGATCCACATCCTGGCTGTGATCGGCTCGTAGAACGTCTCGACGACGGTTTCCCATGCGATGTCGGGATACTCATTGCTGTCGCCGTACTCGACGCTCTCTTTTACCGAGGCGGAAGAAAGGAGCTTCTCCATATTCTCGCGTGCGACTTCAAACGCATGCATTCGCTGCATGGAGTTGGCCGCTGAGGCTGTACTGCGGTCAATCACTACCAGCACGCTGGAGCAGATCATCGCCAGAATAGCCACAGCGGTCATCACCTCGACCAGGCTGAACGCTTTTTCTTTCGTACCGCGTATGTTAGAAGGGCAGCTCATCTTTGGACTTCGGCCTCAAAAGCTCCACGTTCCCTTTCTCTAATGCGACAATTCTATTGAGCCGGTTGACGACAATCGAGTACGGCTGCTCGTGTTCGTCCAGCAGGACGATTTTCCCGCCGTATGTCCAGCCGGCGTGCCCGGCCCTGAACTTCGCACGGCCTTCGTTGGTGTACTCACCGTCGTCAAACTCGACGTAGGCCAGCCGGCAGCTATTGCCCAGATTGTCCTGTACGATGATTTCCTCATCCAGCACCTCCGACAAGTCGGGGGTCGTAATCTGACGCAGCAGATAGCCTTGTTCGTCGATATCAATAATGACTTCATACCGTCTATCGCTCTGGGCCGCGGCGCTGGCGGCCATTTGCATGGTCGAAACCAGAGCCTGGACCTGGGCTTTGAACGTATTTTTTCTGAGCAATCCGAAAAGGTGAATCTGGGCCAGCATCACGAACAGCGAGATTACCGCGAGCACGACCAGCAGTTCGGCCAGCGTAAAGCCGTCTCTTGTATTGCGTATCGCATATCGTGTATTGCGCATACCGGGCCTCGAATACGTTATGCCACACGCCGGCAGACGACGCCGTCACTTCGCGTCCGTACTGAGCAGGTCATCCTCAGTGCCCTCTTCCCCGTCAGGCCCGGCGCTTCTGATGGCGAATTGCCTGCCGCTTTCCGGATACAGCTCGTAGATAAAATCGTGTCCCCAGCCGTCTTGGGGCAATTCCGTCGTTTCCAAATAGGGATCCCATATCCCTGTCACGTCGCTCGGCTGCTCGATCAGCTCCAGCAGTCCGACATCCTCGCTGGGGAATCGGCCCGTATCCATCTTGAACTGATTCACGGCCGAGTGAAGGATCTTCAAATTAGCCTTAGTCGTCGTGATACGCGCCTGCTCTACCTTACCGGTGAATTTGGTGACAACCACGGTCGCAAGCAAACCGATGATGATCAGTATCGCCATCAGCTCGACCATCGTAAAACCGTATCTGTTATGTCTTGTTCTCTTTGTGCCTGTCATATTGACCTCCGAGAGAGTTCGCTAAAAATTTCCCGCCGAGACTTCCAGAATCGGCAATATTGTCGCATACGCAATGACACCGACCACGGCCGCCATAACGATAATGATGAGCGGCTCGACTGCAGCCCCGAGTCTTTCGATTACGATATCGGTTGAGGCTTCGAGATTGTCGCTGATGCTCTTGAGCATCTTCTCCAGTTCGCCGCTTTTCTCGCCGACGGCCACCATGTGGGCAATCGCCGGGTCAATCACACCGCTGTCCCGAAGCGGCGTGGCGATGTCGGTGCCGGCCAGAATCCTCTCACGCGACTGCTGGACCGCCCGTTTCATCAGGATGTTACCCGTCACCTCGGCGACGACCCGGAGCGACTCGGCCATCGCCAGCCCCGAGCCGAGAAGTGTCGAGAGGGTCGAGGCGAAACGGGCGACAACACGCTGCTTGATTAAAGGGCCGAAAAGCGGAAGCGACAGTAAGAATCGGTCTCGCAAGTAAGCGCCGCGGTTGGTTTTCAGGAACGTGCGGATGCCCCAGACGATTCCGGCCCCGGCGGCAATGACCACCAGTAACCACCAACTGGTGAGCACATGGCCGACGTCCATCAGCCGCCGTGTAATCCAGGGCAGCTCCCGTCCGGATCTTTCAATTTCCTTGCCTATTGTGGGAATGACCTTGATGGTCAGGATCAGAATCGCCACAATGCAAAACAAGATCAGAACGACCGGATAGACCATCGCCGTTTTCACCTTCGATTCGACTCGCCGGCGTTTTTCCATGAAGTTGGCGATCGTCGTAAGGCTTTCTCCCAGCGTGCCGGTTACCTCGCCGACGCGGACCATGCTGACGTATATGACATCAAAATAATCGCTGTAATCCTTCAGGGCGTCGGTGAACGACTCCCCGGTGACGACGCGGTCGCGAACATCGACGAGGGCGTGCCGGAATCGGGCGTCGGAAGTCTGAAGTGTCATGACCGAAAGCGCCTCGGTCAGCTTGATTCCGGAGCTGAGCAGGGTGGCCATTTGCTTGGTAAAGTCGATCAACTGGCTCTTATTGCGCTTGGAGAAAATCGAGAGCAATCTGATCTTGCTCTCGCCTTTTGAACCGACCTCGGTAACCGACGAAGGGTGAATGCTCCGTACGCGAAGCTGTTTCCTCGCGGCATAGGGGCTTTCGGCTGTGACAACCCCTTTGACCTTTTTGCCGCCGGCGGCTATCGCTGTATAGTGGTATCTCGGCATTTCGACGTACCCATCGTTGTTGAATACCGGTCATCGACAAACATTGACGCTAAATGACATCCGCCTGGGTCACTCTGAGCACTTCAGAGATGCTTGTTATCCCGGCAAGCGCCTTTCGGGCGCCGTCCATTCGCAGCGTCTGCAACCCCGCATCGAGGGCGACTCTTTTTATTGTACCGGCTGTTTCCCGTTTGTATATCAGGTTCTGGACGTGCTCGGTGATCATCATCATTTCGTAAATGCCCGTTCGGCCCCGGTACCCGGTCTGGAAGCACTTTTCGCAGCCCGCGCCGGCGAAGAATGTTCCGCGGTTGCCCGCGTCCTCGTCCAGGCCGAGCTCTCTGAGCTCATGAAGGGACGGCTCTTTGATCTGCCTGCAATCCGGGCATACTTTTCTCACCAGCCGCTGGGCGATAATGGCGATCAGCGACGAGCTGACCAGGTACGGCTCGACGCCGAGGTCCAGCAGCCGGCTCACGGCTCCGGCCGAGTCGTTGGTGTGCAGCGTGCTGAAAACCAGGTGGCCCGTCAGTGACGATTGTATCGCCATACGCGCGGTTTCGATATCCCGGACCTCGCCGACCATGATGACGTCCGGGTCCTGGCGCAGCACGTGACGAAGGGACGTGGCGAACGTCATGCCTTTTTTGCTGGCGACCTGAATCTGGCTGATGCCTTCGAGCTGGTACTCAATCGGGTCCTCTATGGTGATGACGTTTTTCTCCGCCGAGTTAATCCGGTTGAGGCAGGCGTAGAGCGTGGTGCTCTTGCCGCTGCCCGTCGGGCCCGTTACGAAAATGACGCCGTGAGAGCGGGTCAGCAAAGAATCAAATTTCTCCAGATCGTCCTTACACAGTCCCAGCTCGTCCAGTCCGAACAGCCCGGTGCTCTTATCCAGCAGCCGCAGCACGCTGCGCTCGCCGTAGCTGGTGGGCACCGTACTGATACGTAAATCGACTTCACGCTGTCCCAGACGAACGCTGCATCGGCCGTCCTGCGGAAGCCGGCGCTCGGCGATATCCATGCCGGCCATCACCTTGATACGAGAGACAATCAGCGGCAGAACGTTGCGGTTCAGGCTCAGCGCGTCATACAGAATGCCGTCGATCCGGTAGCGAATCTGTATCTTTGACTCGTACGGATGAACGTGAATGTCGCTGGCCCGCAGTTGCAGGGCGCGAAAGAGGATATCATTCACCAGCCGGATAACCGGCGGCCGATTCACTACGTCCAGCAGGTCGTCTGAAGCGGCAACCTCGTCAACGAGCTGGTCGAGGTTCTGCGAATCGAGCTCTTCGGCCACCTCCTCGATGACCGTTGTGCGCTGCTCGTAGGCCACGTCGATGACGGAGGTAATGGCGGCCCGTGTGGCGACGGCCGCCCGGACCGGCAGGCCCGTCATCTTCGAGACATTGTCCAGAGCGTTCGCATCCAGCGGTTTGGACAAAACCACCGTCAGCTCGCCGTCGTTGTTTTCCATCCGGATCCCGACCAGATAATGGTGCTGAGCGTACAGCGCCGGGACGGCTTCGATGAATTCCATGGGCACGGCTTTTGCAGGCACTTCCGTGAAGTACTCCCAGCCCAGCGCTTCGGCAAAAAGTCTCAACACGGCCTCTTCGGTAAAATAAGGGCAGTTGAGCAGCGCTTCATCTATTCGCCCCTGGCCGGTGCTCTGCTCCAGGAGCTTGGTTAATTGCTCGGCGTCAACCAGGCCGGTCCGCTTGGCGGTTTGTATCAATAGATTCTTCATTCCTATTGCGCATCGAGAACTTTCGGAGGTGTCATCGTCTTGGGCTTTATCCCCGGCCAGTCGTTGTACTCCTGGAAATCCGTTTCGTATTCTTCAAAAGCGTTTCTGTTTCGCTCCGAGATCTTCCGCATGTCATCCTTTGCAAGATTTTTATCCTCGGGCTTGATGATCTCGGCCTTGACAAACACGTACAGATTCCGCTGAATGTCGCTGTTGCTGGCGCTTCTGAACAAACCGCCGATCAGAGGAATATCGCCGAGCAGGGGGACTTTTGTCCCGCCCTTGCTCTGGTTCAGTTTTAGCAAGCCACCGAGGATAATCGTGCTTTGGTCGGGGACAGTCACCGTCGTAGAGACGTTGCTCTCTGTGGTATCCGGCGGCTTCTCTCCGGTGATCGTTCCAAAATCCGAGCGCTTCAGAGCAATATCAAGGCGAAGAAAATCTCCCCGGCTGATGTGAGGCGTGATGTCCAGTGTGATGCCCGCGTCATATCCCTCATAGGAGATTTGTGTTTCGACAACGGTGGCGGGTTGTCCCGCCGCCCCGGATTGGAGGGGGATCGAGGACTTTTTCGTGACGTACGTCGTGTCGGTTGTGCTGATCGTTCCTTTTTGGTTGTCATTGACGAGAATTTTTGGCTTGGCCAGAACTCTTCCATAGTCTTTCTGCTGCATCATGGTCAGCAGGGCATTGATGTGCTTGTCACCATAGAATCCGGTTCCATTGCCGCCGTTGGACTGCAAATCAATAAAGCGGTCCCTTCCGCTGTTGGCAAGCGGTGAGACCAGATTGGTGCCCTGGGTTCCCGGCATGATGGCGCTGGTCAGACCCGATGTGCTCGTGAGGTCCGGGAAACTCGAGATGAGGTTCAGGTCGTAATTGAAGGCGTCCGTCTTGGATATCTGAACGAGTGTTACGTCGATCAGAACCTGGGGTCTTCGCTGGTCCAGTTGTTCGACGAGCGTCGAAATCCATTCCTGATTTTTCTTGTTGGCATAGACGACCAGTGAAAACGTATTTGGATCGGGAACAATGGTGATTTGCTCGTCCTGCTTCGGGATCACCTTCTCAATCTTGCCTTCTTTGTCCTTCACGGTCTCCTGAATAAGTTTCTCCAGCACCTCCGTCAGATGCTCCGGCGACTGATTTTCGAGGGGGTACAGCCTATAAGGGATCTCCTCTTTGTCTGTCTCCCTGTCCACGTAGCTCAGGATGTGTGCTATCCGTGTGTGTTGCTCGGTCGTCGCGTTGGCTAACAGCGAATTCGTAGGCTCAATGACGATCACTTGCGGCTCTTCCGCAAGAGCTTCGCTGCTTTCACCGCTCTGAAGGCCCCTGGTTGTTGAGGTTGTTATCGGAGGTTTCGGGGCCATGGGTGTCGTTGTGGATGTGGATTTGGTGGGGTCGGTAAGTCTCGTGGACTCTGTCCTCGCGCTGGGGCTGACTACACCAAGCTCCTCGAGTTTCTTCCTCGCCTCCATCGCGTCAATGTGCTCGATTTTGTACAGTTCGAGCGTCCGCAGGTCCTGTTGAGCTACGTCGAGCGTATCGATGAGCTCCTCGACGTCGTCCAACTGATTGGCCAGTCCGATCATGAGGATACGGTTGGTTCTTTCGTCGGCGTCGAGATAAACGGCCGGAGGGCCTGATTCGGGCTGTGGGATGGCAGTGGCGGTTCTCATACTGGCGATTTGCCTTGCCCTGGCGGCTGCTTCGGCGCGAAGCCGGGCCTGATATTGGGCGTCGGTTTCGTTCGGCCTCTTGGCGCTGGCTGCCGCCGCCGCTGTCTCCGTCGTCTCGGCGACGGTAATGGATATGGTGCCTAATTGCTCAGCGAGCATCTGGAGTTTAGGGGCCAGGTTCTGGGCCATCGTGTAACGCAGCGGCCTGAACCTGAATTTTTTCGGCTCTCCCGGCTTATCGACAATGTCCAGCAGCATCTGTATCCGCGGCATGCGGTATGCATAGCCGGTGATAATCAGTGTTTTTGTCTCGGGGATCGGCGTGATGCTCGTTGTGAGCCTCATGCCCTCCAAAAGCCTTTGCGCATTGTTGATGTCGATATGCTCCAGTTTGAAGACCTGCTGCACGATTCCGTCGCCGGGTTCGATTTTTTCCTGGGAGGTCTTCAGGAAGGTCGGGTCGATGTCCATGGCGTTTGCCGCCGGAACAATCATCACGAGATTGCTCTTGCTGCGGGTCATCGCGAGGCCCTTCACTTTCAGCGCCTGCTCAAGCAAAGGATACAAATCCTTGACTTTGATGGGGCCTCGATATTTGCCGTTGGGATTGAAGGAGACTTCGCCGGCGGCGGTGAGGTCTTTCTCGTCGTACATAAAGTCCAGTTGCAGGTATGGACCTACCATACCCAAAAGCTCGATTATGGTGAGTTTCTGGCGCTCGGCCAAAGCCAGGTTTACGACTTGCTCTGCGTCGGGAACAGGCAACGGCTTCTCCGCCTGAGCGGTCACAGGCTGTTCCGGCATCTGCTGTTCCGGCGAGGCGGCCGCGGTGTTCGGCTCAGCTTCTGCGGCGCCGTTTGCCTGTAAAAGGAATTTCGCCGCGTTAGGCTCGGTTGACTCCGAGACTTTCTGCCTGGCGCCGGTTTGTGACTTGTCCGATACTGCGGGCTTGTCTTGTTCGGCGGATTCGGGTGCATCAGGCAGTTGGCCGATGGCGGCGACGATTTTTTCCAGCAGGCCGGCCGGCGCGATGGCGATGACGGCATTGTTGTGAATATCGATGATAGCTCTGGCGCTGGCTTTTGCGGACGGCGGGTCAGAGAAGTTGCCGATGGATACTCCTCGGGTCAAAGTGGGGCTGAGCCTGGCTGCAATCTGCTCATTCGAAGGTATCTTCCTCGCTGCCGAGAGGGGAAGGAGCTTTTTTATGACAAACGGCTGCGGCCCATCAACCAGATCGAGAACCGCTCTTGCTTTGGTCAGCTCAGAAGGCTTGGCCGTCACTATGAGTGCGGATGTACCCGGCACGTGCGTAACGGTTCCAGTAATCACCTCGGAAAGATACTTCTCGCCCTGCTCGACAGATATGTGCTTCAAGGAGAGGATCCTGTAGGCGGCTTCCTCGGGAGGGCTCGCTTGCTCGGCGGCGAAGATAGGATTTCCAGTTAGCAGAAAAATCACCACCCATGCAAGAATTCCAACGTACCCCCCGCAAAAAAAGCGCCTGTCTCTCATCATAGAACACCCCTTCATCCGATAAACAACGAAGTATCAACACAGCTTTTCATTTCATGGGTCCGGCGGATTCAGACACTATTGACATAACCCGTTTGCATTTAAGCCTTTACGTAGATACTCTTGCCGCCCTGCAATCGGGCTTTCGCCGGCCTTTTAATCAGACATAGAAGACGGCCAAAAGTTCCAGTTTTCAGGTAAAAAATCACCGATTTTCCCGGCCAAATAAGCGGCGTCTTAGGCTTGTGTTCCCAACGGTGAGTGGATGGTTGTGGCCGATAAACCGCCCCGGCTTGGTCGTCGTTTTCATGTTCATCACCGAGGGCGGTTGGATTCGAATTCATTGTTATCGGACGCCCAAAACAAAGCGGACTGAGGGCGCCGTCTTACTTCGATTGTTTTGCAGGTCGCATTTTCCGATGTGGTGTGGAAATCACTTGTTAGATGCGGGCTTTTCTTCAACCGGTTGGTTTGGCTCGGCAGGGTTTGCCTCGGCGTCATCCTTGCCCGTGGCGGGCACGACAAGGTTCGGCTCTGCCTGGGCGTGCACCAGTGTCTGGCCCAGATCGCCGAGCTCTTGTGCCTCCTGTTCGCTTACCCGCGTCGGTCTGCGTGCTGATTTGTATTGTGAGATCAACTCCTGCGCACGAGCGGTTCTCTCCGCGTCGCTCAGCGTCGCTCCGGACTTGCTCGCCTGCGAATTCTTCTGTACGTCAATCAGCTTCTTGGCGAGCTCCTCCAGTTTTGCGTCGCTTCCCGTGTCTGTACGCGGCTGTCCGGCAGGGGGCCGCAGGACTCTGGCAACCCCGGAGGATGTCTTGCTCGAAGCCGGCAGAGTGCTTCGCAGAGAGCTTTGACTGGGTATCTGTGTGGAAAGCCCAGAGGCTGCCTTGACTATGGATGCCTCCGGAATCTGCTCAATGGGAAGCTCGAACGTTTTCTCGCCGCTCTTGACGACCACCAGGCCGTCCTTCACCTGTTCGATAATCAAATGGCCCACTTTGCTCGACTGTCTGACCCAATGCCGTCCCTTTCCTGGCTCATCAATCAAAACCAGCGACAGATCCGGATTGTCCCGGCAATAACTGGTGCCGAAAACCTTGAATTGCGGCGTCGTAGAAGGCATTTGGCGTATAACACTCCCTGCCTTGGGCCCCTGCGGACTCGTTGGATTTATCGGCTTGGGTGGATTCAGGTACAGCGCAAAGGCTTCCGCCTGCTGTACAAGCGGTGAAGCACGGTTTTCAGTGCTTTTATCCTTGCTGTTCGCGGCTTGCTCAAATTTCTCTCGCACGCCCGGTGAAGCAACGAAGTCGTTGACTTGCTGGTCGCTTCGAACGCCGAAAATCACCGGAAAAACGAAGAAAACGCCCGCCAAAATCACCGCTACAACACTCGTTATTCGCAAGGTGTTTATCATGTCGTTTCAGGAAGTCCGTAAGCCGATTGAATCTTTCCTTAGAATATATATACTCTTGTCTTCCTATTTGACATGATCGGCGGTATTTGGTTCCTTCCAATGGATGATTTTTTCGAGAAAACCACGTTCATTTCCGGCGTATTCGCCGCTGTGTTCGGGGGTGTGACAGTTGGTGCAGGCCGATTTCGGCTCGGCGGATTTGGCCCTGCCCGCGGTTCTGATATGTTCTGAGCCGGGGCCGTGGCAGTTCTCGCAGCCGACATCCTTCAAATCCGCGGTCTTTTCCAGGGAAACGAACCCGCTCTGGTATTCCATGCCGACCGCGTGGCATACGACACATTCAGGGTCGGCCTGCGAGCCGATTTGCTCAAGCGTCGCATAAGCCTTTGCGTGACCAGTTTCCAGCCACTTTTTATATTCGGACTCATGGCAGGGCTTGCACGAAAGCGATCCGACGTACTCCAGATTATTCGGCGGGGTAAATCGCGGGTATTTCTCAAGCAGGTTACTGTCTCTGACGACCTGCTGGTAGTCTTTGTACAGGCTCACCAAAGAAGCGTCCTTTTCCAGGTTTTCCGCGACTGGAATCACTTGAAGACTCAGCTTCAGAGCGTTCCTGCCGGCGCCGGTTTCTATCAGCAGCTTGCATACGTGCCTGCCGAATCGGCCCACCGAGAAAACAAAGGGCTTCTTGCCCGGGTCGCTAAGGACTATAGGCTCGTCGGACTGGGCCGGACAGATAAGACAATCTACGGAGGGTGCCGCCGCGGCAACGGCCTCGATAATCCCAGGGTCGCACTGGCTCAGGATCAGGATGTTGAGAGATTGTGCCCCGGCCTGTGGTGTGAAAAGCCCTCGGACTTGCTCCGCCGATGCGGTTTTTGCGTCGAATGCTGCTATCGTTACAACTACGAGGCCCACCTTTCGGGTGAATTTCGCTGGCAAATTCGCATCGGCTGCGCCGTTGGGAGGCCCTATCAGATGCACGCCCATCGCCGCGTCATCCAGCAGATTGAGATTTCCGCCTATTTCGACGTCTTTCTCGCTCAGGCTGGCCAGATCGTAGTTGAGCAGTTGAAGGGCCTGAGCGATGATGTTGTATTTAATGAGGTCCTGCTCACCATCGCCCTTGACGAACGAACCGGTATCGACGATCAGCCGCCTTTGCCTGGGCACGGTATCGAAGATAGCCCGGCGTCTCTCAAGGCCGCCGAGCTGCCCGCCGGAACAGCCGCAGGGCTTCAGGGCCCCGAGCGTGCTGCCGGTGAAAAACACGGTAAGTGTTTCGGTTCTCGCGATAGCCTGCCGGTTGCCGGAGGCTGGTTTGGGTGCAGCCGGCGCGCATGAGATCGCTATGGTCAGCCCTGTCAGAAATAGCGCGCCAACAAGTATTCCCCCCGCTCCGGCAAGGATTCTCAAGCGGCCTTTATTGCGTCTGAAGAATGGGTTTTTTCTTGGCGAAGTATCCATTGCACATAATCGAGAGTGTCTCGCCGCCTTTGAGATTTATGGTAAACGTGTCTGTGAACCTGATCTTGTCCCCGGCCGCCGGCGGCGTTATTTCCACATTGAGCACATAGCCGTTTGTAATCTTCTGCTGATCGAGGACCTTGATGCCGACAATGCCGCCCTTCGAAGACACCGATTCGATCTCGAAGTCGTTCTTGTAGTTGTTGAGCAGCTTGATTTGTTTAGCCGTTGGCTTTTCCGGTTCGGCGTCAAAAAGGAGAATCAGCGGCGGGTCGAGCGTGTATTTCGGCAGCACGTCGAACAGGACCGTGAGGGCGTTGCCTTCCGGATGAGTCAGGTCAATAGTGAGGCGCCCTTTGAGATTCTTCTGGAGTTTCTCCATATCGACCTTGGGCTGCAAGACAAACTTCGTCGCTTCCACCGACGGGTCGAAGTCCACCGTTATGACGTCGGCGGTCGATTTTAATGCCGTAATCGAGAACGGCCGTTCGTCGAGACTCCTGATAGTGAGTGCCGGGCAGCCGGCGTTTTCCTCGTCCAGGAAAAGTCTCAGCCGCGGCGGCTCACTGACCACTCTCTGTACGATAGTGGCGTTGAAAGTGAGTATGACTTCCGGGTTTTCCGGATCGTTGCTGTGCACGACGAGCTGCCGGCTGAACTCGGTGGGCTGCGATCCCGCTTTCCAATCTACCTTGACCGCGCCGCTTTCACCCGGTGCATAGTCCGTTTTGTTCGGGTCGAGTAGTCCGGCGACGACCCCGCAGCACTTGCTGACTTTTGTGATCTTCAAAGGTCCTTCGCCCGTGTTTGTGAAGTTGATCTGGCCGGTGTTCTGGGAGCCTGGTCCGACCTGGCCCAGGTCGAGGACGATTTTCTCGAACGTAATCTTCGGCGGAGGGCCGCTGGGCTTGGCCTGGGCTTCGACTTTTGCCGGTTTCTTGCCGGATTTCGTTGCGACGGCCGCTGATTCTTTCGTGGTTTGCTCCTGGCAACCGCCTGATGCAAACAACATCCAGCCGCCAACAAAGAGAGCTAAAATGAAGCATTTTCGTCTCATGTTCTTATCTCCAAATCATATTTCGATATACGATTCGGCCAACTAACGACCTATAGTTTAGTGAAAAAGAGGCTTGCAAGCAAGAATTTCCTGCCGGCTCGGCCTGACAAGCGGGGATAACGAGCTATTCTTTTCGATATTTCTAAAGGGCCGTTGTGTTTCTCGACCGCGGATCGTCCAAGATCGCTGGGCCGTTGCTGAGTTTTCCGATAGTGGCCATTTCCCTGAAGTCCGTCATCGGGTCGTAAAACATCCTGCTCAAATCGACCGTGTTGACCATCAGGCCGGGCCGGTTTATCCTGAGCTGGCGGGCTATCACGCCATCCGGCTGAATAAAACACGATGGATACGGGCAGTAGTACCCGCTCGAATTCGACATGCTCACCCAGAAGTGATTCGTCGCCGCGTGGCACTGCATCGTCTGGCGCATGATATGCGTATGCACGCTCGGCCCTTTCTGGCGGGCGTTGTAGAAGGACTGGAAGATGCAGTGGACCTTCTGCTTGTACAATTCGCGATAGAGCTCGGGGAAGCGCAGATCGAAGCATATCAGAAGCGAGCATTTGACGCCGTTGATGGTAAAGGTGACGAATCTGTTGCCCGGCGCGAGCCGTCGCAGGTCGCCCGGCGTACAAAACCGCTTGTCGTAGCGATCCACAATCTTGCCGCCGGGATTGATCAGGTAGAGGCTGTTGTATGGCTTGTTCGGCTCGGTCAGCCTGTGCGTGCTGCCCATGACGACCCAGAGGCGAAGCTTGGCCGCAAGCGCCATGATCTTCTGCGTTTCCTCTTTGAGCAGGTCCCAGTCGTAGCCGTCGAAGCTGGGAAAGTCGGTGCCCACGTAGCCGCTCAGTGCGCATTCGCTGAAATGCACGATGTCCGCCTTGGCTTTATGCGCCTTGTGCAGGAATTCGCAGATCGCCCGCGAGTTCCGCTCTATCGAGCGACCCACGGCGAACTGGCACGTCGCAATTTTCAACATACCGCCGGCCATTATGCATCCTTTGATCCAAATCGCAGCCAAAATACAGCCTTTAGGCGAGATTCTAACGTGGGCTTTGAACGCAGTCTATCGGAATTTGCGTTGCCCGGGGACTGCTGACACTTATAATGGAAAGATTATTACTGGCGGGAATCGAACGCTCTGCCGCCAAGGGGATAGGAAATGACAGTTGCGGAAGAAAGAAATCTGGCGGGTTGCTGCGGGATTTATTGCGGCTTGTGCCCCCGCTTCCAGTCAAAGGCGGCCAGCAGGTGCCCCGGCTGCAAGATACTTTCGCTGACGATCTCCTGCAAGCGGTACAACTGCTGTGTTAAGGAAAAAGGTTTTGACACCTGCGCCGAGTGCGGCGAATTTCCCTGTGACAGATACGAGAACTTCTTCGATTGGGACAGCTTCGTCAGTCACAAGGTCTGCCTGCCGAATCTCAAGTGCATCAAAGAGGCCGGCCTTACAGGCTGGCTGCGCGAGCAGAACAAAAGACGCCAGGCGCTGGAGAATCTGCTCGACAATTATAACGAAGGTAAGTCGTGCAGCTTTTTCTGTATAGCGGCCGCTCTGCTGCCGCCCGAATCAATAACAAAGGCTCTCCGGCAGGCGGAAAAAACAATCGCCGCCGAGAGGACCCGCGCCAGCGATACAAAGACAAAGGCGAAAATCGTCCGCTCCGCCATCCAGGATAATGCGACGAAAGCGGGCGTCGATCTGGAATTGAGAAAAGGATCAAAGTAAGCAGGGGGGGCAAAAAATGAATAGGAAAAGATTCATTGCATGCGTTTTGATCGTATCGGTTATTTGGCTTATTTTCCCTATTCCCGTATATGGACTATTCGTGAGATTTTTTGGACTGGTTCCGCCAACCGGTTTTCGAACGCTGGATTTGGTCTTTATGATTCCAACATCGTTTTTGGGAGGCTTCATCTTTGTCCTGATGTTCTTTCTCGCTAAAGGGTCGAAACTCGGACAAAGCGGTTTACTGTACGGCTGTTTGTGGTTTCTCGGATTTAGCGTCGTTAGCGAGGTTGGATTTTGGATCGCGCTCAAATACAGACCAATTATGATGATAGCGGGAATAACCTCCGGACTGGGTCATCTGGTAAACGGCATTATCACTGAAAGGTTAAGCAAGTGAGTGGAGGGAAAATATTTGTCGGCCGAAAGGCCGAGTTAGAGCAATTCAAAAAGGTCCTTGAAGACCCACGAGGCCAGGCTGTTTTGGTCGTCGGCCATCGAGGTATGGGAAAGACCTGGCTCATCAACAAAATAGCCGAGCTTGTGGAGACTCACCCAAAGCTCAAATGCGGCTGTGTGCGCTATGAGGTTACACCCACCGATAGCGTTGATTCTACAATGGCTTTGATGATCGATAATGCGTTTGAGGCTGCTCAAATTGAGGATGGCTCCTTTAGCGGCACTGCTCGCCGATTGGAGCAATGGCGGAGCCTGTTAAATGTAATAAACTTAGGCGATTTGGTAATGAACCTGCGTCGTGACCCTGCTAAGAATACACGCGACCAATTCCTTGAAAGACTGCAATTGATTTCGAAACGGATGCCGAAGAACGGCCGTGCGATATTTATCATCGATCCGGAAAAATATATGCAAAAGGAGAGCGATCAGTCGTGGGCAATTGTGGTTAAGGATCTGCCAGAGAAGATCAAGTTTGTTTTTGCTCAACGATCCGAGGACATGTTGATTGAGAGCGAGACATTCGGGGCATTGGGTAACATATTGCGCATCCCAGAGAGAAATTTAGGCGTCCTTGAAGAACAGGCGGTTGACGAATTGCTGGACAAGCGTATTACAGAAATAGATTATACGGTCACTGAGGTTCGCAAGATTCTGAGCAAGTATAAAGGCCACCCGTATGCTCTTCAAGGCGCCCTCGATTTGTTGAAAGCGGGCACAAAGTTAGAAGAACTACCACAAGACCCTACTGGAATCGCCTCTGCACAATGGAAGGAATTGCGTAAGAGAGGCAAAGATGCAATTCGTCTTTTCAAAACGTATGCTATTTTGGAAGTAGGTGTCCCAGATGAAGTTGTTAGCGCCGTGAGTAAGCTGGATATCGACACAATACAAAGTGTACTGGCAGACAATTTCCTTGGCGGGCTTTTGCGAGAGGAAGGATACGGCAAGCGGATTTATCATGCGATCTTGGCTGATTATGTTGTTGGGCAGATCAGCGATGCCGAGAAGAAGCAATATCACAGCCGCGCGGTGGAGGTATATAGAGAATGTCTGCACAGAGACATAAAGCCGGATGCTTTAGGGGCGATAAGATTGGCGGAACACGTACTCGCTGCCGAGGGCGAAATGGCTTTCGTGCAAACATTCATCAGCGAATCCGGCAGAAAGCTACGAGTACTTGGATTTCTTGATGTGTTTGTAAATCTATCCGATCGTGCCCTAGATTATGCCGCACAAGGCTCGGAGTGGGAAGCGATATTATTAGGTAATTTAGGTCTGGTTTATCAAACGCGCGGCGACCTGAACAAGGCCGAGCAGATGCTTAAGAAGTCGCTGGAGATTGAGGAAAAGCTCGGGCGCTTAGAGGGCATGGCAAGTGACTACGGTAATTTAGGGCTGATTTATCTAACGCGCGGCGACCTGGACAAGGCCGAGCAGATGCTTAAGAAGTCGCTGGAGATTAATGAAAAGCTCGGGCGCTTAGAGGGCATGGCAAATCAGTACGGCAATTTAGGGCTGATTTATCGAACGCGCGGCGACCTGGACAAGGCCGAGCAGATGCATACCAAGGCGCTGACGATCAACGAAAAGCTCGGGCGGTTAGAGGGCATGGCAAATCAGTACGGTAATTTAGGGCTGGTTTATCAAACGCGTGGCGACCTGGACAAGGCCGAGCAGATGCTTACCAAGGCGCTGGAGATTAATGAAAAGCTCGGGCGGTTAGAGGGCATGGCAAATCAGTACGGCAATTTAGGGCTGATTTATCTAACGCGCGGCGACCTGGACAAGGCCGAGCAGATGCATACCAAGGCGCTGACGATCAACGAAAAGCTCGGGCGGTTAGAGGGCATGGCAAGTCAGTACGGCAATTTAGGGCTGATTTATCGAAAGCGAGGTGATTTTGACAAAGCCAGAGAGTACTGGGAGAAGGCGCTGGAGCTTTTCAATAAAATCGGCATGAAGCCGGAAATAGAAAAGGTGCAAGGGTGGCTTGATAAACTGAAGGACAAGTGAATGAGGAAAGAATGAGATTGCCGCAGTCGCTCGCCCCTAAGGGGCAAGCTCCTTCGCAATGACAAATCAGTGAAGACTAAGGAGTTGAATGATGGGAAAACGGGTATTTTCTGGTGTGATGTTGGTTGTTTGCCTTGGGAGTTTGGCGTTTGGCGCCGGGGCGCAGGAACTCGTGTCGAATCCTAAGTTTGAGGCGGTCCGTCATTCTGCCGGAGGGGAATTGCCGGAGGGGTGGTCGGTCTGGGGGCCGGCGTGGGAGAAGGCGGCGTGCAGGGTGCGGGCTGATGCCGGCGGGGGGCTTTTGGTTGATGGGGCGGACCCGTTTGCGGTCGGCGGGGTTACGCAGGATATCAAGAGTATCGAGGGTGGGAAGGCATACGCCATCAAAGCAGTCTGTCAGTTGCGTGATGTTCCGGCCGCGTATCACTGCCTCGCGGTGCGGGTGAGCTGGACGCGAGGCGGAAAAATGCTTCATCCGGCGGGTATGCTCGTGCAAGGGCCGATTGTTGACGGCGCCTCGGCACGGTTCGACGACGTGTTAGTTGCGCCCGATGGGGCCGACGGCGCGCGATTGTCGCTGGAGGTCAAGTGGCTGCAGGGCGGCTCGGTCTTGTGGAAAGAGGTGAGCATGCGCGAGGCGCCGGCGCCGGGGCCGCGAAAGGTGAAGGTCGGCACGGTGTATCTGCGGCCGAAAAACAGTACGCCGGACAAGAATCTCAAGCTCTGGTGTGACCATGTCGATGCGGCCGGAAAGCTCGGACTCGATATTGTGTGCCTGGGTGAGACGATTACCGCCGTCGGTACCTCTGCTACCATCAACGACCTCGCCGAGCCGATCCCCGGTCCGGCGAGCGAGGCATTGGCTGAGGCAGCCAGGAAGAATAATATATGGGTAGTGGCCAGCCTTAATGAGCGGGTCGGCGATGTCGTTTACAATACGGCCGTACTGCTGGACCGGCAGGGCCGGCTTGCGGGCAAGTATCGCAAAGTTCACCTGCCGCGCGAGGAGTGGAAGCAGGGCGTCCGGCCGGGCGATGAATACCCCGTCTTCCAGACGGATTTCGGCAAGGTCGCGATCCAGATTTGTTACGACTGGTTCTTCCCCGAGGCGGCCGAGATGTTCGCCCTCCAGGGCGCGGAGATTATCTTCGCCCCGACCTGGGGCAATACGCTGCCCGACAAAGACGGCTGCGTGGACGGCGAATCGACCTTCAGGGTCCGGGCGCGCGACAACGGCGTCTATATGGTCCCATCCGTCTATGACGGCAGCAGCCTGATAATCGACCCGATGGGCAGGATTCTAACTTCGAACGAGGGCAAGGAAGGCGTGTTCTGGGCCGAGATCGACCTGAACAAGCGCGAAACTCTGCAATGGGTCGGTCACTGGCGGTCCATCGGCCCGCGTCACCGCATGCCGCAGACCTATAAGCTGCTGTCGGACGTCTCGAAGTAGAATCCAACTCGCAGCCCGACGTAGCGACAAATAGATTGTCTTACGAGAGCGTGGATGGTATTGTCTCCTGCGGATTGATCACTTGTGATTGAAGGGCAAAAGTCCTTGAAAGACAAGCTAAAAGGTAAATTCATTGTTCTCGATGGTCCGGACGGCTGCGGAAAAACCGTCCAGTTAGAGTTACTGGCAACTCACTTGGCAGAGCAGGGGATTGCCGTGGTAAAAACCAATGATCCGGGGGGCACCAATATTGGCAACCAGATTAGCCGTCTCCTGAAGTATGATGCCCAAGGCCACATGGAGGTGGCGACGGAGGCTATGTTGTTCATGGCGTCACGTGCTCAACTTGTGGCGGAAGTTGTCAGGCCCGCGTTGGAAGCTGGTAAAACGGTTCTTTGCGATAGGTTCATTTCTTCAACGTGTGCCTACCAGGGCAGCAACGGTTATCCCATTGAGAAGATAATCGAACTCGGAAGGTTTGCGGTAGGAGATACCTGGCCAGACCTCACGGTCATAATTGATATACCTGTTGAAGAAGGGCGCCAGCGCACCGGGCACAAGCGATACCAGAAGGCCAAAATAAACCACAAGGACGCTAATCAAGCCTTCTTGTTTGAGAACGTAATTGTGGACCGATTTGACTCCAGGTCGTTGGAGTATCACGGGAAAGTGAGGAAATGGTTTCTTAGCATAGGAGAATACTATCCCGGTATTGTGAAAATAGTCGATGGGCAAGCTGACATCGAGACGGTCCACAAGACGATACTGCAAGTTGTCTCGGAAGTGAGTTTCACATAAATGTCATTCGAAGAGATTTTTTGCCAGGACCGGGCGATTAACATGTTACAGCGGGCGTACGCGTCGGACAGATGGGCCCATGCGTACATCTTTGCCGGCCCGGAGGGTGTTGGTAAATTCAAAACCGCCTGCGAATGGGCCAAGCTGCTTCTGTGCGAGAAGCCCGTTGTGGAAGAGGGCTTCACCGACAGTTGCGGCTCGTGCTCATCGTGCCGGCTTTTCGAGGCCGGGTCACACCCCGATTTCAATCACGTCTATAAAGAGCTGCTCGAATTTACCAAAGACAACGCGGACAAAAAGACGCCGGTCGATTTGGCGATAGACGTGATCCGGGAGTTTCTCATCGCCAAAGCATCGAACAGGCCGACTCTTTCAAAGCGGAAGGTTTTCGTCGTCAGCGAGGCCGAGAGGCTGAACGCCTCCTCGCAGAATTGCATGCTCAAAATCCTCGAAGAGCCGCCTGCGTATTGCTCCATCGTGCTGCTGTGCACGCGTTTGGAGAAACTCCTTGCGACAACCAGGTCGAGGTGCCAGATAGTCCGCTTCGGGGCCGTAGATGAGGGCCGGATAATCGAGAAATTGCAGGATATGGGTATTGAGGAAACGGCGGCGCGGTACTTCGCACGTCTGGCGCAAGGCAGCCTGGGCGTCGCCTGCCAATGGGCCCGGCTCGAATTGGCGGACGCAAGTCTCTACGAAGTCAAGAGAAGGCTTTTGGACTCGCTGGCCGGCTACGAATTCGCCGGTGCTCTGGACCTGGCCCAGGACATTCTTGGACACAGCAAGAAGATTGCCGACGTCTGGGCGGACCTTGATAAGGCCACAAGCAAAACGGATATCAATCGCAGGGCCGCCAGGACGGTTATTCTGATGATCATATCAGCCCTTCAGGATGCGATGAGGCTGAACGCGGGAGCGGCGGATGAGCCTGCAAACTTCGACCAGAAAAAGCAGATAGAGGAGCTGGCCGCCCGTTTTGACGCCGAGCGTGCTGCGGAAAAGATTGCAGAGTGCTATCGTATGTTAGGCTGGATCGAGTCCAGCGTCAATGAGAAGCTCATTTTCGAACAGTTGTTGTTAAATCTGGCCGATTCTGATACAATAGAGGTTTAGCGGCAGAATAGTCTGTCGCAGGTAGTAATCCAGGTAGTTTCAATGACAAAGAATGCAGAAATAAGGGCCAAACAGTCCCGAAACAAAAGATACATGCTGGTTCGGTATGGCCGGATGAGCGCGCTGGGGCTCTTCGAGCATCATGAGTCCGCCATCCCCAAGGTGCATACGCACGTCGTGATAAAGACCGCTCGAGGCCTTGAGCTGGGGGAGCTTGTGGGCCAGCTCACCTGCTACCGGGCCGGTCAATTCAAGCTCACCGAAGAACAAATGCGAGAGTATTTCGCCGATAGTGAGGCGGTCGATTTCTCTGAAAGCCAGGCCGGCAAATTCATCCGGTACGCGACCATCGATGACGTAAGCGAGGAGCGGCACCTGCGAAAGATCGCCCGGGAAGAGATGGACTGTTGCAGGCGGTTTGCGAAGGAAATGAAGCTGCCGATGAAGATTGTTGATGCCGAGCACGTGCTCGGCGGCGAGCGCATCATTTTCTACTTCATGTCGGATGGCCGGGTGGATTTTCGCGAGCTTGTCAAACGCGTCGCGCAGGAATATCAGACGAGAATCGAAATGCGTCAGATCGGCTCTCGCGACGAGGCCAAGCTGCTCGGCGACATGGAGAGCTGCGGACAGCAGTGCTGCTGTCAGCGGTTTCTCAAAAACCTCAAGCCCGTAAACATGCGAATGGCCAAGATGCAGAAAGCCACACTCGACCCGGCCAAGATTTCAGGCTATTGCGGGCGATTGAAGTGCTGTCTGCGGTACGAGGACGAGACGTACACGGAGCTGAAAAAGCGGCTGCCGAGAAAGAACACCCTGGTGAAAACCGAGCACGGCAGGGGCAGGGTTGTGGACGGCCAGATACTGACCCAGCTTGTCATGGTCGAGTATGAAAATGGGGACAAGGCCGCGGTCAGTCTCGATCAGATGGAGATTCTCTCGCCGTCCACTGGGATGGACGAGACAAAGGGTGGTCCTGCGAGTGACGAGAGCCAGGATGAGGGCGGACAATAGATTCATGGTACCAGACGCGTGATTTCAATCATCAAGGAAGAACAATGCCCCGCAAAATCGTCGTAACCTCAGCCCTGCCTTATTCAAACGGACCCATCCACATAGGACATTTGGTGGAATATCTCCAGACCGATATCTGGGTGCGGTTCCAGAAGATGTGCGGCCACCGGTGTCTGTATTTTTGTGCGGATGATACGCATGGCACGCCCGTCATGATCAGCGCCCGCGCGGCCGGCATAAAGCCCGAAGAGCTGATAACGCGGATGCACAAAGAGCATAAGGGGGATTTTGACCGCTTCGGTATTGAGTTCGACAACTATTATTCGACGCACTCGCCGGAAAACAAATACTTCAGCGAGCTTATCTTCGAGCGTTTGAACAAAGCAGGCTCGATCGTCAGAAAAACCGTCGAACAGGCCTACTGTGAAAAGTGCGGAATGTGGCTGCCGGATCGGTATATTCGCGGCACGTGTCCGCGGTGCGGCGCCGAGAAACAGTACGGCGATTCCTGCGACCGGTGCGGCGGGATATACCGGCCCACTGAGCTGATCAACCCTGAATGCGCCACGTGCGGCACGGCGCCCATCCGCAGAGAAAGCGAGCACTACTTTTTCAGGCTTGTGGACTACGAGCAGCAGCTCAGAGCGCTTGTCAACGGAGGGCATACGCAGAAATCGGTGGCCAATAAGCTCGATGAGTGGTTCACGGCCGGATTGAAGGACTGGGACATATCGCGCGACGGGCCCTACTTCGGATTCAAAATACCGGGGGAGGAAAACAAGTTCTTCTACGTCTGGCTGGATGCGCCCATCGGGTATATGGCCTCGGCGAAGAACTATTGCGATAGTCACAACCTCGATTTCGATTCGCTCTGGCCGGGCACGGGCCCCGCCGGCAAGGGCGAATACGAGCTGTATCATTTTATCGGCAAGGACATCATGTATTTTCACGCCCTGTTCTGGCCGGCCATGTTAATCGGCTCGGGCATCAAGACGGCCGAGAAGCTCTTCGTGCACGGCTTCCTGACCGTTAACGGCGAGAAAATGAGCAAGTCGCGGGGGACCTTCATTAAGGCCAGCACGTATGCAAGACATCTGGATCCCGAATATCTGCGTTATTATTACGCCAGCAAGCTGACGGACAACATCGAAGATATCGATTTGAGTGTGGATGATTTCATCAACAAGACGAATTCCGATCTGGTCGGCAAATTCGCCAACCTGGCGTCGCGCTCGGGGCCGATGCTGGCAAGTAAACTCGGTTCGCAGCTTGGCCGGCTGGACGAGCAGGGCAGAGAGCTGGTCTCCAGGCTCGTTGCTGCGAAGGACCAGATTATTGAGGACTATGAGAACCTCCGATTTGCCGCTGTCGTGCGAACGATTGCGGCTTTGGCCGATGAGGCGAACCGATACGTCGAGCAGAATCAGCCGTGGGTGATGGTCAAGACCGACCTGGAGAAGACGCGAACAACCCTGACGGCTGTAATCAACGCCGTCCGTATTCTGACGATTTACCTCAAGCCGATCCTGCCCATATATGCTTCGAAAATAGAAAGATTCCTCGGCGTTGGCGATTTGAGTTTTGCAGGTCTCGGTACGGTGCTGGAAAATCATAAGATAAACATTTTCGAACGATTGTTCGAGAGAATCGATGAAAAACAGGTGAATGCGATGATGGAAGAGAGCAGGGAAACTCAAGACTCCCGGCCGGCGGCAAGTCCTGTCGAGCCGATCAAGCCGGAGTGCACAATTGAAGATTTCGGGAAGATCGACCTGCGAATCGCACGAGTCGCCGAAGCGCAGCGAGTCGAAGGCGCTGACAGGCTGCTGCGGCTGCGTCTGGACGTGGGCGGGCTGGAAAAGACGGTTCTGGCCGGCATAGCCACGGCCTACAAGCCCGAGGATTTAACCGGTAAGATCGTCGTTTACTTTGCGAATCTCAAGCCCAGGCAGATGAAGTTCGGCCTGTCGGAGGGGATGATTCTGGCCGCCGGCGAGGGTGGGAAAAACATCTTCATGCTGACCGCCGATGCCGGGGCAAAACCCGGACAGACAATACATTAGAAATATTCGGTCTCGAGGGTGTGGGGCAGTTTTTCAAGAGGGCAGCCGGGACAGCGGGCCTTCGGCCTGCAGAATTCTTTTCCGGCTCTGACCAATAGGGCGTGGTACTCGTTGTAGAGTTGTGTGTCCCGCGGCAAATTCGACTCAAACAATTCTCGTAATTGTTCATAGTCCGCGTCCGGCTCGATTAAACCGTGCCGCACGGTGATTCGAGCCGTGTAAGCATCCACGACAAAGACGGGCCTGCCCAGGGCATAAAGCAGAATAGAATCGGCAGTCTCCCGGCCGACGCCCTTGACCGCGAGAAGCTCCGCCCTCAGTTGGTCGGTGTTGACCCGTTCCATGCCGGCCGGTGCGCCGTCATAATTGTCAAAGAACCAGTCCACAAAGTCCTTGAGCCGCTTGGCTTTTATGTTGTAGTAGCCTGCCGGCCGGATCAGCTCGGCAAGGGCTGCAAGCTCGATACGATGGATCGCTTCGGCGCTTAGCATCCCGGCTGATTTCAAATTCCTTATCGCCTTCTCTACGTTGGCCCAGCTTGTGTTCTGCGTCAGTATCGCCCCCGTCATGATCTCAAAAGGCGTTTCGCCGGGCCACCAGCGCTGAGGGCCAAAGGCGGCGTAAAGCAGCTCGTAAATTTCCGTCAGTGTCTCACTGGTCATCATGGTGTGGTTAGCTCGAAAGCACGGGAACTTTCTCGACGTCCGGCTGAGCGGTCGAGAACCACGTGGGAAGCGGCTTTATATCCTGCTGTTTCAGGTCGAAACGATAGATCACCGAATCGCCCTCGCACGCCGCTTCGACAAAGCGATTGTTGCTCAGAATGGTCTGCATCTGTTCGTTCTTCGGGCCTTTTTTGAATCGCACAATCACCTGGTCGAAGTTCTTCGCCCGGGCGTCATTGAGCACTGAGGTCAGCGTGTAGTCCTCGACGCCCTTGCTCATCACGCGGCAACTGAAAAGCAGGGTATCGATTTCGTAGAGACGGTCCTTGCGTAAGCCGATGCAGACCCCAACCAGGCCGTAATCGCCGAACTTGTCGCAGACGTGGACTGCGAAAATATCACAGCTCGGATCTCGGCCCAAAGCGATAATCTGGTCTTTTGTGTAACGTTTGATCGACGTGTTGAGCTGATTCGTTCGCTGGATCAGCTCAGTCACACGGTCCACTTCGTAAGGCTGCATTTTTTGCACGCCGATTTTGAACTGGCACTGCCCGAGAAAGTCCTCTCTTGCGAGCGGCGAGACGTCCTGGGCCTGCCGGCGCTGGTTTTCCTGGAGGTAAGACCTCGTTCTGTTTTTGCTCTCCCGTGTGACAAATTCGGGCTGGAATTCGGGCAGATAGAGCAGTTGTTCGAAGCTGTTCTCGTCATAGACCCTGACGTCGGGGAGCATCGTCTTGATTTGTTCTCTCTCGAACGGATTGTCGTCTATGAAAACGATCGAGTCGAGACCGATATTCAGCTCCTGCTGGGCCTCAAGCATATTCTCGTACTTGTCCTTCCAGTTGAGCTTGAAGCACACAAATTCAACCCCGGCCAGGTGTGGTTTGATGAAGTTCCTGATATCGCTCTCAAGATAGGGATCGTTTTTACTTATCACGCCGATCAAAATGCCTCGGGCGTACAGGATAGCCAGGACGTTCCAGTGAAATCGTTCTTTGTCGATTCGGACCTCGAGGTTCTCCACGCCGACGTCTCGGATGACCCCCTTCCACATCGTATTATCGAGGTCCACGATGACGCACTTGACTTTCTTGTCGCGCCGCAGGATGTAATTGATCCAATGCGTGTATTCCAGCGCCAGGTGCGTAGCCGGGAATTGGATGTGACTGTACCACGGGGCGTCCGCCTGTTTGAGCGTTTCGCGAAAGCCGTACATGGAGCAGACGCCGGTCAGATTGAGAAAATAGAAACCGGGATACCGGACGGCCAGCTCTTCCATCCCGGCCGCGTATTTCCTCATGAACTGATCTTCGTTGTAGAGGGGCCCCGCCTGCTTGAACCGATTGAGCATGTTTGTTCTGAACCAGGGGAAGAACTGCATGACAATGGGAACGTTCAGCGGCAGGAGCGTCAGGATCATCAGCTCGCACTGGTCGAGGAGCTCTTTGAGCTGCTCATCCTGCTGCTCTCTCGAAACGGCGCCGTTTAACTGGATATCCGTAATGGGGATCATCATCAGGTCATGCTGTGAGAGAAAGACCAGGTCAGGTTTCCTGTCGAAGACCTCCTGGGCGTGATCGGCGAGAAATTTGTAGGGGTTCGTTTCTCCGCGATGCTCGAAACTGTAGAAATAGTCGAAGTCCAGGTATTGCTGGGGATTGGACCTCAGCTCCGCGATGATATATTCGAATTCACAGCCGCCCAGAAAGCATAAGAAGGGCTTCATTTATTTTGACCCCACGTCTCTTGTCTTTGTTGTGTTTATCTATTGTATTTTCGGCTCGGCTGCTATAGACTCTGCACAAATTCGGTCATGGAAATTACCCGGCGGCGCCGCGGGGCTTCAGAAGACCCGCTCAAGAAATTCAGAATGGCAAAAACGAAGAAGACGAACAACACGGCGGCAGGCAAACACGCGACGAGTCAACTATTCAACTTTGCAGCGGAGTCCTATCTTGAGAGGACCGCTCGCCCGATCTCTGCAATCATATTTCTGCTGCCGTTCATTGTTTTCTATGAGATCGGGACGTTTCGTATCAATACCGATGTTCTGCACCAGTCGCAGATTCGCGTGGTGGCGTTTGTCTGGCTGCAGAATTTGCTTGAATCACTGGGCTTCGGCGGCAAACTGGCGTGGGTGGCTCCCCCCCTGGCGGTCATCGTGATTCTGATGGCGCTGCAGATCACCTCCGGCAAGCCGTGGCGTTTTTGGTTTGGTGACGTGGCACCGATGGCTGTTGAGTGTGTTCTGCTTGCCGTACCCTTGATTGTCCTGACGCTGTTTCTGAACAGTCCCGCCGGAGCAAAGGGCCACGTCGATTGGCACCAGCGAGGATCGCCGCAGACGCAGTCAGAGTCGCCGCCGACCTGCTCTTCGACGCAGGAGCATTGGGTATTGACCTCCACCGGCCAGACCGCCGGAGGGGCAACGGCTCGACCCTTGTTAGCCAACCTCGTCACCGGGATTGGCGCCGGAATTTATGAGGAGCTTGTCTTTCGTCTGATTCTGATATGTCTGTTGATGCTTTTCTTTCAGGATATGCTGAGGCTTACCCACAGCAGCTCGATTGTGCTGTCTGTGCTTATCTCGGCGGCGCTGTTCAGTGCTTATCACCACGTCGATTTCTTCAGCGGGCAGCCGAACGTCACGGATCCGTTCAATTTCACGAAGTTCGCCTTCCGAACTATGGCGGGGATTTATTTTGCGGCTCTGTATGCCATTCGCGGCTTCGGGATTACCGCCGGAACGCACGCCTCCTACAACATCATCGCGGTCTCGATCACGGCACGCTTCTTTCAGTAGCAAAAAGCAGGGCGTTCACGTTTTTTTGATATTTTTTTCAAGAAAGTCGGCTTTTGTTACTCGTTGAGCTTGCGATGCTTGCACAACAATCGTCCTATAAGGGCGAAAATCCGCCTTATCAGTGCTGATATCGCCCTTGAATTAGCGCCCTGATTTTGGTATAATAAGCTTCAGTTGAAAGCCGGAATCTTCTGTTAGGACTATATGATGGAATCACCGCAAATCAACGTGGCTGTTGAGGAATTGATGTTTAGTCTTTTCCAAAGACCCTTGCATCCTGAGCTTTTCCAGATCTATGCGAACCGGCAGTTAAATACGGAAAAATATGAAGCCGTCATCTGGGTTACGGGCTGCACGCACGTGGTCAGTGTGTTCGCCGGCGACATCTGTCTGGCGGAGGTCGTCAGCTCGCCGGGCCAGATGCTCCCGTCCCGGGGTCTGCTCGAGCGTTTTCAATTCCGCGGCCCGCGCACGCACAAGTGCACGTTGAGCCGGGGGGCGAGTTACGTGACGGACTTTCAGGTTGAGAAGATGAGTCCGAACCTGTACCGTCAGAGCCACATGGACCTCGAGCGGTTTGCGCACAATCGCGGCGTGTTCGTCAAATTTCCGGAATTAGAGGTGGACAGGCTTCAGCCGTTCTGCTACATCGATTTCGAGGCGCGGCGCACGGAGCTGCACATCCACACGTTTGCGGCTTATCCCGATCAGGTGACAATGATCAAGACTCAGTCGCTGTTCGACCTTCAGTGACAAAATCCCGGTCCGGCCGGCTCAGCCTATTCCGTAAGCCTCAAGAACACTCTTGACTCGATGGTATCTCGGTCGCAACAGCCTGAACAGCTTCGAGGACATGTATTCGCGGGAATGCAAGCCTAACAACTGCTGCAGATTCGAGCTTGCCTTGAGACAATTCCTGTAAACGCACAAGCCGTAGGGCAGAGCCACTATTCGCACCGGATGAGGCGTTGAATACCAGACGACGTTCACCAATCCCGTCCAGCCGATTACGTCATAAATGCTCGTCCTGCTCACTCCTTTGACCATGGTCTTAGACTCCTTTCCATCAAAACCAACCGAAATCTCCTATTTCACTCTCACATCCATGCCTTTGAGTCTTTCGACTTGCTGGTGTGACCATACACTCATGGGTACTCGTTACCCGTATGCTGCGTATAATGCCATTTCTTTAACAACGTATCGGCGGCATGTCAAGGGGGGAAGAAAAGTACACGCGGAAAAAGCGCACTTTTTTTCGGATAGCATTGCAGGAAAAAGCGAAGCGGCGGCGTTCTTACACCCCCCGCGGATTCATGTGCGGTGCGGCTCAATTGCTTTGTATTTGAACGTTTTGCCTCAAAACGTCGAGTTTTCCGCGGATTTCCTCGCACATCTTGCTGTTGGGAAAATCGCTCACAATTTGCTGGCCGATATCCAGCGCCCCGGCCCATTGTTTTTCTGTAACGGCGATGGAAAATTGCACACCTAAGTTGTGAAGTTTTGTCCGGAAGACGTCGCGTGCCGCCTCCTGGAGGGCTAAGGCCTCGTTCGGAGTCAGGTAAAGATCAAGCTCCTTGAGTATCTGAAGACTGCGGTCCGTCTCCTGCGCCTGGACCGCGTCGTCCCAGGCGGCCAGCAGGATTCGTTTGCGTCCCTGCTTCTTATCGAGCAGAAGCTGCCTCAAAGCCCGGATGCGTTCGTTTACAGGATGCATCTTAATCAGTCCTTCGATCTGGGCGCTCGCGCGGGACCACTGAGCCTCGTCAAGCAGCTTCTGGATATGAGTTATGGACTGCAGGACCCGTTCCTGGTCGGTCGCGTCGTGGTAGCGGCGGGCCTGCGCCCTGAGCTGTTCGGCAAGCTCCTTGTATTCGGGACGCCGGGCAATCTCATCAATCAGAGTATCGGCTGCGGCGAAATCCTGCTGCTGGAGCTTGTCGAAGACGGCTTCACGCAAGGACTGCCGGTCCTCGTCGCGGAATGCGATGGACTTGGCTGTTTCGCTCACGCGAGTACTGTGATTGATTTGCGTCAGCTCGGCGCTGATCTTTTCCATCGCGCCGGCCAAGTCCCTCAGCCGCTCGCTGTTATCGCGCAGGGCATCGATGATCTTGACCAGCCGCGAGAGCATGGCCAGAAGCGCGCCGAGAAAGATCAAAGCGCCTAACATCAATACGAGCTGGCGATCCAAATCCGTTCCGGATTTCCCGAAGACGTCGGTGAACAACGTGAGCGCGACAATGGGTAGTGCGACGCCGACGACCACAATGTGCCACCTGTACTGCTGGATGAACCCATCTTTTCCCGAGTCCATAACGTTCCCTCTCGAAAAAAGGACTTTTAACAGTTCAATCCTTTCATATATACTACAGCAATGCCTTGAGGTTGTCAATGATTGTCAAAAATCCGTCGAAGAATGTGGTCTTGCCTCGAAGCAGGGCCGGGGTTGCTGTTTATGATTTTTTGCTTTCGTCAGCGGTTTTTGCCGGGGTGCTGTCAACCGGCTGGCGTTGACCGGCGTCGTAATATCAGAGAGTCGTAATAGGCCATTTTGAAAGAATAACAAGGGGGCAAGTAAAATGAAAACCAGGCAATGGGTCATTATCCTGGTGGCAGCGCTGACGGCGGCCACAGGCGTTTGGGCGTCGCAAAGCCCTGCCAGGAGTGCTGAAACGAACAAAGAGCTTATCACGGCGGGAAACAACGCGTTTGCCCTCGAACTTTACGCGAAGCTGCGGGGCGAGCAGGGGAATCTGTTCTTTTCGCCTTACAGCATTTCGACGGCTCTGGCTATGACGTACGCCGGGGCGCGAGGGCAGACGGCTACGCAGATGGCCCAGGTTCTCCATTTTCCCGCCTCGGCGGATCGCGGGCAGTTCGGCTCGGCGTTCGGGCAGATTATCAAGGACCTGAACAAAAGGGGCCGCAAGGGGGCCTACAACCTGACCGTCGCCAACGCCCTATGGGGCCAGAAGGGGTACGGATTTCTCAAAGAATTTCTGAAATCCGCTGAGACCAACTACGATGGCCGGCTGAGCGAGGTCGATTTCGTCGCCGCAACGGAAGCGGCCCGAAAGACCATCAATACCTGGGTGGAAAAGCAGACCAAAGACAAGATCAAGGACCTTATTGGCGCCGGCGTGCTGGATTCGATGACCCGGCTGGTCCTGACCAACGCCATTTACTTCAAGGGCAACTGGGCCAGGCAGTTCAAAAAAGACCAGACGAAAGACGCTCCGTTTACCCTCGCCGATGGGCGTGAGATTCAGGCCCCGATGATGAACCAGACTGCCGAGTTCGGCTATATGGAGACCGACACCTTCCAGGGGCTCGAATTGCCGTACGTGAAGGATGAGCTGTCCATGATTATCCTGCTGCCGAAGGCTCATGACGGCCTGGCTGAGCTCGAAAAGACCCTCACCGCGGAGAATCTCTCGGCGTGGCAGGGGAGGTTATTCCGGCGCGAGGTCATTGTTTCTATTCCGAAGTTCAAAGCGACCAGCCAGTTCAGCCTGGCTTCTGTGTTGGCGGCGATGGGAATGAAGGATGCTTTTACGCAGGATGCGGATTTCTCCGGCATGGACGGCAAGAAGGACCTGTTCATCTCGGCCGTGATACACAAGGCCTACGTGGACGTTAACGAAGAGGGCACCGAGGCCGCCGCCGCAACGGGCGTAACAATGAAGCTGACCTCTCTGGGCCCCAGCGAAATCCCCGTCTTCCGCGCCGACCATCCGTTCGTATTCCTGATCCGCGACAACCACTCCGCCGGCATCCTCTTCATCGGCCGCCTAATGAATCCAAAAGCGTAACGGCCGATTCTTGATGCCCGATGCCCGATACTCGATACTCGATACTCGATGCTCGATCTTGGACCCTGTCATTCCGCACTTGATGCGGAATCTATCGCGGAGAACGCGAAGGGCACAGAGAAATCAATCGAAAACTTGTGGTGAGCGAAGTCGAACCATCGTCAATCATAAATTGGTTCACCTTGCCCCACCGTTTACTGAAACAAGGATAGATCTCCCATGTTCTCTACAGGTGCCCCAGCAATTCGTTTCTGAAGAATTCGCCATAGCGTCCAGGTGCATATAGCGTTTTGTCAAGCCAAGTCACAACGTTATAGTAATGGGGGGATGTCGCTATATACTCATCAAGTAGAGCCTCTAATTCTACTTTCTTGCAGAACTTAACCCAAATGGCAAGCCCTCTAAGCCGCTTATCAGTGTCATCTGCATTGAGCATCGCCTTTGATATCTCGCGAACACGGGCTTCATCCAGTACCCAGAGTTCATTAGCGGCCTTCCCTGCAGTTTTTGCATCACCTTCTTTCAACATGATTTCCAGTACCGGAATCTTATCGTTAGTGAGTTTTAGGGCACCCTCTAATGCCGGCTGCCTTGTTTCACCTCCACTTGCCAATGCTACCTCGATGAGCTTCTCGACATCAGATATGTCACCATACTTGAGGAGCAGTTTCGCCGCCTCAGGATCAGCCGTATTAAAACAAGTCTTTCCCAGAAACTTCCTTGCATACCTAACATCACTCTCGTTGCCATGTGCTGCAAGGCCTGCTAGTGCAGCTCGAATCATTTTTGCCTTAACGAAGTCAACAGTACTTCTCTCCCATCCCTTATGTTCCAACTCGCTAATTAGACCTGCAAATTCATTGTCCAGGTCGGATCGAATTCTACTTTCGATTAGTTCAAAATGGTTGACAGCAAGGTAATGGTAAGCAACGTCGTTGTCGGAGTCATAAGTCTCCAACGACGCGAGTATCTCCTCAGGTGATCTTTGTTTCAATATGGCCACGCAAAATTCATTCTGAATACTATGCGATTCGTAGTCGTGCCGGATGCTACTTCCGAATAGACCAAAGCTTCCCAACAGTGTCGTCCTCTTCGGCGGGAATAGCTCTCTTACTTGTCCTGCTGTGATTTTCTCGCCTGCTTCAACTAGCGCCCATAAGGCAAGACGGCGTACTTCTGAATCTGCATCGCCAAGAAGACTTCTGGCAGTTTTGGCGTCAAGCTTTGCCTGTGATCGTAGGCAATTTGCAATGAATCGTCTCACCTGGGTATGAGGGGATTTCAAAGACTCCAGCAGAACGACTTCGCCAACGGACAGATTCACTTTTTCCGAAACAGCATTTACGAATATTGGTGTATTACCACCGACTTGAGCATACTCGTGAAACGCATTATTAGGATCTTCGCGGTAGAGCATATCTAATCGTGCTGCTACCGCCGCGCTCTTGATCGCAGATTCTTTACTCTCCAAGGCTTTGTCAAGAAGCCTAGTGTCTTGAGGTAAACCAGTGTATGCTAAGAGCTCTATTGCTTTTAGAACAACTTCATTTTCACTGTCAGAAAGTACCGTCTCAATAATCTCCTTGGGGGGATGAAATCCTGTTTTCGTCATTAATGTGAGTGCTATCTTCTTTGATTCTTTGTCTTTAGCGGCGACTGCGATGCTACATAAACCATCATTTATTACATTTTCTTCTTCCCCCTGAAACCAGTACCATCCCGGACGTGTATCATATTCGTCAATTACCATCGTTCTGAAGATAAGCATCAACTCTTCGGCTGAGAGCTCCCACGATTTCCTTCGCGAATATACAAGATTGACTTCATGTACGCCAAGAGGTTCATCCAAATGTGCGGACGAGAACCATGAGCTTGCTAAAAGAAACAGGCGGGTCTTGTCCCAGAAATCTAATTTTGCGTCGTCCTCACCATTTAAGTGGCTACTCGTTTTCTGTAGCATCGATCCTAGCTCGGGAGGATATGATGTGGCAGGTTCGGGCTTTTCTTCACCTGAGATAGTTACATCTCTTTGTTTTTCCTTACTGGTGGGCAAAGCCTTGTCCGGACCAGTTTCTTTCGGCTCGCGACCGAGATCCAGAATATATGCCAGCAATTGATCGTATATCAGTTTCTCCCAACTCTCGGGATTCCCAAATTTGTTGAATTTCAATTCTTTCTTTTCTTCTTGTTGTCCTTTGAATTCCAGCACCTTCCTAAGTTGCTCGCCAGGATCTCCCAGATTATCACTGTCAATAGTCTTGAAAAATAGCCATATCTCAGGAACCCCTGAACTCACGTGTCTTTCACGAGCACGCAAGAACTCCTCATGGAAACCAGAAGAGCACTTGCCAGTCGGTTGGCCCCAGCGCTTCCATAATAGACCTAAGAAAAGATCACAGCAGTCGACATCCCTGTTGATGATGTCTTGTGGCCGCGAATAGCCCGGCAACGTGTCCTCCCAACCCAATAGTTCGACGTGCCAATCCACGCGTCTGCTAACAACCTTGTTGATTCGCTCAACGATTTCACAAGTGATTCTACGTTCAGGCTCCAGATCGCCGGGTGACGCCAAAAAGACTGTAAGGACATTCCTTTTCAACGCAATAGCACCTCTGCTAAAGCCATAGGTAGTTCACAGTTATCATTGCTGTTCATCGTCCCAAAACCATTAACCGCCCAAAAACTTGCTTCTTTACCTTCGTCTCTTATCGCCTACACAGTGTCGCTGTTTCATACTATACCCGTTGTCCCGACACGGAACAAACAAATCCAGCCCTTCTATGTATGAAGGCGATTGGCGCGGGGTAAATGTGGATGGAAAAATCGGAATTTTTTGAAAAAAGTGAAAATTTCTTGCAAATCTGCGATTTTGGGATGAAAACTGGGATTAGTCGGCTGTGAGGGAATGAAAAAGCGGAGCGGGAAGATTGCCGCGGCCACTTGGGCCTCGCAATGACCGGTTTTTAGTAGATTCCTCGACTACGCCCCGTTCGGCTGCGCTCAGGGCAAGCTCTACGGGCTGCGCTCGGAATGACGCTGCGAAGCAAGACAAGCAAATGGCGGAGGCCGCCGAGCGTACGCCTTCCTCAATAGACCCCCGGAATAAAGCGATAGCGAACCTTGCGGCAATAGGCGACATAATCCGGGTCGCGCATCAGGAACCGCTCCTCGGTAATCGCTCGCAGGTAGTAGAGCGTGCCCCAGCCGAGGAATCCCCAGATAAGCGTCGCACAGAACAACAGATGGACCGGCCAGGTGAACCGCGGATCCGCCTTGTTCGGGACAAACAACGGGATTAAGGTCAGCAGCCAGAACAAGTTCTTCGCCAGATACCCCGGATGACGAATGAGCCGATAGGGTCCCCAATCGACGATGCCCCGGTTGGTGAGATTGCTGGCTCGGGTGAACAAAGACAGCGACGTGGACAACAGCAGCAGCAGAAAGAACGCGCCCAGGCCCCGCAGCACCCAGGTAGCCGGGTGGCTCAGGTCGCCGTGCCACAGGATGAGGGCACTCCGGCTCGACGGACCCAATACCGCGCCGGTCGCCATGTTGAACGGCAGATAGCACGCCAGACACACAAAAATGTGAAAAGGATTGGTCTCCGCATAGCGCAGTTTGTTTCGCAGCAGGCCGGACTCGCTGTGATAGCCCACGGCGAACATGGCCGGGTCCAGAAGGAAAACGAGGTTGTAGAGCAATTCGTAGCCCGCGTCGAACGTGTACATCCAGGATGCGTCGCTCGGCAGCTTGCTCATGCCGCTCACAATCTGGACGACGGTCTTGTACGAGGCCAGCAGGTTGCTGATCATCAGCGGGCCATAGATGATCTTGATAAGCAGAAACATTATCGCGTGCTTTTCGTGATACGTCGGCTTCCAGTCACCGCCGGCGGGCTGGTTTGCGGATCGGGTAAGCCACAGAACCAATCGCTTCAAATAGCCGACGATTCGTACGTTCTTGGACACCCACAGTGACCGGGGCCGCCCGAGAAAGACCACGAAGGGGCAAATCACCAGGTATGCTACGTAGGCAACGTAGTAGGCCGTCAATGCTGAGTAGCCTCTGAACCCCCTGCCGCTAAGCAGACCGCGAAACCACGGGCTGACTGTGAACAGTACCAGCACGGCCCCATAAATCAGCGATGAGGCGGCATAGTGCTTTAGCGCCAATTCGAAGGTCGGCCTCGGCAGCTTCGGGTCAACGTAGCTGATATCGAACTGCCTGTGGAAATCCGTGTGTTGCTCTGAATTCGAGGACGCCATACTTAATTCGCAGCGGCGTGAACGCCGCAGACTCGCCAAATTATCCAACAAAGCCACACTTTTTCGCCCAAACTCTTCGCTAACAATCCTCTGCCCGAAGTGTTTGGCTTTGCCGTTCGCTTCACAAATCTACACGGATCCGCCGGGATTTTCAATCGAGAATCCCGAATTCCGGTTTTTCGAGGGCCTATTCGGCCCTTCTATTTATGAAGGCGATTGGCGAAGGCTGAATGTGGATGGAAAAATCGGAATTTTTTTAAAAAAGTGAAAAAAGTAGAACACAGTGGCGCAAGCCATCTCTTGCGGGAGAGACAGAATCCAGTGGAGTAGATTGTATCTCTTTCTGTGGAAATGAGTTAGCGAGGAATAAAGGCGGGCATCAGGGTATCAGAGGAGCAGGGAATCTCCCTTAGGGACACCTGGCGGTGGAGTATCCAACATCGAGAATCGATGAAATTGGTCTTGCGATGTTAACCTCAACAAAACAGTTAATATTTAAGATGCGACCCCAATCTTCTCGTGTAAGCGACTGCGGTGATAAGCCCCAATAGCCCGGCAACCGAACGCTTCAGGAACCGGCGCCGGCTGAGCCTCCTTAAAGCGTAACGCATCGAAACAGCAAACGTCGTATTACTTCTCATACCTTGCCCTCACGCGTAAAGATTCAGGATTCATTATTATACCCAAAAGTAGCAGATTGATCGCAGAATCTCAACAGCTTTTGACTACAAGTTGATAGTTAGATGTTGTTCCATTATTATAGTGGAAGTAGCCAAGACAGAGATGCCCGTGTATGCGTCTATGCCGTTTCAAGCGTCTGTTCGCTGCAACGAGGCGATTGGAGTCCAGTCTGTCGGTGTGCTGCTGTGATCGGAAATGTAAATAGCATACTTCTGGAGCAAACTTTTGTCATGGGAGGAAATGTCGTGAGAAATTCTCGTTCAGACGGCGCCGGTCGAACCTTCGCATCCTTGATGCGGCGGCGGCTAAAATTGGTTTGGGGCTGTCAGATCTGGCTATTGGTTTGCACGACTCTGCACGCCCAGGATATGCCGCGATTCCGCCAGCACGTCATTAGTGAAGAATTGAAATACGGCTATCAGCTTGTCGCCGCGGACTTGAACAAGGACGGCAGGAAAGACCTGATTGCCGTGGATGAGCGGGCAACCGAACTCGTATGGTTCGAGAATTCGCATCCGACGTGGAAACGGCACGTGCTGGCGGAAAACGTGCCGCGGTTACTGAACGCCGATTGCTGGGACGCCGACGCTGATGGAATTCCCGAGGTGGTTCTTGCGTACCAGTTCGAATCGGATCCGCGCAAGAGCGTCGGCAACGTCGTGTTTCTCAAGAGCCAGGAGGATGTGCGGCGTCCCTGGACGGCCAGGGAGATCGACCGGATTCCGACGGCACATCGGGTACGATGGATCGACCCGGAGGGCACTGGGAAGAAGGTGCTTCTTGTGGCGCCGATGGTTGGGGTAAAATTCCCGCCCGATCCCAACGACGCCGTGCCGATCTATCTCTATCGGCCGAACGAATGGAAACGAGAAACGCTTTCCACTGAGCTGCGCGGGGTCCTGCACGCGATCAATCCAGTAAGCTGGGACGGTGGTGCGCGGCAGCAGTTGCTCACGGCATGTCATCTCGGCCTGCATCGGATGGAGTTCAGCGGCGGTAAGTGGCTCGTGACACCCATCTCCAGGGGCGACCCCCGGCCCTGGCCGCTATGCGGCAGCAGTGAGGTACGCCTGGGCCGCCTCGGCGATAACCGCTTTCTGGCCGCGATTGAGCCGTGGCATGGAAATCAACTGGTGGTCTATCTTCAGGAAGGACAGTTGTGGAAGCGGCTCGTGCTCGATGACAAGATGAACAACGGCCACGCCCTCGCGGTGGGAGACCTCAACGGCGACAACCGCGATGAGATCGTTTGCGGGTTCCGCGGCAAAGGCTGCCGGCTCTCGACGTATCAGGCGGCCGACTTACGGGCAGAGCAATGGCAAAATACAGTGTTGGACGACGGGGGAATCGCCGCCGCTGATTGTGTTATTGGCGATTTCGCCGGCGACGGTAAACCGGATATCGCCTGCATCGGTGCGTCCACCCATAACCTGAAGCTCTACGAAAACATAGGCAAATAGCATGTTTCGTTTTAGTTCCTGCGATGTTGACCTCAACAAAACAGTTAATATTTAAGATGTGACCCCAACCTTCCCCGAACTTAAGCGGTGCGGATGCGCTGCTTGACACCAAACCAAGTACCGCGAACCTTCATTTCCCCCGGCAGCCCGTCGCAGCCCGCATCTGGAGGCAGCTACAACAGGAACGGGGCCTGTCCCTCAGCACCATCCCTTCGCGTGTTGGTGCGATCTACTTCCTGCCAGATGCCCACGCAGTGAAATCTGCGGCAACCTTATCGCCAAAGCCTTGCAAGGCAGCGTTTGCGTCTTGTCCACTGGCATACAAGGTCTTGTGATGAAGCAAGAGTTTACGCCCCGTGTCCAGCACATAAAGCGTCCCCTTGACTACAGGGAACACTGACGCGCCGCTGCCGACATAAATCCCCCTGTCCTTGACATCCTCTTCCTTTTCGACGGATGGAGTCCACCATACGGCACCACCGCCCGGCGTCGCTGCAGTGGCTTCCGGACAAACAACCAGCAACCGCCAGTTGCTAGTTGCCTCCTGCTTGTGCTCAAGAGCGTTTTGAATGGAGTCCGACAGGGCCTTCTTGAGCTTGCCTTGATCTTCCTGTGAGATCCTCACCACGGCGACCCTCCCATCAACACACCTGGTGACGTATTCCAAACCTCCGAGTGTGTTCACAGAAACTGAGCCAATCTGCGGGACTGTTGAGGCCTCAGCCAACACGTAGTTCTCATATTCCGCATCGAGACTCTTGAGTTCCTTGAGGGCCTGCTCGTCTATCCCCAATCCTGCCCTTTGTTTGGTTTCCATTTGGGTAGTTGTGGACGCCGGCGAGCCACAGCCACCAGCCAACACGCTAAGTGACGACAACACCACTGACCCCACGATCATTATGGCGCGAACGGTCTTCTTCTGCATTCTCGTCTCCTTTCGTCATTGCTGAACAATGTTTGCGATGTGAAATCTGGGGACACCATTAGGGACACCATGCTCAAGTCACCCGAAATTCCTTTCACTCGAACACTCCCGTTCAGAGGCAGCGCGACACGCCACTTGTGGTGAGTTATTCCTGTGCTCATCACTTCGGGTTAGGTGCCTTGGTTTTTTTGTCGATTCCGTCCATTTTGATTCCATCTTTGGTGAATGCTATGGATGCACCCGGTTTCATCGTCGTGTAGATTGAATCCTTGGTCTCAAAAGCCATGCCTGTATTTGGAAAGCTCCATACGACATTCACGGCTGATGCGCATATAGCGATCAAACCACTTGGGCCGGCCGCGAAAGGCAGACTACTATTTTTTGCCAATTGAAGCACGCTACCTCTCGTCGAATCCACTAACAGAGTAGTTTCCTCGCGCAGGACAATGTCTTTCTCAATTGAGATGTCTTTGATCTGGAAAGGACACCCGCTGTAGGCCAATATCCGAATGGTATGTTTCTCTCCCTTGTCGAAGAAATACGCAATGTCTTGATATGCCAATGGGCAAGTGATCTGCTTTTCGCCTATCTTGGCTACAAGGGCATGTTCCGCTTGCATTTTCTCACCAAAGACGACCTTCTCCTCCGGTGGTCCCATCGTTCCGTCGTTTCGCCGTACGGACATGTAGCTCGGAAAGCTCGTGTAACTATATCCAACGTCCAGTTCCTTTTCTTCTGACGCTCCTGCAAAATCTAACACATGTGTCTCGCCAGTCTTGAGGTCTCTTACCCTGCCTTTGCCGTTGAGATAAACGTAGCCATCCTTGGTGGCCCTGAACCTGAGCGGAGCTTGTTCGTCAGAGTCAAACTCATAGTCAAACATTGTCAACTTGCCCAGAATTGTATGAACAGCTCCCTCTTTCTTGCCATCCCAGATCCCATCTATCGGATTTAGGCATTTATCGACCTGGAACTTACCAATGCATCGGAAACCGCCGCCCTCTCCTATCGAAGACGGCACTTTTGTGTAGAACATCCCCTCAGCTACAATTCTATCTTTGTCATCGTTGCTGTAGGGACATTGCTTCGGAGGATTGTAGTCTTTGGGCCAGTTGATAAAGCCCTTTGTCTCGGAAGAAAACTTCTCCGGCAAATCGGAAACCCGGATCGATTGTAGTGAACACATTGGGGGATTTCTTTTGTCGAATAACTCACCGACCTCGGCCGTGATTCGACCGAGAATCAATGCGCCCGGCGTCTGTGTGCTTCCCGCGTCCGCGACAGATTGAGTCACGGTCACGCCTTTCATGACGGGCCCGGAAGATGTAAACTCTATGGTTGCGCCGCCCTTTTGAGCGAGATAACGCTCAGTACCTATCTGAATCGCCGTGCCCGCCTCATCAAACACCCAAATGACACCAATTGCGTTCGGCACGATTCGTGACGGGAAGCCTTCCCTATCACAAAGACAGGGTACCTCACTGCCAGCACTCGGAATAATGAGGCTTGATTTGGCTAAAGTCGCCCAGACTCTCGGCTTGTTCAGATAGCGTTCGGGGATCGCTATATTCTGACCCCTATTCTGGCGCAGAACGCCCCAGTCCATGACGGACGTGCCTGCTGCAAGTAACCACATTCCGTTTAGTCTGACTCCACCGTTTTGGCCGTCGATGTGGTTCTTCCCTGGTTGACGAGATGACTTTGTATCTTTCCACGCCATTTCCTTCACTCCCCCAACCAAGGTGATTCTGATGGGATCAGAAAGCTCAACATCCTTGTCGGGAGTTAATGCCTCGACGACAAACGGGAGGCCGGCGAACGTCTTGACAATCTGGTTCTTTTTCGATGGGAACTGAGCTATGCAAGCTGACACAAAGACATTGTTCGAATCAGAGTCCTTTACTGCCACTCCGCACTGCGCGCCGTAGGTGGCATCATAAGTCACAGCACTTGCCACTGGCTCGGCTGTCAATGACGCTGCCACCAAAAGCCTGACCTTATCGCGATCAGATGTCTTCAGCTTTTCTTCCTGTGCCCCCCACGCACTGGTTACTGTCACGGTTGCGACAAGGGAGCACATAAATCCCAATACTGACATCTTCATACCGTTTCTCCTTTTGGGGCACGCCCCACCCACTCAGTCAACGACAGTGTCCTTTTCGTATCGTCGGCAAACATTGTGTGAACAGTCCACACACTTGTCGCCTGTCGACCATCCACTGGCACAATACACGAGCGTCGGGCAACTGCCTTCGAGAACTGGTATGCATCGCGAGAACGCTTTCGGCACGCCCCAATGCGGGGCATACCTTATCGCTGTCTTGCATGTGAAATTGCCAGTTTCGTTTGGACAGCAGCCGAAGCTGCGCAACTGACATATTGTGGGAATCAATTATCCGTTTATTTCAAGTCCTCCACTTCACGTCTCTGTTCTTTCCTCCATGCCCAAGTGACGAGCGACATAAAACCACGGAACACCAGCCGTGACCCGTCCCTCTTTAGCGTGTCTCAAAGCTGCCGCGTTTCAATGTTGCTAATACCATTTAAGTAAGTCCATTCAGGATGTCAATACGTACTACTCTCAAACTTAGGGGATTTTTGAAAGAGTGTTTTGGGGGGGGATTCACTGAAGGCGCACTCCTTGTGCATAACGATATAAGGGGTAGTTTTCGATTTCTGATAAACCCTTATGACACAAGGAGGT